>Ga0209579_10004207_pt1 | contig 10113 bp, 11 predicted proteins | sample Coa_R1_2_FD_187152 | JGI IMG/M metagenome (GOLD analysis project Ga0209579, IMG submission 187152) | Surface soil microbial communities from Centralia Pennsylvania, which are recovering from an underground coalmine fire - Coalmine... | ecosystem: Environmental > Terrestrial > Soil >... | reverse complement strand
ATAGCACTGTTCCCATGATGGGAACAAGGAGGTCCCGCTGTCGGACGGGGTGGATTTGTACGTTGCCGTTAGACCGAGCGCCTTCGGCATTGCCATCCCGCCAAACGACCTTCCCCATCCATCAGCCCACCCGTAATGTCGTCGCGGCGGAATGGTCCGATTGCAACCAAGGTCCGAAAAAAATGCGTCTCAAAGACAAGATCGCCATCGTGGTCGGCGCCGGCCAGTCGCCGGGCGAGGGGATGGGCAATGGCCGCGCCACGGTGTTGCGGTTCGCGCAGGAGGGCGCCAAGGTTTTGGCCGTCGACAACAATCTCGCCTCTGCCGAGGAAACGGCGGCGCTGGCGCGGCAAGCGGGCGGCGACTGCGCGGCCTTCGAAGCCGACGTCACGCGCGAGGCGACGCTCAAGGCCATGGTCGAGGCGGCGCAGCAGCGTTGGGGCAGGGTCGATATCCTGCATTACAATGTGGGCTTGAGCCTCGCCGGCGGCGACGCGGTGCTTGACGAATTCACCGAAGCCGCCTTCGACCGCATCGCCACCATCAACCTGCGCGGCGCCATCATGGCCGCCAAGCATGTCTTGCCGGCGATGCGCGCGCAGCACTCGGGCGTCATCATCATGATCTCGTCGATCTCCGCTTTGGAGAACTATCCCTACGTGGCCTACAAGGCGACCAAGGCCGGTATGATCGCCTTCACCCAGCAGGTCGCCATCCAGAATGCTGAATTCGGCGTGCGCGCCAATGTCATCCTGCCCGGCTTGATGGACACGCCGATGGCGGTCGACACCCGTGCTCGGGTCAGCGGCAAGAGCCGGGCCGAGGTCGCGGCTGCCCGCGATGCGCGGGTGCCGCTGCGCCGCAAGATGGGCACCGCCTGGGACGTCGCCAACGCGGCGCTGTTTCTCGCTTCCGACGAGGCGAATTTCATCACCGGCGTGGCGCTGCCGGTCGATGGCGGCGCGCTGGTCAATATCAATTGAGCTGCCAACACCTCGTCCGGGACGAAGCGGCCGCGGGTTCAAATCCCGCCGCTGCGACCGCTGAGCACGAAGAACAGGGTCACGGGGCCCTGCGGTCGCTCGCATCGTTGCTCATGATGATAAAGTACCCTAAATGCTGGCGTCGCCGGAACAAACAGGGTAAGCGCCGGAGTCTTGCGCACATCGCCGCGTGTGGAAAGCTTCGACCCGCGCTGTTATGATTATGAGCGGGGGCTCAAGGGAACGAGCGACGATGACACGACCGGCGGACAATCTGGCGAAGGAAGGCGCCACCATCGTTCGGGGACTTCTTGCGCCCGACGAGGCTGCGAATTTGCGCCGCACCGTGGACGAGATTTACGCCGTCATGGATTCGTGTGAGCGGTTTCCGAACAAGCTGCTGGCGAACAATTTCCGCGTTTGGGACGGCGTATGGCTCAAGGCCTTGCCGGCATTCCTGCGCCAGGCGCGTCCGGACCTTGCCGAGCGTTATGAGCGATCGCGCCGCCTGGTCGAATCGCAAATCAAGCGCGTCGTGGGGCCCGAGTGGCGATATTTTCCCAAGCGCTCCTACTTCCGGCGGCACCGCGGCATGGGCAAAAGAGTCGGATGGCACGCCGATGCCGACGGCGCCACGATCTTTCGCATTGCCGCTTCCGTCATCAATGTCTGGATGCCGCTCGATGCGGTCGGCACCGACCTGCCGTCGCTCGAATTCGTGCCGCGCTCGCATACCGCCTTGCGCGGCGTCCCCATGCTCACCGGCAACAATCGTTCCCGGGACGATGCGTTTGTCGATGCGCTCGGACCGTCGTCAACCCCGCAGCTCGAACTGGGCGACGCGCTGGTCTTCGATCAATTCCTCCTGCATCGCACGCAGAAGGTCGGCGCGGAGGACGCGTTGCGCATGGCCTGCGAATTTCGTTTTGTCCGGCGTTCGGCCCCGACATTGCATGGCTTGAGCGGGTGGTTGCGCTTCAAAAGCAACAACGCCATTGCCGCGGGCGGGCTTCTGGCGGCAAGGGCAAGGAATCTGCTGCATTCGAAATAGTCAGCTGCTGCGCGGCGACGCGAGCTGGCGTCGTCGCTTCATCGTTCGCATTGCAAACAAAACGCGCTTCACGAGGATCGGCAAATGGGTTTGGGTAGCGGGTTTCTCGACGATCTGATCGAGCTCAAGCGTATCGGCGCGCTCGACGGCATGCGTCGGGTCGTCGAGATCGGGTCCCAGCAGCTCGCCGATTCGTTTCTCACCAGCGACAAGCTGCTCGACGAGCTTTACGCGCTGTTCGGCGTCCGCCGCGTCGACCTCGGCCGCCCGTGCGGCGAGGCGAATTTTACCCGCAGGGCGCCGCCATCGAGGCCTTTTTGGACCTCGCTCGGATTCGAGCTCACGGCGATCGACTATGACGGCCATCGCGACAGCATCGCGCTCGATCTCAATGTCGGGGAAACGCCATCAAACCTGCGCGGCGCCTTCGATCTTGTCGTCAATATCGGGACGTCGGAACACATCGCCAACCAGAACAATTGCTTTCGCGTGATGCACGATCTCTTGCGCAAGGGCGGCATCATGCACCATGAGGTTCCCGCCTGCCTTTTCGGCCATGGTCTGTTCAATTACAGCCCAAAATTCTTTCTGCAGCTGATGCGGGAAAACGATTACGAGCCGGTCTTGCTGCGAACGCAGTTCGAGCGCGCCGGGTCGGGCCCGCGCCACAGCCCGGTGCCGCGCTTCGTCCATGCCATGAACCGGAAATGGGGCCGCGGCGCCAAGCTCGTGGTGGAAGCGCTACCGGAGATCTCGATCACGGCGGCGTTTCGGAAAATCTACGATCAGGACTTTTGCACGCCGCTCGACTTGCCGCGGGGCTATATGGTGAAGCGTTATCTGCGCCGCTCGCGGTCGCTCAAGCATCTCATCCCGCTGCGCTGATATCGTCCCCTTGCCTCACATCGCCTGGCCCATGCCGCGGATGCGCCGCGCCATGGCGCCCATGATGTAGAGCGCGAAATTCGGCACCTCGTCGATCATGAAGCGGAATTTGCGGCGGTCGAGCACCGAGACCTCGCAGGCCTCCTTGACGCGCGCGGTCGAGGAGCGCGGCGCGTCGTCGATCATCGACATGAAGCCGATCGCCTCGTTGGCGCCGCACACTTCGACGACGCGATCGCCGATCGTCATCTCGATGACGCCGGACTGCACCACATACATGCACTCGCCGGGATCGCCCTTGTTGAAGACGACGCTGCCGGCCGGAAAAGTGAGGCTGGTGCCGGCCTTCTTGGCGAATAGCCTCATGTCGATCTCGGTGCCGTTCATCGTGTCGTGCCCCGCTGCCTGCAAGCGAATGTTACGCGCCCAAACATAACGATTCAGGCCGCAATGGTATCGCCTTCGACGAGGCAAATTTCATCACCGGCGTGGCGCTGCCGGTCGACGGCGGGGCGCTGGTCCACATCAATTGAGCGCCTACGCCTTCGCCGCAAACGGGATCCAGTTATAGAGCGCCATCCCGCCGTCCACCGCGACGGTGGTGCCGGTGACGTAGCGCGAGAACCGGTCGCACAACAGTGCGACCGCCATGTCGGCGATATCCTGCGGCGTGCCGGTACGGCCGAGCGGAATCATTTTCGTAAGCGCCGCGATGTCGGCGTTGAAGCCGCCGCCCGGAATGGCGCCGGGGGCAATCGCGTTGACGCGAATGCCGTAGGGGCCGAGCGCGCGCGCCAGCTCTTTCATCAGCATGGTCTGGCCGGCTTTGGTGGCGCTGTAGTGCGGCAGGTTGCGCGGGGCGTAGGCGTGCAGCGAGGTGACGAACAGCATGCGCCCCTTGATGGCACGCGCCTTCATGTGCGCGCCCACCGCCTGACCGAGCACGAAGCCCGAGCGCAATCCGACCGTCACCATCGCATCCCATTGCGCCTCGGTGACGGCGAGCGCGGTCTCGCTCTCGTGCCGCTTCGGCGCGGCGCAATGCACGAAGATCGAAACCGCACCGAGCGCTTGCACGGCGGCGTCGAACAGCTTGCGGGCGGCGGAAGGCTCCGCCAAATCCGCCGCGACGAAGCCGGCGTCGAGTTCGCGCGCCAGCGCCTGCCCCGACTCGACGTTGATATCGCTCAACACCAGGCGAGCGCCTTCGCGGGCCAGAGCTTGCGCCATGCCCCGGCCGATGCCGGACGCGGCTCCGGTGATCAGGGCCGTATCGCCGTCGAGCAATCGCATAGGTTTCTCCTTGGGGTTCTCCTTGCGCCGCGGGCGTGGCAAGTTTAGCAAGCGGAGGCCTCGCTGTCCGCTTACGGCAACACTCGGGAGGATGCATGACACGGCGCGCAATCTCTACTCTGCTCATCACGCTCTTCGCGATGCCGGCGCTGGCGGCAGAGATGCCGGCGCGCAAGGCCGGGCTATGGGAGATCACGACCAGCGCTGGCAACAAAATGGCGATCCGCCAATGCATCGACCCTGCCACCGATCAGATGATGCAGTCGCGGGCTGGGGCGGGACCTGGAAGCGGCCCGGGAGCGGGGCCGGGCGCCGGCACACCGCCACAATGCGCCAAGCGTGACGTACAGAAGACCGGCGACACGGTGACGATCGATTCCACCTGCACCGTCGCCGGCAGGACCGTCAGTACGCACGCAGTCGTCACCGGCAGCTTCGACAGCGCCTACACGATGACGGTGACGTCGCAGGGCGACGGCATCCCGGCCGGCGCCGGCACCATGACGATGTCGGCGAAGTGGCTCGGCCCGTGCGCGGCCGATCAAAGACCGGGCGACATGATCATGCCCAACGGCATGAAGATCAACATTCTGGACATGCAGAAGCGCGGCATCCCCGGCGCCCCGCCGCCGTCGCACTAATCGGCGAATTGGCCGCGCATATCACCCTCTCCTGCAGGGGGCAATCGCTTTGCCTGGCCTATGCCACGGATGCGGCGCGCCATCGCGCCCGTGATGTCGAGCGCGAAGTTCGGCACTTCGTCGATCATGAAGCGGAATTTGCGGCGGTCGATGACCGAGACCTCGCAGGCGCGCTGGTCAATATCAATTGAGCGGCGATCGCAATCGGTCGTTATTTTACTTGGCGCGGTAGTGAAATCCCGGCTCAGTTCCTCGCCACATGCTTCGCAATAAATAAATTATTATTTGCACTTCAGATTGTTACATTATGATGATACAAGGTCTGCGATAATTAACAAAACAGGACAGGACAATTAAATATGGCGAGCGATCTCAAAAGTCCGCAGTACGGCGGCGGCGGCGGCACCCCATTCGACGATTCAAGCTTCATCGGAAGCCCGATCACAGCTATTACGGTAGGCCACGGTGACCTTGTCGACTCTATTCAAATTACTTATGGCACTCAGCAAGGACCGAAACACGGCGGGGGCGGCGGCCGGGTGGATACAATCAGCCTTGCGAATGGCGAACAAGTGATCGCCGTGGTCGGCCGTAGTGGCGCCAGCACCGATCAGATCCAATTCGTCACGGTCTCGCCCGGCAATGTGTTGAAGAGCTACGGGCCTTACGGCGGCAACGGCGGCAATCCGTTCTACATCATCGGCGCGGTCGACGCGTTCTTCGGGCGATCTGGCGATTTGCTTGACGCGGTTGGGGTCTGGGTAAAGCCACCCGTTATGGTCTCAGCATAGTCAGGAAGCTTCGACCTTCGCGCCGCGCGCTACGGTGGACTTAAACCTACCGTAGCGCGTGAGGCGAGCGAGGCGCTTGCTCGTCGTCGTGATGCTGGCCGCTTACGCGCGTTGCCGTCGCGGCGCCTTTTCCCTATGGTCCGGCCGTAGACCGGGGAAAATCGATGACGAGTGGAAATCTCGCGCAACCGCGCGAAGTCAAAATCCGCGTTCATGACGGCGTCGAGATCGCGGTGGCGCTCTACATGCCGGCGGGCGAGGGACCGTTTCCCGTGGTGCTGGCGCCGTCGCCGTACCGCTACGACAACAACACGCTGCCGGCGACACCGCAATTTCTGTGGCGCGAGACCGGGCCGATCGACCTGTATGTCGCGCGCGGCTATGTCTACGCCAATATGGACATTCGCGGCTGCGGCAAGTCCGGCGGCGAATTCCGCCTGCTCGACAAGAACGAGCAAAAGGATCTCTACGACGTCATCGAATGGCTCGGCCATCAATCGTGGTCGAACGGCAAGGTCGGCGGCATCGGCCAGTCTTATTTCTGCATGTCGCAATGGTGGATGGCGATCCAAAAGCCGCCGTCGCTCGCCTGCGTCGCTGCCTTCGACGGGTTGAACGACCCCTATCGCGCCTCGATTTATCAGGGCGGCATTCTGGGCGATTTCTTCGGCAGCTATTGGTGGAACCAGAACCGCATCATCAATCGCCACCCGGCCAACGGCGAAGCGCCGCGCGAGCAGACCTGCGATTTGAACCTGCTCATCCAGCAGCACCCGACCTATGACGACTTTTGGCGCGAGCGAAGCGCTGCCGAGCGTTTGGACGAGATCGAGGTGCCGCTTTATTCGGTCGGCGTCTGGGGCAAGGTCGATCTGCATACCCGCGGCAATATCGACGGCTTCCGCCGCGCCAAGGGGCCGAAGAAACTGAAGATGATCGGCCCGATCAACGCCTTTGTCGCCAACAAGGAGTTCAACAGCCCGGAGCTGCACGAGAAACTATTGCTGCCGTTCTACGATCACTATCTGAAAGGCAAGGAGACGGATTATTCAAAGCGCCCCGCGGTGGAATATTTCGTGCGCGGCGCCGACGCGGTGCGCACCGCGGAGACCTGGCCGCCGCCCGGCCTGCGCTATGTGACCTGGCATTTGAGCGCGGAAAAATCCGGGAGCGTGACCTCGCTCAACGACGGCACACTGTCGCGCACCGCCGTGTCCGGTGAAGAGAAAACCTCCTACAGCTATCCCAACCCGGGCTGGATGCTGGGCGTCGTCGGCTTCGGGCCGAACAGCCAGCCCGATCCGGCGCGCCGCGTGCTGACTTTCACCACCGCGCCGCTCGATCAGGATGTAGAAATCGCCGGCCCGATCAAGCTCGTGCTGCATGCTGCCTCGAGCCGCGACGATATGGATTTTTTCGTGAAGTTGTCCGAGCAGATGCCGCAATCCGCCGACGACCGCGCCAAGGGGCTCAATCCGGCGTCATATTGGATCACCAAGGGCTGGCTGCGCGCTTCGCACCGCGCGCTCGATCCGAACAAATCGAGCGAGATGGAGCCTTATCACAGCCACAACGATCCGACGCCGATAAAACCTGGAGAAATCTATCGCTTCGACATCAGCGTCGAGCCGATGGCGCATCGCTTCAAGAAGGGCAATCGGATCAGGCTGGAGATCGTCAACGGCGACTCCGCTGTCACCGATGTTTTATGGACGCATTATTACATGCCGAGCAAGATCGGCGCCGACACGATCTATCACTCGGCGCAGTATCCGTCGGCGCTGACGCTGCCGGTGACGGAGGGCGCCTGACGATTTAGAACGCGTGCTGGATGGTGCTGAAGACGTTGACCAGTTGCGTGCCGACGTTCTTGACCGAAGGAATGATGGCCACCGAGATGCCCGAGGCGAGCAGGCCATATTCGATCGCTGCCGCGCCGGATTGGTCTTTCAGGAAACGCCGCATCTGGTTCAACATGGGTGCCTCTGTTTATTTTGTTTGCCGCCGAGGCACGCTTAAGTAGCAGAAGCGGCATGGTAAATAAATCGAGACCGCGATTAACAATGAACAGCAAATCGGTAACCATACGCGCTAGCATTTAAGTGGAGCATGATCTTTTCGGAAAACCGGCTTCCACTTTTCCGGATCATGCTCAGATGCCGAGATAGCGGTGCTGGATATCGACTGCGCCGGCCAAGTCCGGCGAATTGCCGGTCCACACCACGCGGCCGCGTTCGATGATGGTGTGGCGGTCGGCGATGCGGGTCAGCGCCTGCACGTTCTTGTCGATGACCAGGATCGATTGGCCCGCGGCGCGCAGACTTTGTAGACAGCGCCAGATCTCGTCGCGGATGAGCGGCGCCAGCCCCTCGGTGGCTTCGTCGAGGATGAGCAGCCGCGGATTGGTCATCAGCGCGCGGCCGATCGCCAGCATCTGCTGCTCGCCGCCGGACAGTAGGTTCGCCATGGTGCCGGCGCGGCTGGCAAGGCGCGGAAACAGCGCCAGCACTTTGTCGAGCGTCCAGGGGGCCGCGGCGGCGCTGCGGTTGGTGGCCGTGGCGACGAGGTTTTCGCGGGTGGTGAGATTGGGAAAAACCTGGCGGCCTTCCGGCACCAGGCCGATGCCGAGTTTTGCGACGCGGTAGGCCGGTAGATCGCGGATGTCCTCGCCGGCAAAACGGATCGAGCCCGCGGTCGCGCGCGTCAGCCCCATGATCGAGCGCACGGTCGTGGTCTTGCCCATGCCGTTGCGTCCCATCAGCGACACCATCTCGCCGGGAGCGATGGCAAACGAGATGCCGAACAGCACGCGGCTTTGGCCGTAGCTGGTCTCGATGTTGGTCACCTCGAGCAGCGGCGACTCAGCCATGAGTGGCCTCCTGCTCGCCGAGATAAGCCTCACGCACAGCGGCGTCGGCCCGAATTTTCGCCGGATCGCCCGAGGCGATAACGCGGCCATAGACCAGAACGGTGATGCGGTCGGCCAGCGCGAAGACCGTCTCCATGTCGTGCTCGATCAACAAAATGGTGATGCCGCCTTTGAGCTCGCGCAGCATCGCCACCATGCGCGCTGACTCGTCCGGGCCCATGCCGGCCATCGGCTCGTCGAGCAATAGCAGCCGCGGCCGCGTCGCCAGCGCCATGGCGATCTCGAGTTGGCGCTGCTCGCCGTGGCTGAGCCGGTCGACGCGCATGGCGGCCCGCGCGCCGAGCCCGACGCGCTCGAGCGCGGCCTGCGCCGGGGCGCGCAATGCGGCGTCGCGGCGCGCATCGTTCCAGAACCGGAACGAATGGCCGCAATGCGCCTGCACCGCGAGCGCGACATTGTCGAGCGCGGTGAAATCGCGGAACAGCGAGGTGATCTGGAACGAGCGCGCCAGCCCGAGATGGCTGCGGCGATGGGCCGACAGCGCGGTGATGTCGCCGCCGTCGAAGCGGATGGCGCCGTTATGCGGGGCGATCTCGCCGGCCAATAAGCCGATCAGCGTGGTCTTGCCGGCGCCGTTCGGGCCGATGATGGCGTGGAATTCGCCGCGCGGAATGTCGAGCGTGATGGCGTCGGAGGCGACGACGCCGCCGAAGCGCTTGGTCAGGCCTTCGATCTGCAGCAGCGGCTCGGTCACGGCGCGCGCCTTTCGAACAGGCCGGCGATGCCGCCGTGCAGGAAGATCGCCACCAGGAGCAGCGTCGGTCCGAGGAACAGGCCGGGATATTCGGTGACGCGCGACAGCGCTTCCTCCAGCAGCAGATACGTCACCGTGCCGATCAGCGGACCGAACGGCGTCGCCAGGCCGCCGAGCACCACCATGACCATCAGATCGCCCGAGCGGGTCCAGAACATCATGGCCGGGCTGATGAAGTTGGTGTGATTGGCCAAGAGCGCGCCGGCCAGCCCGCACAGCGCGCCGGCAATGACGAAGCAGACGAGCTTGTAGCGGAAGACTGGGAAGCCGATGGCACGCATGCGCCGCTCGTTGGAGCGCGCGCCCTGGATCGCCAGGCCGAAGCGCGAGTTGACCAGGCGCGAGACGAGATAGATGCTCGCCAATAGCAGCGCGAAGCACAAGTAATAGAACAGCGTCTTGTTGTTGAGATCGATAAGGCCGCCGAACTGGCTGCGCTTGTGGATGGTGAGCCCGTCGTCGCCGCCATAGCGGTCGAGCCCGATCGCCACGTAATAGACCATCTGGGCGAAGGCGAGCGTGATCATGATGAAATAGACGCCGCGCGTGCGCAGGCTCAAGGCGCCGACCACCAGCGCGAACAACGCCGAGACGGCGATCGCTGCCGGCCATTGGATGAAGCCCGAGGCGATGCCTTCCTTGGCCAAAATGCCGACGGCGTAGCCGCCGAGACCGAGATAGGCGGCATGGCCAAAACTCACCATGCCGCCATAGCCCATGATGAGATTGAGGCTCACCGCCGCCATGGCCAGGATCAGCACGCGGGTGAACAGCGTCATCACGAAG
>Ga0209579_10004205_pt1 | contig 10115 bp, 7 predicted proteins | sample Coa_R1_2_FD_187152 | JGI IMG/M metagenome (GOLD analysis project Ga0209579, IMG submission 187152) | Surface soil microbial communities from Centralia Pennsylvania, which are recovering from an underground coalmine fire - Coalmine... | ecosystem: Environmental > Terrestrial > Soil > Unclassified... | reverse complement strand
CCGAAGTCCGCAAGACGTTCGGCACCGGCGTCGCGATCGAGCGCGCGGGTTTCGTCGTCGAGGGCAATGCGTTCGTTTCGATCGTCGGGCCGAGCGGCTGCGGCAAATCGACGCTGCTGCGGATGGTGGCGGGCCTCGTCCCGCCGACTGCGGGGCGCATCGTCGTCGACGGACGCGTCGTGCGCGGTCCGATCGATAACGTCGGCATGGTGTTTCAGTCGCCGGTGCTTTTGCCCTGGCGGACGACGCTCGCTAACATCCTGTTCGTTGCCGAGGTGGCGGGGAAAAGAGCGTCGGCCCATCGCAGCCGCGCGCTCGAGCTGATCTCGCTCGCGGGCCTCGACGGCTTCGAGCACGCGTATCCGCATCAGCTTTCCGGCGGCATGCAGCAGCGTGCGGCGATCTGTCGTGCGCTGTTGCTCGATCCGCCGCTGATCCTGATGGACGAGCCGTTCGGCGCGCTCGACGTGATGACGCGTGAGCGGATGGCGTTCGAGTTGTCGAAGATCTGGGCCGCCAATCGCAATACCGTGCTGTTCGTGACGCACAGCATTACCGAAGCGGTGCTGCTGTCCGACACGATCGTCGTCATGTCGGCGCGGCCCAGCCGGATCCTCGACATCGTGGACGTCGATTTGCCGCGCCCCCGCGACGTCTCGGTGCTCGAGCATCCCCGGTTCATCGAGCTGTCGGCACGGGTGCGGAACGGCATCGGCCAGCAATGGGCGGCGTAGGAGCGGACATGGCGGTCGACGTCGAGGCACGCCGCGTCGCAAACGGTGCGTCGACGGAATCCGAACCGGGCCCCGGTCTTCGCGCGAAGCTGCGGCCGCTGCGTCCGCTCGTCGCGGTCGTTCTGTTCCTGCTGGTCTGGCAGTTCGGCGCGCCGCTCGCGCAGATTCCCGACTACGTGCTGCCGCTGCCGTCGGTGATCGCGAGCCGCTTCGTCGAAACCTTTCCGCTGCAGCTACGAAATCTCGGCGTGACCGCGATGACGACGCTCGCGGGACTTGCGATCGCGCTCCTCGTCGGCGTGCTGATGGCGCTGCTGGTCGTCTACGTCGAGGCGGTGAAGAGCGTCATCATGCCGTTCCTCGCCGCGTTCAACAGCATCCCGAAGATCGCGATCGCGCCGCTGTTCGTCATCTGGTTCGGGCTCGGGTTCGAGTCGAAGATCCTGCTCGCGTTCCTGCTCGCGTTGTTTCCGATTTTCGTCAACGCGATGACGGGCCTCGGCGAGATCGAGCCCGACATCCTAGACCTCTCACGCCTTGCCGGCGGCTCGCGCTTTCGCGTCTTCACCATGGTGCGGCTGCCGCACGCGACGCCGTACATCACCGATGCGCTGAAGGTCGCGTTTCCGCTCGCGCTCGTCGGGTCGATCGTCGGCGAGTTCATCGGCGGCAACCGCGGCATCGGTCAGCTCGTGCTGTCGGCGCAGTTCAACCTCGATACGCCGCTCGTGTTCGCGGCGCTGTTGTCGATCACGCTTTTCACGACGGCCGGCATCGGCCTCATCACGCTCTTCGAGCGGCGCTTCCTCAAGTGGCGGCCGTCGCAGCGCAAGCGCTGACACACGCTACTCCTTCCGAAACTCGACACCATCCGCGACGAAGCCGTCTTCGCGCAACTCGCCGCTCGCCTCGTAGCCCGTCGTCGGATCGCGGAAATGGATGCGCTCGCCGTCCACGCTGTATATCCCATGGAACGTGCGCGCGCTTCCGACGCGCGTCTCGTCGAAACGGCCGTCCGCGTGCAAATGAACGCGCATGCGGCCGTCGTGGCTGACCCAAAGGCCGACAAGGGATTCGCTCATCGTTTCCGGTTGACCACGCGAACGCGAGTACGCACGCCGAGCATCGCAAGTCCGAGCACGAGCAACGCGAGCGCGAACGTCGACAGCGTCGGAATCGGCTCGCCGGTCGAAGCAACAGTGACTGGCCCGATCGTCAGCGCCACCGTCGCGCTCGCCGTACGTCCGGCTACGTCGCGGATCGTGTAGCTGAAGCTGTCGGTGCCGGAGAACCCGTTCGCCGGGGTGTAGACGTACGTGCCGCTCGCCTGCACGACGATGCTGCCGTGCGCGGTCGCTATCGTGCAGGGAAAGCTCGAGCACGTCGGTCCTGTCCCCGTGACGCTCGCGAGCACGATGCCGGTGCCGCTATCGTTGGCGAGAATCGACGTCGCCTGGTTGATCGGCGTGTTCGCCGGGCCGCTCGCCGAATCGCCGGTGGCCACCGGTGGCGGCGTCGACGATGAGGTCAGCACGAGCGAAGCGCTCGCCGTCTGCGCGCTGCTGTCCTTCGCCGTATAGGGGATCGCCACGCTCGTTCCCGCCGCGCTCGCCGTGTATACGTAATTGCCATCGCTTTGCACGACGACGCTGCCGAGCGTCGCGCTCGAGGAATCGATGACGCCCAGCGTGCACGGGAATGTCGAGCAGCCGCCGATCGACGCCATCGACAACGCGCTGCCGATGTCGTTCGACAACAGATCGGTGCCCGGCGTGCCGCTCGCGCCGTCGACGACATCGCTGCCCGTGTCGGGATTCGCGACGGGCGTCACGACGATCGCGACATTCGCGTTGGCGGTCTGCGCGGCGCTGTCCTGTATCTGATAGGCGAAACCATCCGGTCCCGAATAGCCGGTCGTCGGCGTGTAGACGTACGTGCCGTCCGATTGCGCGACGACGCTGCCGTGCGTGGTCGCGATCGTGCACGGAAAGGTATTGCACGTCGACGTCCCCGTCACGCTTTCGAGCGCGATGCTGCTGCCGCTGTCGTTGGCGAGGATGGACGTTCCTTCGACGAGCGTCTGGTTCGCGGCAACCGTCGCGTTGTCGTCGACGGCCGAGGGCGGTCCGACGATCGTCGTCGTCGCCGAATCGGAGTCGTTCGCGCTGTTCGTGTCGGTGATGCCCGAGGGCGGGCTCACGGTGGCGGCGTCGGTGATCGATCCGCTCGCCGCTGCGGTGCCGCTTAGCGTGATCACGAGCGACGCGCCGCTTGGCAGCGTCGGAATGACAAGACCGTTTTGCAATTGCGAGACCGTCGGTGAAAGCGGGCAGATCGCACCGCCGGCTTCGCTTCCGCATGCGACGCCGGTCGCCGTGAAGTTCGCGACCGGCGGGTCGTTGACGACCGCGTTGCTGACGTCGCCCGGGCCGTTGTTCGTGATCGTCAGCGTATAACTCAGCGTGGCGTTGGCGGCGACCGTCGCCGGACTCGCGACATCGACGCCGAGGTCGGTGCTGGTCGATACGATCGTCGTGCTGCCGTTCGCGGTGTCGGGCGAAGGCGCGCCCACCGATTCGTTGCTCGCGCCGATCGTCGCGTTGGCAGCCACGGCGCCCGTTGCAATCGGCGCCGTATAGCTGAACGGAATGCTGATCGACTGTCCGGTGGTAAGGGTTCCGGGCAGGCTCGAGAACGTGACCACGCCTGTTGCCGCGTTGTAGGTCGTGCCTGGCAGTGTCGGAAAGCTCGCGGCGGTCGGGAAGTGACCCGCGCTTCCAAGCGTGAACGCGTAGGTGACGCCCGTCGCCGTCGATGACGCGCCGTCGTTTCGGAACACGAGCGTCCCGTTGACCGTGGCGCCCGGAAGCGCGCTCGACGGTACCGTGAGGCCGACGCCGACGTCGACGGCGACGCTCGGGGCGACGATGTCGAGCGCACCGCCTTGCGCTGTCGTCGACTCGAACGTCCAGACGTTCAGCCCCTTGGCGTCACCGAAGCCGGCGGTCGAATTGCAATCGGAGTTCGAGTTGCCGTTGCCCGGCCAGAAACGATAGTAGTGGCCGGAAAACGTCGTGACGTTGGAATCGACCCCGAGCAACGCGACATCCGGTGTCGGCGGCGTCGGCGACGCGGCGCCGCAGAGGAAGCCGTTGTCGATGCCGACGGCGGTGCCTCGGGACGTGACGTAGCCGCGATCGTCGTAGTAGACCGTCGTGCCCGTCGTTCCGTTGAGCTTTGCGATCGTCGGGCCGCCGTTGGCATTGCCCTCCGAGTCGATGATCGGGAAATGGATCTCGCCGTTGCGGCCCGTCAGCCGGAACGGATACGTGGGAAGTGAAACCGTGTTCGGCGGGAAGTCGTTCCCCGCGTTGTCCTTGCCGTTCCAGTAGACCGAATGGCTGCCGGAAAACGCGAAACCGGTCAGCACGCGATTCGTCGGCGTGGCGGGATCGAAATCGACGCCGTCCGCGCTGACGACGATCTGATACGTGAGCGTGTTGGTCGACGTGAACGTGAAGTTGCCGCCCGCGCCGACGCTCGATTCCGACCCCGAGATGCTGCCCTGGAACGCGACCCCCGAGACGACGGGCACCGGCGGGACCGACGACACCCCGAGCGCGCCGAGCACCTTCGCGATCTCGGCCTCGTTCGGTCCGCCCGGTGTCGCGTCGGAGAAGAAGATCGGGAACTGCGCATCCTGCGATGTCACGCCCGCGGGAAGCGTCGTTACGAGCGCTTCGCTGCCGCGGATGTCCTTGTAAAGCGGATCGCCGTTGTCGAGAAAGCCCGCGAGGTTGCCGTACAGCGCGAAGCCGTTCGGGTCGAGGCCGCGCAAATCCTGGCGATACCGGTAGCCATCGCCGGTGACGTAGAAGAGCGTCGAATACAGCGGTCGCGAGTTGCCGCCGGTGTACGCGACCCATGCGTAGGTGAAAAGCCGCCCGTTGATGTCCGACGTCGAGGACGCATCGGCGCGGACCGTGACGTCCCACGCCGACAGGGTCAGCGTATCGATGTTCGGCGGATCGATCACGCCGTCGGGACCGCCGGCACCGCTCGTGGCCGCCGTGAATTGCACGCCGTAAATGCCCGTGATCGGCGCGTGGTACGCACAGGGCGTATAGCCATTGGTGACCACGCCCGTGCCGTCGGCGCTGTTCGGTCCCGCGAGCTCGGCGTTGCGATCCGCGATGAATCCGCCGCCGGCCGTCGAGCACGTGAAATCGGCGCTCGCGGGACGCGTCTCGTTGCCGGGCGTGCCGAAGCTTTGCGGGTTGTAGACGTGAATGTCGCCGCCGGCGTTGCGGCTGTGCGATCCGAGCAGGACGTATTCGCCGGCCTGTGCGTAAACGTAGAGAAAGCCGTTGCGTCGAACCACGCCCGCGTAGCAGACCGAGCCCGACGAGCAGGCGGTGGCGAGGCTTCCCTCGACGTCGAGGTTCGCGCGCGAGCCCGCGGCATTGTAGGTCGACGGGTAGAGCGTGCGGCTGCCTTCGGCGGCAGCGAACGAACTCGTGAGCGAGACGCAGGCGAGGAGAGCGAGTGACGCAATGCGTCGCAAAGCGCCGTTCGGGGAAGCGATCATGGTCGGCAGAGCCTTCCGTTGTTCGTAGTCGTTGAGCTTCGCGGCGAAGCGTGCTGTGCGCGTGGGCTTCGCCATCACACCGTGCGCGGCCCTCGCGACAGCAATTCGCGTTCCGAGGTAGACTGCCGCGCTTTTCAGATTGCTGACAACGAGCCGATGCGAACGCAGAGGGCAGGCCCGTGACGCCAAGGCGGCTTGCATCGCTTCTTTGCCTCGATGATTTCGAGCGCGCCGCGCGCAGGCACCTGCCTCGCGCGGTCTTCGAGTACGTCGCGGGCGGTGCCGAAACGGACGGATCGCTTCGCGATAACCGCGCCGCGTTTTCCGAGCTGGGCTTCCTGCCGCGCGCGCTCGTCGATGTCTCCGGCGTGTCGACGCGAACGGCGCTCTTCGGACACGATTACGACACGCCGTTCGGCATCGCGCCGCTCGGGCTCGCGGCGCTCTACGCGTATCGCGGCGATCTCGTGCTCACGGAGGCCGCGCAGGACGCGAACATCCCGATGGTGATGAGCGGCACGTCGCTCATCCGCGTCGAAGACGTCGCCGCCTCGTACCCGTCGACATGGTTCCAGGCCTACCTGCCGGGCGACGTCGACGGCAACGCGGCGTTGATCGAACGCATCGCGCGAACGAAGATCGAAACGCTCGTGGTGACCGTCGATTGCCAGATCGCGGGCAACCGCGAGAACAACGTTCGCGCGGGCTTCACGACGCCGCTGCGGCCGAGCGTTCGTCTCGCAGTCGATGGCATCACGCATCCGCGCTGGCTTTTCGGCACATTCCTGCGGACGTTCGCGCGCCATGGCGCGCCGCATTTCGAGAACAACTTCGCCACGCGCGGCGCGCCTATCCTGTCACGCAAGGTGCTGCGCGACTATTCGGATCGCGGACGACTCGACTGGTCGCACTGGCGACGCGTGCGCGAGCTCTGGAGCGGGCGGCTTCTGATCAAGGGCGTCCTCGACAAGGCCGACGCGCGGCGGGCACGCGATGGCGGCGCCGACGGCATCATCGTGTCGAACCACGGCGGCCGCCAGCTCGACGGCGCGGTGTCGGCGTTGCGCGTTCTGCCCGACATCGTCTCGTCGGTGCGCGACGTGCCGGTGATGATGGATGGCGGGGTTCGCCGCGGAACCGACGTGCTGAAGGCGATCGCGCTCGGTGCGTCGTTCGTGTTCGTCGGGCGGCCGTTCGCGTACGCGGCGTCGATCGCAGGTGCGGCCGGCGTGGCGCATGCAATCGCGATCCTTCGTACCGAGATCGTGCGCGACATGGGGATGCTCGGCGTCACCCGACTTGCCGATGTCGATCGCACGCGACTCTTCCGCATCGACGCATCCAGGGTCTGATAAACGCATGGGCGCAAACGCGTTCGGAAAAAGGGGCCACGCTCGATTTTCGCGGGAAAAGGGGCCAGGTTCGGTTTATCGAAAATCGAGCCTGGCCCCTTTTTCTGGCGTCACGGAAGCCTTTCGATCATCGTGACGTCCTGGTCCGCGCGCATTCGCGAGCGCAAGATCGACCTGCGGCGGCGCCTCGCGGCGCGCTTCATAGATGACCGCACTTACGTCTCGTCGCTTTACGGTCAGGCGTTCGGCCGCGCGCCGAATCTCGATCGACCATCGGGATTCAACGAGAAGATTCTCGTCAAGATCCTGAGCGATCGCCGCACGTTCCTTTCGCTACTTTCCGACAAGCTGCGGGTGCGCAATTACGTGTCGCGCGTAGCGCCAACGCTTGCGCTGCCGGCGCTGTATTGGCACGACAGGCGCGCGGAGTCGCTCGATCTAGAGGCGCTGCCGGATGCGTTCATGCTGAAGCCCAACCACGGCAGCGGATGGCTTCGCGCGGTGCCCGACAAACGCGCGGTGACGCGCGACGAGCTGGTGCGTCTCATGCGGCGCTGGCTCGCCTCGGACTTCAGCATCGTCGCGCGCGAATGGGCGTATCGGAACATCGAGCGCGCAGTCTTCGTCGAAGAGTTGCTGTACGGCGCAGACGGCGGGACGCCCGCCGATTACAAGCTGTTCGTCTTCGGCGGCGTCGTGCGTCTGATCCAGGTCGACGCCGACCGATTCACCCGACACACGCAGGCGCTCTACGACGAACGGTGGCAGCCGATCGCCGGGACGATCAAGGGCGCGCAGGGTCCTGCAGAGCCGCCGCCGAGTTCGCTTTCGACGATGATAGAGGCGGCGCAAGCGCTGTCGCAAGGCGTCGATTTCGTTCGCGTCGATCTCTACGAGGTCGGCGGCAGGCCGTATCTCGGCGAGCTCACGCACTATCCGAACAAGGGACTCTGCCGCTTCGATCCGCCCTCGCTCGATGCGCGCCTCGGCGGCTACCTCACGCTCGACGACTACGCGACCGATGCGATTTCCGCACGCATGCTCGGGCTAGCCGCCGCTGCGCCGCTTGATGTGCGTTGATCTGTTGCATTGATCGACAAAACGTATCGGTGGCCCACGCAATGCGGTGTCGCTCGCTTGCGCGGTGCGCCTCGAAATTGAAAGGCTGGCGGCGAACCACCCACGAACAAGCCCTCTCTAACGACCGGTTCATCCTGAGAAGTCCGGGCGCATCCGAAGCCATCGACAAGGAGAGGTGACGAATCATGAAGCGAATTTCCCATAGTCTCGTCGCGGCCGCACTTTGCGGCATGCTCGCCGCGTGTGCATCGACCGGCACGAAAGTGACGACCAATTCCGATGCCTACAAGACGATGGCGCGAAGCCAGCAGGCGTGGTGCTCGCAGTTCGGTTCGACATGCGGATGCACGCTCGATGACCAGAAGGTGACGTGCGCGTTGGCGTCAACCTGTATCAACACGGGAAGCTGCCAGCAGTCGCAATAGAATTGGCGGCGCGGAAGAGCGCGCCGGGCAGCTACAATCCCAGGTCCGGCATGGCGCAGCGCCCCAACGCGGCGAGCGTGCGCTCGCCGCGTTGCGCCATGGACCTCACCGCCTTCCTTGCCCACCACGCCATCGAGGCGAAACGCTTCGAGCATTCGCCGGTGATGACCGTCGAGGAGTCGCGGCGGCTCGTTCCCGATCTCCCCGGCGCCAAGACGAAGAACCTGTTTCTGCGCGACAAGAGAGGGACGCGCCACATCCTGGTGACCGTTCCCCAGGACCTCGCGGTCGACTTGAATTCGCTCGGCCTTCTGCTCGGCGCGGGCAGGCTTGGCTTCGCGTCGCCCGAGCGGCTGCGCAAAAGCCTAGGCATCGCGCCGGGATCGGTGAGCCTGCTCGCGCTCGTCAACGACAAGACGCATGCGGTCGAATTCGTCCTCGACCGCCGGCTCTGGGAGGCCGATGCGGTGCAGGCGCATCCGCTCGTCAACGACGCGACGATGGTGATCCCGCATCGCCAGCTCGAACGCTTTCTCGCGGCCACCGGCCACGCGGCGCACATCGTCGACGTGCCTGGACAACGTGAATCCTGACACCGCGCCCGACTTTCGCGAGCACCTGATCCGCTACGGCGGCGACGCGTATCCGGAGGTCGTCGAGAAGGCCCAGGGCGCGTACGTATTCGACGCGTCGGGCAACCGCATCCTCGACTTCACGTCTGGGCAGATGTGCGCGACGGTCGGCCACAATCATCCCAATATCGTGGCGGCGATCAAGCGAAGCTGCGACAGCGCGCTGCATCTCTTCTCGGGGATGATTCCGCGAAGCGTTGTGCAGCTCGCCGACGCGCTCGCGCAGATCCTGCCTGCGCCACTTCGCAAGTCGCTGTTCGTGAACACCGGCAGCGAAAGCAACGAAGCCGCGATCAAGATGGCGAAGCTCGCGACCGCGGGCTTCGAGGTCGTGGGACTCGGCGGTTCGTGGCACGGCGTGACGGCGAACGCCGGCGGCGTTTCGTTCGCGAGCGATCGCAAGGGCTACGGCCCCGGCATGCCGGGCACGCACGTGATCCCCGAGCCCAATGCGTATCGATGCCCGATCCGCCATTGCCGCGATCGCTGCGATCTGACGTGCATGAAGGTGGGCTTCGAGCTTTACGACATGCAGTCGACCGGCGCGCGCGCGGCCGTCATCGCGGAACCGGTGATCAGCGCCGGCGGCGTCATCGTTCCACCCGAAGGCTATTTCGACACGCTCGCGCACGAGACGCGCAAGCGCAACATGCTTCTGATCTTCGACGAGGCGCAGACGGCGTTCGGCCGGCTCGGCCATTGGTTCGCCGCGTCGCATCTTCGGGTGACGCCCGATCTCATGACCGTATCGAAGACGCTCGGCGGCGGCGTTCCGCTTGCGGCCGTGATCACGAACGACGAGATCGAGGCAACGTGTCATCGTCGCGGGTTTTCGTTCTACACGTCGCACGTGTCCGATCCGCTGCCTGCGACGGTCGGACTTGCGGTGCTCGAAACGATCGAGCAGCAGAACCTGCTCGCGCGAAGCCGCGAGATGGGCGAGTATCTCGCCGCGCGCCTTCGCGAGCTGATGAATCGTCACGAGGAGATCGGCGACGTGCGCGGCATGGGGCTTCTGCGCGGCATCGAGCTCGTCAAGGACCGCGAGACGCGCGAGCCGTATCACGAGCTCGGTGCGTTGACGACCGCGCGCTGCCTCGAGCTCGGCTTGAGCATGAACATCCGGCGCCGCCCCGAGCGAGGTTCGGTGTGGCGCATTGCGCCGCCGCTGACGGTCGCGCGCGAGGACATCGACCTCGCGATGACAATCTTCGACCAGGCGCTGAGCGAGATGAAGGGCAACCTCGCGCGGCGGTAGGAAATCGGTGCCAGCAATTGGAAAAAGGGGCCAGGCTCGATTTATC
>Ga0209579_10004201_pt1 | contig 10123 bp, 9 predicted proteins | sample Coa_R1_2_FD_187152 | JGI IMG/M metagenome (GOLD analysis project Ga0209579, IMG submission 187152) | Surface soil microbial communities from Centralia Pennsylvania, which are recovering from an underground coalmine fire - Coalmine... | ecosystem: Environmental > Terrestrial > Soil > Unclassified... | reverse complement strand
GAATGAAGAACTGCTTGCGGGCGCGTGGTTCGGAATCACTGTGCTTTCGTCTGTAGCCACGGAATGCTCAATGCGGCGAATTCCGTGTTTCTTATGCAAGTGGCTCGAGTTCTGGCCGGGAGAATACGTTGACCAATATATTCGTTTCGGGGTCGGTATTGGACTGAAAAATCCTGGCGAAATAAGAAACATCCCTAAATACCTTGAATCCTACGAAGGCGACCCGAATGCAATGGAAAATTGTTGGCAGCCGGTCGGCGCGGAGTCCCTGAGCCACCTATTTTCTTTTTCAAGCCGGGTCTCTCCTAATTTTGCATTGAACTGCGAGCCGGTGCCACAAACTTGAGATGGTGAATCAACTCACATTGCTGATTCGTGCCGACGCCAGCATCGGCATGGGAAGCGGCCACCTAATGCGATGTCTCGCTCTGGCCCAGGCTTGGCAAGATTCAGGGGGCCGAGCGGTATTTGCGGTCGCGGCCCCTGTTTTGCTGCGCGAAAGGCTGCGGAAAGAATCGTTTCAGATTTGCGAAATCGATGCCGCGCCCGGCTCCGAAGAGGACGCACGGCAGACTCTCACTCTAGCCAGTGAACACGGAGCCCGTTCGATTGCCGTCGATGGCTATCACTTTGGTGCGAATTTTCAGCGCGCTTTGAAGGCCAACGGCCTCAGAGTGCTCTTTCTGGACGATCATGGCCACGGTTCCCCCTACTCGGCCGATTGGGTCCTGAATCAGAATGCTTCTGTCCAAACTAGAGCCTATGACCAGCGTCAACCTTACACGCAACTTTTGCTTGGTGCGAGATATTGCCTGCTGCGCCGCGAGTTCATCGCATGGCAAGGATGGAGCCGTGAGATTGCGCCGGTCGGTCATCGTGTGCTGGTGACGATGGGAGGCAGCGATCCGGCAAACTTCACGCAAATCGCAATGAAAGCCGTCAGCTGCCTGCGCGGCGACGACGTGGAAGTTGACGTTGTTGTGGGCGCAGCGAATCAGCACTCTTATTTCGCTGAAGCTATCGCGCAGAACGGTGCCAGGAGAATCCGCGTGCATCGAGATGTCAGGCATATGGCTGAACTCATGGCTGCCGCCGACGTCGCCATCTCCGCTGCGGGAACAACCGCCTGGGAGCTATGCTTCATGGGATTGCCCTCGTTTTTGGTTTCCCTCGCCCCGAACCAGATTCCTATAGCTCGGGAATTGTCGCGACAGCAATGTGCAATTCATTTGGGCGATGCAGGTGACGTCTCGGCCGAGAAACTTGCGGAACAGTTGCAGGTTTTTCTGAAATCGAAAGATCAGCGGCAGGCGATTTCGCTGCGGAGTCGGGAGGTTGTCGATGGAAACGGCGCGAAACGTGTGGTTGCGGCGCTTCGCGGCGTTACCCTGCAACTGCGGCCTGTTAATCAAGGCGACGTCCGATTGTTGTGGGAATGGGCAAACGATTCTCAAGTTCGCGCCGCGTCATTCTCATCCGAACCCATTCCATGGGAAAAGCACGAGGCCTGGTTTACCAGCAAATTGAACGATCCTGACGGTCGTATTCTGATTGCCGAAGACGAACACGGCAGAGCGATCGGGCAGTTTCGTCTGGACTGGCGCTCCCATGATGATGCGGACATCGACGTAAGTGTGTGCAGGGAGTGTCGTGGGCGTGGTTACGGACGAGTGTTGATCGAACTGGGAGCGAGTCACGCCCATGCGGAAAGAGGCTCAGTGCGATTGCATGCTTTCGTGAAAGCGGAGAATCAGGCGTCGCGCCGCTCGTTTGAGTTGGCGCAGTTTCAGAATTTGGGCCAGGAGAACGTAAAGGGGCACTACGCAGTGCACTACGTCCGTGATCACAAGCCGGACCACGAATAGGAGCGAAACATGTCCCGGGCAACTCAAGCGGAACTCCTAGAGGAGCGCATCGCCGAGAACCGCGCATCGCAGGAAGTGGACCTCGTGCACTGGATCTTCGAACGAGTTCCGCTAGGGGAATCGGATCAGGTCCTGGAACTGTGCTGCGGAACCGGCGGGCAGACTCTGCGAATGTTAAGCGCTCTCGGCCAACGGGGCCGGGTCTATGCCCTGGACGTTTCGCGCGGTGCTCTGAACACATTGGTGGAGCGAGCCGCGGCCGATAAGTCCAAACTGGTTGACATCGAGGCCACCCTCGATAATTTCTCGGGCACATTACAAAACGCCGGCATTAAGCGCCCAGCCTTCGATCTGATTTTCTGTGCGTATGGCCTTTACTACAGCCGCGATGCCAGGAAGACTCTCGATGAAGCATTCTCATGGCTAAGAAACGACGGTCGTCTGGTAGTTGTTGGACCATTCGGCCCCAACAATACGCAGCTCTTCGATCTGGTTCGGGCAAGCGGAGCAACAATTCCAGACCCGGTTGTTTCGTCGAGTGAGTGCTTTATGGCTGAGGTCGTAATCCCATGGTCGGCGGTGAAGTTTCGGAACATTCGAATCAGCACTATGGTCAACCCGGTGCGCTGGTCGACACCCGAGCGCGTAGTGAACTACTGGCAAAATACAACTTTCTACAGCGCCGATCGCCGCCCCGAATTCGAGAGACGGTTGGCGAGGCATTTTGAGCTTCATAGCCAGTTCGTGAACGAAAAATGGGTGATGATGGTGGAGATGACCGATGCTCGGTTATAGCTCTATTCTCGTCATCGCCGCACACCCAGACGACGAGATCCTCGGCTGTGGAGGAACTATGGCACGCCTGGCCCGCGAAGGTCACGAAGTGAGAATCGCGATTCTTGCCGAAGGCATCTCCTCGCGCTACTCCCACCGCGAAGACGCTGACCAACGCCAACTCGAGCATCTGCACGGTCGGGCTCAGCTTGCTGCCGAGGCGGTTGGCGCGAAGGAGCTGGTGCTGTGCAGGTTGCCGGATAACCGCATGGATACTGTGCCGTTGCTGGATATAGTTAAGATTGTGGAAGAGCTCGTAGTTCGATTTCGGCCGCAGGTCGTCTACACCCATCATCCGGGGGATCTCAATATTGATCACGGAGTCGTACACCGGGCGGTGCTCACGGCGACACGCCCTGTGGTTGGGCAGTGTGTCAGCGAGATTTATGCGTTTGAGGTTCCGTCGTCTACCGAATGGGCATTCCAGCGGTTGGAGCCGTTGTTCCGTCCCAGCGTGTTCGTAGACATCACCGAGACGTTGGAGACGAAGATCAGGGCGCTCTCTTACTATGACACCGAGACTCGGAAGTTTCCGCACCCGCGTTCGGCAGAGGCACTGCGCGCCATCGCGACGCGATGGGGAAGTGTGGTGGGTCTGCCGGCAGTAGAGGCGTTTGAGCTGATCCGCTCGGTTCGGTCACAGGGAAATCATCGATGACAACGTGCATGGAGATCGGAAAACGGCGTATTGGGCCTGGAAATCCGATCTACTGTATCGCGGAAATATCAGCCAATCACAATCAGGACTTCACGCGTGCGGTTCAAATCGTGAATGCAGCAAAGGCGGCGGGCGCCGATGCCGTGAAGCTGCAAACCTACACGCCAGATACAATCACCATCGCCAGTGATCGCGAAGAATTTCGGGTTCGCGGTGGCACGCTTTGGGATGGGCGCAATCTACACGATCTGTACGGCGAGGCCTACACACCATGGGATTGGCAGCCTGAGCTTAAGCGAATCGCGGAAGATCTGGGAATGGATTGTTTTTGCAGCGCTTTTGATTCAACCGCCGTTGACTTTCTCGAAGAAATGAATGTACCGGCGCATAAAGTCGCTTCGTTCGAATTGACTGATATTCCGCTCATTCAAAAGATGGCGGGTACCGGTAAACCCCTGATAATTTCCACTGGTATGGCGACGCTGGAGGAGATTGAAGAAGCAGTGCAGAGCGCCCGCGCGGCAGGGGCGACCCAGGTTGCATTGTTGAAATGCACGAGCGCTTATCCCGCTCCGGCGGAAGAAATGAACTTGCGGAGCCTGCCCGAAATGGCGCGCTGCTTCGGTGTGCCCGTGGGACTGTCGGATCACACCATGGGAATTGCCGTGCCCGTCGTTGCTGTTGCGCTCGGCGCCTGCATCATTGAGAAACATTTCACTCTGTCCCGCTCCGTTCCCGGTCCGGACAGCGTTTTCTCGCTCGAGCCGGATGAATTCAAAGCCATGGTCGGTGCAGTGCGGACGGCGGAAAAGTGTTTAGGGGCAGCTCATTTCGGACCGAGCGCCAGCGAAGAATCCGGCAAACTTTTTCGCCGCTCCTTATTTGTTGTGCAAGACGTAGGTGCAGGGGCAATCTTTACGCCCGACAATGTTCGCTCGATCCGGCCGGGTTACGGCCTTCACCCAAGGCATCTGAATGAAGTGTTGGGCAAGCGCGCGGCAAAGGAGATCACAAGAGGCACTCCCTTGAATTGGGAATTTGTGGTTCGATCATAGCGTGCGCTTGGTGACCCCTGTTCTGAAGCATGTTCTCTATCCGTGCCTGGCCAATTCCGGGTACCTGCGCCGGCGTGACTGCGGCGACGGCTTCTGTGCGATTACTTACCACGGGGTTTTGCCTGAGGGATATCAGGTTTCTGATCCACATCTGGACGGCAGCCTAATCACCGCCGAAAAATTCCGTCGACAGCTTCGTCTTCTCAAGAGCCTCTACAACGTGGTTTCACCCTCGCAGGTCCAGGATTGGTTCATCGAGGGTAGAGACCTGCCTGAAAGGGCAGTGCTTCTTACTTGCGATGACGGCCTGCGTAACGCGCTCACCACAATGGCTCCGATTTTGCGGGAAGAAAATCTGTCGTGCCTTTTCTTCGTCCTCGCGTCCTCCGCCGGTGAAGAAGGGCAGACATTATGGTACGAGAATCTGTACTTGCTGGTGCGGGCCGCGCAAGCAGGAAGTTATTCGTTTCCCACTTTGCAGTTAAATTTCCAGCTTGCAGACGCTCACCGAAATCCTCAGCAACGACGTGGTGTTTGGTGGAGTTTGGTAAACAAGCTTTCCGAACGCGACCACTGCGCAAGAGAAGAATTCATCGATGCGGCGTGGATTCAGTTGGGACTAGCCGCTCAAGCGCATGTTGGATCTTCGGAGAGCGAAGTCTGGCGCAACCGGTTCTCTCTTCTGAACCTCGAAGAGCTTCGCCAGTTAAGCGACCTCGGGATGAGCATTGGAGCTCATACCCTCAGCCACCCTGTTCTGTCGCGGCAATCGTCACGATTGGCACGGCGTGAAATTTCCGAAAGCCGCAGCCTCTTGCAGAATGCACTCGAACAGCCAGTTTGGGCTCTCGCCTACCCGTTCGGCGATCCCGCGTCTGTGACACAGAGAGAAATGCGGATCGCCGAGCAGGCGGGCTTCCAATACGCTTTCATGAACACTGGCGGAGGCTTCGGCGCTCAGTTCTCACGATTTGCAATTCCGCGAGTTCACGTGACCCGTGATATGACGCAGGCGGAATTTGAAGCTCACGTGTCCGGTTTTCATCGCGACTTCCGCTCACGAGTTTTCGGAAATACGGCTTAGTTGAGAATCAACATCGCACCGGAATGTCCATGCTCGATACCACGCTTAAGACCGAAGATCCTAATATCTTCACCTACAACTCACCGGAAGTTGCGAGTTACTACGCGGCTCTGGACACGCTGACGCCCTGCGAACAAGTACTGTTTGAGGAATTTCTCCGACCCGGCATGGCAATTCTGGACTTGGGCGTTGGCGGAGGCCGCACCACTCCGTACCTCTCATCAATCGCATCGCGCTACGTTGGCCTGGATTACGCAAGTGAGATGATCGTTCGTTGCCGCCGAAAGTTTCCGGAACTCGATTTTGAATTGGGAACCGCCACCGATTTGTCGATGTTTGGATCATCGAGCTTCGACGCGGTCGTTATGGCTTTCAATGCCATCGACTATGTAATTCCGGACGAATCGCGCCTCGGCGCACTACGCGAAATCCGTCGGGTGCTGAGTGCCTCAGGAGTTTTGATTTTCTCCTCCCATAATCCTCGTGCAATTGTCGTGCGGCCGTCTTGGAATTCAAAACGGATCCGATCTCTGGCGAAGAAGATAGCAGGGAGCGAGTCCATCTTTTTCCGGCCAATCCTGTTCTCGTTGAACACGATCCGGGGGGCGCTTGCGTGGGCTCAGGCAGTGTTTCAATCCGCGGTTCGAGCGATCAAGCGATTGCCTATGCTCGCCTTCTGGCGAGGAGATGGTTATTGGATAGATTCTGCACATGGCGGTCTTAAGACCCACGGATCGGTTCCAGGAAAAGTAGTGAGTGAACTGGGCGGCTGCGGCTTTCGCTTGTTGCGCGCACTCGGCCATGATCATCCACGTACGAGCAGTCTGTATGTCACCGGCTGGTATTACTACGTTTTCTCCAAATCTGATGGTGCAAGTACGAGTTGACTTTGCGGATTGTTTGCCACAACACGATTCCCGAGTGCCCACAACTGCACCGCCAGTGGAACGGTTTGGTGCTGCGAATGGAGCGGCCCGAAGTGTTTTACACCTCCGAGTGGGCTCTGGCGATGCAGTCTGCTTATCAGACCTCGTCAAAGCCATTGCTGCTCCTCGGATATGAAGGAGAAGAATTGGTTGGGGTGGCATCGTTTGCTACCGACCCGGCTGGGCAACATGTAAATTTTCTTAGCGCCACCACCGCAGATTATTGCGACTTCATCAGCTGCCCGCAGAATCGCCGCGAGTTTGTAAACGCAGTTCTCTCGGAGATCCGAACCGTGAATGCTGCGTCAATCGCGCTCGCCAATCTTCCCGACAATTCTGCAACCATCACGGCTCTGGAGGAAGTTCGCAGAGATCACGGTCTGCACCTTCACAGGCGACCGGCTTACTGTTGTACCCAGATAGAGCTTGGGACAGCAGAACAGCGTGAGGAACTGAGATCGGCCTTGTTAAGAAAGAAAAAGCTTCGCCGTTATCTCCGGGAGTTGGAGCGTGAAGGCCCGATCACGGTGGTGCACCTCCAGTCCGCCGAGAAGATTCACAGAGCATTGCCGGGCTTCGCGGATGCTCATGTTGCACGGTTTCGCGCGACCAATCGCACCAGCAGCCTCTCGACGCCGGAGAGACGCGTTTTTCTCGAAGAACTAGCAAAAAGGTTTGCTGACGCCCCAGTCGTGACATTGAGTATGTTGATGGTTGGCGAACGCCCGCTGGCATGGAACTATGGCTTCCAGTTTCAAGGAACCTGGTTTTGGTATATGCCGACCTTTGATAGCAGGCAGCAGCAAAATTCTCCGGGCCATTGTCTCCTCTGCCGAATCGTCGCCGACGCTTGTGAAGACGAAGAAATAAAGTTGGTTGATTTGGGACTCGGAGCGGAGGGTTATAAAGAGCGCTTTGGGAACAGTGTTCGAAACACGACCCATGTGACCCTCACGCACTCTTCGCTTCGTCATCTGCGCGAAGTGGTGAGATATCGTGCAGTCAGCGTTCTGCGGCAGTCCCCAAGAATAGAAAATGTGGCGCGGCGGATGCTGCATAGAACCAGCCAGGAAAAACTGGGAGATGTTCTTGCGAACTGACTTACAGAATTGCGAAGCGCAGGATCGCGAAACACAGGACGGCGAAATAGAGTTGCAAGCGCGCGTGGTCGTCAATTCTTCTCTCCGGCGGAGGGCGTCGACTTCGGAATGTGCAACGCAGAGCTTTAAATCTGAAATTGCAACCATCTCCCGCCAATCCGGAATTGTTTTTGCGGGCACAATTTTCACGGCAGCTCTCGGATACGTTTTCAAAGTCTATCTGGCGCGCGTTCTCGGAGCCGAGAATCTGGGGCTTTACGCTCTCGGCATGACCATGGTCAGCTTCATCGGCATGATCAATACGCTTGGCCTTCCCGACTCGGCAGTCCGTTTCGTAGCCCTCTACAACGTCTCTAAAAGGATTCAAGCGCTGCAAGCATTTCTCTGGAATGGCTCCTGGGTCCTTCTAGCCGCCAATCTGATCTTCGCCGCGTTGCTGATTAAAGTTGGTCCCTGGTTCGTGATCCGCGTGTATCACGCCCCGCAGCTTACACGTTATCTTCCGCTCTTTGCCGTAATCATGGTTGCTGGCGCGTTCAATTCTTTTTTCGGCAAGGTTCTAGCGGGATATAAAGAGGTCGGCCGCCGCACCTTAATCACCCGGTTCGTGGCCAGCCCGGTGACGATGGGATTCGCGATCGTGTTGATCTCCCTTGGAGCCGGCCTATGGGGATATCTTTTTGCTCAGGTTGCCGGGGCCGTGGTTGCGATGACACTTCTCATTTCTCTGGTGCGGCGTCTTACTCCGCTTGCGGCCAGGGTGCCAGATTTATCTAAGCTTTATATCGAGTCTGAAGTCTGGTTGTTTTCTGCGGCCACGTTTGGACTTGGATTAATGGAATTTGTTATGGGGCAGTCGGATCGCGTCGCTCTAGGCTATTACCGCGGAGTTCATCAAGTCGGCATCTACGCCGTCGCTGCGGCGCTGGTCGCCTATGAATCAATCGTGCTGCAGTCAGTGAATCAGATATTCGCTCCGGTCATCGCCGATATCCATGCGCGGGGCGAAGTAGTTCTGCTCGGCCGTTTGTTTCAGACACTGACCAAGTGGATGCTGGCGCTTACTCTTCCCCTCGCAATGCTGATGGTTACGTACGCACACCCGATCATGCGTATTTTCGGCCCCGAGTTCGAGTCTGGGTGGCCCATCCTAGTCATCGGGACGTGCGGTCAGTTGGTAAACTGCGGTGTAGGTTCGGTGGGGTGCTTGTTGTTTATGTCCGGCAATCAGCGCCGGTTAATGCGCGTCCAGGGGGTGATGGCGGTTCTGATGGTTGGGCTTTGCCTCGTTCTTGTTCCCATTTGCGGTGCGGTCGGCGCCGCCGTGGCTGCAGCCATCACTAATGCCGGAACGAATGCGTGGAATCTGTTCGAAGTGCGTGCCGCTTTGAATGTTTCACCCTACAACCGCAGCTACTTAAAGTTATTGCCTCCAGCAGCTTGTGCTCTCTTCGTTTTATTGTGGCTGCGAAGACCGATGGTCTCAATTCGCGCGGATTGGGTCATGGTTCTCTATGCTCTCGTACTCTCTTACGCAGTCTTTTCAGCAGCAACTTTCGCCATGGGACTGGATGCGGACGATCGCTTGATCACCCGTGCGGCCTGGGCAAGGATTCGGGGGACATTTGCAGAATGAGGAGCAGCACAACATGAGTGAGTCGCGTGAAATCCGGCTTCCCATCGAGTTGTGCGCCGCTGTCGAAAAAAAGTTTGGCAAGACCTTCGGCAGCATCGAAGAAATGGTGCTGTTTTTATTGCAAGAACTTGCCAAGAGCGAAACCACAGACCTGGATAGGGCCGATCAAGCGGTGATTGAGGAGAGATTACGAGAGTTGGGATACATCTAGGCGCTGAGCAAGAATGCATTTCGAATTTTATTCCATCGACGATCTTTCACCACTGTTGCTGCGGGAGATTACCGCCTTTCTTGATAGCCAGAATACAAGCCATGTGTTTCAGTTTCCGCAATGGAACAGGTCAAGCGCGAAGTATGCTGTGCTACGGGAAGGCCGAAGCATCCGTTGGTTCACGGCTTTCGGAGTCCATTCTCCGCTGGGCAGAGCTTGGCCTTGGATGCGCGCTGTGGTCTCCAATCGCGGACCAGTATGCGACGATGAAAATCTGTGGCACGCTGCGACCGAGGAATTTGTCGCTCATGTGGCTCATGACAAATACACCTATTTCGAGGTTGGGTCCAACTGGGTGCAAACTCCCGGCGGGAACATCGAGAACGATTTCGCCAATTTAGCCTGGGAGCCGCTCAAGGGAGAACGTTTCTCATTGCGCGTCGGTCTCGGAGACAGGGAGGATGTGATCTTTGCGCGTTTTCGAAAGAGTTCGCGATATGAAGTGAGGCGCGCCGAACGCCTCCGGGTTTCCGTGACGGCTGCCGAGACCGAGCCGGAACTTGAAGAATTCTTGAACTTACAGTTGCATCTGTCGACCCGCAAGGGCTTCCTGGCCGAATCGCCAGAGCACGTAAGAGCGGCCGTCCGTTGGCTGATCAACGATAAAAATCGAGGCGCCCTTTTGCTTGCCCGTGCCGAAAATGCCATTCGCGGCGGCGCCGTCATCGTGCGCTCCGGAAAACGATGTTGGTAT
>Ga0209579_10004198_pt1 | contig 10125 bp, 6 predicted proteins | sample Coa_R1_2_FD_187152 | JGI IMG/M metagenome (GOLD analysis project Ga0209579, IMG submission 187152) | Surface soil microbial communities from Centralia Pennsylvania, which are recovering from an underground coalmine fire - Coalmine... | ecosystem: Environmental > Terrestrial > Soil > Unclassified... | reverse complement strand
CTCAACGGTGCCTCCTCGGAAACGATATAGGGCTTGGTCATCATCGCCGACGACCGTGATGTTGTGAGGCGCTCCATCGGCCAAGCGAAAGTAGATCGACTCTTGTATCGGATTTGTGTCTTGATACTCATCCACGAGCACATGCGTCAGAGGGAGGCGCACTGCGCCGTCTCCGGTCAGAAATAAATTGCCCTGAGCGGTGTCCAGAAACTCCCGAAAGTACCGGAGAAGACGGGAAAAGTCACAGCCAGAGGTAGTCGCAAGCGCCTGTTCATACAGACCATCCGCCTGAAGGAGAGCGGCCCACGCCCCACCTGCGTGCTGGAGAGCCGTGAGGTTAACCCGGTCTTCAATCAAGCGATTAAATATCTGCTGTAGTGCTAGTGCCCAGTCCCACCTGCTCAACATGTTATGCGGCTTATTGCCGAAGAGGTAGCTGAACTGTGTCAAGAGCGCTGGTTGAAGTGGCTCCGTACTCTTCACGACGGATTTGTGGAGGAGCAGCGCACTCGTGACTTCGTCTAGCAGTCGGAGATTCTGATAAGCGGTGTATCGGTATTCCTGCAAGATGTCGTTGCACAACCCGTGGAGTGTGCCGATGCGAAGATCGGAAGGGTCAATGTCTGCGAGTTGCGGATACATTCCTGCGAGGAATACAAATGCTTCCGAAAGACGATCCTCAAGATTCTTTGCGGCCTTCTCGGTGAAGGTCGTCAACATGATGGAGCCGGGAGCCACGCTGTCGCAGCAAATAAATTTCAAGCAGCGTGCTACCAGAACTTCTGTTTTCCCGGTGCCCGGCCCAGCCGCAATCAGTAAAGGCCCCGCACCATATTGAATTGCCTGTCTCTGGGCGGGGTCTAACGGAAAGCCATTCTTCGCTTCGATGCCAGCGATGATTTCTGTTTCGGTAATCGGCACGACTTTCTCCGCAGGAGGAAATGCCAGTCAACAATGCGCTTCTAGTTGACGGTAAAGCTGTAGCGTGTTGTGTGCGCCCCTGCGCTTATTTCTGTTCAATCCCCGGAAGATCAAGACGTTAACCCCAATGTCTCGACACACGTTGCAACTGCATTTTGTCCAAGGTTTGTCTTCTAAAGTTTTACGATATTTTTTGCGGAGCGAATCACGGCTGTACTCGCCACGATTCAGCAGACGGTCGTATCGCAACACAATGTCAAGGCACGTCTCTACATCTAGCCTTCCCTTTCCATAGCGCCGGAGGGCTTTCAGCGCCTCTTTCTCATATCTGGTAATCGTCGATTCCATCTTCCCCGATTCCTTCAGTCGAATCAACGTTCGGGGATCACTCGTCGGCGGGACTCGAATCGCCGAGTACCACTCGCCATCCGCTCCTAAATAATTCTGATCCGACCGAAGCCATGCCTTCCGAAAATACGTCGCACTATCGAAGCTATTCACGCCACACGTACGCATCGTATCTTGTAGCTTCGGGCGAAACACACCGAGTAAGTGAACCCACGGTTTACCTTTGTATTCCCCGAGAGCCTCGTTGACCCGTGTAACTATGTCACGGATGTCTTCGTCGGTTCGTGGCACGAGTCCACCCAGAGCAATGTGGGTATAACCCATCTCCACGTACTCATGAACTTGACGAGCATAAGAGGCAGAATCAAGACCCTGAATAATTCCAACAGGTGTGAACTTGCAGCCTTTCGCCTTCCACGTTTGAAAGAAGATAGCGGCGTTTTCTTTCGTCAGTTTGACTCTTCTCTTCCTCTCGTACTCCGACAACTCTTTCCGATTGCCTTCGTCATCAACAATCTCTGGCAGCGGGATGTGATCTACACTTGCGCCCAAATCGAATTCGTATAGCTCGTAGACGGCAATTGCTTGATCGACCGAAATCGCCGGATCGTGGAGTCCTGCATACGAGAATGCGCCGCAGTCGCCGAACGCCAGTTGGTCCGCTGCCAGTGTGAAATGATCCCGCACTGACCTTGGTCGCATAAGACTTTCATCTGATGGTGGGACTCGACGCAACAACCCCTTCGTCCCAAGGTGTTGAGCCAGACTAACGAGAACACCATCGCAAATACGCTGCGGTTGCAACAGTTGGATCGTATGGGCTTCTTTTCGCCCATCTCGGCGAGCAGTGGAGAATTTATCTTTATCGAAATCAAAATCTGCGTCTACGAAGTCATCCCAATCCGGCAGAAAGTACAGCGGGCGCTTGTGCGCCGCCAATGATGGCTCGGCATTTGGTCGTGGCCCAGACTCAAACGAGGATAGAAGATTTGAGAATTGTTGCAGCTTGATACCTATTCCGCCTTCAACATGATGGACATGAGCACGTTTATCAAGAGCGCCCGAATCAATGCTGTGAAGGTAGTCTTTGCCAAGGACGAGATGAACCTGAGTGTCCTGCTTTACTAAGCCCGAAAGCGTCGTCGTCACCTGTGGACGCAGCGAAGCCGCCCGGTCTATCGTCATCCGCTGGTCGTAGTGCTCGATTGGTGCGAGCGAACCAATTAGACCGTGCTTGGCAGAAAGCACTCCGATAGATAGCTCTTTGGGCCATCTGTGCGTGCGTAGGTGGGAGCGTAATACTCGGTACATCGGACCATCGTATAAATGGACCGCAGGCACCTGTCCTGCGACCTCGAACTTGGTCGCAGAACAGCCGAGAACGACGAGCGTATTCTGTAGTGGCGCAGACACTTGTCATGTAAGGTACTCATATCTCGGGCTTAAAGCAATCCCTTCGTGCAACCCGCATTGGTGGAGGCTTCTATGGGTGATACAGACCGGAGAGATGATTTTCTGAAGCAGATGTATTCGGAAATGTGGGGCAACATCAATCGTCATCTGACCGTCTCTTGGCAGGCGGTCGGCGTTCTCGCTGGGGCATTTGCTGTCTTCTTTGGATTGGCAGAACGACAGGCGATTTCAATCGACATTGCGGCGGCTGTGATGATCCTAATCACCGCGTGGCAGTTGTGCCACGTCTACGACGCCAACACTTGGTTCAATCGGAATCTCGGGATTATCACCAATATCGAACGACAATTCTTCACGAAGCGTGACGAAAAGGAGATCGAATTTTATTTCACGAAACACAGAACACCCGGCAAGCTGGTCGGCCATCTGCGTGTGCAATTCGTGTTTGGCTGCGGCACGGTCGCACTGGTTATGGGCATTCATTTTGTCACTCGGGTGCTTCCGGGGATTCATTCGCCGTGGTCGAACTTTGAGCCGCTTCGAGCAGTTCCCTACATAGCTGCGGCAGTCGGAGTTTGCTGGGTTGGCTGGGAACGTCGTACACAAATTAAGAGTCAAAGGGACTTCGCAAAGAATTCACCGGGAGCCGCAGTTGCAGAAGATCGTCCGGCACTGTGACAAACCCACTTGTGTTTCCCGCCCCAGCAGCCGATTCGTCAGGCGATATATGACAACTATGGCCAAAGTTGGTTGATGATTTCGACGGCCAACTTGATTGGTTCCAGAACCATGCCGGGGGACACGATCCACATGTCATGGGGATGGGCGAATTCGTTTCTCAGATCGGGCAGCACTTTTTCTAATACTTTGACGAACGGTGTTGGTTGGAGATTCGTCTGAATTCCCATTTGTTTTAGTTCTTCATGAAACTGTCGAGCGGCAGCTTGCTTGGCTGGGAGTCCGGGGAAGCCTGAGTCCTGTACGAGCTTTTTGGCGATTGCTTCTTGCAACAAAGGCCGAAGCGTGCGCCCATCCTTTTTCCCATTCGTGTTTGGAAGTCGCATCCTGAGCGCCAATTCCACTGCCATCGCCGTATGGGTGTGACAGACGGTGAAGAACGGATAGCAAAGCCATCCGTACAGGTACAGATTCTTGGTGACGTTGACGTAGCTCACGACGGCTTCAGGCACGCCGGGGTTGAGGTCTAGCCCATCCAAGTCACCGTAGTGGTCGTTGATGGTAGCGGCTCTCCAATCACTCGTACCAATCGGACGACAAACGAACGCAGACATGCGGGGATCGGGTTCAAAGTACTGATCCAACGGCTTTAGTGATTCCATGTGACGGATTATCCCACGCCCCTGATATGAAGCAGGATCGTGACAATGATTCGCTCGTGAAGAAGGCTGACGGCGGTCTCTATCGAGCCAAACAAGAAGGAGGAACCGTGTGGTGGACTCTACCTGTGGCATTCCCGGCTTGTCCAACGGTCGTTGATTGCCTTCATTGATCTCCTACGGCATTTCGCGTCTTGACAACCCTCGAACGGTACTGCACAATCATACACCCGTAGCGAATAAATGGCGAAAGTGAATTGCTCGAATGAATGCAACCGCACTCCGCAATCTGGTCGAAGTCCGCTTTCCTGCCGCATTCTCTCCCGCAAAACCGCATCAGCATAAATTCATTCCGACCGGGGTGAATGAAATCGACACTTTGATAGGAGGGGGCGTCCCACTCAGTGCATTGTCGGAGATTTGCGGCTCCACTATCTCGACTTCGGGAAAGACATCGGTGCTGATGTCGTTACTCGCTCAAGCAACTAAGCAAGGACAGTTTTGTGCTTTGGTCGATGGAGGAGACGCCTTCGACCCGGCTTCGGGTGAAGCTGTCGGTGTCAGCCTTCCGCATTTGCTGTGGGTTCGCTGTGGAAAGACGAAACAGAAACTCCCGCCTCTAGAACAAGCATTCAAGGTTACAGACATTCTCGTTCAGAGTTCAGGTTTCGGACTTGTCATCGTTGATCTGAGTAATTTTTCGGAACGGGTCGTTCGTAAAGTTCCTCTGACATCTTGGTTCCGATTCAGCCGGGTTGTGGAGAAACAGCCAATGGCTCTCGTGTTCATCGAACGAGAACCGCACGCGACAAGCTGTGCAGGGTTGGTGCTCAAGGTAAAGAATAGTCCCGCTGTTTGGACTGGCAATCTTTTCACGCAATGCAGTGTCGAAGCTGAAATCGTTCGTGCTCATGATAAGAAACAATCACGTTCAACCGGATCGTCCTTCACTTTGAAGTCGCAATGGGCCTGAGATGTTTACCTGCCTGTACGTTCCCGACTTTCCGACGCAAGCCGCGTGGCGTTGTGAACCATCTCGACAGTCACTAGCTCAATCCGCCGTCGTTGTTGTAGATGGCCCGTCGTCCCTTCTTCGCGTCATATCCGTTAACACCAAAGGACGCCACGCCGGAATAGTGATCGGCATGACCAAACTTCAAGCAGAAAGTTGTGGCCCTGTCATCACGAAGAAACGCAAAATGCAAAATGAAGATTCTGCTCAAAGTGCTTTGCTCGATTGTGCTCGTTCATTCTCTCCGCGAGTTGAGTCAACGGCTCCCGGCACCGTCATTCTCGATCTTGAAGGCACCGAAAGGCTCTTTGGCTCTCCGCAGAACGCTGCAACACAGATCACTGAAAAATCCCGTGAGTTCGGCTTTGATCTAAACATCGCCGTAGCTACCAATCCTGACACCTCTTTGTGTGCCGCACGAGGCTGGAACGGAATTACTGTCATTAGTGCAGGTGAAGAATCACGGAGATTGGCTCCGTTGCCGATATACGTTCTAGCTCCATCACCCGAAATTATCGACACACTCAATGCTTGGGGTATCCGCAATTTCGGTTCGTTAGCTCAACTCCCGCCGATCTCCCTTGTTGAACGGCTCGGCCAACCCGGATTGCAATTGCAACGACTGGCACGGGGAGAATCCGTCAGAACTCTTGCCGTTGTCGAACCCGCGACCGATTTTGTTGAAAGTTTTGAGTTCGACGATCCGGTCGAAACTTTGGAGTCGCTGACCTTCATTCTCAACCGACTTGTACTTCAGCTTTGTGCCCGCCTGACATCTCGTGCATTGGCGATGGATGAGTTGCGATTGTGCTTAGAGTTGGAAACCCGTCAACGTTTGACTGAGGCAAAGAATGAATTGTTCGAGCGTGTTTGGAAACTTCCTTTGCCGATGGCCGATGCGAAAGTGTTAGTACGCCTCACATCCCTCGATCTGGATTCCTGCGTGTTCGCAGCACCCATTAAAAAGATCACTCTTGAAGCTGTACCCGCCAAGCCGCGTTCTTCTCAAGGTGGGCTTTTTGCTCCCGTGTCGCCGCAAGCTGAACAACTCGAAATCACGTTGGCTCGGATTCGCAGTGTCGTCGGCAGCATAGACGAAAGCGGAATCGCCTCTGTCGGCTCTCCGCGAGTTCGAGACTCACACAGGCCGGACAGTTTTACGGTCGAGCGGTTCTCATCCATCGTCGCATCTGAAAATACGAATCCTGTCACGACCAGAATCGTCCTACGGATGTTCCGACCCTCCGTCGAAACGGTTGTCGAACTCCGTGACGCGAGACCTCATTCAATTGTGCTGGGCAAAAGAACTCTACGTGTTTTGGCTTCGTCCGGGCCGTGGACAACTTCTGGGAAATGGTGGAAGCGAATCGCTGCGTGGGCACGAGAAGAATGGGATGTCGCTTTGAAGACTTCCGAGGGCGTCGGCTTCTACCGAATCTATTCGGACGGCATCCGTAGGAAATGGTTTGTCGAAGGAATGTTCGACTGATGTACGTCGAACTCCATGCCCGGTCTGCCTTCTCATATCTCGAAGGAGCGTCACTGCCCGAAACTTTGGCTCTAACCTGTGCCACATATCAAATGCCCGCGATGGCATTGTTGGACCGAAACGGAGTCTACGGTGCCCCTCGCTTTTATTCGCAGGCTGTGAGAAGCAAAATCAAGGCACACATCGGTGCAGAATTGACTACAGTGGGAAATGGAAATATCCCCGTGCTTGTCGAATCCCGCAGGGGCTATCAAAACTTGTGTCGTCTCGTCACTCAGGTCAAGTTGCGGTCCAAAAAGAAAGCCGCGTTCTCTGCTGAAATCACGGAATTCCAAGGTCACGCGGAAGGATTGATCTGCCTGACGGGAGATGAGCACGGCCCCCTTGCCATTGCTCTAAAACGTGGTGGGACGCAAGAAGCAAGACTCTGCCTCTCACAGTTGATCTCAGTCTTCGGTGTACATAATGTCTACGTCGAATTGCAGCGGCACGGCAATCGTCATCAGGAGTCTCGAAACCAAGCTGCCCACGCATTGGCAAACGAACTTCGACTCCCGCTGCTTGCGACCAACGGCGTCTGCTATGCGACAAAGAAGGATCGGAGGGTAGCGGATGTTTTTGCTTGCGTGAAAAACAAATGTCAACTCGATACCGCAGGCCGTTTGCTATCGCAGAACTCCCAGAGATATGTACGTTCTCCCGAAGAGATGACGCGTCTCTTTGCTGACATTCCTGATGCAATTGAAAATACTGCCGAACTTTCTTCGCGCCTCGATTTCACGTTGAAGAATCTCGGTTACGAATTCCCACGATACCCCGTGCCGGACGGCGAAACGATGGACTCGTTTCTCAGCAAACGCGTTTGGGAAGGAGCGAGGAATCGCTATCGTCCTGTCACCGAAGTCGTGAGAAAACAACTCGAACGCGAATTGAAGCTGATTGAGAAGCTGAAACTCCCCGGCTATTTCCTCATTGTCTGGGACATCATTCGTTTCTGTTGTCACAACAACATTCTGGTGCAAGGACGCGGCTCCGCTGCCAACAGTGCGGTTTGCTATTCGCTTGGCATCACTGCAATTGATCCGATTGGAATGGATCTTCTTTTCGAGCGTTTTCTTTCTGAGGAACGTGGAGAGTGGCCGGACATTGATCTCGATCTTCCAAGCGGAGAGGAACGCGAGAAAGTGATCCAGTACGTCTATCAGCGGTACGGTGAACGTGGTGCGGCAATGACTGCGAACGTCTGCACGTACCGTGGACGCTCCGCTGCACGAGAAGTTGGCAAAGTGTTCGGATTCGACACCGAGACGCTGAGCCGGCTATCTGCTTTTGTGGGAAGCTGGGAGTGGCGTGGGCCAGACGACAATTTTCAGAGTTATTTCACGAATGCTGGCCTCGATCTTACGAATGAGCGAATCTCAAAATATCTTCAGATGTGTCTCGCTCTGCAAGACCTTCCGCGTCATCTCAGCCAACATTCGGGAGGGATGGTCATCTGCCAAGGGCAATTGGATTCCGTCGTCCCTCTTGAACCTGCAACGATGCCGGGGAGAGTCGTCGTCCAATGGGACAAAGACGACTGTGCTGATCTCGGCATTGTGAAAGTCGATCTACTTGGGCTGGGGATGATGGCCGTTCTCAAAGATTCGATAGGGCTGATCCGCGATCACTACCAACATGAAGTCGATTTAGCACATCTCCCGCAAAACTGTCCCGATGTCTATGACACGATCAGGACGGCGGACACGATTGGAATGTTTCAGATCGAGAGCGGTGCTCAGATGGCGTCGCTTCCGCGAAACAACCCGACACGCTTTTATGATCTCGTCACTCAGGTTGCACTAATCCGCCCCGGCCCAATCACCGGAGAGATGACCAGCCCATACTTGAAGCGACGACAGGGCAAGGAACCCGTCACGTATCCGCACGAGTCTCTCATTCCTGTTTTGAAGCGGACGCTAGGCGTTCCATTATTTCAAGAACAACTCCTCAAACTTGCAATGGTATGTGCAAACTTCACTGGCGGCGAAGCTGAGGAGCTACGGCGTGCGTTGGGCAGCAAGCGTTCACAACAGCGTATGCGTGAGATAGAAATAAAACTTCGAGCGGGAATGACGAAGAACGGCATTCCGCCGACCACTCAGGACCAGATCGTCAAATTCATCAGTTCTTTCGCACTCTACGGGTTTCCCGAGTCGCACGCTGCCAGCTTTGCATTGATCGCTTATGCTAGTGCGTTCCTCAAAGTTCGTTACATCGCAGCGTTCACGGCAGCGTTACTAAACAACTATCCGATGGGTTTCTATCAGCCAGCAACTATTGTCAAAGATGCTCAACGTCACGGTTTGAGGGCAAGACCGATTGATGTCACCTGCTCTGACTGGAATTGCTCCCTCGAACATGGTGACCAAATCATGCTTCGCATGGGTCTGCGATACGTGCGTGGCCTGTCTCAATCGACTGCTGACGCTTTGGTACAAGAGCGGTCGTGCAATCCCTTCGTGTCGATTGCCGACCTCACTCGCCGGGTGCCTCAACTCAGCAAGGCTAATTTGACAATGCTAGGCCAGATAGGTGCTCTTAACAACGTCAGCGGTGCCAGATCGCTCCACCGTCGTGACGCATTGTGGCAAGCAGAGATGGCAGTTCGACGAGTCGGGCCGTTGCTGGAAAGCATTGTTGAAAAAGATGCACCATCACCGCTCAGAAAAATGGACGTGGAAGAAAGATTGGTGGCTGACTACCACGGCACCGGATTGACTGTGGGTCCACACCCCATTGCTTATCGCAGAGCGGAACTACAACAACGAGGAATCAAATCCGCGTCTGAACTGGCCGGACTGCCGGACGGCAGGCCCGCAGTCACAGCAGGTTGTGTGATTGTTCGCCAGCGTCCGGGCACAGCAAAGGGGTTGATCTTTATGACTCTGGAGGATGAGACTGGTACATCGAGAGTGATTGTGAAGCCGGATTTCTACGACCGCAACCGGAATGCCGTTCTCCACGAGAAATTCGTCCGTGTTTCAGGCACAATTCAGAATCGAGACGGAGTTGTGAATCTAGTTGCGACAGAAATAAGCCCGCTTGCGATCAGTGCGGCAGAGACCTCATCGCACGATTTTCACTAGCTTTCCGCAAATCCTTAGACTTAATCGCTTGTGGCATGAGATATGAGGCTAGATACTATTGACAGCTAACCGCTAATAGAAAAACGGTTCGATGCCCAATCGTAGAAAGGCAACAAAATGGAGATGAAGAAGCAAGAAGCATTAGACATGTTGCTAGGCTGGCGTAAGGATGAAAGACTTATAACATGCGGAATAAATGTCAACGGTTTGAGAGTCTCACAGATGTTGGGCATGGTTGATACGGTAGAGGACTCGTTTATCCATATCAGTGCCACAAAACTGCGTGAGATACACTTGGGAGACCAGTTTTGGTTAACTGTGCCCGTCGCAAATGTTATTCGCTACGAATACGTAGAAGGACATGAAGCACCGCAGGACTACTTGCCCAACATATTACAAGAACGATACATCGGCATGATGGGCCTTGAGTGCAGAGATGGACTCAAGGTTGCGATCTTGGCTTCTAAATTGAAAGAT
>Ga0209579_10004197_pt1 | contig 10127 bp, 11 predicted proteins | sample Coa_R1_2_FD_187152 | JGI IMG/M metagenome (GOLD analysis project Ga0209579, IMG submission 187152) | Surface soil microbial communities from Centralia Pennsylvania, which are recovering from an underground coalmine fire - Coalmine... | ecosystem: Environmental > Terrestrial > Soil >... | reverse complement strand
ATGCGGTTTATTTCCTGCGACAAAAGGGTGGAATGATGATGCCCTTCGGTGGTCCAGGACCGGGGCGGCCACCACGATTTGACAGACAATTCCCGCCTGACAGCCAATTCCGTCCTTCGGATGGTCCGCCGGATTTCGCGGGAGGATTTCCACCACCGGGTGACTTTCCGCGGCGCCCATTCGCGCAGGGGCGTCCGGGAGGTCCCGGCGGTATGGGCGAACCGATGATTCCGCGCGATGCGGACATTGCACACGACGGCGAATTCTTCACGCTCGCGCTGGTGCCGACACCGGAAGGGTTTTCGGGTGGGCCAGGGAGAGGTTTTGCGATGAGGCCTTTTCCGGGCGATAATTGAGTTTCCGGTTGTGAGCCATCCTCAGCGTGCACTGAACGTGCTCGCGCCTTCATGTTTTCTTAAGGTTGCATGTTCTACGTTCGTGCGTGTATGGCCTGAAGATTTGGCCTGTAATGAAAACGCCGCTGTGAGACAATCAAATCGACTTGCGACATGAGAATCCTGGTTGTTGAAGATGAACCTGATTTGCTGCGCAACATCGCGCAGGCGTTGCGTGAAGAGGGCTATGCGGTGGATACCGCAGCGAACGGCGAGAACGGCCTGTTCAGCGCCGAGAGCGCCGATTATGACGCCGTCGTGCTCGACGTCATGATGCCCAAAATGGACGGTTGGGAGGTGTTATCGCGCCTGCGCAAGACCAAAAAAACTCCCGTGCTGATGCTCACCGCGCGGGACCAATCGCGCGATCGCGTGCGTGGCCTGGATGGCGGCGCGGATGATTACGTGGTGAAGCCCTTTGACCTGGCGGAGCTTTTCGCGCGATTGCGCGCGCTCATCCGCCGCAGCGCCGGGCAAACGCGGAACGTCATCGAAATTGGTAAGGTAAAGATCGACGTCGCCGCACGAAATGTCGCGCGTGACGGCGAGGAGATTTCGCTCACCGCGCGCGAATACGCACTGCTCGAATATCTCGCGCTGCATCGCGGCGAACTCGTGACGCGCACCACGCTTTATGAGCATTTATTCGACGAAAACGACAGCACGATGTCGAACCTCCTCGATGTGCATGTTTCCAATCTCCGTAAGAAACTGGGAGCCGAATTTATTTCGACGCGCCGCGGCCACGGTTACTGCATTGAATGATGATGATTTTCAATTCCATCCGCTGGCGGCTGCAGATCTGGTATGGATTAATCCTGCTGGCCGTGCTGGCAGGGTTCGGAATCACCGCCTACCAACTCGAGCGCGCCCGGCTGTTTCGGGGCGTGGACGACGAACTGCAACATCGTGCGGGATTCGTCTTGAACGGTTTGCGACAATCCGGACGAAATCGCGGCCCGGGTGATGGCCCGCGGAGACCGCAGTTTGATGGGCCACCGCCGGCTGATGCTCTGCCTTTCGACGGGCCGGACGGACGTGGACCAGAGCAGGAGCCGGGTATGCCCAACGAGTTTCACCTGCCGCAACAGCAAGCCAGTCTGTCCGACGAAGCGGACACGAACGGATATTTTTACGTAGTCTGGCGTCGGGACGGACAGCAGCTCGCGCGTTCATCCAATGCGCCGGCGGACATAGCGATTCCAACGCGCGACGGCCCGCCGCCGCGACCGGGCGAGGCTCCGGGGCCGCGTCTACTGGAGGGGACCGGCAAGTATCGCGAAGCGGCGGCATTTACGCCGCCGGGCGAAATCGTGCTCACCGGCCATTCGATTGCGCCGGAGTTGAGTGAATTGCACGTCACAGCATTGAGTCTGACGGCAGTCGGAGCAGCGATTTTTCTGCTGGGCATTGCCGGCGGGTGGTGGATGGTTTCGCGGGCGATTCGGCCGATTGCTGATATCAGCACGGCGGCGGCGAAAATTTCCGGCGGCGATTTGTCACAACGCATCAATGTCGCTGAAACTGAAAGCGAACTGGGCCGGCTGGCGACTGTGTTGAATTCCACCTTCGCGCGGCTGGACACGGCCTTCACGCAGCAGCGGCAGTTCACTTCCGACGCGGCCCACGAATTGCGCACGCCGGTTTCGGTAATGTTGACGCAGGCGCAAACCACGTTGAATCGCGAACGCAGTGCGGCGGAGTATCGCGAGGCGGTGGAATCCTGCCAGCGCGCCGCGCAACGCATGCGGAGGTTGATTGAATCGCTGCTGGAACTGGCGAAGCTCGACGCCGGCCAGCAACCGATGAAGCGGCTGCCGTTCGACCTCGGGCAAACGGCGCGCGATTGCGCCGCGCTCGTCGGTCCGCTCGCAGAGCAACGGCGAGTGAAGATTTCCTGCGAGGTTCCGGCGCTGAACTGCACGGGAGACTCCGATCGTCTTTCTCAGGTCGTTACGAACCTTGTAACGAATGCGATCACTTACAACAAAGAAAACGGTGAAGTGCGCATTGGCGGATCGGCAAAAAACGGTTCGGTGATATTGACGGTCAGCGATACTGGAATGGGCATCGCCGCGGAGGATTTACCGCATGTGTTTGACCGGTTTTACCGCGCTGACAAGTCACGCACTTCGGGCAACACCGGGCTGGGCCTCGCGATTTCCAAAGCGATTGTGGAAGCGCACGGCGGCGAGATCGAGGTTTCGAGTGTGCCGCAGATAGGGAGCGTTTTCACCATCCGATTACCGACGGCGCAGTCGTAAGTGCGCGATCGGTGCAAACGTTAGTCCCCTAGCTTCGCCAGTTTCGTCTCGAAATCTTCGACAAAAAAACGTTTTCGCTTTTGCAAAATTTTGTGGCCCTCGGCGGCGAGTTTGCGCTTCAGCGCATTGACTCCGCCGGGATATTTTGGATTCACTTCGCCGCCGTTTTTGAGCGTGCGCCAATAAGGCGTGGTTCCTTTCTTTCCTTCAGATTCGGCTTCGGCCGCGGCATGGGCGGCGATCCAGGAAAAAATGCCGGTCGTGATGGGACAGGCGATGTTTGTCTTGTGTCGGCGAGCGAGGGCTTTGCGCATTTCATCGATGGTCGTGAGTCTTCCCTTCGGCACGCGCCGCATGAGTTCGTTCACTTCCGTTGGCGCGGGAATGACGCACGTGCCCGAACCCCAGCGTTGGCTTTGTTTCCCCGTGATTTCGAAAACGGTGGGATGCCCTTTGTTGTCGGCCAGCTTTTCCTGCCATGATTTCTTCTTGGGCTTCATGGGAGTTTCATAACAGGTTTTCGGTCCATTTTCGAGTATTCTATGTTGCGAGCGGCAACTGGATTTCGGTCAGGTAATTCTTCGGATTGCCTTGGAAAATCATTCCGGGGCCCTTGAGGTAAATCTCGCGGGTGGGCAGGGCGATTTTGATTTCCGGCTCGCAACGCGTGCTCATGATTTTCGCGTAGCTGCGTCCTAATTGTTCATAAGGGCCGCGATGCACCAGCGTGAGACAGCGCGCTCCCGGTAATTCCCGCACCGAAATGCCTTCCGCCTCGATTGGTTTGCGCACCGGAAAGCAGGGTTCGAAATCCGCGCCCTCCTCGCGATATTCGCCATCGTAATACAGGCACAATGCCGCGCCCACGATATGCCGCCCCACGGCTTTACCCAGGCGCGAGAAGCCGGCGCCGCTCTCGTCATATCGCCCCTTCATGCGAATACCCGCGATGAGCATCGGCTCGATTGTTTTTTCCTGCACCGTGAATTCATTTTCTTCGGCGACTTTTTTGGCAGCTTTTTCTTTCGAGATAATTTCGCTGAGCGACCGCACAATATCGCGGTCCTCGGAAATACGTTGCTGGAGAAATTGTTTCTGTCGCTCGAGATAATTCAGAATGTCCGACTCGTCGTCGCACTGGCCCAGCACGGTGGCGATGTCCTCGAGGGAAAACTCCATTTGCCGCAATTGCATGATCACCCGCGCCTTCTCGATCTTGCCGGCGTCATAAAAGCGATACCCGGATGTTTCATCCACCGAGCTTGGGACGAGAATTCCTTTCTCGTGATAGAAACGGAGCGTTTTGACCGAGAGGCCGGTGATTTGCGAGAACTCGCCAATGCTGTAGGAACTCTTCATGTTCCCATTTCTAAAGCTTCCAGCAACGGGAGAGTCAAGCGGAGTTTTCGCGGGTGCCGGGAAAGTGCGGATGTGACTGTCAACTGTGGAAGGGTGTTAACCGGCCTGACTGTTCACCTTGCTGCGGACAGGAATGCCCGCGCTCCCTGACAATTCCTTGTGATTAAATGGGTTCGCAGGCAGTCTATGCGATCATGCAATTACCTTCGATGAAACGCTGGTTTAACCGTTTCGCTTGCGCTCTCGTTTTCGCGACGCTCGCATTGGGCGTCCAGATTGCGCCGGCGCAAACCAACTTTACTTTCATCACCGCGGGAGATATGCGGAATTTCATGAAGAGCAGCAAGCCGGGAGAGCGTTATTTCGACGGGCTGTGCGAAGCTGTGCATCAACTCGACGCGGGAGCGTTTATGCTGAGCCCCGGTGATTGCGATGATCCGGTCGCGATTCGTGCCACCATCGATAAATTTATCGGGAAAGATTATCCATGGTATCCGGTGGTGGGAAATCATGATGTGGAATCCGTTTCGGATATGACATGGCTGCGGCAATGGGCAAGCAACGGCATTCCGCATCTTTCAGAGCGCGGGCCGGCGGGTTGCGATTTCACCTACTCGTTCGATTTCGGCAACGCGCACTTTGCGGCGGTCAGTGAATACGACGGACGCGATCCCAAAAAAGTTGGCGAAGCGGACATTACCGATGTGACGCTGGATTGGCTGGAGAAGGATTTATCCGGCACGAGCAAGCCGCTCATTTTTGTTTTCGGGCATAATCCGATTAAATCATTTCCGGATATGGACAGCGGACGCGTTCGGCACGGCGGGGCATCGGTGAGCGCCAACCCGGCGCATTTGAATCGGTTCATAAAAATCCTGACCGATCATCACGTGTGCGCCTACATTTGCGGCCACACGACGACACGTCAGTTGAAAAAGTGGATGGGATCTGGCAGACGGATTCCGGCCATGCGCGCGGGGCGGGTGATCCGGGTTCGCCGAGCACGTTCCTGAGATTCCGCGTGAATGGAGCAAAAGTATTAGCCGAGGTGTATCGGGGAGACCCAAAGGGTGTTCAGTACACGCTGAGAAAAACAGTGGATTTGAATTAATCTGTTGCAGTTCTCGCATGGTTAAGGTCTAGTCGTCGAGCAGCTTCGCATCCATGAGATACTCCAGAGGTCTAACAGCTTGCCTGATCGGCATAGCGTACGGCGGTTACCTGATCTGGAAGGGAGTAACGGGGAACATTTGGCGCACTCGTTTCACCGGTGATGCGGTGGTGCCGCGCTGGCTTTATATTGTCGGCGGAGGGTTGCTCGTATTGCTGGGCGTGGGCTGGCTGGCGGCAGCATCGTGGCTGAGAAGGATGTAGAGCCCATATCTCAACGCAAACCTATGTTTGTCTATCGTCCACCAAAAGGCAGTTGCTGGGGGCATGCCCTCGCCAAAGGGCCGGGCAGAATGAAGGTTCAAGAGTTCATAGACGCTTATTTTGAGCGCGTTGAATCGCAGGGACTGACAAGCCTGGTGTTGGCATGGAAAAGTTCGGTTCTTCCGAAGGTTGAGTGGGCAGAAGCCTTCCTGGGGCCAGAGAATGAGATCGTCCGGCGGTTCTTGTTCATGGAGAGGTCGGGGCGCGTCTCGTTTGTAATGGGGATCGTGTTTCCGCTATCGACGTCGGACCCGGCGTCATTTGAGTTTCTTGGACGTTTCAGTGCCAGCGCTCCGTTCAAGATGAGCGCGAAACATTTTATGGTGGGGATCGTCGCCGGGAACGGCAAGTTTGCATGGCGGAAACCCGATGACGAGATGATTGCGAAGTTGGAGGAGTGTATCGTCTAAGACAGGCACCTCGATTGAAACCATGACGCCCAATAATAAAACGAAAGGGCCGCAAGCGATTGTGATTTGGGTATTGTGGCTCTCTTTTGCCACGGCGCTGGTGATGTACCGAATCATGCTCGTGAGCAAGGCTGCCAACACGCGCTCCCTGACAGCGCCGGACACGATCGTCGCATGGGTATGCTATGTGATCCCGATTGTGGTTGTGTTCGCGCTGCGCTGGCTGGTGATCCCTCGATTGAAGCAGCCGATTGAAGTATTGCCTGTTTTCCTGGTGGGCGTCGCTCTGGCAGAGACATTGACCTTTTTCGGTCTGTTCCTGTTCCCGGCGCAATTCAGACTCTTCTATTTGACGTCATGGCTGCTGTTTGTGCAGTTGATGCCGACGTGGACGATCAGGCCGGGTCAGTCCGGCGGGTGAAGCCATCAGCTCTTTGCAATTTCCTGGTTCAGTGCGAGGGCTTTTTGGACAGCTTCGAGCAACTCGCCCGGATTGACCGGTTTCGTCAGAATATCCAGCGCCCCTTCCATCATCATCGTCCGTACGGCTTCGGGAATGTCATCCAGGCCGGTCACGAAAAGGATCGGCAGCGAAAGCCCCGAATCCGCCAGCCACCTTTGCAACTCCAGCCCGTTCATTCCAGGCATGGAGAAATCCGCCACCAGACAACCGCTGGTACCCGGTTTGTAGGAATCCATAAATTCCTGCGCGGAACCGAACACCTGAGCCGTGTAACCGCAGGCCCGAAGCAGCCGCGAGACTGCTTTGCCCACAGCTGGTTCGTCGTCCACAATAAAAACAGTCTGCGCTACACTCATACGCCGATTTCATTCTGCGCTGGCAGGGTAAACCTGATTACCGCGCCTTTATCGCCGTTATTAGCTACCTGGAACCGTCCGCCATGGGCTGTAATGATAGACCGGCAGATTGCGAGGCCCAATCCCAATCCTTTGGCCTTGGTCGTGCGGAACGGCTCGAAGGCATTGAGAAACATCTCCTCGGAAAAGCCGGGACCGGTATCCACCACGGAGATTTCGATTTCATTCCCCGCTACCCGCCTCGATTCAACGGTCAACGTCCGTTGACCCACCGGTTCTTCGGACATGGCGTCGCATGCATTCATTACGAGGTTCAGAACGACCTGCTGCAATTGAACGGCATGACCGTACACGAGCGGCAAAAACGGGTCCAGGCGCAGCACCAGCATCACACGGCCGGTCATCAGGTCGTTGCGGACCATTTCCAGCACTGCCTTGACCACGAGGTTCATGTTCTCCGCCGCCATTTGACCGGGGTCTTTTTTCAGCATCGCTCGCATCTCGGCGATGATCCCGCCCGCCCGCCTGCCTTGTTGCGCGATGTCATCCAACGCGTCGAGGACTTCTTCGTCATTTTGGTGGTGTGGAACATCCATCAATCGCCGGGCTGCTTCGGCGCTGACCACAATGGCTGCCAGCGGTTGTCTCAATTCGTGCGCCAGCGAACCGGCGAGCGCCCCCAGGGTTGAAACCCGGCTCACATGCGCCAGTTCCTGTTGCGAACGCTGGGCTTCGGCCTCCGCTTCTTTTCTTTCAGTCACATCCACGCAGGACCCAATATACCCCATGAACTGGTTTTGGGCACCATATCGCGGCACTCCGCGGTCAGAGATCCAGCGGTACTTTCCATCATACCGCCGCAAACGGTATTCCATGGTGAATGGCAGCCGGGCATCGAAGGATTCGTGGTATATTTTCAGGCAATTGGCCATGTCTTCCGCATGGACTCCTTCCGCCCAGCCATCGCCCAGTTCCTCTTCCAGGGCTCGTCCCCGGAAGTCCAGCCATGGCTGATTGAAGAAGGTGCATTTTTTGTCAGGCCCGGAAGTCCAGATCAGCACCGGCGCGGAATTGGCTATCAGCAAAAATTTTCTCTCGCTTTCGCGTGCTTGCTCCTCGGCGAGTTTTCGCGCCGTGATATCCAAGGCAACGCCACGCAACTTCACCGGTTTGTGTTGGGCGTCGAACTCCACCCTGCCGCGCGCCGCAATCCACCGGACTCGCCCATCCGCCAGCACCTGGCGATGGACGTGTTCGTAATTGCCATCCCCGGTGGTTGCCTTGACCATGGAATGGGCGACGCCGTCCCGATCCTCCGAATACACCGTTCGCAAATAGCGGACGTAGTCTGAATCGCCGTTTTTGCCGGGAGCGATGGCTGAGCGGTTTCCGTTCGCCGAGGTCTTGTTGCCCGCAAGGCTCCATTCCCACATTTCCAGTGCCGCCGCGCCCGCGGCCAGTTTCATCCGCTCCTCGCTCTCGCGGAGGAAACGCTCAGCTCTTCGCCGCCGCCCCAGGTTGAACAACAGGCCAACGATCAATCCCGTTTGCACCAGCACAAGCGACACGCTGGTGATAATTAAATACTTGTGCCGCTGCCACACCGATGGCAGGCGATGAATCACAACGCTCCCCAGTGGAAGCTGGTCTTCGCTAATCCCCCATCTGTGCAATTGCCGCCAGTCATACAGAGGCACCGTTGGCGGGATAACCTCCGGCGGAAGACTGGAGGCCGATTCACCATGCAGAATGCGTACAGCCAGTCGTGCTGCTTCTTCACCCTCGAGCTGGGGCCGGAAAAGGCGGCCGCCGACAATTCCGAGCCCCATTTGCTCTTCGTAAACGCCGTTGATGGGCGCATTCGCGACTTCACTGATACGTTTCAGCGCTTCGTCGGCATTATGCGATACGTCCGTGGCATCCCGCATCAGCAGGAAAAGGAAAATGAACGAATGAGGCGGCAACTTGCCGACGCGTTCCAACACCTGATCGAACGAGAGATTATTCAGCCAGGTAAAGCTGACCCGGTTTGTGAATTGCGCAAAATCGCGCTGAAGGGCACCCGTCCAATATTGTTCCATCTGCGAGCAGCCGATGACACAGACGATATTGGTGGTATCGGGCGCCAGCCGGAGATTATCTTCCACGAAGCGGGTCGAGTTAAAATTCTCGCCTACATAGGCGGCGTTATTCTTCAATGCATCGGCTTCCAGGTGGCGCCGGTCCATTCCCGTGTAAATAACGGGCGTCTGTGGAAACAGCCGGTCCCGATACTTCTCCACGAACAGGCAGGCAGGCGAGCCGATCGGGACTACCAGGTCCGGACGCCATCTGGCCTGGCGCTTCTCCAAATATTGCACGAGCGCCTCCTCCATATCCGCGCCCGCGTAACGGCTGTGATCTAGAGACACCTCATCAAGATCCAACTTTTCCTCCAGATGTTCGGTCAACTCAGTCTCGAAGGCAATCGCCCGGGTGGTGGATTGCGGGGAGACGCTCCCGAAGGAATGAATGACCAGAACGCGCCTGGGGCTTGCGGATGGCGCACCTTTCGCAGTACTGCATGCCAGAATGAAGCAAATCGCCGAGATTATCGACCAAGCCGTGCCACGTTGGGCCGGCGCGCGAGGCAAGAGCACAACCTGCCCGGCGCCAGAACGATTTTCACTCGCGAGTTGCGAGATTCCAACCCCTTTGTTTCCGTCAGTCACTCCCGGTTTTGACCGGCCGCGATTGAACCACGAAAACTTCGCCCGGCTGTAAACCGTTTCTGCCATGTCACGTCTCAGTTAAGTTTACCGCTCCGTCGGCGCGAAATTGCTGCCTGCGCCTGGCACTCACCCTTCGAGTGCAAAATACTCCCGCATAGGAGGTTCCTGCTGGTGAATGGTCAGTGATTACTTTAGCAATGCCGCGGGCGACCCTGGCAAGGAGAATGTCAGTCCAGTACGTAATCACAAAGGATTACTCTTTTTGTAATAAATATACGCAGATGGATTCTCACGTCCTTTCTGTCGCATTCCGTTCTCGGCCGTTGAACCTATGGAGGACACGAAACCAGGAGATCCCTTTGCGCTACTCATTCAGAGCAGCCTCTGTCGGCAAAGCGCAGGCCCAAAGCACGAAACCACGGATTTTTGTTTGGTTTTAGCAGTTTTTGACCTGAAAAAATATTTTCAGAAAAATTTCACATGGACAGCGGATGTCCATGTGACTTTGCGAGGATGTATTCAAAAAAGAATAAAACTATGAATACAGATGAGCAAAAACAAATGGAACTGGGGCTCGGCAAAGGGCAGGCCTGCCGGTCGGCGCAAAGGCCGCAACGGCGAATGAGCCGGGCGAACTGGTGGTTTCAACAGATGCGGGAAGTGGTGGATCGGGCGGTGGATTGGAAGCCGGCTCCGCCGGCGCGGGCGGAGCAGATCTGGTTTCAGGAATGAAGC
>Ga0209579_10004196_pt1 | contig 10128 bp, 8 predicted proteins | sample Coa_R1_2_FD_187152 | JGI IMG/M metagenome (GOLD analysis project Ga0209579, IMG submission 187152) | Surface soil microbial communities from Centralia Pennsylvania, which are recovering from an underground coalmine fire - Coalmine... | ecosystem: Environmental > Terrestrial > Soil > Unclassified... | reverse complement strand
TACGTGCTGTGGACGCTGCTGGCCATCTTCATTCCCAACGCCATCGGCATCATCCTGTACTTCGTGCTGCGCGATCCGCTGCTGGCGCATTGCACGCACTGCGGCGCGGAAGCCCGCCAGGGGTTTGCATTCTGTCCCCGCTGCGGAGCGCCGCTGGCGGCCGCCTGTCCGCAATGCCGGCGCGCCGTGGAGCCGGGTTGGTCGCACTGCGTGAACTGCGGCGCAACGCTCACTGCGTCCCCCGTATCTTGATTTGCTCTTGCCGCCAAACTGTAAATAATCTGCACGAGATGACGCCTGCAATGGACACTACGGACCGCAAGTTTTTCGAGTCTGCCCTGCGCGGCCGGATGTAATCATCGTGGCGGCCGGCGTATCCGGCGTCATCACCGCGATCAACTTCGCGCGTGAGCGGTGGCCATCGATTTTGGCCGCATGAAGTCCGTGCGGGTGGATCCGATGAGGCGCATCGCGCGCGCGGAGGGTGGTCTCCTGGGGCGCGAGTACGATCAACGAGACGCAGGCCTTCGGGCTGGCCTCGCCCGGAGGAGCGATTGGTACCTCTCGCGGCGCTACGGTATGGCGTGTGACAACCTGCTCTCGGCGGATATCGTCACCGCCGGAGAGCTGATCACCGCCGCCGCGGACAGCCACCCGGACCTGTATTGGGCACTCCGTGGCTCCAGCGGTTCCGCGACGTGTCACTGGAGGCCGATGACAACTTCACGCTGCTCAGCGGCTTGATGCCGGCCCCCGACGGCGCCAGGATTTCCGGCATCCTGCTCCCAGGACGACGCCCAGGTCGCTTGGGCGCGCGCACTGTGGCAGCAGATACTTCCGCATTCGACTGGGCAGGCCTACGTTAACTACCTGTCGGCGGGAGACGATGTGCATACCGCCTACGGGGACGCGCGCTATCGGCGGCTCGCCGCGGTGAAGGCGGTGTATGACCCGGGCCCCCCGGCGCCTATCCTCGCCGCCCGATGGCCGCCCAAACCGCCGCCCCCGCCCCGATAGTCGCCAGCGCCGTAATCGACGCCATCGGCTGCCAGATGACCCCGTACACAATCATGCACGCCCCCACCAGGATGTACGACAGAGGGATCGCCGGAAAGAGGAAGCTCACCGGACGCAGTTTCTGCCAGCCGGGCGTCCGCCGGAAAATGAAGAGCGAGGCCACCGACATCACCGAGAAGAACGTCAGGCTGAACCCGATGTAGTAAACCAGTTGCGGAAACGGCGTCAGGGTCATCAGCATGGCGCACAGGCCCTGGCTCAGGATGGCGATGTACGGTGTGTGCCATTCCGGGTGCACCGTGGCCGCCATTTTGAAGAATGCCTTGTTCTTGGCCATGGCGTAGTACACGCGCGGCCCGATGGTTACCTCGGCGTTCACCGTGGCCATCAGCGATAGCGCCATCAGTGCCGAAAAAGTCCCGGCCACCTGCGGGCCGAACAGGTTGGAAGCCGCCAGCGAACCGACCGCCAGAACGCCCTTCATCGATTCCAGAGGCGTCGAATAAATGAACACCAGGTTCAGGCCGATGAACAGCGCCATCACCAATCCCGTTCCGGCTGCCAGCGACGCCGGCAGCGTCCGCTCCGGGCGCTTCAGCTCCTCGGCCACGTACGTGGCGGCGTTCCACCCGCTGTAGGCCACCATCACCCACAGCAGGCTGATCACGAACTGTGTGGGCAGCGTGGTGGTCGCGCCGCGCACGGCCGGCTCCGAAAAATGATGCCAGCTTCCCGATCCGCTCAGGAAACCCAGCCCGATGAAGCCGATGATTACCGCCAGCTTGGTGGCCGTGAGCGCATTCTGTACGCGCGCGGTGCGCCGCACTCCCAGGCAATTCAGGATGCTGAAGCCGGCAATCAGCAGGCAGGCCACCATCTGTCCGGCGCCCAGCCGGATGGAAAACGGCCCCGAGCCGATGACGTAAGCCGCGTTGGCCTGCTTCAGCGATGGATAGAAATATCCTAAGTAGTCTGAGAAAGCCAGGGCGGCGGCCGCGATGGGTGCCGAAAATCCTGCGAAGAACGACACCCAACCGGTCATGAAACCCCACACCGGGCTGAACGCGCGCGTCAGGTAGACGTATTCTCCGCCCGAGCTGGGAAAGTTGATCCCCAGTTCTGAGTAGCTCAGCGCGCCGGCCAGGGCGAACAGCGCTCCTACCATCCAGTCAGCCAGGATCAGCTTCGCGCTGCCCAGATCCCGCGCCATAAATCCAGTGGCGCCGAAGATCCCCATCCCCACCATGTTGGAGACCACCAGGGCAGTAGCGCTAACGAACCCGATCTGACGTAAAAGTCCCGCCTTCCCCTGAACCTGAGTGGCCATGTTTGCTTATGGTCATTGTAGGTCTTTCAGAGCGTGAACGGGATTTTCATGAGGAACAAGGCGGGAATATCGTCTGGCGGGCTTTGGGGTGGGTCACAGGCAGCAAGTGGCTCGCGGTTCACGCTCCAAGTCGTATAGTGATGTGAACCGGCAAACTGTTACACCCGTACTTGCCCGCCGCGATAAGCTGAAGGTGCGCTCATGCACACCAACCGATTGGCCCGCGAGCAGAGTCCTTACCTCCTTCAGCACGCCCACAATCCCGTGGATTGGTATGCCTGGGGGCCTGAGGCCTTCGAAAGAGCCCGCCACGAAGACAAGCCCATCTTTCTTTCCATCGGATACTCTACCTGCCACTGGTGCCATGTGATGGAGCGCGAGTCCTTCGAGAACGAAGCCATCGCCGCCATCATGAACCAGCACTTCGTGTGCATCAAAGTGGATCGCGAAGAGCGCCCCGACGTGGATCGCATCTATATGGCGTTCGTCCAGGCCACCACCGGCGGTGGCGGCTGGCCCATGTCGGTCTGGCTGACGCCGGATCTGAAGCCGTTCTACGGCGGCACCTACTTCCCGCCCGAGCAGCGCTACGGTCATCCCGGCTTCCCCATGGTGTTGGAACGCGTCGCGGAGGCCTGGCGGATGGATCGCAGCCGCGTCGAGGAGTCCGGCCGCGAGGTAGTCGAACAGTTATCCAAACAATCGGCGGTGGGCCCCGCCGGAGCGGGTTCCTCGCTGCGCGCGGACCAGGGCGCCCTCGATAGCGCCTTCTATTTTTTCCGCCGCAGCTTCGATCCCCGATATGCGGGTTTCGGCGACGCGCCCAAATTTCCGCGGCCGGTGGTGCTCAACTTGCTTCTGCGCTACTACGCGCGCGAGCGGAACCAGGAAGCCCTGGACATGGTCCTGGCCACCCTCCGCGAAATGTCCAGGGGCGGCATGTACGATCAGCTCGGCGGCGGATTCCACCGCTATTCCGTGGATGCTCGCTGGTTCGTTCCGCACTTCGAGAAGATGCTGTACGATCAGGCTCAGCTCGCCGTCTCGTACCTGGAAGCGTTTCAGATCACGCATGAAGTAACCTACGCCCAGACCGCGCGCGGTATCCTCGACTACGTGCTGCGCGATATGCGCGACCGCGATGGCGGATTCTTCTCCGCCGAGGATGCCGACAGCGTCATCGACCCCGCCCACCCCGATGAAAAAGGCGAAGGCGCATTTTACGTTTGGACGCAAACGGAAATCGAAACGCTGGCCAGCCGGCCGATGGCCGAATGGTTCTGCCGGCGCTTCGGAGTCAAGCCCGGCGGCAACGTGGACAACGATCCGCACCAGGAGTTCACCGGCAAGAATATCCTCTACCAGGCGTACCCCGAGGAAGACCCCGCCCGCCAGGCCGCCATTCTCGACACCGCGCGCAAGCTCCTCGCAGCCCGCGGCCATCGCGTGCGCCCGCACCTCGACGATAAGATCCTGACCGCCTGGAACGGCCTCATGATTTCCGCCTTCGCCAAGGCCGGCGCCGTGCTGGACGAGCCGCGTTACGCCCAGGCCGCGCGCCAGGCCGCGGACTTCATCTCCGGCCGCATGTACGACGCGTCCACCGGCATCCTGCTGCGCCGTTACCGCCAGGGAGATGCAGCCATCCATGGCTTCCTGGACGACTACGCCTTCTTCATCCAGGCCCTGCTCGATCTTTACGAAACCGCCTTCGAGTGGCGCGATCTGGACCTCGCCATCCGGCTCACTGGAAAACAAGCCGAATTATTCGAAGACCGCCGGCAGGGCGCATTCTTCAGCACCGCCGCGGGCGATCCTGCCCTGGTGCTGCGCATGAAGGAAGACTACGATGGCGCCGAGCCCTCGGGCAATTCCATCGCCGCCCTAAACCTGTTGCGTCTCGCCGGAATCACCGGCCGACGCGATCTGCACGACTCCGCCGAGCGCGCGCTGGCTGCCTTCGGGCCGCGCATGGTCGCGGGACCCGCGGGTGTCCCCCAGATGTTGGTCGCGTATCAATTCGCCCTGTCGAAGCCCCGGCAGATCATCCTGGTCGGCGAGCGCGATGCGCCGGATACGCAGCGCCTGCTCCAGGCGCTCCACTCGCGCTTCGTTCCCAATCGCATCCTGCTGCTGGTGAATCAGGTGTCTCGCGCGGCCCTGGCCGGCTACCTTCCGGCAGTCGCCGAAATGACGGCTCTCAATGGACGCTCCACCGCTTACGTCTGTGAGAATTACGCCTGCCGGCTACCCACCGCCGACGTAGACGCGTTCGTGCAGTTGTTACAATAGTCCAATCACCCAAACTCAGGAGGACAGATGGAAAGACCAGGAGCAACCACCATGCGCGGGGACCCCAAGACGCTGATCGGGCCGGAGTTGAAACCCGGCGATCCGGCCCCCGATTTTTCGGTGGTGGATAACAGTTTAAAGCCGGTGAATCTGGCGGGCACCGGGAGCCATGTGCGCATCTTCAGCGTGGTGCCGTCGCTCGACACGCCCGTGTGCGACGCGCAGACCAAACGTTTCAACGAGGAAGCCGCAAAGCTACCCAACGTGGACATCTTCACCGTCAGCATGGATCTGCCCTTCGCCCAGAAACGCTGGTGCGGAGCTTTCGGAGTCGACAAGGTCAAGATGCTTTCGGACCATAAGGACGGCTCTTTCGGCAGCCAGTATGGCACCCTGATCAAGGAATTGCGCATCGAAAGCCGCGCCATTTTCGTGGTGGACAAGAACAACACCATAAAGCACGCGGAGTACGTGAAGGAAGTGGCCGATTTCCCGAATTATGAAACAGCGCTGGCCGCGGCCCGTGCCGCGGTTGGAAACTGAACCGCGCGCCTGAACGGGCGGCGCACGAGGACACAACCTGAGCACCGACTCCCCAACGCCGGTCCTGGCCGAGCGGGTACTCACGCGGGCCGTGGAGAGCCCGCTGGTGCGCGGCGGCCTGACCATCGGGGCCGGCATTATTACCGGCAACATCATCGGCTTCGTGCGTGTCGCCCTCACCGCCTACCTGCTCGGCACGCACTCGCAGGCCGACTCCCTGGCAGTCGCCGTGGGCCCGTTGGACGCGCTCAACTCCGTACTCATTAACACCATGGTTTTTGCGTTCGTGCCCATGCTGACGGCGCGCCAGGGGGCCGAACGCACCGCCGTCTTCCTCAAGCTGAGCCAGTGGTTCGCCTGGCTGTTCACTCTGCTGACTCTGGTGATCGTGATCTCCGCGCCCTGGCTGATCACCGTACTGGCGCCGGGCCTCGATCCTCGCTACCATGACACCTCGGTCACCATCCTGCGCATCTCCGCGTTTTCCATCATGGCCGCCGGCTCCGCCGCGATTAACTGCGCCTTGCTGTACACCGACCGGCGGTTTGCGCCCTTCGCGTTCTACCAGGCGTGCCTGAATGTGTTCACGATCGCCGGCGCCGTGAGCCTGTGGCGCATGCTGGGGGTCTACGGTTTTGCGATCGGCTACACAGTAGGGGCCTGGGTGCAATTTGCGGTGGTGTACTTCTCCGCGCGCGCCGGCGTGGATCATCAGAACCTGCCGGCGCCCAAGCTGCACTGGCGCGAAATCCTCTCCCGCCCCATGGCCATCTCGCTTTATGCCGTCTGCCTGGCGCTGAATATCGTCTTCACCCGTGCCTGGGCCACGCACATCGGGCCGGGCATGGCCGCCGCGCTGGATTACTGTCTGCGCGGCGTCGGAGTGCCGCTCGCCTTTCTGGTAAGCCCCATTTCCAACTCGCTCCTGCCGGAGATCGCCAAACTGCGTAGCAGCCTGCGGATGCGCGAGGCTTTCCATCTGATCGACAAGACACTCGGCTTGGCGGCCCTGGCTGCGGTGGCGGCCTGTGGAGTGGCGCTGGCCCTGCGGCAGCCTGCCATCGCCATCCTGTTTCAACGCGGCAATTTCACGGCGGAATCCACCATACTGGTCTCCACGGTTTTCCTGGGTCTGGCGCCCAGCCTGATCGGGTGGAGCTTGCTCGAACTGACCGGCCGCGCTCTCTTCGCTCTCGACCGCCCCATGCTGCCGCTGTGTGCCGCGTTCATCCCCGTGCTGGTCAACGGTGCATTGACGCTCTTCCTGCACTCCGCCAATCCGCAATGGATCGGCCTGGGCGCTTCAGTGGGCTTGATGGTTGGATTCCTGGCGCTATTCGGCGCGGCCCACCTCAATCGGAAGCGTTGGATGGCTTTGAACTGAAGAACCAGGCCGCCTCCGGTATCTTACTCAGCCGCTCATTCTCGGCGTTGAATTCGCACCCCAATAGCGCGATGGCCGCCAGCAGGTACATCCAGACCAGCAGCGCAATGCTGGCCCCAATGCTCCCGTACATCACGTTATAGTGCGCCATGTGCCTGACATACCAGCCGAAGCCCAGAGTAGCCAGCATCCACAGTACCGCCGCCAATGCCGCGCCCGGAAACAGGAAGCCGAAACGCTGCTTGCGGTTCGGTCCGAAATAATACAGCAGCATCGTGACCAGAATCATAGTGGCAAACGCTACCCCATATCGCGCCACCCGGCTGAATAACTCCCACACCCACGCCAACGGATTCCATAATGGATCCACCTTCATCCAGCCCAGGACCACCGACTCCACCTGGTTGCCGAATAAGAGAATCGCGGAAGCCGCCACTAAGGGCGCCGCCGAAAGAAAAACCAGCGCGATCGCCACACCCGTGTTCGCCCAGAAATTGCGGTTGCGAGGCACGCGGTACACCGCCTGAAAGCCTTCGATCAGGCTCTTGATGACACTCGAAGCCGCCCACACCGATACCACCCCGGCCACCACCAGCACCAGCCACGGACGTGCTCCTTGAACCTGAAAGTGGCGCAGCACCAGGTCCTCGGTTCCAGGCGGGACCACTTCGGAGAGAAAACCCTTGATGGTGTCGGATACGAACTCGGCGCCCGTCTGCACCAATATGGCGGCCACGGAAGTCAGCACCGGAAAAAACGACAACAGGGCCGAATAGGCCGCCCCCTTGGCGATGCTGAAGCAGTTGTCGTCAGCCGCCGCAACGACACATCGCTGCAGAAGATAGGGAACCGTCTTCCAGGTCAGCCGCACAGAGCTAGTATAACGATGTGCCCGCGCTCGAACCGGCCTACTTGCCTGCTTTAGATTTCCGGAAAGCCGCCCAGCGTTTCTTCGTGGCGGCTATGATGCGCGCCCGCCCCGCGGCGCTCAGCACACGCTTCGGCTTCTTAGCCTTGGGTGTGGCGACCGTTGCATGACCGGACTTAAATGCAGCCCACCTCTTCTTTTGGGCGAGAGCGATACGCCTGCGTGCGCCTGCGCTCAGCTTCCGTCTCTTGCCCGCGGCTGCGGGAATTCCGTCCGATGCAGCCGGTTGACCGCCAATCCTGCCGCGCAAATCCGCGATCTTTTCCTCGATCTCAGTCCGCTTGCGTTCGAAACCGACTAATGCGGCTTCGAGTATTTCCGTGTCTTGCTTGGAGTATTTGGGCATCACGCCGATTATACACTTACTTACGCGATGCTGTCTCTGAGTTTTAATAATTGAGAGTAGCGATACAATACCATGGTGGATCGCAGAAGCTTTCTGGGTTTGGCTGCGCCTGTGGCGCTCCGTGACAAGCTGGGTGCGGCCGTATCCGTCCCTATCATCGACAGCCATATCCACCTGTTCGACACAGCGCGTCCCCAAGGCGTGCCCTGGCCGGACAAAAAGGACGCCGTGCTCTTCAAACCGGCCTTACCCGCCAGATATCGCCAGGTCACTAAGGGGCTCGGAATCGTAGGCGCCATCGAAATCGAGTGCAGCCCCTGGCTCGAAGACAATCAGTGGGTCCTGGATGTCGCCGCTAAAGATCCGATCGTGGTCGGCGCCATCGGAGACCTGGATCCCGGTAGCCCGCGGTTCCGCGCCGACCTGGAACGTTTCCAACGCAACCCGCTGTTTCGCGGTATCCGCTACGGTAACCTGTGGGGCCGCGACTTGGGCGCCGGGCTCGGCAAGCCCGAATTCGTCGCCGGACTCAAATTCCTTGCCGGCGCCGGCCTGGTTATGGACACAGCCAATCCTACCCCGGCGTTGGTCGCGGACGTGATCCGGCTGACTGATCGCATTCCTTCTCTGCGTGTCGTCATGGATCATCTCCCGCAGCTTGACCCGGCTACCGCCGATCTGCGCGAACTCGCCAAGCGCCCGCGGGTTTACGCCAAGGTGTCCGGAGTCCTGCGCCGCGTGCATGGCAATGTACCGCTCGATCTGAACTTCTACCGGGACCGCCTGGACGAAATCTGGGGTCTCTTCGGCGCGGACCGCCTCATCTTCGGCAGTGACTGGCCGAATAGCGACCAATGGGGAACTTACCCCCAAGTGTTAAAAATCGTACGGGAATATTTTTCCGGCAAGGGAGCTCCTGCCCAGGAAAAATATTACTGGAGGAACTCCCTGGCGGCTTACCATTGGGCCAGGCGTGACACAAACCAACCTGGAACATCCTGACATTATGAGACACCCGGCAGCCGCGGCTCTGTATCTGACTGTAACCCTGTTGCTGGCTGGCTGCGGCTCGAGTCAGCCGGCGGATATCGGCCCTGACATCGCGCGCATTCGCGCTGTCGACAATCATGCGCACCCCGTGCGTGTAACCGGCCCCGGCGAAGAGGACCGCGAGTTTGACGCGTTGCCGGTCGATAACATGGAGCCGGCATCCGACCCGGTGTACCTCCGGCCCGGCGCGCCGGGCCTCGCGGAAGCCGCGCGCATGCTCTTCCCTTCGCGCGCCAAACAGCCCGCCATCCAGGACAAAGGCGACGGATATCCTGCCTGGGTGCTCGATCGGATGGGCGTGGAAGTGATGCTGGCTAATCGCGTCCAAATGGGGCGCGGCATTCAGCCGCCGCGCTTCCGCTGGGTGCCCTATGCGGATGCTCTGTTGTTTCCGCTCGACAATTCTCATCTGGCCGCCGCCAACTCCGACCGCCGTGCCTTCTTCGCGGATGAAGACCTCCTGCGCCGCCGCTACCTCAAGGACCTGCAGCTGACCGCGACACCGGCCAGCCTGGATGAATACCTTGCGCGCGTGGTCACTCCCACTCTCGAGCGCCAGAAACAAGGCGGCGCCGTAGCTGAAAAATTCGAGGCCGCCTACCTCCGCTCGCTGGCGTTCGAACCAGCGATTGCCGCGGTGGCCGCCAAGGTATACGCGCGCTACCGGGCCAAAGGCGCCCCGCCGGATGACCAGTACAAGATCCTGCAGGATTACCTGTTTCGCCGCATCGCCGCGGAATGCGGGCGCCTCGGTATGGCGGTGCACATTCATACCATGGCCGGAGCCGGTAGCTACTTCGATGTCCGGGGCGCCAACCCCCTCTTACTCGAATCTCTCCTGGACGATCCCGCACTGCGCCAAACAAAGTTCGTGATGCTGCACGGCGGCTGGCCTTTTATCGGCGAAATCACGGCCCTGTTACAGAAGCCCAACGCTTACCTGGATTATTCGGCGCAATCGCTCCTGTTTCCGCCCGCGGCATTGGCCGTGACCCTGCGCCAATGGCTGGAATACGTGCCGGAGAAAGTTATGTTCGGGACCGATGCTTACCCTTACTCCAATGAAATGGGATGGGAGGAAAGCGGTTGGATCGCCTCCCAGAGAAGCAGAAAGGCGCTGGTGATCGCGCTGACCAACATGATGCGGGATGGCGAGATCTCACGCAGCCGCGCCCTGGAACTCGCCGGCCTGGTGCTCCGCGAAAACGCCCGCAAGCTCTACGGCCTATAGCAGCCGGCTA
>Ga0209579_10004194_pt1 | contig 10131 bp, 7 predicted proteins | sample Coa_R1_2_FD_187152 | JGI IMG/M metagenome (GOLD analysis project Ga0209579, IMG submission 187152) | Surface soil microbial communities from Centralia Pennsylvania, which are recovering from an underground coalmine fire - Coalmine... | ecosystem: Environmental > Terrestrial > Soil > Unclassified... | reverse complement strand
CCAGTTGCGCCCAGCTTCGGAGAGCGCAACCGCAGCCGGCGTCTCTTTCGCCCAATACGGAATCAGCTCGCTGACAAGACGTGGGTTCATGCGAGCATTACCATCGTTTGCTCACGCGAAGCGCGGAAGAAAAAATGAACCGCCAAGGCGCCAAGGCGCAAAGGCGCAAAGGTAACCGAAAAACCACGGAGACACGGAGACCACGGAGCAAGTTTATCGCGCGCCTCCGGCGCGCAATTCACCGTCCCCACGCAGCGAGGCAATAGCACGTCAAAAGTCTTCTCCGCGAACTTCGTGCCTCCGCAGTGGATGTCAATACCTTGGCGTCTTTGCGCCTTAGCGGTTCGCTTTCCTTCTTGCTCTCCACGCGGTCGTATCACCGCGAGTGAATGACCCGCCATCACACCGCCTCGCGGAGTGCCGGCGCGGTCGTGGCCTTGAACGGCGATGCAAATCGGCCTCGTTGGTGCAGCGATGCAATGCCGCCGCGTCCCGACGAAAGGCAGGCGGTTATTGCCGCAGCGGCGGTTTCCGCGTGTTGCGTAACGATGGTGCGATGACCGCCGGGAATGGTGCGAAACGCGATATCGAGCGCGAGTCGGCGCCAGATCCGTTTGGGATCGTCCGGAAATTCGGCGTCGCGCTTTTTCGCCCGCAAGAACATGATGCGCCCGGCGTACGGTTTCGGACGATAGGCGCTCAGCGCCGCGCCACCGGCCTCGCGCACGCGCAGCAGCGGGAGCGGAAGCGACGGATTTTGATCCAGCAGCCATTCGTGAAGCCGCATGGATTCGCTCTGGTCCTTCGCGCGCCGAAAAACGCGACCCAGGATTTCCCCGGGCGAGCGGACGAACAGGTGGAGCGACCGGCGTAGCTTCATTTTCACGCGCGACAAGACAGGCCAGGTGCGGGGATGCGCGTAGGCATCCATCAAGATCAGGGCGGCGATGCTCCGCCCCTGCGCCTTCAACCGGCGGGCAATCTCCATCGCGATCAACCCGCCGAAGGAATAGCCGCAGAGGCGATAGGGACCGGAGGGCTGGACCGCCCGGATCGCCTGTACATAATGATCGACCATGGCCTCGATGGTGACATGCGGCGGCTCGCGCCCGTCGAGACCGCGCGCCTGGATGGCGTACACCGCGTCGGGAATGCGGACGGCCCGTCCGAGCGCGGCAAGCTCGATCACCGTGCCGCCGATGCCGTGGGCGATGAAGAGCGGGCGGTCGCCGGTTCCCGGCTTCAGGAGGACGAGACAGGACGATTCGGACGCCGTTTCGTCTTCGACCAGACGCGCCATTTCCGCGATGGTGGGCGCATCGTAGATCACGGTGATCGGTAGATGGACACCGGTCTCCTTCTCGATTTCGAGAAAGAGGTTCACGGCGAGCAGCGAATCGCCGCCGAGATCGAAGAAATTGTCGTCGCGGCCGATCTCGGGGACGCGCAACACGCGCTGCCAGATGTCGAGAAGCAAGAGCTCGACATCTGTGCTGGTTGTGCCTGCCTCACCCTTCGACAAGCTCAGGGTGAGGCTATTCTTCGAGCCCTCATCCTGAGCCCGTCGAAGGATGAGGGCCCGGCTCTCCGCGTCCGGTGATGGAACAGGCGCGTTCATGCGGCCTCCGTGGCGAAGTGCGGCGCGTTGACGGCACGCGCGGGACGTTCTGTACGTTTCGTTCCGACGATCGCCTGGAGCCAGGCGCGGACGACCGCCGCGCCGGGTGCATTCCAGCGCGAATCCGGTTTCCGGCTGAGCGAAGGCCAGACGGCCATCAGCGCTTCGCTGCGTTCGAAGATGGCGCGGGCGCGAAACTGCGCCAGCGCGAGCGCTTCGCCCGCGGAAAAATAATTTTTCGGCAGCGGCGGGTACACGTCCGTCTCGCCCCTGAGCCAGCGCCTGACGTCGCGGCGGAATTCGCGCGCAAGCGTCATCGCGTCGTATTCGGGATGGCCCTGCGCGAACAGGAGATCGGTGCGCCCGCGCTTCTGGAACAGGTCCACGCCCGCATCCGCCGACCAGGTGAGGATGCGATAGCCTGCCGCGGCAAGATCGCTTTCGGCGAGTTCGTTCCAGCGCGAATGCGCGATCCGGAAGGGCGATGAGAGATTCTGCGTGAGAGGATCGTTGCGCGAGACGACGTGCTCGAAGACGCCGAAACGCTTTTCCGCGAGGCGCCTGCGCTCAACGCCGTCGTAGTGAAGCACGGCGGCGTGCGCGGCGAGACAGGAGAAAATCGTCGCCGGGCCTTCCTGCGCCACGAAGTCGAAAACGCCTTTCAGTTCGCCCCAATAGGGTTCGAGCCGGAGATCATTCGCGCGCGGCTCGGTGCCGGTGATGATGAGGGCATCGAGGTTCGCGCTGGGGATTTCGACGGCCGGCGCATAAACGTGGCGCGCGAGGTGCTCGCGCCTGGCACTGTCCCTCGGCAGCGTGGAAAGCGAAAAGAACCGTACCCGCACCAGCAGGTCCTGCGCCGCGGCGGTCAGGAGCGAAAAGAACTGCTGTTCGGTACGTTCCAGCGCCGCATCGGGCATGTTGTTGAGGATGCCGAGCTCGATGCAATACGCGCTCGATGAATGATGTTTTTCTCCGTGTTCGGCCCGCGCCGCGACAACCGCCATGGTTTAGTGCCTTCTGCTCGGAAAGCGCGCGGGGCCGATAGAAAGGTTTGCACGCGGAGACGCGGAGCCGCGGAGGAAAGAAAACCGCCAAGGCGCCAAGGCGCCAAGACAGGCGTTTTCGAATGCGCTATCGCAACGCAGCTTCGACGCAGAATCGCGCGCGCCCTGCGCGCGCAATGTTTTCCTTGGCGTCTTGGTGTCTTGGCGTTTCAATCTTTGTGCTCCGCGCCTCCGCGTCTCCGCGTGCAAACTCTTCTGCGGCCGCTGCGCAACTTCCGCGACCTCCGCGTTGAGCCTTTCGTGCGCCCCGTACATCGTCAGGCTCCGACGGCCGCCAGGTGGAGGCGCTTGGGATTCGCCGGGGCTTCCTTCTTCCCCCCGACGGACTCGAGCGCCTGGGCGAGGTCGGCGACGATGTCGTCGATGTGTTCGATGCCGACGGAAAGCCGGATCATCTCGGGCTTCACGCCGACGCGTTCGAGTTCCTCGGGCCCGAGCTGCCGATGCGTCGTCGAAGCCGGATGGCAGGCGAGCGACTTGGCGTCGCCGATATTGACCAGCCGCTTGAACAGCGTCAGCGCATCGTAGAAGCGCTTGCCGGCCTCGAAGCCGCCCTTGACGCCGAAGGTGAGAAACGGCGCGCCGCGGCCGCCGAGATATTTCCGCACCAGCGGAACCTGCGCGCTGTCCGGATCGCCATTGTACGTGCACCATTCGACGAACGGATGATGCTTCAGGTACGACGCGACGCGCGCTGCGTTCTCGACATGGCGCTCCATGCGAAGCGGCAGCGTTTCGGTACCCTGCAGCAGGAGAAAGGCCGAGAGCGGCGCCAACACCGCACCGGTGTTGCGCTGGCAGACGGTGCGGCAGTGCGCGACATAGGCACTCTCGCCGTACTGTTTTGTATAGACGACGCCGTGATAGGCGGCTTCCGGCTCGGTCAGCATCGGAAAGCGCCGGCGGTGCTCCTCCCACGGAAAGCGGCCGCTGTCGACGATGGCGCCGCCCATGGTGGTGCCATGGCCGCCGAAGAACTTGGTCAGCGAGTGTACGACGATGTCGGCGCCGAAGCCGATGGGCTTGGCGATGATCGGCGCCAGCGTGTTGTCGACGATCAGCGGCACGCCGCGCCGGTGGGCAACCTCCGCCAGCGCTTCGATATCGGCGACGTTGCCGGCGGGATTGCCGATGCTCTCGCAGTAGACGGCTCGTGTATTCTCGTCGATCAGCCGCTCGATATCGCTCGCGTCTTCGCCTGCCGCGATGCGCACATGGATTCCCTGCCGGGGCAGCACATGCTCGAACAGCGTGAAGGTAGCGCCGTACAGCTGCGGCAGCGAGACGATGTTTGCGCCGGCTTCGGCGATGTTGGCGATCGCGTAATGAATCGCCGCCATGCCGGAGCCGACGCAAAGCGCCCCGACCCCGCCCTCCAATGCAGCCACGCGTTGCTCGAGCACGCCGACGGTCGGATTGCCGAGCCGCGAATAAATGTTGCCGGGCACTTCAAGATCGAAGAGCGCCGCGCCGTGATCGGCACTATCGAACTCGTAGGCGACGGTCTGATAGATTGGCACCGCGACCGCCTTGGTCCCGGGGTCGGTCGTGTACCCGCCATGGATGGCGATCGTCTCGTCACGCATGGTGTGGGTCCGTGATAGGTATTTGCCTCCCCCGCGCATGCATTGTGCGGGGGAGGTGGTGCGAAGCACCGGAGGGGGCAATTGGTGTTGGAGACTTAACCGCCCCCTCCGCCGCTGTGCGGCACCTCCCCCGCTCCGCTATTGCACCGCGGGGGGGGCGAGGTTTTGGGAAGAAGAGGAGATTTTCTTGAACGGCGCTGAAAGCCTGCTCGGTACGCTCGTGAAGGCGGGCGTCGATGTCTGTTTCGCCAATCCGGGGACGAGCGAGATCCATCTCGTCGACGCGCTCGACCGCTGCCCTCGCATGCGCTCCGTCCCGGTACTGTTCGAGGGCGTGGCGACGGGCGCGGCCGACGGCTATGCGCGCATGACCGGGAATCCCGCGTGCACGCTGTTCCATCTGGGGCCAGGCCTCTCGAATTCATTAGCCAATCTGCACAACGCGTGCCGGGCCCAGGTTCCAATGGTTAACATCGTCGGCGACCACGCGACGTTTCACCGGCCGCTCGACCCGCCGCTGGCCTCCGACATCGAGGCGATCGCGCGGCCCTTTTCGCGCTGGCAGGCGAGCACGCGCCGGGCCGAAGACCTCGGCCGCGACGGCGCCGATGCCGTTGCCGCGGCGCGAACCCTGCCGGGCCGGATCGCCACGCTGATCGTGCCCGCCGATGCCGCCTGGGGCGACGGCGGCAAGATCGCCGAGGTTCACGCGCCGGCATCGCCGCCGCGGCCGGACGCCTTGCGCATCGAGGAAGTGGCGAGCCTGCTCCGCAACGGCCAGCGCACGGCGCTCGTGCTGGGCGCGCACACGACCGAGGGCGCGGGTCTTCAGGCGGCGGCGCGGATCGCGGCGAAGACGGGCGCAAGGCTGCTCGCGCCCTTCACCTTCGCGCGGATGGAGCGTGGCGCCGGCCGGCCCGTTGTCGAGCGTATCGCCTATGTGACCGAGATGGCGGTGGCGCAGCTCGCCGAATTCCGCCAGATGATTCTCGTCGGCGCGCCCGCGCCGGTGTCCTTTTTCGGAAGTCCCTTTCGCTCGAGCATCCTCACTTCGGCGGACTGCAAAATCGTCACGCTCGCGAATGCGGACGAAGACTGCGCCGGCGCGCTCGACCAGCTCGCCGCCGCGCTTGGCGCCGACAAAACCGAGCCGCAATTGCAGCACCGCGAGACGCCGCGCGCGCCGCCGACGTCATCGCTGCTCGATTCCATTCCCGGAACGGTCCTGCAGCTCGTGCCGGAGAACGCGATCATCGTGGACGAATCCATCACCTCCGGCCGCGGGCTGATGGGCGCGACGCAGGGTGCGGCGCCGCACGACTGGCTCGTGAACACCGGCGGCTCGATCGGCATCGGCGTACCGCTCGCGGTGGGCGCCGCGATCGCCGCGCCCGGCCGCCCGGTGCTCTGCTTCGAAGGCGATGGCAGCTTCATGTACACGCTGCAGGCGCTGTGGACGGCGGCGCGGCTGAGCCTGCCCATCACCACCGTAATTTTCGCGAACCGCGTTTACGCGATCCTGAAACTCGAGCTCATGGCGGCGGCGAGCAACCCCGGCCCGCGCGCGATGAACGCGCTCGACCTCGCGCCGCCGGCGATCGATTTCGTCGCGCTGTCGAAAAGCCTCGGCGTGCCGGCCGTGCGGGCAACGACGCCGGAGGAATTCGCCACCGCCCTCCGCCGTGGCATCGAAGGCAAGGCACCCAACGTGATCGAGGTGCCGGTGTGATTCGAACAGTCATTGGCAGAGGTCGACCGAGGCGCAGCAACACCCTCGTCGTCTGGACAGGAGGGCCGTATCCTTGGCTGAAACAACGCTGACGGGTTCCCTGGATAATAGTGTGTCAGTTTAAAGAAACGGACCGACCCCGCCGGACCGTGTCCTACTCTGCCCATCGCCGCAATGAATTTGCATTGTGTACGATCATGTGGTTCTATTACATGCTTCCTGCCGTAGTTTGCGGCAGACAAAGAAGCTCCAGATCAGGGGGACCCCACATGACACGGATGATCGGCGGCGGCGCCGAAAAGAAATTTTTCGGCAGGACCATCATGGCATTGTTCCTGCTTTGCACACCGGCTGTTTCGCATGCGCAGGACGCCGGGCGGCACGCCGCACCAAGGACAAAAAGTTACCTATACTGGACCAACAGCGCCAATGGGTCTGTCGGCCGGGCAACGGTCAAGGGTACGAAAGTCAACGAGAATTTCATCGCCCTGAACACATTTGGCGGCGCCGGGCTGACGGTGGACAGCAACTACATCTACTGGACCAGCGCCAACGGCGGTACCGCAACGACGATCGCGCGCGCCAACCTCGACGGCAGCGGCGCAAACCCGGACTTCATTACCGGCGCGGAAAACCCGTGCGGGGTCGCAGTCGACAGCTCGTACATCTACTGGGCCGGAGACGTGGGCAGTTCCATCGGCCGCGCCAACCTGGACGGCACCGGCGTAAATCAGGACTTCATCGACACAGGCGGCGGTGTCTGCGGAGTGGCCGTCACCAGCTCGTACATCTACTGGGCGAACTACCGGACCGGCGATATCGGGCGTGCCAATATCGACGGCAGCGGCGTAAACCTCGACTTCATCAGCGGTTGTGGCTCGGGGATCGCCGTCGAGGGCGGCTATATCTACTTCACCACCGCGAGCGGCACGGGCATCGGGCGGGCCAATCTCGACGGGACCGGTGTAAACCTGACCTTCATGACCGGCCTGAACGGCGAGGTCGCCTTCCTCGCAGCCAACAGCACGCATCTCTACTGGGCGGACTGGGACGACAACGCAGGGACCACGATCGGGCGGTCAATGCTGAGCGGGAAGAAGATAAACCAGAACTTCATCACCGGCACGGACGGCGGCTTCGGCATCGCCGTTACCGGCGGAGATCCCTAGACGGAACGGGACGCGCGATAACGCCCGGCAAGCCGGCGCTATCGCGCGCATTTCTTCGCTGGTGATCGCTGACGGAGTGAAGGACCGCGGCCCCGCATCTCACGCGCGCCATTGCGTTCCGCCGCGCCCGCTGGCGCGAAGCGGTGGACGACGAGCAGAATCAGAATCGCGATACACGCCGTAACTGCCGCGATCGAAATCGATGCCAGAGCAAGCCCGTGGCAATCCAACTGATGGACGCGAACGCTTCCGCAAAGGTCGCGATGTGCGACGAGGTCTGGCAGCGGCCGAAATGGCTGCGCTTTGCCTGGGTTCGGAACCACAACTGGATCGCGGTCGCGGTGGTGGGCGACGCAGCGATCCCCACGATCGCAACGAGTGCTTCGCGAACGAGGCAAAGCGCGAGCGCCGCCAAAAAACAGCACGAAGACGGCGCCGATAGCGTGCTGGGTGTCCCCGAATTTACCGCCCGTAAAGCCGTTCTCAACCATATTTGCAGCCTTCTTTCCGTTCAGCCGGCTCCTGCATAAGCGCGTAGCGGCTGCGGACTGAAGGGGCTGAGGAGCCTGCCAGGAGCGGCGGATGAGCGGCAATACAAACCTGTGCGCCAGTCGCAGGCAACGGATTGCGCTGTTGCACTGGGCGCTCCGCATTCTGGTCCTTTCGCTCGCTGCGGAAATTGTCTTCCTCGCCCCACTGTCTGCTCTCCCGAGCCAGTCATCCACGAGTTCAAGATGGACGGACTTCGACACGTCGATCACGGCGTCGCAGCACCTGATGATGGCCGATCCCGCCGCCGCGCTGGCGCGGGCCCGCGCCGGAGAGGCGATCGCAAAGCGCAACGTCTCTTCCCCGCGCTATGCCGGGGCGCGCGCGACCAGCCTGTGGCTGCAGGCGGAGGCGCTGACGCGTCTCAATCGAATCCCCGAGGCGCAGTCTGCGCTGAACAACGCGACGGATTTCCTGGCGCGGAACCACAAACTTTCGAAACTCGACGGTGACGTCGACCTGACACGCGCCCGTCTCGCCAATGCCGGCGGCGACATTGCGCTCGCGCTGAAGAGCTACCAGAAGGCGCACGCGGTCTTTGTACAATTGGGAATCCTGCGCAGCCAGTCCATCGCGCTGCAGGGCCTCGGCAGTCTCTACGACAAGGCGCACGATTTCGTCCGCGCGATCCGCTACTACCGCGAAGCTTCGCAGGTCTATTCCGGCGATCCTGCGCTCGACCTTTCGGCGGCGAACAATATCGGTTTCGCGCTTCAGCAGATGGGGCAGTACAAAGAGGCCATCCAGGACATGGGCCGGGCCCTCAGGATCGCCACCGCGCTCGGCAGCCCGCTCCTCGAAGCCAATATTCTCAACAATCTCGCCATCAGCAACGCGCGCCTGCACAATCTTGCAGAGGCGGAGCGCGAGGCCGATCGCGCGATCGCGCTTCTCGGCAAAAAGGACGAGAGCGGCGAGAGCCGGTTCGCCTGGGGCGTGAAGGCCGAGGTCGCGTATCAGCGCGGTGCGCTTGCGCTCGCAGCGGACGATGTGCAGCAGGCGTTTCGCGGGCTGGACCTGGACACCACCCCGGCGGAGTTCCGCGACTTTCACGAGATCGCCTTCCGGGTCTACCGCGCGGATGGAAATCTGCCGCTTGCGATCGCCCATCTGCAGGCCTTCAAGCGGCTGGACGACGAGGGACGGTCGCTCGCGTCCTCCGTCAATCTTGCGCTGATGAGCGCGCAGTTCGACTTCGCAACCCAGCAGCTCGAAATCGAGCAGCTGAAATCCGCCCAGCTCCAGCGCGACATCAGTCTCAGAAAATCACGCGAGACCACGCTGTACGTGATCCTCGTCAGCCTCCTGCTCGGCGGCGTGATCCTGGTCGCGTGGATCACGCGCCGCCATGCCCTGGAACGCAGGCACCGCAGCATCGTCGCGGAGAAGAACCGCAGACTGACCCAGACGCTTGCCGAATTGCGGCTCGCCATGGAGGCGGCGCTGCAGGCCAGCCGCGCCAAGAGCCATTTTCTCGCCAATATGAGCCATGAACTGCGTACGCCGCTCAATGCCATCATCGGCTTTTCCGAATTGATGATGCTGGGAGGCCTCAAGCCCGAAAAACTGCAGGCCTACGCGTCCATGGTGGCCGATGGCGGCCGCCGGCTGCTCGCGATCCTGAACGACATCCTCGATATGGCCCGCCTCGAAGCGGGCAAGCTTGCGCTGAAAGAGGATGACGTCCGGATCGGGCACGTGGTCAATCAGACCATAGCGGCGCTCGCTTCCGACGAAGCGGCACAAAGAAACATCCGCTTCGGCAACGACAATCGGCAGGTGTGCGTACGCGGCGACGAGATTCGCCTCCGCCAGATTCTCGCCAATCTGCTCTCCAACGCCGTCAAGTTCACGTCGCCCGGCGGCTCGGTCGACATCGCCGTCGAGCGTACGTCGCACGGCGTGGATCTTGTCGTGCGAGACAATGGCCGCGGCATCGAAGCCGACAAGATCGCAACAATCATGGAACCCTTCGGCCAGGCGGAGAGCGCGTACGCCCGCGCGCATGGGGGCGCAGGATTGGGGCTGCCGATCGTAAAGTCCCTGACGGAGTTGCATGGCGGCCGCTTTACGATCACGAGTGTACCGGGCGAAGGAACCGAAGCGCGTGTGCACCTTCCCGGCGAGCGTGTCATGCCGGACGCGCCCGCCGACGCGTCCGTCGCGCCGGTTCGCGCGTTAAGGGCGACGGCGTAAGTAAACGGAAAATTAATCGCTAAAATACAATCCAATTTCCAAATCCTCGCCGCCGGCGCTGAATGCCTTCCGATACCGGGCCCCCAGTAAGGCCGACCTTTGACGGGAGGAATCATGCGCAACCGGCTTCTGACAGCGGCAGCGGCGGTCTGCCTGACCATAGCGAGCAGCGCCGCCATCGCGCAGGCTACCGATCAGGGCGGCCCGATCACTCCGT
>Ga0209579_10004191_pt1 | contig 10134 bp, 9 predicted proteins | sample Coa_R1_2_FD_187152 | JGI IMG/M metagenome (GOLD analysis project Ga0209579, IMG submission 187152) | Surface soil microbial communities from Centralia Pennsylvania, which are recovering from an underground coalmine fire - Coalmine... | ecosystem: Environmental > Terrestrial > Soil > Unclassified... | reverse complement strand
GGTTTCATGACCTCCGATCTGTCGGCGTTCTATTTCGATGTCCGTAAAGACGCGCTCTATTGCGACCCTTACACCTCGGTCACGCGGAAAGCCTGCCTCACCGTGCTCGATCATCTGTTCCGCGCCACGGTGACGTGGCTGGCGCCGATGCTCTGCTTCACTGCCGAGGAAGCGTGGCTGGCGCGCGACCCGGCGGCGCAGTCGGTGCATCTCGAAGACTTCATGACCGTGCCGCAAACTTGGCGCGACGACGTACTGGCCGAGAAATGGCGCAAGCTGCGCAACGTCCGCCGCGTCGTCACCGGCGCGCTCGAGCTCGAGCGCGCGGCCAAACGCATCGGCTCTTCGCTTGAGGCGGCGCCCATCGTCTACGTCGCCGACACCGACTTGTTCGGCGTTGCGGTCGGTGCCGATCTCGCCGAACTGTGCATCACCTCGGCGGCGACCCTGGTCGAGGGCGAGGGACCGGCAACGGCATTCCGGCTGGACGACGTGCGCGGCGTTGCGGTGGAGCCGCGCCGCGCCGAGGGCAAGAAATGCGCCCGCTCGTGGAAAATCTCGCCCGCGGTCGGTGCCGACCCGCAATATCCCGACGTCACGCCGCGCGACGCCCAGGCCTTGCGTGAGTGGGAAGACATGCGCAAGGCGGCGGAGTAGGGGGCCTCGTGGCGGACACAGCACGAGGCGAGGCGCACCACAGCTACTTTTGGGGATCGCTGAGCGCCTTCGGGCTGGTCATCGCCGCGATCGCTTGCGCGCTCGACCAGGCGGCAAAATTTTGGCTGCTTGATGCCTTCGATCTCGCCGGCCGCGGCGCCGTGCCGGTGGCGCCGTTTGCCGACCTCGTCCTGACCTGGAACACCGGCATCAGTTATGGCCTGTTTCCCCAGCAGGGGCCGGTCGGCCAGTGGGGGCTGTTTGCCTTCAAGGCGGCGGCGGTGGCGTTTCTTTGGGCATGGCTGGCGCGGGCCTCGTCGCGACTCACCGCCGCAGCGCTCGGGCTGATCATCGGCGGGGCGCTGGGCAACGCCATCGATCGGCTGCATTGGCCGGGAGTGCTGGATTTCGTGCTGCTCCACCTGGATACCGCTACCTGGAGCTTCCGCTGGTATGTCTTCAACTTGGCCGATGTGGCCATTGTTGCGGGGGTGGTGGGCCTATTGTATGAATCGGTGTGGGGTGGCAGTGCCGCAAAAGCGCCCTGATCCCGTATTTAAAACAAAGTCTAACGGGGTCGGCGCGGTCTAAAGGACTGCCGTCCGGAGCAAAGCGCTCCGGTTTCTCGGGGTGAGGGTTATGCCGCAGATCCGAATTCGCAACCGCAAGGTTGGCATGCTGGTCCATGCCGCGCTCGGCCTCGGCTTGGCCGGTGCGGTTCTCGGCACTTCTTCCGCCGCCCGCGCCGGCGACGATGACGACAACAGCCCCTCGGTGATGGGCAAGATCATGGAGACGCTCGGCTTGCGCGACCCGAACGGCAGCTACGCCGGCATCGACTATAACGAGCGCTCGCCGCTGGTCGTGCCGCCGACCCGCGATCTGCCGCCGCCGGAAGCTGCCGCGCCGCCGCCGGTGCCGAATTGGCCGAAGGATCAGGACATGATCCGGCGCGCCAAGGCCAAGGCCGCGGAAAAGAAGGTCGCGCCGCATCCGGACAACGTCGCCGATTCGAGCCGGCCGCTGATGCCCAACGAGCTCGATCCGGCCGGCGCGCCGAAGGTCAATACGGTGTTCGACAGCAGCGCCAGCGCCAATTCGCAGATGGCCGATCCGCGCGACCAAGGCGCCAAGAAAAGCCTGTTCAGCGGCATATTCCGCTCGAAGACCGAATACACGACGTTTACCGGCGAGCCGTCGCGGGAAACGCTCACCGATCCGCCGCCCGGCTATCTGACGCCGTCGCCCGATCAGCCCTATGGCGTCGGCCCGGCGCAGTCCAATTACAAGGTTAAGACGCTCGGCGAGCGGGTGGAGCCGACGCGCTAGGGCATGATCCGGAAAAGCGCAGCCTGCTTTTCCGGAGAGATCATGCTCCGCCGAATGACGATTCGATCGAGCGGAGCGTGATCTTCGGCTCGAAGTAGATTCCGACTGAATCGGAAAGGTACCTGCAACGCAGGATGTCCTGCGGGGGCGCGCTCTTGAACTAACGCGCGGAGGTTATGCTCTTGTCAAAACTGCCGATGCTCATCGTAGCGCTGGCCAGCGCGGTGACTTGCGCCGCGCCGGCGCAAGCCGCGCCAACAGTCACCGATTTCAAGCTCGATAACGGCCTCGAAGTCGTGGTGATCCCCGATCATCGCGCGCCGGTCGTCACCCACATGATCTGGTACAAGGTCGGCGCCGCCGACGAGACGCCGGGCAAATCCGGCCTGGCGCACTTCCTCGAACACCTGATGTTCAAGGGCACCGAGAAGAATCCCGGCGACACGTTCTCGCAGGACGTTGCCGAGATCGGCGGCCAGGAGAACGCCTTCACCACAAGCGACTATACCGGCTTCTTCCAGCGCGTGCCGCGCGAGCACCTCAAGGAGATGATGGCGCTCGAAGCCGACCGCATCACCGGCCTCGTGCTCACCGACGAGGTGGTGAAGCCCGAGCTCAACGTCGTGCTCGAAGAACAGAATATGCGGGTCGCCAACAACCCGGTGGGCCGGCTCGGCGAGCAGATGGATGCGGCGCTCTATCTCAATCACCCTTACGGCCGGCCGGCGATCGGCTGGCGCCATGAGATCGAGAAGCTCGGCCGCGAAGACGCGCTGGCGTTCTACCGGCGCTTCTATACGCCGAACAATGCGGTGGTGATCGTCGTCGGTGATGTCAGCGCCGAACAGGTCAAGGCCGACGCCGAGGCGACCTACGGCAAGGTGGCTCAGCGCGCCGACAACAATCCGCGCCAGCATCCCATGGAACCGGTGCAGGAAGCGCCGCGCACCGTCACGCTCGCCGATTCCAGGGTCGAGCAGCCCAGCGTCACCCGCAACTATTTGGTGCCGTCGGAGACCACGGCCAAGCCCGGCGAGAGCGAAGCGCTCGACGTACTGGCCGGCGTGATCGGCTCGGGGTCCAACAGCCGGCTCTATCGCACGCTGGTGGTCGATAAGGGCATCGCGCTCAATGCCGGCGCCTCCTATGCGAGCACCGCGCTCGACTATGCCAAGCTCGGCGTCTATGGCGTGCCGAAGCCGGGCGTGACCTTGCGCCAGGTCGAGGACGGCATCGATGCCGTGCTGGCCGACGTCGTCGAGCACGGCGTCACCGCCGACGAGGTCGACAGCGCCAAGAACCGGCTGATCGCCGAGGCGGTCTATGCCCAGGACAATCAGGCGGCCTTGGCGCGCTGGTACGGCGCGGCGATCGCCTGCGGCGAAACCGTCGACATGGTCCAGGCCTGGCCCGACCACATCCGCGCCGTCACGCCAGAAGCCGTGCAAGCGGTGGCGCGGCAATGGCTCGACCGCCGCCGGTCGGTGACCGGCTATCTCGTCCAAAGCCTCAAGCCCCAAGACCTTAAGCCCGAGGAGAAACGTTCGTGAAAGCAATCGCGCGCGCTATGTCGAACCCCTTTCCCCGCGCTGCGGTCGCGATCGCGATCCCGCTTCTGGTGGCGGTCACGTCCGCGGCTCCGGCCTCGGCGACCACCATCGAGCGCGTGGTGAGCTCAAGCGGCGTCGAGGCCTGGCTGGTCCACGAGCCGGCCGTGCCGCTGATCGCCATCGACTTCGCTTTCTCCGGCGGCGCCGCCCAGGACCCGGCCGGCAAGGCGGGGACCGCCTATCTCACCGCCTCGACGCTCAACGACGGCGTCGGCGACTTCGATTCCAAGACCTTCCACGAACGGCTCGAGCGCAAGGCGATCGAGCTCAATTTCAGCGCCGACCGCGACGCGCTGCGCGGCACATTGCGCACGCTGTCGGAAAATTGCGACGAGGCGTTCGAGGACCTGCGGCTGTCGCTGACCGCGGCGCGCTTTGATGCCGACGACGTCGAGCTCAACCGCGCGCAAATTCTCTCGGCGCTGCGCCGCGCCAAGACGAGCCCCACCGATATCGCCAACCAGCGCTGGTGGGACATCGCCTTTGCCGGCCATCCCTATAGCCGGCCGGCGAACGGCACCCTGGAATCGATGCCGAACATCACCGTCGCCGATGCAAAAACCTATGCGCACCGCGTGCTGGCGCGCGACAACCTCAAGATCGCCGTGGTCGGCGACATCGATGCCGCGACCGTCAAGACCATGCTCGACCGGGTGTTCGGCGCGCTGCCGGCGAAGGCGGAGCTCACCCCGGTCGCCAATGCGGTGCCGCAGGGTCTCAACCGCCGTACCGTCGTCAGCCTCGACGTGCCGCAGGCGGTGATCGAATTCGGCGGCGCCGGCATCGGCCGCAAGGATCCCGATTTCATGGCCGCCTATATCGTCAACCACATTCTCGGCGGCGGCGCGTTTTCCTCGCGGCTCTATCAAGAGGTGCGCGAGAAGCGCGGCCTGGCCTATGGCGTGTCCGACAGCCTGCTCTGGTACGACCACACCGCGCTGTTCCTCGGCTCGACGGCGACGCGCGCGGATCGCAGCGCCGAAACCCTCGATCTGATCCAGAAGGAAATCCGCCGCCTGGCCGAAGACGGTCCGACCGCCGAGGAGTTCGCCAAGGCCAAGGCCTATCTCAACTCGTCGTTCGCGCTCAATCTCGACACGTCGAGCAAGATCGCTTCGCTATTGGTGCAGTTGCAGCGCGACGATCTCGGCATCGATTACATCGCGCGGCGGCCGGCGATGATCGAAAGCGTGACGCTCGACGACGCGCGGCGCGTCGCCAAGCGCCTGCTCAACGGCGGCCTTCTGGTCACCGTGGTCGGCAAGCCCGAAGGTGTGGCTTCCACCGCGCCGACGGCCAACTAAGGATCGCAGCGCATCGTTGTAGCCCGGGCGCGATCCGGGCTACGTTTGCGCATGATTCACGTCACCGACCGCATCGCCATCGACGAGCGCGAAATCGAAGAAAGCTTCGTGCGCTCGTCGGGGCCGGGCGGGCAGAACGTCAACAAGCTCTCGACCGCGGTGCAGCTTCGCTTCGACGTGCGGCACTCGCCGTCGCTGCCCAACGACGTGAGCACCCGATTGCAACGGCTCGCCGGCTCGCGGCTGACCCGCGACGGCGTGCTGGTCATCATCGCGCAAAGCCACCGCACCCAGGGGCGCAATCGGCAGGATGCGCTCGACCGCCTGATCGGCCTGATCCGCCAAGCCGCCGTCGCGCCGATCAAGCGGCGGCCGACCCGGCCGACCAAAGCGTCGCGCGAGCGCCGCATCGAAGGCAAGAAACGCCGCGGCGGCATCAAGAATCTGCGCCGCGCCAAGCCGGCGTTCGATTGATCGGCCCGGATTTCGCCAAGCCCCGATCCGGGCTACCGTTACAGGCCAGCCCGAGTCGCCCATGCCCGTCCGCCAGCTTTCCGAGGCCATCGTCAACCGCATCGCCGCCGGCGAGGTGGTCGAGCGTCCGGCGAGCGTGGTCAAGGAACTGGTCGAGAACGCGCTCGACGCCGGCGCGCGCCGTATCGACGTGCTCACCGACGGCGGCGGCCGCCGCCTCATCCGCGTCACCGACGACGGTGAGGGCATGAGCCGGGCCGATCTGGCGCTGGCGGTCGAGCGCCATGCCACGTCAAAACTTGCCGACGACGATCTGGTGTCGATCCGCACGCTGGGCTTTCGCGGCGAGGCTTTGCCGTCGATCGGTTCGGTGGCGCGGCTGTCGATTGCGACGCGGCACGCAAACGAGCCCCATGCCTGGGCCATCGAAGTCGATGCCGGCACGAAATCCGCCATCAAGCCCGCGGCGCTCAGCGAAGGCACAAGCGTCGAGGTGCGCGATTTATTCTACGCCACGCCGGCGCGGCTGAAGTTCCTCAAGCTCGACCGCACCGAGGCCGAAGCGGTGCGCGAAGTGGTGCGCCGGCTGGCCATGAGCCGGCCCGATGTTGCCTTTACGCTGGCCGGCGAGGAGCGCGCGCCCGTCACCTTTGCGGCCGCGCTGCCCGGCGCCACCGGGCGGCTGACCCGGCTCGGCGACATTCTTGGCGGAGATTTTCGCGCCAATGCGGTCGAGATCGCCGCCGAACGCGAGGGCATCGTCATCGACGGCTTTGCCGCGCTGCCGACGCTGACGCGCGGCAATGCGCTCGGCCAATATCTCTTCGTCAACGGCCGGCCGGTGCGCGACAAGCTTCTCATCGGCGCCGTGCGCGGCGCCTACGCCGATTATCTGCCGCGTGACCGCCATCCGGTGCTGGCGCTGTTCGTCGCGCTCGATGCGCGCGAGGTCGACGTCAATGTGCATCCGGCCAAGGCCGAGGTGCGCTTCCGCAATGCGGGTCTCGTTCGCGCGCTGATCGTGTCGGCGCTCAAATCAGCGCTTGCCCGCGAGGGCATGCGCGCGGCGACGACCGGCGGCTCGGCGACTATCGCGGCGTTTCGCCCTGCCGCCGTGCCGATCCGCAGCTGGGACTGGCGCCGTTCGCCGGCGCGGCCGAACGACGCGCGGCGGTCGTACATGCCGTCGCGCGGCGGCGGCGGTTTTGCCGAAGCCGCGCAAGCCGCATTCGACGTCGGCGGGCCGGCTGCGGACCTGCGCATCGAGGCGGAGCCGGCCGCCGAGCTGATCGAGCGGCCGCTCGGTGCAGCACGGGCGCAAGTGCACGAGACTTATATCGTGGCGCAGACCCGCGACGGCCTGGTCATCGTCGACCAGCACGCCGCCCACGAGCGCATCGTCTACGAAAAGCTGAAAGCTGCGATCGAGAAAGCGGGCGTGGCGCGGCAGATTTTGCTGATCCCTGAGATCGTCGAGCTCGACGAAGCCGACGTCGAGCGGCTCACCGCCCGCGCCGAGGAACTGGCGCGCTTTGGTCTGGCGATCGAGCCGTTCGGTCCGGGCGCGGTGGCGCTACGCGAGACGCCGTCGCTTCTCGGCGAGATCGACGGCGCGGGCCTCATGCGCGATCTCGCCGAGCATATCAGCGAATGGGACGAGACCTTGCCGCTGGAGCGCCGCCTGATGCAGGTCGCGTCCTCCATGGCGTGCCACGGCTCGGTGCGCGCCGGCCGCCGCCTCAAGCCCGAAGAGATGAACGCGCTGCTGCGCGAGATGGAAGCGACGCCGAATTCCGGCCAGTGCAATCACGGCCGCCCGACCTATGTGGAATTGAAGCTCACCGACATCGAGCGCCTGTTCGGGCGGCGCTAGCCTGAACCCTGGAGCATCGAAATGTCTTGTCGTCGGCTGTTGGCTGTTGCGGCGTTGGTCGTTTCGTTCTGCGCGCCGACGCACGCGCAGGATTGGCCGACGCGGCCGGTGACCATGGTGGTGCCGTTCGCGCCGGGCGGGGTCTACGACACCATGGGCCGCGTTTATGCTGCGGCGCTTTCCGACATTTTGGGTCAGCAGGTCATCGTCGAGAACGTGCCCGGCGCCGGCAGCCTGACCGGCGCGGCGCGGGTCTCACGCGCCGATCCCGATGGTTATCAGCTGCTGCTTGGCGGCGAATCGCCCAATGCTCAAGTGCAGCTCATCCACAAGGAGCCACCGTACGATGCCGCGACCGATTTCGCGGCCGTTGCCTTGGTTGCCCAGCAGCCGCTTATCCTGACCACGCGACCCGGCATCCCGGCGGGCTCGTTACCGGACTTCATCGCTTACGCCAAGGCCAACCAGGCCAAGATGCAATATGGCTCGCCCGGCACCGGAACCGGCTCGCATCTGGCCTGCGCGCTGTTTAATGTCCGCATCGGCGTCGAGATCACCCACGTGCCATACCGCGGGCTCGCGCCGGCGATGCAGGATCTGCTCGCCGGCCGCATCGATTACATGTGCCCGACCATCACCACGGCGATGGCGCAATTGCAAAGTCACGCAGTGCAGGCGCCGGCGGTGATCGGCAGCGAGCGCTCACCGGTTTTTCCCGACATCGCCACCGCCGACGAACAGGGGCTGCAAGGCTTTGCGGCCAACAGCTGGAACGCGATCTTTCTGCCCAAGGCGACGCCGTCCGTCATCGTCACCAGGCTCAATGCAGCGGCGCTCAAGGCGATGGCGACGCCCGCGGTGGAGCAACGCGTGCACGAGCTCGGCGCGGCATTGCCGCCGCCGGAGCACCGCACGCCGCAATATCTGCAAAGCTTCGTTGAGAGCGAGATCAAAACCTGGGGCGATGCCATGAAGGCAGCCGGCATCACGCCGGAATAGCGAACCGCAGCACGACAAACTCGGTGTCGTCATAGGCGCGGCGCTCGATCTCGGCAAAGCCCTCGGGCGCCGCGAAAGCGGATTTTTTCGTCTCCTCGACGACGATCAAAGCATCCGGCACGAGCCAGCCGCCGGCGCGTGCCGAGGCCAGCGCCTGTTCGGCGAGGCCTTTGCCGTAGGGCGGATCGAGGAAGACGAGCGCGAACGGCTCGATCGGATGTGCCGGCCCGAGCTTGGTGGCGTCGCGGCGGAAGATGCGAGATGTGCCGCCGAGGCCGAGCGTCGCGACGTTCTCGCGAAGCAGCGCGCGGGCCTCCGCGCCGTCGTCGACGAACAGCGCAAATGCGGCGCCGCGCGACAGCGCCTCGATGCCGAGCGCGCCGGTACCGGCGAACAGGTCGAGCACGCGTGCGCCGCCGATCGGGTCGTCGTAGGCGTGAATGAGAATATTGAACAGCGCTTCGCGCAGCCGGTCCGCGGTCGGGCGGATCGATTGCGATTTCGGCGCGGCGAGCGCGCGCCCGCGCAGGCTGCCGCCGACCACGCGCATCAGCGGCGGCCTTTGGGATAACTACGCCGCGGGCCGGCGGCGCGATCGGGCGAGCGGCGGCGGCCGAACTTGCCGCGTTTTTCCGGACGATTTTCCGGACCTTTTGGCGGCTCGCGCAGCGGCGGTTGGCCGTGGCGCTCGACGGGTACGCTGCGGCCTTTGCGGTCGGTGAGCACATCCGTGAGCGCTTCGCTGCTCGGAGGTTGCCGCAGTGGCTCGGTATCGCGGCGCGCGCCGTGAAATTTGCGCCCAAATTTCTTGCCCGGACGTTCCTCTTCGTGCGCGCGCCAGGAATGACTCGGCGGTTTGCGCGGCGTGGTCTCGCGTCGCGGGTCCTTGTTCGGCGTGGCCGGCCGCGGCAAAAGCGGCATCGAGAAATCGACGCCCGAATCCGCGACCAGCCGTTCGCCGAGCTGTTCGCGCAAAATCCGGGTGCGGACTTCCTCGACGTCGCCCGTCTTGAGCTCGGCGAGCTGGAACGGGCCGAACGAGACGCGGATGAGCCGGGTCACGTCGAGGCCGAGATGGCCGAGCACGTTGCGCACCTCGCGGTTCTTGCCTTCGCGGATAGCAAACGTGAGCCAGAGGTTGGCGCCCTGCACGCGCTCGATCGTGGCTTCGATGGCGCCGTAGTGGATGCCGGAGAGCGTGAGGCCTGACTGCAATTGGTCGAGCTGCGCCTGGGTCACCTTGCCATGGGCACGCACCCGGTAGCGGCGCAGCCAACCCGTCGCCGGCAATTCGAGCACGCGGGCGAGGGCGCCGTCATTGGTGAGGAGCAACAGCCCCTCGGTGTTGAAATCGAGCCGGCCGACGCTGATCAGGCGCGGCAGGTGTTCCGGCAGATGCTCAAAAATGGTCGGCCGGCCCTGCGGGTCGGCGTGGGTCGTCATCAGACCGCGCGGCTTGTGATAGAGGAAGAGCCGCGTGCGCTCGCGCGCCGGCAGCGGCGCGCCATCGACGGTGACCTTGTCCTGCGCGGTCACATTGCAGGCCGGCGAAGCGATCACGGCACCGTTGACCGCCACGCGGCCAGCCGCGATCCACAGCTCCGCCTCGCGCCGCGACGCCAAGCCGGCGCGGGCGATCACCTTGGCGATGCGCTCGCCGGGTTTGTGCTGGTCGGAGTTGCCGTTCATAGTCCTGCTCGTTGAGAACGGCTGATAGCAGAGCGGCTCGCAGGGGACCATGACTTCCTTCATGGCTATGGCGCTGGACGAAGCCCGCGCCGCCGGCGCCCGCGGCGAGGTGCCGGTCGGCTGTGTCATCGTGCGCGACGGCGCCGTCGTCACCCGCGCCGGCAATCGCACCTTGGCCGACCGCGATCCGACGGCTCAT
>Ga0209579_10004190_pt1 | contig 10137 bp, 6 predicted proteins | sample Coa_R1_2_FD_187152 | JGI IMG/M metagenome (GOLD analysis project Ga0209579, IMG submission 187152) | Surface soil microbial communities from Centralia Pennsylvania, which are recovering from an underground coalmine fire - Coalmine... | ecosystem: Environmental > Terrestrial > Soil > Unclassified... | reverse complement strand
ACCAGCAATTCAATCAATGTAAAACCACGCCGCTTGCTTCGAATCTGCATAAACGAAAACTCAACTCCTCTGCTTCAGTAGAAATTGTAAAAATTCCCAAAATACTGCATCTGGACGACAGCCAGCTTGTGCAACTCAACATGGGCGTCGCCGTACAGCACATTCATATTCTTCATGCGGTTGTTATACGGATGCCCGGCGCCGGCGCCCAGGTCCAGTGGATTGGAATCCGTCTGGCTCGCTGCACGGTCGCATAAAATCGGCCACGTACTCACATTCTGGTCCGTTTGCTTTTGCGGCCAATACTCTTTCACGCCGTTCACCGTTATTTCGGGGTAAGCCATCTGTAATGAATTCTGCGATAATACAACGCGGGTCTGTTGGTCGGTTTTGTAGCGCGGAACCCACCAGGAATGATAGCAGATCGCCAACTGGTCGTAGATCGGACTGTTGGTGTTGCTATACACATGCACCGTTACCGACCACAAATCATTGAGCGACTGCTCCGGATGATGCAGGTTCTGCACGCACCACGTGTTATCCGTGTCATATTCGCTCGGCCGGACCGGGCAATACCACATCGGCACATTCAGCCCGTAATTGGCCAGGTTAAGGATCATCGCCGGGCTGAGGTCCCACGTATTGTTCACCGCACCATCGTTATAACTCGGAAAATAGCCGGTGTTATCGATGGCGTACATGTTCGCCGCCGTTCCCCACTGCCGGTAATTGGATGTGCAATTAATGACCTTGGCTCGGAACTTCGCCGCCGCCAAAGCCGGCAAAAGCATCGCCGCCAGAATCGCAATGATGGCTATGACCACCAGCAGTTCGATCAATGTGAAGCCGTTCCCCTTCCGACCGCCGCCTCCTGGTCGCGAGAGGCTTCCGGCAGTTGGAAAAACGGTTTCAGCAGCTTTATCGGTTTGGGCGATGCTATTCATTTAAAATCATTCTCTCTTAATAAAACCATCCGGCCGAGCCACTCACGTTAACAACATTTATGATCGCCAGCCTCGGATGCAGGTCCACGTGACCGTCGGCAAAGCAGGCATTGACGGATTTCAAAGTCAATCCAAGGCAATGTCCCGAGTACTTCTGCGCTGGCGGAAGAGGAGCATTGTTCGCGAAGCTTGTATTGATGTCACTCACGTTGCCACTGGCCGTTGTCCCGTAGCCCGAAAAGCAGGCGTCACTGATAATCGGAACATGGGAACTGGCCTGGTCCACGGTCTTCTTGGGCCAGCCCCAAATGGCAGGGTCCGTGTTGGCAACCGTCTGCGAGGCATCCGGATTATTTTTACCGCCCAGGCTCACCGGAGTCTTGCTCTGTCGCTGCACCCAAAGATTATGGTTCATCACTACAAAACTTCCGCTGAAGAAATCGCCTAAATAGGTATTCAGGTCGGCAATGGACACCATTGGGTGATGCAGATAATTATTCTGTGCATCCCCGTACTGGGCCGCGGATTCTCTCGGCCGCGCGGGGCAAAACCACATCGGCACCGTCAGTCCGTAATTCGCAACTGCCGGGATGAAGTTAGTGCTCACATCCCAGGGATTTCCAGCGCCGCCGTTGGCAAGAAACGAACTATCCTCGCCCGGCAGAAAATCATGAAAGTCGACGGCGTACATATTTGCCATTGCCCCCCACTGCTTGTAATTGGACGTGCAATTGGTCACCTGAGCCCGAAACTTTGCCTGCGAAAGCGCCGGCAGCAGCAATGCCGCCAGAATAGCAATGATGGCAATCACCACCAAAAGCTCGATTAACGTAAAACCCCTGCGGATGGGGCGGGTGGTGGTTGCCCACCACCCGCTCATAACCGTTTTCCCGTGCGGTCTATTTAACATGTTCATTCAGTTTTCTGTTTTTATTGTTCGATAAACACGCACAGGTTCAGTGCGCTTATGGCACCTGCAATATGTAGAACTCGGCGCCGGTCGATCCGGTTGCGTTCGTGATCGAAACGTTGCCGTCCGAGCCGAAGCTGCCCGTGCTGATCACTGGCCATGTCGCCAGCGGAGCCTTCAGGTTGTTGGTTCCCAGCAGGTGATACGTGCCGCCAGGTCCACTGTTGTTGGTGGCCGAGATGATCACGTTGCCGCCGCTGATGCTGATGCCTTTGATTTTCGGAGCCGTGAGCGGAGGCGCCACCGCTGTCACGTTCAACGCAATCCAGTTGTTGACCGTGTCGTTGGTCAGGTTTGCCGTCAGACCTGCCGGCAACGACAGTGTCGGCAGCGGGCCGCTGAACAGGTTGTTATATCCAATCAACGGATACACGTTGCCCGCCGTCAGGCCGGATATGCCCGTGATCTGAATCGTGGAACTTCCATTGATGGTCAGCGAGGCATTGGTGATGACTGCCGTCAGCGGATCCGCCACGTTTTGGAATTCAAGCGTGGTGCCGCCGGTCGTATTGCCCAGGGTCAGGCTGTTCAGGAACGCCTGGCTGCCGCTGCCCTCATTGACCACGGCCAGATGTTTTCCGTCGTTCACTGTCACAAAGGAGAACCCGTTGTAGAACGTGGAGATCACCATTGTGCCGTTGCTGACTGTGATATTGCCGGACAACGAGTTCGAACCAGTCATCGTCAGCGAGCCGGTGCCGAACTGCACAATGCCGCCGGTTCCGCTCACGCCCTGGTTATAGGTGTTGGCGTCCGAGCGATCGAACACCAGGATGCTGTTGTCAACAATACCGCCGGTGCCGATGGTACCAACGGTCCCGCCATTGCCGACTTGCATCGTGCCCGCGGTAACGGTCGTCGCACCAGGATACGAGTTGTTCGCCGTGAGGATCACCGTGCCGCTGCCGTCCTGCTCCAGTGAGCCTGAGTTCGCAGCCGATGAACCGTCGGTAACCACGCTGGTGACCAGGTTGGTGAACGTGAAGGTATCCGGCCGATAGAAGATCAGGACGCGGAAGTTCAGGTTACCACTCGCCGTGTTGGTGAAGTACACCGGACCGACGATTGAGCCCTGGATATCGACGTTGTCGCCGAGGTAGAAACCGCCGCCGGCGATGAATGTGCCACCGGTGTAGGTATTGTTACCCGCGAGGATCACGGCGCCGTTATTCTGGTTGTTGTTATCTGTGATCAATTTGCCGGAGCCGACGATGTTATTCGTAAAGCCCCACGTCGGAGCCCCGGCGCTCAGCGGATAACCGTCCTGGCGTTGGATCAGCAGGGTGCCGTTGTTGGTCATAACCGAACTGGCGAGGCTGCCAGCGCCGCTGTTACCGCGGGAAGGCTGGTAGGTGGCTCCGGGTGCAATGAACGTCCAGCCCGTGTAGCTGTTAAGGCCGATGGCCTCGAGCGTACCGGCCAGAACGCTGACATTGCCGCTGCCGCTCAGCGTGCCGTTCAGGTTGAACAGCGAGGTGCTGTCGTAAACGAGCGTGCCGTTGTTCGTGATGTTTACATCCGAGTTCAGCGCTCCAGTGGCGCCGCCGTTGCCGAGTTGGAGCGTGCCGGCATTGATGGTCGTGCCGCCACCGTAGGTATTGTTACCCGTCAGGATAACCGTTCCCGGTCCGTCGTTGGTGACGAAACCGGTGCCACTGATCGTGCTGACAGTCACAGTGCCGGAGACGTTGAAATCAAGGCCGTTGTTGTTCACAACATTGCCGATGCCGAGCGAGCCACCATTGCCGACCTTCAACACGCCGTTGGCGATGGTGGTCAGGCCTGAATAGGTGTTATTGCCGGTCAGAACCCACTCGCCGCCGCCGGTCTTGGTCACCGCAGTCGGGCCGCCATTGTCGCCAATCACACCCGCCAGCGTGTCGCCGTTTGTATCAACACCCGCCAGAACCAGCGTGCGTGCGCCAGTGCCGCTGAATGCGAGCGTGCCACCGTTGTTCAAACTCAACTGGCCGCTGCCTTCGTTGTCAAGCGTGCCGCCGAACGTGCCGAGCGTGAACAAGTGGTCGCTGCTCGTGGTTGCGCCGGTGTATCGCAGTCCGCCACCATTCAGGATCAGGCTCGCAGCCGTGTTGTCAGCCGCGCCGATATCGCTCGCGACACCGCCGTTGGCGAGCGCGCTCACGGACACCGTGCCGCCGCTGATCGTCGTCGGGCCGGTGAAGCTGTTGACACCGCCGGACAAGGTCAGAACGCTATTGCCATTCTTAACCAGGCCGCCGCTGCCACCGATGTTGTTGGCTCCGCTCGAGGTGATGCTATAGGTGTGGGTGGTGCTGTTCACCGTCGTAACCTGCGGCAATACCGCTGAGTTCACGATGATGTTGGTGTTCGGTGTGGAGGCGCTGTCGTCAAACAACACAGGGCCGCCATTGGTGAAGGTCTGCGCGACTCCGTTCACTTTCCAGTTGTTCGCCTGGGTGATATCCCAATCGGCGTTGCCGATGCCCGTCCAGATGAACGCCAGTCCGGTGATATTGAGGACGATCGAGTTGCCGTTGGTGGTCAGATTGCCGACCGCACCGGTCAAATTCACCAATTGGACTGCCGGGGCCGGGCCGCTGGTCCAGGAAAACAATGGATAGCTGTTGTTAACCAGGAACGAACCGCTAGCCACATTGACCTGGATAGGATCGCCGGCCGGGATTGTGACCGAACCCGCCGCGATCGGCGCGGTGGTCGTGCTGCTCACATTGTTGAATTCGAGAAACGCGCTGCTCGAGGTGCCCACCGTGAGAGAAGCAGGCGTAATCTGCGGCCCGGTTTCGGTCACACCGAGTACTGCACTGTTGCTGACCACGATGCCGCCCGAACCTTGGGCGCCTTGAATCTCCAGTTTGCCCGCGCCAACGATAGTCGAGCCGCTATAGGTATTCGCACCTGAAATCGTCAGGATGCCGGAACCCAGTTTGGTGAGCTTGCCACCGGAGCTGGTCAGGGCATTCGTGAACGTCACGTTTTGCGACCCCGTGTCAAAGCTGTAAGCCTGCCCCGCTGCAGTGTCGAAACGAGGAGAATAATCGAACGTATTGGCGATGCTGAATCCCAGCGTGCCGCCACTGAACGTGATGACGTTGTTGGTGCCCAGCGGGCCATTGGTGACATTTTCACCGCTGCCCACGATCAACTCGCCGCCAGTGAGAATGTTGCTGCCCGTATAAATGTTCGGGCCGGAGAATGTCCACGTGCCGCTGTTCACCTGCACGTTTCCGCCGATTATGTTTCCACCGGGTCCACTCACAATTGCATTAGGAGCGTCGATCGTGCGGGCAATAGTGTCTGTTTGTCCTGCGGCATCCAGTTTCAGAACGCCACCGTTGACGCTGATTTCATTCACACCACTCCCTGAAGCAAACGGAAACAGTCCGGCGGAGAGGGCATCGATCGTGCCGGAATTGACGATCACAACACCCATGTTGTTGTTGAACTTGTTATTGACGCCGCCTGCGGTCCAATACAGCGTGCCGGTACCGGTCATCGCTACAGTTTCAGTAAAGGTCGGGCCATTGTTAAACCGAAGATTGTTGGTAACACCGAAATCCCCGGGCCCGTTGAACTGGATCACATGCCCGGACGCACCGCCGCCGTTGGCGATCTGCATGTTCGGCATGATGATCAGAGGATGCGATGAATCGTTTTCCCAGATGTGGACGCTGCCCGAGGGCCGCAGCGTGCAAAGCAACTGATTGGCGGTGGTATTTCCAACCGTGAATTGCGCGGCACCGGAATCAACCGTGATATTGTTGAAACCCATGCCGGTGGAAGCCGCAACCGGAGAAATCAGATTCACCGGGCTGGTCTGAGTGGGGGTGATCTCGATGCTCACACCGCTGGCGCCGAAACTGCCGCCAATCGGATTTCCTGAGCCGGCATGATCAACACCATCGATCGACGCAGCGGTGATGTTTCCAGCGACGTTGCCATTAAATTGGCAAAGCGTTCCGCTGGTCGGCGATCCACCCGACCAATTGGTGGTGACACCGAAGTTTGTTCCGTTGAGTGTTCCGGCGACGCCAGTCCATTGGATCTGGCCGAACACCGTCGTCCCTGCCGTAAGCAGGGCCGTCCCGATGAGGCATTTGAGGGTTGTGCTTCTAATTTTCATACTGGCGTGGGGTTGTTCATGGTTTGAGGGTTTATTGGTTCACTGGGATTAAATGCTCACTACGCGGCGAGCCCGCTTCGATGCAACTCACTGGCGGGCGGTGTCTGATGTTTCGGCTCAAGCAGCTCCTTTATTTCCACCCTTAACTCCTGCCCGAGACTCCGATAGTGCAACGGAGCCACGGCCGAAAGTGATTTGAATACTCGCGAAAAATAAAACGGGTCGTCATAACCCAGCGCCGCCGCAATCTCCTTCACCCGCGCCGAGGTCGAATCCAAAAGCTGGCAGGCCCGGTAAATCCGCAATCGCGTAAAATAGTCCATCGGCGAACAACCCATGCTCTGCTTGAACAATGCAAAAAAGTGCGACAGTGAAACGTTCGCGATGGCTGCCAATTCTGCAGCCTGCAATGGCTTGTCCAGGTTCTGGTTCATGTAATGAACCGTTCTTTCGATCCGCCGGGAATTGTCCGTGCCGAGTTCGTTGTTCGCATTCGCCCGGCCAAGAGTTTCGCAGCGGGCTCCACTACCCATGTCTAAATCAAGATTTTTCATTTGACGTACCAGTGCCAGTGCCGGATTGAGGCGGGCCAGGTGAATTGTCTTTCGCACAGTGGTGATGGAGAAAATTGTAAGCGTGACACTAAAACGTTTGTTCTATCGCAACAATACGATGTTCGTCGTATTGCCACCTGAATCGTCGAATCCATAAACTCAATCATTTTATGCACAAGGACGCGTTTATACACAACGAAGCAATTAGCTCGTTATTTATTAAACTTTCTTCTCAACCGTCATATTGTTCGATTCTCAAACAAATTCTTTAATTCAAGCGACCGACGGCGCACCGAAGTGCTTTTGCAGCACCAGGGCCACCGTTCCCCTCAAACGCGGTTCAGAATCCGGATCCGTCGGAACCAGCCGCGTGTTGGCCAAAGTGGGCGAACGTTTCTTCAGCTCGCCCGAGATAATCGGCCCGACGCGCTCCCACGCGCGCGTCACTTCACCCACAAGAACAACCACTTCCGGAGCAAGCCCCGTTATTAGCATGGCCAACCCCATGCCCAGGTAATGAGCCATGCGTTCCAGGGCCTCCGCCGCTTTCATATCTCCCTGCTCAGCCAGCCGCAGAATATCCTCAAACGAAGGGGCCGCACCCTTCTTCTGGCCTTTGCTCGTGCCTTCCAGATAATAGCGAACCGCCGCCGAATTGGATGCGCAGACTTCCCAACAACCGCGATTGCCACACTTGCAGACAGGGCCCAGTTCCTGCACTGCAACGTGGCCAAACTCGCCAGCCATTCCACCGGAACCACGAACCAATTGCCCATTCAGAATCATTCCCACGCCAATACCCTCCGAAATTGTTACCGAAACAAGATTGCGAATGCTCTCACCGTGCCGGCCGCTCCACAGCTCCGCGAGCGCACACGCATTCGCGGCGTTTTCCAGTTCAACCGGCAGCTTGGTGGCATCCTCCAGCGGTGTCTTTATATCGAATGCCTCCCATTTCAGGTTAGGAGCGAACACCAGCTTGTTCGATTCCTCATCAACACGGCCGGGTAAAGCAACGCCGATACCTTCATAAGCCAGCTCCGGATGCGACTTCATGAGGTCAATCACGCGCTCCGTCAATTCACTGACAAACTCCTGTTCATTATCGCCAGTAGCCATCGCTTCCTGAGCGATGAATCGGGTATCGAGACCGGCTAACGCAATCGTTGTGCGAAGCGGCCGAACGTTAATTCCTACAATGCCCGCGCGATCACCATTCAAATGCAAAAACGTGGGACGACGGCCCCGTGGGAGATGACCCACCGCCCCTTCCGTCACCCAGCGTTGCGCAATCAGTTCTTCGGTAATGGCGGAAACAGTGCTTCGTTGCAACCCGGACTGCCGTGACAAATCTGCGCGGGAGATCGGCTGATGCTTGCGGATGAGGTTTAAAACAATACGTCGATTGATGTCGCGAGCCGTCTCGCTACTGGCAACTTGAAAATTTTCAAGGTCAATCTTACGCATATGGGGTGGATGCGCCGATATTGTTCGATACGCGAACAATATCGAAAATCCACATAGTGTCAACAGTTTTCTTTGTGAAGAGATAAAGACCTTCTAACTAGAGGCTTAAAACCAGTGGTTTAGGCCAAATTTTTGGGGTCTTTGAACACGAATTTCGAGCTTTCGAGCACACATGGATATGCCGACGTCCCGCGGCCCTCCAGAGCTCAAACTTCACCACAGGTTTCAAACTCCAGGGTGTTCCAACGCCTGCAGCGCAGCCCGCATATATCCCAACGCATAAGCCATCCCCGCATGCCACGGCGCAGCACATGACATTTGCGGTGTATGATCCGGAATGAGCACGCCACCAAAACGATTCTTCTTCAAAATTTTCAGAATGCGCATCATGTCGATGTCGCCATCATCAATGAAGGTCTCACGATAATTTGGAACTTTGCCGGTCACATTACGAAAATGCACATAAGCTATTTTGCCCTGTCGGCTGTACTGCTCGGTCGCCTCGTAAACGTCTCCCTCGGTCATCTCGGCGAGTGAGCCGAGGCAGAATTCCAACGTGTTTGATCGGCTTGGCCGCAGGTCCAGAGCTTTTTGATAGAGACCAGGCTGATACACCAACCGCGGTTGCCCACGCATCGTCGGCATGGGCGGATCGTCAGGATGTAAAGCCATCCGCACACCTGCTTCTTCGGCAACCGGAATGACTTCGTCCAGGAATTCATGAAAGCGACCCCAAAGTTGCTCGTGCGTGGCCGGTTGCAAATTCCCGCTGGGCGCATTCTTATCCACAATCATATTCCACGCCATCCCGTTCGGCATGGGCGTCTCGACCGGGCCGCCCATGCCGACCGAAGTCGCGTTGCCTCGAGCAAAAGGTCCGTGTATGCGGCCGGAAACACCGGCGATGCTGAAGTTGTATCCAAAAACCGGAATGCCAGCTTTGCCCACAGCGCGAATGGTTGTTTTTACATTCTCAAGGTGCTGACGCTTGCGCGGCCCATCCAGTAAAACGTCGTACCAGTGAGCCGGATCAAAGTTTTCAATCGCTTCAAGAACCAATCCCTGTTCCTCAACGGCTCGGCGCAGCTCACGAAACTCTTCCAAAGTCCACAGCTTGTCCGGGTCCCCGGCAAATCCCCAGCCCGCATCCGTGCCGGTCGGCTGATTGTCACCACGGCTGTGCGCGCCGCCTTTAAAATAATCCACGAGATGCGCGACGATATGCGTGGCGCCGGCCTGGCGCGCGAATTGAAAATTTTCGCGCGTCAACATGTGCCGATATAAACCAAGGCCAAGTTTCATGATTCAACACCGGTTGCCCGGTGGCGAACATCTTTGTCCACACATCGCGGGAACCCAACAATTAATTTGGTCTCAGTTAAGCGGAGATACCGCAGGCACGAAAGGACTCCGGAGAATAGTCCATGGAATTCATACAATGCTCCATTCCGGCGGAAGCCCCTGATTGAAATAGTGCTAAGGGCACCGACGAACTGTTGCAGCCGGCTCAACACGCCAGTTTTCTCTTGTCTGCAACGTGAGTTGGGAAACAATCAAATCATGAAGACGCTGCGAGCTCCTGTTCTTCCCAAAGTAAAATCTTCCAGCCACAAAAACGGCAGTATCTACAAACGCAGCAACCAGCCCATCGAAAAAAGAGTCAGCAATTTGCTCTCCCAAATGACGCTGGAGGAGAAAGCCGCGCAGATGATGTGCGTCTGGCAGGAGAAGGCGACCAAACTTTTGGATAGCAAGGGCAACTTCGATTTGCAGAAGGCGAAAGCCGCATTCAAAGCCGGCCACGGCATGGGCCAGGTCGGGCGCCCCAGCGATGCCGGAAGCGCGCCCGCAACTCCCGCCGACGGCAAGGACGCCCGCGGCATGGCGGAGTTAACGAATGCGATTCAGAAATTTTTCATCGAGCACTCGCGCCTCGGCATACCAGTCATTTTTCACGAGGAATGCCTGCACGGCCATGCGGCGAAGCACGGCACCAGTTTTTCCCAACCCATCGGATTGGGCGCAACTTTCAATCCAGCCCTGGTGCAATCGCTTTACGAGATGACCGCCGAGGAACGC
>Ga0209579_10004189_pt1 | contig 10138 bp, 9 predicted proteins | sample Coa_R1_2_FD_187152 | JGI IMG/M metagenome (GOLD analysis project Ga0209579, IMG submission 187152) | Surface soil microbial communities from Centralia Pennsylvania, which are recovering from an underground coalmine fire - Coalmine... | ecosystem: Environmental > Terrestrial > Soil > Unclassified... | reverse complement strand
GTTCGGATAGTGGCACAGCGCGCAGGCGCGCACGTCCGGCTTCTTTCCGTGCGCCACGATGTCCGGCATGGCGGGATGGTCGCCCGGGAACCAATCGGCAGGTCCGAAGCTATCTCGTATCTGCGCGAGCGTGAAACTCTGGCTGCTTCCTTGAAGATGCTTCTGGCTGGTGTCCGGAGCGCCCGGTGCAGGCGGCGGCGCCGGCGGAGCGCTGGTCGCCCCGGGCGGAAGGCCATACGCCCATCCCGGTAATTCGGCGGCGAAAGATCCAGCCGCCGTCAACGCGAACGCCACTACAGTCGTAATACCCCAGACCGCTGTCTTCATACAGCCCTCCCCTCGCGGACAATCTCTTCGCGGATGCCCGCACCGATTGAGTTTACCCCAGACGGAGGCGTCCCGATCAAGCCCATCCGGGCTATGCCATGCATCCGGGCTATCTCACTTGCACTGTCAGAACGTGTTCCGGCGTCATTGCGCGACATCAGGCTCCGGCGTTCCAATTCCGGTAAACTTTACTTTCAAGGTGACTGAATGAAACGCCCGCTCCCGATCGCCGCGGCCGCGGCCCTGTTGCTGACTCTCCCCATCGATCTTCGGCTGCTCGCGCAGAACCGCATGACCTTTCCGATCGCTTCGCAGGATAGCGGTCACATCGCGCTCGGTCTGGCGCTGAGAAAGCTGAACGTTTCGGGAACCTTCATGCAGACCCCGGCGCATCCGGACGACGAGCACAACGCGCTGTTCGCGTTGTTCACCCTGGGCATGGGGTTGCGCTCTATCGACGCGCAATCGAACCGCGGCGAAGGCGGGCAAAACGAGATCGGCCCCGAGCTGTTCCGCGATATCGGCGTGCTGCGAACGTCCGAACTTCTTTCCGCCCATCGCATCGATGGGGCGGAGCAATACTTCACGCGAGCGATCGATTATGGCTATTCCTTCGATCCGGAGGAAGTGATCAACAAGTGGGGACGCAGCGAAATCATCGGCGATTTCGTGCGCCTGATTCGTACGCTTCGCCCGGACGTAATGCTCACCATGAACATTCAGGGCCGGGGCGGCGATCGCGCCCATGAAGCGGACACGATCCTCAGCACCGAAGCTTATCGCCAGGCCGGCGACCCATCCAAATATCCCGAGCAGATCCGCGAAGAAGGCCTCCGCCCCTGGCAGCCGAAGAAACTCTACATGGCCGTCGCCATGGGCCCTCCCGGCGGCCAAGATGGGGGACGAGGACGAGGTGGACGCGGCGGACCCGGCGCCGAGCCTGCACCCCCTCCGCCCGTGAAAGTCAAAATTGTCACGCCCAACACCGCGGCCTACGATCCACTCCTATGCCGCACGTACGCCGAAATCGGGACCGACGCGCGTAGCAATCACAAATGCCAGGGCATGAGCGGCCTTCCACCGCTCCCCGGCATCACGACGGGACGCGGCGGACGCGGGCCAGCCGCGTATCATCTCGCCGAGACCTCGCTTCGCGGCCAGATGGATAAGGACGAAACGTCGTTCTTTGACGGTATCGACACCCGGCTGACCGCGCTAGCCTCTTACGCCGGTCCAAACCCTCCCGAAGCTCTTACCCGCGGCCTCGCCGCGGTTTCTGAACAGGCCACGCGCGCCCAACACGCCTTCGACACCGGAGACGACGCAGGCACGGCTGCTCCCGTCGAAGCCGGCCTGGAAGCGCTGAGAGCCCTCCGCGCGCAATTGGGCTCGATGGGATTGAACGATTCCGCGCGCTATGAGCTCGAGTTCCGCCTCAATTCGAAGGAACGCGACTATCAGGACGCCGTCCTCGCCGCGCACGGACTCACCTTCGACGCGGTCGCCGACGACGGCCTGGTCATCGCCGGACAGCCTGTGAAAATTTCCGTCCTTGCCGTGAACCGCGGACCATCGCCGGTGAACGTCACCTCGGCCGCGCTCGCAGGCTTCGATTCCCCCGGCTCCTGCAACCCCGCGTCCGTCAAGAAAGACGCCGTGTTTAACTGCTCCTCGGAAGTTCACGTTCCGAAGAACGCGAAGCCGACCACCCCCTACTTCACCGACAACTACTGGAAAAACCCTTCCAGCCACGCCATCAACTCTTTCGACCCCAGCGTTCCCTTCGGCCTCCCGTTCGCCCCAACTCCCTTCCGCGTCACGTTCCGCGTTCAGGCCGGCTCGGTCGAGGTGACCAAAGACATCCCGGTCCAATTCCGCTACATAAAAGATCTCTACAACGGCGACAAACGTATGGAGCTGAACGTCGTCCCGGCATTCTCGGTGCGTGTCACCCCGCCCCTGGCCGTAATCCCCTCCAGCGCGAAACCAGTTCAGCGCGAGGTCCACGTTACCGTCACGAATGGAACCAAAGCCGCCGCGCAGGCCAGCGTCACGCTCGAAGTTCCGCAAGGATGGAAAGCAACACCGGCTTCCGCCGCCATTCACTTCACGCATGAGGACGAAGCCCTCTCCGCGCGCTTCCAGATCACCGCTCCCGCGCTGGCGAAAACGGGTGAGTACACCCTACGCGCCGCCGTCACATCCACGGCCGCCTCCGACGAAAAATTCACCAGCGGCTATCAAGAGATCGAATATCCGCATATCCAGCGGCGGCAGGTGATCAAACCCGCGGAGGCTTCGCTCAAAGTTGTCGACGTGAAGACCATCCCGAATATTTCGGTCGGCTATATCGTCGGCGTCGGCGACCAGGTGCCGCCGGCGATTGAACAGTTGGGCGCCAAGCTCAGTTTCATCGACCCCGACGAATTGGCGTGGGGAGAATTATCGAAGTATGACGCCATCGTGACCGGCGTCCGCGCCTATGAGCGCCGGGAAGATCTGCGCGCGTACAACCATCGCCTGCTCGATTATGCCGAGCGCGGCGGCGTCGTCATCGTTCAGTACAACAAAATGGAGTTCAATCAGTCCGATTACGGTCCGTTCCCCGCGAAGGTGAGCGCCAATCGCGTTTCGGATGAGACTGTGCCGGTAAAAGTGCTGGTTCCTACGCACCCGGTGTTCAATTATCCGAACAAGATTGGGGCTGCGACGTGGGCCGGATGGGTGCAGGAGCGCGGCTTGTATTTCCTCGGCGAAAAGGATCCGAAATACGTCGACCTGGTTTCGATGGTCGATTCTTTCAAAGACAATCCCGGCGAGAAGCTCGGATCGCTGGTCGAAGGAAGGATCGGCAAAGGCCGCTGGATCTATCTTGGCCTCGCCTTGTGGCGTCAATTGCCGGCCGGTACCGATGGAGCCTATCAGTTGCTCGCCAATCTCCTCAGCCTGGGAAAAGCGCCGGGAGAGGGCGCCGGAGCGAAGCGCGGTACGAGCGCTGCCCGGTAGATTTACTGTTTCTGGGCCAATAACGACGACATGACGGCCGTTGCTCTGCGCGATCCGATGAATGCGCCGAACAGCGATCGCGCCGATTCCAGATGCAGAGTCGGCCGGATCCCGCCTGCGCCCGCTCCCGCGGCTGCCGCCCGTACGCCGGCGGGCATTTCCGCCGCGCCGAACACTCCGTCGGCGATGGCTTCCGCAAACGCCCGGTAGGAGCGCCCCAACCGTGTGTTGGCGCGCAGAAACTCGCCTTCAAGAATCGCGTCGCTGACTGCCGGATAATCGTTGGGAAAAACCCCTCCAACTTCGCAGTCGATGGTCCGCTCGATGTCATCCGGCTGCAAATCGCGGGATTCCAGACGGTTCACCAGAAGTTTGATCCGCGATTTCGGAACGCCTATCGATTCGAGTTCGCTAATCCGCTGGCGGGCGAGACGGAGAGAAAGAACCTCAGCCGTGGTCACGACAAATACCGTTTGCGCGAGCTGAACGATTTCGGTGGAGGCCGGCTCGAGCAGATGCGGCAGGTCCACCAGCGTGGTCTCGTAGCGCTGCGATACGAAGCGCAGCAGGTGATGGTAATCGAACCAATGCGGCTGGGGCAGGCTGCGATCCCGCGCCGTCAGCATCCAGTCCACTCCGAATTTGCGGCAAACGTGGCGGGGCCAGATGAGAGACATGCAGGAGTCGGCGCAAGCCAGTGTTTGCGCGATCGATTCCGCCGGTCGCGCGTTAATCCAATCCGAAATGGTTCCGAACCTCAAGTCGGCTTCGGCAACCAGAACCGTCTTCTTAAACGACGAGCTCAGGTGCGCGGCGACGTTGAGGGTGATGGAAGTGGCTCCGCCCCCGCCCTTGGTCGATACCAGCGCGAACACGTTGCTCAGCGGCCGCTGATGGCAGCTTCGGATCGCCCTCTGCACCATGTCCTGCACGTTCGACGGTGAAAACGGCAGGGACAGCGTAAACGGGACTAGGCCTGGAAGGTAGGCGTCCGGATCGGGCGAAAATCCCACGATCGCCGTGCCGTTTGCGCGCTTGGCAATCTCGGATCGAACCAGCTCCGTGTGGGCGCGGTTGCGCATATCGACGAAGGCTACATCGAGAGCGAGCGTATTCAACGTCCGGGAAAGCTGATAATGCGTCGGCGCGCAACTGTAGACTTGATCGAGACTGATCTGACCCGTCTGGCGGATCACGCGGCTTAATAGATCGGCCGTCGCGGAATCGGTGGAAATCAGCAGAGCGTGTAGCATGCGTCGATGTCCGTCAGGCAAACGGGATACCAAACGTATGCAGGACTCAGGCCTTCATTCTATTACTACTTTTCCAGTGCGCCGCCCGTAGGTGTCAAGAAGTTGCCACACGACGACAATCTCTTGAGGACCACAAGGCTTCACGGGCTATTCTGAATTTAGTCGGTATGAACGTATCTCTGCGATCTGTGGCCGGCCTTTTGCTCCTGGCGGCTTCAGGCCGAAGTCAGCGGCTCGAAACCGAACAGATCCGAATCAATGCGCCGGACGTCCGCAGTTCGGAAACCATCGTGACCGCGATGCTGGAATTCGCCAAAGTAAAGTCCACGGATACAGTTTATGATCTCGGTTCCGGCGACGGGCGTATCGTGATTGCGGCCGCGAAGCAGTTTGGCGCGCACGGCGCCGGAATCGAGATTAGTCCAGACCGTGTGAAAGAGGCACAGTCCAATGCGAAGAAGGCGGGCGTCGACACTTTAGTCAAATTCGAGATTGGCGATCTGTTCGATTCTGACATTCACGCCGCTACCGTCGTGACGCTGTACTTGCTACCGGACCTGAACCTCCGCCTTCGGCCGAAGTTACTACGTGAGCTGAAGCCCGGCACACGCGTAGTCTCGCGCGATTTCGACATGGGAGACTGGAAGCCGGAAAAGGAACAAGTTATCGAAGGCAGCCATCTTTACCTTTGGACCATCCCGCCCCGGTAAGCTGCTAGATTCGAAGAACGGTATGCCGATTTACGACTACATCTGCGACGCGTGCTCCACCAGATTCGAGAAACTGGTGCTGCGTCCGGGACGCGAGCAAGTCGTTTGCCCCGCCTGCGGGCAGGATCGCCTGACTCAGCAGCTAACCACGTTCGCATCGCCCGTCAGAGGAAAATTCAAAGACACCTCCCGGCCCTCCTGGGCGGAACATCCCCATCCGGAAGACGTAAAGCATGAGCATTGAGACCCAGGGACCCTTGGTTGACCCGCAAGTTGCTGTTATTGAATAATTTATCCAGGCATCTCCGCCGCGCTTCCCCCCTTGACAGGAGCAACTAGTACCAGTAATAATGATTTAGGACCGAAACGGTCTGACATAACTGCTGTACTATGCTGAAGCTGACCAAAAAAGCGGATTACGGGTTGATCGCGCTACGCCATCTGGCGACCGCGTACGGGTCCAACACCGGCTCCAGTGCCAAGGACATCGCGGACGCTTACCGGATCCCATTGCCCCTTCTTTCAAAGATCCTGCAACAGCTTGCGCGAACCGGGTTGCTCGCTTCCGAACAGGGAACGCGTGGCGGCTATAAACTCGCGCGGGATCCTCACGAAATCAGCGCACTCGAAGTGATCCGCGCGATCGACGGCCCGATTATTCTGACGCATTGCTTCACTGAGCACGCCGAATGCGACCAGAGTGATCTCTGCCCAGTGCGGGAACCGCTGCGCAAAGTACACGAAGGAATCCTGAAGCTGCTTTCCAGCATCAGTATTTGGGACATGTCCCAGGACGAGATGGCTGTGCCGTCCGTTCCGCTTTCCAACATCCAACAGATCGGACGGGCGCCGGCCCCCAGGAACCTAACATGAAACTGCCGATTTACATGGACAATCACGCCACCACGGCGACCGATCCGCGGGTGTTCGAGGCCATGCGCCCCTACTTCACCGAGGTCTTCGGTAACGCCGCCAGCCGCAATCATAGCTTTGGATGGCAGGGCGAAGAAGCGGTGGAGAAAGGGCGCAAACAAGTAGCCGACCTGATTGGCGCGACGCCCAAAGAAATCGTGTTCACCAGCGGCGCCACGGAATCGAATAATCTGGCACTTAAAGGTGTAGCTGAGATGTATGCCGAAAAAGGCAATCACATCATCACAGCAGCCACGGAACATAAAGCGATTCTTGATACTTGCAAGCGATTGGAAAAAGAAGGCGTCCGGATTACGTATCTGCCGGTGCAGACCAATGGGCTGGTCGATCTGGATCAGCTTCGTTCGGCGATCACGGACAAGACCATCCTGGTCAGCATCATGTACGCCAACAACGAAATCGGCGTCGTGCAGGACATTCGCGAGATCGGAAAGATTGCGAAAGAGCGCGGTGTCCTGGTTCACACCGATGGCACACAGGCCGCCGGCAAGATCCCGGTGGACGTGATCAAAGACAACATCGATCTGATGTCGATCAGCGCGCATAAAATGTACGGGCCGAAGGGCGTCGGCGCGCTGTATGTTCGCCGCCGGAATCCACGCGTGCAGCTTACGGCCCAGATGGACGGAGGCGGTCATGAGCGCGGCATGCGGTCGGGCACGCTCAACGTTACCGGCATTGTCGGGCTCGGCGAAGCCTGCGCTCTCTGCAAAGCCGAGATGCCCGAGGAATCCAAGCGCCTGTCGTACCTGCGCGACAAATTGAAAGACCGGCTGCTGGCTTCGCTCGACGAAGTTTATATCAACGGGACCATGGAAAGCCGGCTGCCGAACAATCTGAACATCAGCTTCGCGTATGTGGAAGGCGAATCGCTGCTGATGGGGATCAATGAGATCGCAGTCTCAAGCGGGTCGGCGTGTACCTCCGCGACCCTCGAACCGAGTTACGTTCTAAAAGCTTTGGGCGCCGGCGACGATCTGGCGCATTCTTCCATCCGCTTCGGGCTCGGACGCTTCAACACGGAAGAAGAAGTGGATTATGTCTCGGCGAAGCTTATCGACGTGGTGAAAAAGCTGCGCGAGCTTTCGCCGCTGTATGAAATGTTCAAAGAAGGCATCGATCTGACCAAGGTCGAGTGGACGGCCCATTAAAGTAAGCCGGCGTACGATAAGGGAAAAACAACATGGCGTATTCAGAAAAAGTTATCGATCATTACAACAACCCGCGCAACGTGGGTTCCTTCGACAAGGCCGATCCGACGGTGGGTACCGGAATGGTGGGCGCGCCGGAGTGCGGCGACGTGATGAAGCTGCAAGTAAAGGTCAACCCGGCAACCGGCGTCATCGAAGACGCGAAGTTCAAGACCTTCGGCTGCGGCAGCGCGATCGCCAGCTCATCGCTCGCGACAGAATGGCTGCGCGGCAAGACGGTCGATCAGGCGCTGGAAATCAAGAACACCGATATCGTCAACGAACTCAGCCTGCCGCCGGTGAAAATTCACTGCTCCGTGCTGGCCGAGGACGCGATCAAAGCCGCCATCGGCGATTACAAGAAGAAAGCCGCGTCACACTAAGGGAAGTTCCATGGTTACGGTAACGCCCAAAGCGGTCCAGAAAGTCCGCGAGGCATTTGCGCGCGAAAAGGTCACCGGAGGCCTGCGTCTGGGCGTCCTGGGCGGCGGATGTTCCGGCCTCAGCTATCAGTTCAAATTCGATCCCAAGCCGCGCCCAACCGACCAGGTCCTGACCTTCGAAGACGTCCAGGTCTTCATCGATCCGAAAAGCCTCGTGTTTCTCGACGGCATGACGCTCGACTGGAAGGATTCGCTGATCCATTCCGGCTTCGTCTTCGAAAATCCGCACGCCAAGAAAAGCTGCGGCTGCGGAACGTCTTTTTCAGCCTGATGCAGGGTTCGGCCTAATGCAGTATTACGAAGCGCTAGGCCTCGAGCCTCGCCTGGCGCTCGATCCTGACGACATCCAGAAAAAGTTCTACGAACAATCGCGCCAGTGGCATCCCGACCGTTTCAGCCGGGCCTCCGCGGCCGAACAGCAGCGCGCCCTGGATATGACGGCTCTGGTCAATGACGCCTACCGGACCCTCCGCGATCCCGTTACGCGCGCCGAATACTTCCTGAAGCAGAACGGCCTGGAGCTATCCAAAGACGCCCCGCCTGAACTTCTCGAAGAGGTCTTCGAACTGAATATGGCGCTCGAAGAACTCCGCGGCGGCGACGATTCCGCCCGTCCCCAGCTCATCGAAGCCCAGACACGTTTTGAATCGATGCGCGCCGGAATCGACCAATCGCTCGCCGGGTCTTTCGCCAGTTATGACGCCTCGCGCGACCCGAAAGTGCTCGACGAAATCCGCGCCACGCTCAACCGCCGCCGCTATATCTCGAACCTCCTGCGCGACGTCAACAAGGAATTAGCGAATGTCCACGTTTCAAATTGACTTCGGCGAATCTCAGTCCCGCATCGTCGGGATCGATCTGGGCACCACCAACAGCCTGGTCGCCGTCATGGACCTGACGGGCCCGCGCATTCTTTCCGGCATCGTTCCCAGCATCGTTTCCGTGGCTCCCGATGGCGAGATCATCGCCGGCGCCGAAGCGCGCGAGATGCTGCTCACCCATCCCGAGCGCACCGTCTACTCCGTCAAACGCCTGATGGGCCGCGGCCTCGCCGACATTCAAGAGGAGCTGAAGCTCTTCCCCTTCCATATCGCCTCCGCAAGCGATTCCGTCCTGAAACTCCAGCTCGGCGACAAAGTCTTTACACCGCCCGAAATCTCCGCCTACATCCTCCGCAAACTGAAGCTCGACGCCGAGGCCGAACTCGGCGAATCCGTCACGCAAGCCGTAATTACCGTCCCGGCGTATTTCAACGACGCGCAGCGCCAGGCGACGAAAGACGCCGGCCGCATCGCCGGACTCGAAGTTTTGCGCCTGGTCAACGAACCCACCGCGGCCGCGCTGGCGTACGGCCTCGACAAGCGTAAACAAGGCATCATCGCGGTATACGATTTTGGCGGAGGCACCTTCGATATCTCGATTCTGCGCCTGCACGACGGTATCTTCGAGGTCCTCGCCACCAACGGCGACACGCATCTCGGCGGCGACGACATCGACAATCTGCTGCTGAGGATTGCCCTGGAAGATATTGAGTCTGAATGGGGCACGGATATTTCCGGTAAGAGCGATGCTGTGCAGCTTCTGCGCCGCGCCGTGATTACGGCGAAAGAGCAGCTATCCTTCGTTCCGGCTTCCACGATCGACTTGCAATATTCGGGCCGCCGGTACCAGCGGGAAATCAATCGCGACGTCTTCGACAAATTAATCACACCCATTGTGGATCGTACCCTCGCCCCGTGCCGAGCCTGCATCGCCGATGCAGGAATCAACGTGGAGCAGATCGACGAAGTTGTGATGGTCGGCGGCTCGACACGAATTCCGCTGGTGCGCTCCGCCGTCGAGGCCCTGTTCCGCGCCCGCCCGCATACCGAGCTCAATCCCGACGAAGTAGTCGCCCTCGGAGCCGCGGTACAGGCCGGAATCCTCGCCGGCAGCGTCCAGGATCAGCTCCTGCTCGACGTGACTCCGCTTTCGCTGGGCATCGAAACCATGGGCGGTCTGGTCTCGAAACTGATCCATCGCAATTCTACGATTCCCGCCTCCGCGACCGAGCAATTCACTACCGGCGTCGACGGCCAGCGCAACGTCCTGATCCACGTCGTCCAGGGCGAGCGCGAGCTCGTGAAGGACTGCCGCAGCCTCGCCCGTTTCGACCTGAAAGACATCGCCCCGATGCCAGCCGGCATGGCGCGCATCGAAGTACGCTTTCTGATCGACGCGAACGGCATTCTGAGCGTCACGGCCCGCGACGTCCGCACTGGCAAAGAACACAGCGT
>Ga0209579_10004187_pt1 | contig 10147 bp, 8 predicted proteins | sample Coa_R1_2_FD_187152 | JGI IMG/M metagenome (GOLD analysis project Ga0209579, IMG submission 187152) | Surface soil microbial communities from Centralia Pennsylvania, which are recovering from an underground coalmine fire - Coalmine... | ecosystem: Environmental > Terrestrial > Soil > Unclassified... | reverse complement strand
GACGGGGCTCCCGGGCTACACCGGCGTGAAGACGGCGGCGAACGCAGCCGGCGGCGTGATCGGGCAGTACGCGACGCAGGGGTACCAGGCAAGCTGGTACCGGCAGATGCTCGCGCTGCTTGCGTGCGACCCGAACGTGAAGGTCGTCAACATCTTCAAGCTCGAAGACGAGCAGAGCCTCGGCGGGTGGCAGAGCGGCCTGTACCAGTTTTCGGCCGCTGGCACGCCGGCGCCGAAGCAATCGGTGGTGCACGACTGGATCGCCTCGAGCGGCGGCAACTGCCAGGGCAGGCTGCGCCCGTGGCTTCCGCCGACGCCGCCGAAGCCGGCGGTCGTTCCGAAGCCGAAGCCGAAACCGGTGCCGGTGCCGGTGCCGGTGCCGGTGATCCCCTCCGCCGACCCGTTCCAGCCGGGGGCCCGCGGCCACGACGTCAGCTTTCCGAACTGCCGGCAGGCGCTCCCCGGCAGTGGCTTCCTCGTCGTCGGCGTGAACGGCGGCCAGCCGTTTACGGCCAACCGCTGCCTCCGCACGCAGGCCGCCCGCGCGCGCAAGCTCGGCCGGGCGCCGTTCAGCGTCTACCTGAACACGTCGTACGCGCCGAAGCTCCTGCGCCGGACGACGCCCGCCTGCCGCCGGCTCGGCGCCGCCCAGGACGTCGCCGTTGCGACGCAGCGCGCGTACGCGCTCGGCTGCAGCGAGGCGGCCAGCGCGCTGGCGCTGATCGGCGCCGCGAACCGGCCGAGCCTCTACTGGCTCGACGTCGAGCGCTCGAACCCGTGGTCGACGAACCACGGGCTGAACGTGGCGACGATCCGCGGCCTCGTCGACTACTTGCTCGCGCAGCAGCCGAAGCCGCTCGTCGGCGTCTACTCGTCGTCGTCGTGGTGGCGCCGGATCACCGGCAGCTGGCGCAGCCTTGCACTGCCCGAGTGGATACCCACCGGCGTCGGCAGCGGGACGACGGCGTGCTCACGCAACTTCGCCAACGGGCCGGTGTGGCTCAGCCAGGGCGGATCGGCGCGGCTCGACGTCGATGTCGCGTGCTGAACCGGCCCGTTTTGCCAGACGACGCCGGCGCGGACCGGGCTCAGGTGACCACTGCCTCGAGCACCGAGCGGTAGTGGTCGAGCGGCGGCGTCTCGGCCTCCGGATCCTTCGCGATGTCGTCGTAGCGGCGCAGCCGGCACGCCGCCTCGAAGTGCGGTAGCGACTCGAAGGCGGCGACTTCCTCGTCGTTCATCGGCCCGCCCTGGAGGCCGAAGCTCACCTTCGAGGCCCGCGAGAGCTGGTCGTGGTACGACGCGTCGACCGTGCACAGGTAGCGCTTCGCAGCGACGTGCAGGCGGATCGGATCGACCACGGAGCTCGGGAAGTGCGACTCGAGAAACCGGTAGCCGATCTCCTCGTGCTCGAGGTCGACGCCGATCCGCGTCGTGTCGTCGCGCTCGCCGTGGATCAGGTGCCCGAAGTCGTGCAGGAGCGCGGCGGCGACGAGCTCGACGGGCGCGCCGTCGAGCTCTGCTGCGTGCGCGGTCTGGAGCATATGCTCGCGCAGCGTCACCGGCTCGCCGAGGTACGCGTCGGCGCCATGCGAGTAGAAGTACTCGTAGATGACGTCCACCGGACCTCTCACCGCCGCTCCCTGCGCTCGAGCAGGCGCAGGCTACCGCACTACTCGACTCTGCGGCCTGCTCGACGGGCTCGGCTTCCGCGACGAGCTCCTCCACGCTCGCGACCCGCGGCCGCGCGCCTAGCCCGCGAGCGCCCAAGCGAGCCCGGCATCGAGCTGGGCGCGCCACTCACCCTTGACGCTCGGGTACTGCATCAACCGTACCCGTAGGCCGAGGCTGCTCAGCTCGTTTGCGAACGCGATCGTGCTCGCGGGACGGAACCAGTGGCTGTGGTACGGCCCGGTCGAGACGAAGAAGCGCATGCGGTCGTGCCTGAGTGTCGTCGCCTCCGCGCGAACGAGCAGCGTCGGATTGTTCGCCGCGAGCGTCGAGGCGCCGGCATGCACGAACGGACCGTCGAGCAGCGGCGCGAAGTAGCCGCTCCAGGATTCGGCGATGCCGAAGACGGTCGGGTGGCGAAGGGCCGTGTTGACGGCGCCGTAGCCCCCTGCCGAGAGGCCGGCGATGATGCGGCCTGCCGGTGCGGCGATCGTCGGCAGGTGGTCGTCGACCCACGGGACGATCCGCCGGACGAGCGCCGTCTCCCACGGTCCCGCCCACTCGCCGTCGTACCGGGCATCGGCTCCGGCCGCAGGGATCACGGCGATGAACGGACGGAGTCGCTCCGCGCCGATCTCGGCGTCTGCGAACTCGACGAGCTGCGTGCCGTCGATGTACTCCGCCGGATCCCCCGGCAGGCCGTGCAGCAGGTAGACGACCGGGTAGCGCCGCGTGGGGTCGAAGCCCGGCGGCAGGTACACGTAGCCCGGCCGGACCGTTCCGGGGAAGACGCCGGTCAGCAGCTGTCCGTCGCCCGGCTGCGCAGCAAGCGGGGTGAAGCCGGGCAGGGCGACGGCCGCGAGCACTGCCGCCACGAGGTGCATGCTCCGACGATAGGCCGTAACCCTGCGCGCCGTTCGCGCTCAATCGATCCTTAACCGGCGCACCCGAGGATTAACGTGCGGTTCGCCACGATCCGTCTACAACGTCCCTGGGTGGCCACTGCGCGCGTTCTTTTCCCAGGGCGGACGGTGCCGATCGTCGCTGCGGTCGGGGCCTTCGTAGCTGTCGGCCTGGTCGGCGCGTACCGCTATGTCGACAACTTCTGGGCCTATCGCGGCTTTGGCAAGCCGCACGACCCCGCGTACGTGACCGTGCGCGGCACGACGGTGCGGCTGCGAGTCACGAGCGCCGCCCTCGGCGGCCGTCGCCAGCCCGTCGACGTCTACCTGCCGCCGGGCTACGCGGCCCATCCGGCGCGGCGCTATCCGGTGCTCTACCTCCTGCACGGCGAGCCGGGACGTCCCGGTGCGTTCCTGAGCACGGTACGGATGGGCGTAGTCGAGGACGAGCTCGTCGCGTTGCACCGTGCACGCCCGCTGATCCTCGTGATGCCGTTCGGCTCGACCGGGACGTTCACGGACAAGGAGTGGGCGAACGGCGTCCGCCCCCACGAGGGCTGGGAGACGTTCGTCGCGCGTGACCTCGTGCGGTCGATCGACCGGCGGTTCCGCACGATCCCGCACGGCTGGGCGCGCGGAATCGGCGGCCTCTCGGAGGGCGGCTACGGGGCGATCAACATCGCGATCCACCATCCGGGCGAGTTCGGGCTCGTCGAGAGCTGGTCCGGGTACGAGACCGCCGACCCGCTGACGTCGATCTTCGGACACGATCGGCAGCTGCTGCGCGCGAACACGCCGCTCGACACGCTCGCCGCGGCCGCGCCCCGGCTGCGTCGCGCGCACACCTTCTTCTGGCTCTACGCGGGCACCAAGGACGCGCACTACGTGACCCAGAACGCGTCCTTCGCCGCCCTGCTCCGCGCGCAGCGGATTCCGAACCGCTTCCGGCTCATCCCCGGCGGCCACGACTGGGCCCTGTGGCGCGGGAATGCGGCTGACGCGTATCTCGCCGCCTCGAGGCATCTGGGTCATGACCCGTAGGGTCGCGCTCACGCCGCTGCTGGTCGTGGTCGTCGTCGCGACGAGCGGGTGGTTCTATCTGGTCCGGCCGGTCGGCATCCCCGGGCCGCGGATCGCGCTCGCGCTACCGCTCGACGAGCTCGCGAAGCACGACTCCGTGCCGCTGCTCTGGTTCGTGGGCGTCTGGACCGTGGCCGCCGTCGTGCTCGGCCTCGCAGCCCGCTGGGCCCGACTGGAACGACTGACCGCGGCGCTCGTGCTCGCGCTCGGCACGCTCGCCCTGCTCTACCTGGTCACCGGCGTCTCGATCGCGACCGTACGCCAGATCTCGGCGCGCGACGGCTTCCACGCGGCGATGGGGCTGAGCAGCGTCTACCTCCCGGCCGCGCTGACCGGATTCGCGGTGGGGCTGATCTCGAACGTGCGGCGGCGCGGCCGTCGCGCGCCGATTCTCGTGGCGACGCTCGTCGCGCTCGCAGGTGGCTTGCAGCTCTTGCACACGGTCCTGCCGGGCGGAGACCACGGCGCGCTCCGCGACCTCACGCCCGACGCGGTCGGGCCGCTCGCACGCGCCGCCGGGGCGTTCCTCGGGCTGGCGCTGCTCTTCGCCGCGCGCGGGCTCGCACGCCGCAGGCGGCGGGCCTGGCAGCTCGCAGTCGTCGTCGCGTCGTTCTCCACCGCGCTGCACATCCTGCACGGCTTCTCGCGCGGCACCCCCGTCTCGGCGGTGATCCTGATCCTGCTCGTCGCGCGCCGGGACGACTTCCGCCTCCCGGGCGACGAGGCGACGCGGTTCCTGATCCCCAGACGCGCGGCGATCGCGATTGCGACGATCGGCGTCTACGGGTGCGCGGCGCTGTGGCTGAACCGGCTGAGCGCCGACCAGCCGTTCACGGTCAGGTTCGCCGGCCGCGAGATCGTCCGCGGCCTGCTCGGACTGGACGTGCGCGGCTCGGCCCATCTCGCGGGCGCATTCGGGAGCTGGTTTCCGCTCTCGTTGCTCATCCTCGGGCTCGCCGCGACGGCGTGGATCGTCGCGGGCTGGCTCGCGCCCTGGCGGTACCGGTTCCAGGAGACGGCGCGCGAGCGCTCGCTGGCCCGCGAGCTGGTGCACGCATGGGGCGCGGACACCCTGGCGCCCTTCGTGCTGCGCGAGGACAAGTCGTACTTCTTCGCCGACGACGGGCGAGCCTTCCTCGCCTACCGAGTGGTCGGCGGGATCGCGATCGTGTCGGGCGATCCGATCGGGCCCCCGGAGACGTTTCCGCGCCTCGTCGCCCGGTTCGTCCGCCATGCACACACGCGCGACTGGCGGGTTGCGATCCTCGGCGCGTCGGAACGCTGGCTCGACCTCTACCGCCGTCACGGCCTCCATGCGCTCTACCACGGCGACGAGGCGATCGTCGAGACGGCGAGCTTTTCGCTCGAGGGACGTGCGATCCGCAAGGTGCGGCAGTCGGTGCATCGGCTCGAGAAGGCCGGCTACACCGCGCGCGTGCTGCCCCCGAGCCAGCTCGACGCCGGGCTCCGGCACGAGCTGTCGCAGATCGCCGAGGGCTGGCGCGACGGCGAGCCGGAGCGCGGCTTCGTGATGGCGCTCGACGCGCTCTTCGGGCTCGGCGACGAGGACGCGGTGTTCACGATCGGCTTCGATCCCCGCGGACACGCGCAGGGCTTCCTGCACTTCGCGATCGCGCGGCCGATCTCGGCGCTCTCGCTCTCATCGATGCCACGCGTGCGAAGCGCGACGCCGAACGGCTTCAACGAGTGGTTGATCTGCGAGACGATCGCCTGGGCGCGAGCCGACGGGTACGAGCGGCTGTCGCTCAACTTCGCGCCGTTCGCGGCTCTGCTCGCGCCCGAAATCGAGCTGAACGGGCTGCAAGAGCTGCAGCGGCGTGCGCTGCTGACGCTGAAGGGCCGCTTCCAGCTCGACAACCTGCTCACGTTCAATCGCAAGTTCCTGCCGCGGTGGGAGCGGCGGTTCATCGTCTACGAGCGCCGGCTCGACCTCCCGCGCGTCGGGATCGCCGCCCTCGCCGCCGAGGCCTACCTGCCGTTCCAACGGTGAAGGTCGGACTCGGGCTCGCGCTCTCGCTCGCCTCGGCCTTTGCACTCAACTGGGGCTGGGTCGCGCAGCACGGCGCGGCGAGCGCGCTGCCGCCGCTCCGGCTGCGCGCTCCGCTGCGCTCGCTGCGCTCGCTCTTCTCGAACGGGCGGTGGCTCGTCGGGTTCCTCGTCGGACTCGGGGGCTGGGCGTTCTACATCGTCGCGCTGGCGTTCGCGCCGCTCTCGCTCGTCCAGGCGGTCTCGGCCGGCGGGATCGCAGTCCTCGCGCTCCTCGTCCACTATCGCTCGGCACCCCTTTCGGGCCGCGAGTGGACCGGCGTCGCCGTCGGGACGGCGGGGCTCCTGCTCCTGGCGGCGACGCTCGGTAGCGGAGCGACGGGCGGACACCTGGCGCACGCGTCGGCCGCGCTGCTCTGGCTTGCCGGCTCGGCAGCCGTGGCGGGGCTGTCCGCGTTCGGCCTCCGCGGCGCGGCCGGCCTCGGAATGGCGGCCGGCATCCTCTATGCCGCGGGCGACGTGGCGACGAAGGCCGCGCTAGGCGGGGGCGGCCGGGCTGCCTTCGCGGCCGCGGTACCGGCCGCGCACGGACTCGCGTTCGTCGTGCTCCAGCTTGCCTTCCAGCGCGGTGGACCGCTGGCGACGGCCGGCCTCTCGACCCTCTTCACGAACGCACTCCCGATCGCAGCCGGGATCGCGCTCTTCCACGAGCGCCTGCCGGGCGGCGCGGCTGGAGACGCGCGCCTCGCGGCGTTCGCGCTCGTCGTCGCCGGCGCCACGCTGCTTGCCAGGGGCGGAGCGACCGATGCGAGGAGCGCACGCGAACCCGATCGCCACCGCCAGCAGGTGACCGAAGTCGGTGAAGGTGTGTGACAACCCGACCGCGACCGCGACCGAGGCCGCGAGCGTTGTGGCGGCGAACAGCCGTAGGCGAGGCGGCAGAAGCAGCGCTGCGACCGCGGCCGCCGCGAGGAAGCCGTAGCTCGCGCCGACGTCGCGCGCGCCGGCGACATCCGGGTCGACGGCCCCGATGGAGAGTGCCACCCAGAGGCCGGCCGCGACGAGGAGCGTCGCGCCGACGTGCCCGAGCGCGAAGACGAACGTCGTACGCCGCCAGCCGAGCCGGCGCTCGAGCGGTGCGAGCACCGTCGCCAGCAAGGCCGCCCAGAGCAGGAAGCTCGACCATCCCCCGACCCAGAACGCGCTGGCGACGAGCACGCGGACGGGCACACGTGCGAGCTGGTGGAGGTTCGTGCTCAGCGCGAGCAGCAGCCTGTCGTCGGTCCGGGCGCTCGCGAGGTTGAGCATCGCAGTCGTCGCGGCGAGCGCGAGCAGATAGACCAACGTCGCGGGCGCCGAGCGAACGGACGTCGTGAGCGCCCGGCTCACGACGTCACCGCCGTGCTCAGGTGAGCGACTGCGAGCCCGAGCCAGGTGGCGGCGTGCCGCTTCCAGAGCCCGGTCGTGTGGCCGCCTGCGTAGAGCTCGAAGAGATGCGGAATGCCGGTCGTCGTCAGGTCGCGGTCGAGCGTCGTGTTGTCCGCGACGAAGGTCGGGTCGGCGTCGCCGACGTAGAAGGCGAAGAACGTCGGATAGCGGGCGAACTGCTGCGGGAGCGCCGGCAGCAGGCTCTCGACGCTTGCGTCCGCATTCGCCGCCGCGGAACCGAGCTCGAGGGTCTTCTCCCCGGTCGGATCTGTGGGGCGGAAGTAGCCGCTCCACGATTCGATCACGGAGAACTCGGCCGGGTAGTGCAGGCCGATGATCGTCGCGCCGTAGCCGCCTGCCGACACCCCCACGACTGCGCGGCCGTCGCGGCTCGCGATCGTGCGGTAGTGGGCGTCGATCCACGCGGGCAGCTCCTTGGCGAGTGCCGTCTGCCAGTTGCGTCCAGTCCCCCAGTTCTGGTACTCGGGGTCGCCGTTCGCCCGGCGCGTCGCCTGCGGGACGACCAGGATCGCCTCGCCTCCCGCCCGCTCGAGCGCCGTGTGCACCCAGTCGAGCGAGAGGTACGACGTCGGCCCCGCGGGCAGGCCGTGCAGGAAGTAGACGACCGGGTAGCGGCCCGTGCCCTCGGCGTAGCCGGCCGGGAGGTAGACGAGGAAATGCAGCCGGCTGCTGAGAGCCTGCGACCGCAGCGAGCCGGCCACCGTCAGCGCCTCCTCGCGACCGGCCGCACGAGGCGCGCTCGCCTCGACGAGACCGACGAGCGCGATCGCGCAAACGAGCGCCAGCGAAGAGCGGCGCAGGGAGCAGCTCGGAGAACGAGGTGCCCGGCTCACGCGGGCATCCTCACCGGCACACGTAAACGCAAGCTGAATGGAGGCGAAGAGGTTCGTAAGAAGGTTTGCCTTTCCGGACCCGGCGGCGGCCGGCAGGCACTCGAGGGCTCCGAGGCCTCGGGCGCAGTTCGAGCGGCGGACTGCCGACGCCGCCGTTAGAGTTCCCGCCGTGACGAGCCGCTACGCGCCGCTCTGGACCGGGTTGACGGTCGTTGCAGTCGGGCTTGCGATCGTCGGGCTCTTTCTTTGGCCGTTCCTCTTCGAATCGGCCGCCGTGCTCATGTTGCTGATCGCAGCCAAGTCGACGGCCAACCAGCGACGGATCGCGCCCGTGCTCATCTTCGTCACGGTCTGCGCCACGCTGGGCGCGACCTTCGCGATCGTCTTCAACCACGCCTTGTACTGAGCGGCGCACCGCGGACTGACGCGTCGACGAGCTCGACCGGGTGCACGGCACGTACCGGCCGGCCGGCGCGACGGAAGGCCGCGGTCACCTGCAGGAGACAGCCCGGGTTCGCGCTCGCGTAGACGTCCGGCTCCGCAGCAAGCAGGTGCCGGGCCTTGCGGTCGCCGAGCTCGCGCGCCGCATCGGGCTGGATGAGGTTGTAGATACCGGCGCTGCCGCAACAAATCTCCTGCTCGGCCGGCTCGACGAGCTCGAGCTCCGGAATCGAGCGGAGCAGGGTGCGCGGCTCGGCGCGGATCCGCTGCGCGTGCGCGAGATGACAGGAATCCTGGAAGACGACGCGCAGGGGCAACGGCTCGAGCGCCGGCGCCCGGCCGGCGACCAGTGCCTCGGAGACGTCGAACACCGGCAGGGCGAGCTCGGCATCCTTCAGGTGCGAGCCGCAGCCGGCTGCGTTGGTGACGATCGCCTCCGCGCCGGCGGCCTCGAACGCCGCTGCGACGCGGCGGGCGAGCGCGTGGCCCTGCTCGCGACGGCCGGCATGGAGCGCGAGCGCACCGCAGCAGCCTCCGTACGGCGTCACGGTCTCGTAGCCGAACGCGGCGAGAGCGCGCGCCGTCGCGCGGTTGACCTCGCCGAAGAGAACGCTCTGCACGCAGCCGGTCAGCAAGCCGACACGCGCGATCGGCTCGCCGGCGGCGGGTGTCTCGCGCGGCGGCGACACGCGCTCGCGCCACGGCGGCGCGAGCTCGCGGAACGCGCGGAACGGTGCGAGGCGCGCAAACGGAAGCGTCGCGCGCATCACACGCGGATGTGGGAGGATCGCGAATGCAAGAGCGCGCAGCAGTCGCTCGCGGAGGGGACGCGGCACTTCCCGCTCGACGCGCTCGCGAGTGAGCTCGATCAGGCGGTCGTACCGGACGCCGGACGGGCACGACGTGAGACACGCCATGCAGCCGAGGCAGCGGTCGAAGTGCTGCGCGACGGTCCGGTTCAGCTCGACTGTGCCGTCGAGCGTCGCCTGCATCAGCCAGATCCGGCCGCGCGGCGAGTCCATCTCCTCGTGCCAGAGCGAGTAGGTCGGGCAGGTCGGGAGGCAGAAGCCGCAATGCACGCAGTCGCGGATCAGGTCGGCGTCCATCAGGCGAGCACCCCCGCGGGGTCGAAGGCGGCGCGCACGCGCTCGGCGAGCGGCGACCAGCCGCTGCGTGGCGACTCGACGTACGCGACGCCCGGACCGGGCCGTGCGAGCAGGCACTCCTGCCACTCGTGCGCAGCCGTGCTCGCAGCACGGCTCTGCCGGGAGGCCGCCTCGTCCCAGACAGACCGGTCGACGGGCCTGCCGCCGGGACATGTCTCCAACTGGCGCTCGACGGCGGCCTCGCTGCCCTCGAACAGGAGGGCGAACCGGTGCGGCGGCAGGAAGTCGACGGCGCTCGGTGTCAGCTGCGACGCGTGCAGCTCCCTCCAGAGCGCGCGCGGGTCGTCGCTCTCGGCGACGGCGGTCGCCTCCGCAGCAGGGCGCGGGTGCAGCCGCAGTGCGACGCGCGCGACAAAGCCGAGCCGTCCACGTGACCCTGCGAACAGCTTGCCAAGGTCGTAGCCGGCGACGTTCTTCACCACCTTGCCACCCGAGCTCGCGATCGTGCCGTCTGCAAGGACGACAGTCACTCCGATGACGAGGTCGCGCATCGCGCCGTAGCGGTGGCGGCGCGGGCCGGAGAGGTTGCCCGCGAGGCAGGCGCCGATCGTGGGGTCGCCGGGCGGGTCGAGCGCGAGCATCTGGTCGTTCGCTGCGA
>Ga0209579_10004184_pt1 | contig 10151 bp, 8 predicted proteins | sample Coa_R1_2_FD_187152 | JGI IMG/M metagenome (GOLD analysis project Ga0209579, IMG submission 187152) | Surface soil microbial communities from Centralia Pennsylvania, which are recovering from an underground coalmine fire - Coalmine... | ecosystem: Environmental > Terrestrial > Soil > Unclassified... | reverse complement strand
AAGCGCGGCGCCGAGAAACCGGCGATGCACTTGAAACCGGGCGAGGTAGTGGTAGGGCGGCGGCTCTATCGCTCCGGGCAAAGCGAGTATGTGATCAATGGGCGCGTGGCGCGTTTGCGCGACGTGCAGGAACTTTTCATGGGCATGGGTCTGGGCCCGGATAGCTACGCGATCATCGAGCAGGGACGCATCGGTCAGATTCTGAATTCGAAGCCGATGGACCGGCGCGCCATTATCGAAGAAGCGGCCGGCATCACGATGTACAAGACGAAGCGGCGGCTGGCGGAGGCGAAGCTCGAGGCGTCGAAGATTAATCTTTCGCGCGTGAACGACATTCTGGTGGAAGTGGAGAAGCAGCTTGCGTCGCTGAAGCGGCAGGCTTCGAAGGCGCGGCGTTATGCCGAGTTGCGCGAGCAAATGCGCGGCTTGCTGCGAATCGTGCTGGCGAGCAAAGCAGAGCATCTCGATATCGAAGCGGCGCGGCTTGAAAACCTGCTGCGCGATATGGAAGCGGCGGAAGAGCGCGATGCGCGCTCGGTACACGAGCTTGAAGCTGAGCAGGAACGGCTGAACGCGCGCACGTATGAGCTCGACGCAGAATTGCGGCAGACGCACAACCTGCTGGGGCAAACTTCTCTCGATCTCGATCGCGCGGAAAATCGGATTACTTTTAATCGCGAGCAGCTGGCGCAACTGGCGTCGCGTTCGACGCGCGTAACGCTCGAAATCGAGCAGGCCGAGAGGCAGGCGACCGATTTGGCGGCGCGCATGAATTCGCAGCGGGATGCGGTGACGCAGCTGCGGGAGCAGTCTGGCGCGGTGGAATCGAGCTTGCGCGAGGCGACGGAGAAGGTCGGCCTGAGCACGACGGAACAAGAACGGCTCGAAGCGAGCATTGCGGAATTGCGCGCGCTCGCGGGAAAGCTGGTGGAAGAATCTGCGCGCATGCAGGCCGAATCGCTGCAAGCCGAAGAGGCCGCCGCTCGCCATACAGCAGCAGAGGAGCAGCGGTCGGAAGCGGCGCGGACGATGGGAATCGAATGGGCGGCCCTGGCGCTGCGCGTGAAGAACGAAGAAGATTTCTATTCGAATGCGGAGCGGCGCGCTGAAGAACTGGGTGCTGCGGCGCGAGATGCGCAGGCTCGGCTTGTCGCGCTACGAGGCGCGCAACAGGAAAACGCTCAGCAGCTGAAGCAGACGCGCGAGGCGCTTGCGGCGGAGCGTGCGCGGCACTCGTCGGTGGAGCAGATTCTGAGCGAGCGCGCTTACACGGCTGACGCGGTGCAGAAACTTTTCAATGCAGGCGGCGAAGCTGAGACGCAGGGATTTCATGCTGTTGGTTTGCTGGCCGATTACGCCGAAGTGCAGGAGCAGTATGAAGGCGCGATCGAACAATTCTTGCGCGATGAACTCGAGTACGTGGTCGTGGAATCATTCGACCATGCGCGGGCTGGCGTTGCATTGCTGCGCGACGAAATGGGCGGACGTGCTACCTTTTTCGTTGATTCGCTTAGCAAGCTGAACATTCAGACATCCGAAATGGATAGTTCACTGCCGTTGGCTGCGGGTGTGATCGCGCGGCTTGACCGATTGGTCGATTTCCGCGATCCGCTTGGCCCAGCGGCGAAGCATTTCCTTACGCGTCTGCGCACCGCGTATTTGGTTGAGACAGGCGCAGCAGCCGAAACTTTGGCGCACGAGAACCCGCACAGCTATTACCTCACGCTCGACGGCACTTGTTATCACGGCCGAATGGTTTCCGGCGGACGCCAGGGCGATGCGGGGCCGTTGGCTCTGAAGCGTGAATTGCGCCAGCACGAAGCAGAAGCCGTGCGGCTCGATCGAGTGGCTCAGGAACAGCAGGAGGAACTGACGCGCATCGAGATGGCAATTGCGGGAGGAGAAATTGAAGTTGCCGAGGCGAGCGCCAAGCACGTGGAAGCCGAGAAGTCGTTCGTAGGCGCGATGCACACCCGCGATCAGGCGCGCGCGGAGCACCGCCGCGTGGAGCAGCAGCTTGCCGCCGAGCAACAGGAGATTGCGTGGCTGCACCAGGAAGCGGAAGCGGCTCGCAATCGCGTGGAGCAAGCGCGCAACGAACACGCAGAGGCGCTTCGTTCCCGTGCCAATGCGGAAGCCGACGCTGCAGGCGCGGCCGAGAAGCTTGCTGAATTGCGCCGTGATTTTCATTCGCTACAAGAGCAAGTAGTAGCGCAGCGTGAAGCGCTTGCCACGATGACCGAGCGCTTTACCAGTGCCAAAGCCGCCGAGCAGCGGCTCGTGGAGGAAATGGCGCTGGCAGGTGAGCGAACAATCGCATTGCACCAGCAACACGGCACGCTGCTTCAGGAAAAGACCGACCTCGAAGCCGCGTGCGAGCAGCTCGCGTTGCAAGTCGAAGATCTGCGCAAGGAAAAAGTTCGAGCCGAGGAATTGAAAGCGTCTCTCGAAAAGGAATGGGACGAAGCGCGCTCCCGCGCGGGCCAACTCGACGAATCGCTGCGCGGCAAGCGGCAATCTCTCGACGAGTTGCGTTCCGAGCGAAGCCAGCGCCAGATCGAAAAAGCGCGCAATGATGCCGATCGCGATTATCTGCGCCAGACCTGCGTGGCCGAACTCAACGCCCAGCCGGAAGAGCTGATGGCACAGGAAAGCCAGCTCCTGATCGGCGAGGAATTAATCGCAGCCGAAACGAATTACAACGAAATGAAAGCGCGCGTGGAAGCGATGGGCCCCGTAAATATGATGGCGCTCGAAGAATTCAAGGAGTGCGAAGAGCGCGAGATTTTTATGCGCCGCGAACGCGACGATCTGGTGCAGTCCATCGAGAACACGCAGCTCACCATCACCGAGCTCGACCAGGTATCGCGCCAGAAATTCGAAGAAGCGTTCAATTTCATCAACAGCCAGTTCGCGGTCGCCTTCCAATCGCTCTTCGGCGGCGGTCATGGCGAAATGCGCCTCGGCGAACCGGACAGTTCCGGCGAAATGGGAATCGACATCGTCGCGCAACCTCCCGGCAAGCGCCTGCAAAATATCCTGCTGCTCTCGGGCGGTGAAAAAGCACTCACGGCGCTCGCTCTCCTGATCGCAGTATTCCGTTACCAGCCGAGCCCGTTCTGCATTCTCGACGAAGTGGATGCCCCGCTCGACGAAGCCAACGTAGGCCGCTTCAACAAAATGCTCGCCGACATGTGCGGCCAGACGCAATTCATCGTCGTGACGCACAATCGCAAGACGATGGAAATGGGTTCGGTTCTCTACGGCGTCACGATGCAGGAACCGGGCGTTTCAAAACTCGTCTCCGTGAAGTGGGAAGAAGCGGAGCAAGCCAGCGCGCCGAAAGCCGCGAGCAACGCCGCCTAATACCCAAAAAGCAGCGTCAGCGCGAAAATTCTTGCCGCATTCATCTGTGGAAAATATTTCTTCCACCTGTACCTCTTAGCGGTTGACAAGCCGCGACTCTGCGCTAGAATACCCGCCTCTCAGGAAGGAAAAATTATCCCTGTGGCCTCTCCACAAATGAGCGCTGTGATTTCGCAAACGGATTTTGCCGGGCTCAAACTCCGAGCTCGCGGCAAAGTACGCGATATCTACGAGCTTGACGATCAATTGCTGATCGTTGCAACCGACCGGCTGTCTGCTTTCGATGTAGTACTTCCTACGCCGATTCCCGACAAGGGCCGAGTACTCACACAACTATCGCTTTTCTGGTTCGAGAAGCTTGCAAGCATCGTGCCGAACCACGTAATTTCCGCCAGTAATTTCAGCGGCGCGCTTGCTCCTTACGCCGATGCGCTCAAAGGGCGAGCAATGCTCGTCCGCCGCACCGAACCTGTTCCGATTGAATGCGTTGTGAGGGGTTACATCTCTGGCTCAGGCTGGAAGGACTATCAAAAGACCGGTTCCATCTGCGGCATCGCACTGCCCGCAGGCCTGCGCGAGAGCGACCGGCTGCCCGAGCCAATCTTCACGCCCTCGACAAAAGCGACTACCGGTCATGATGAAAATATTTCCTTCGATGAAACCGTGGCGCGAATCGGCCGTCCGCTTGCTGAGAAATTGCGCGACACCAGCCTTGCAATTTACAAGAGCGCCGCAGAGTTCGCATCAGCCCGCGGCATCATCATTGCCGACACGAAATTCGAATTTGGATTAATCGGCAGCGAGCTAATCTGGATCGACGAGGCCCTGACTCCCGACTCCTCCAGATTCTGGCCCGGCAATCTTTACATGCCCGGCAAGCCCCAGCCTTCCTTCGACAAGCAGTACGTTCGCGATTATCTCGAAAAGATTGGTTGGAACAAGCAGCCCCCGGCGCCGGCTTTGCCGCCTGATGTCGTCGCCGCTACAACGGAAAAGTATCGAGAATCCTATCAGCGCGTTACCGGCCACGCACTCGACTGAGCCCAGGGAATAGCCCATTCCGAAGCCCCACTGCGGAGCGTGCACACGTGAAAGATCAACTGGAATCTCTGGTCGGAATGATGGTCGAGCGAGGAATCTTGCTCGAAGAGGCAGTCGGCGAATTCGAGAAAAAATTTATTCGCCGTGTTCTGGAACGCTGCAAGGGCAATCAATCCCGTTGCGCGAAAGAGCTGGGAATCCACCGCAACACGCTCAGCCGCAAAGTAGGCGAATACAAACTCGAACGCGTAGGCCGCAACGGCCACAGAGGCTAGCGGAATCGTCAGCCGTCCAAGACACAACCAGAAAGATCCCCGTCTCATCCTTAAGGCCGTCATCCTGAACGAAGTGAAGGATCTCAGCTTTGAAACGTGCGCCCCTGGACTAAATGGCGATCGATGCTCTCTCGTTCAACGACCACGCAAATAAAAATGGCCGGCTCGCGATGAGCCGGCCATTTTCTTTCAAACCTTGTAATGAAGTTAGTTCTTCTTTGCCGCCGGTTTGTGAACAGGCTTCTTGGCTCCGCCCTTTTCGGTCGGAATGTCCTCGGGGTTCACCTTGGCCTTATCCCAGTGCAGCATGAAGTTCGGATCAGGATCGTAGCCCACCAGGGTGCCGCTGAAGCGCACGCCCTGCTCTTTCTCGAGACGCGAAGCTTCCGGCTGCCCCACCACTTTCACATCGAGGTTCGCAGTGGTAGCGGCCTGAATTTCTTCAGGAGTCGCGCCCGTGTAGAGCTTCAACTCGACAGAATCGGTTCCCGGAGTGATGTCGATAAGCTTGCCGACAACTTCCGGAAATTCCGCGCCGCACAGCGCGAGCCACGTCATCTTGGCCTTGTCTCCTCCAGCCTTCAAATCGGCCAGAACGGTGAGAATGTTGCTTGAAGTGCGGATTTTGTTCAGATCGTCCGCGCTCGGGATCGTGTAGGTCGCAGGACGTTCCGGTGAGTTCGCAGAGAGCTGCAGCAATTCGTTGAGCTGCGCGTCGGCGAGCGAATCGCAGCCGGGCTGCTCGTACGCGAGAATCTGGCGGCGCAGATAATCTTTAATTTTGTCGCTGTCAGATATCTTCAGATTGATAGCGCGCCCCAGCGCCCAGAAACCATCGAGCGCCTGCGGCGGCTTCATTTCAAGGTACGCCACCCCCAGCCGATACGACGCGATGGCATCCGTGGGTGTGAGCGCGAGCACCGCCTTGAATGCTGCGATCGCGCACGGAGAGTCCTTCAGCTGGGAACATGCAAACCCAATAGCATTCTGGAAGAACGCAATTCCCGGCTTCTTCTGCTCTTCAAACTGCGCGTCTGTCATCGTGGCGCCGGCAGGTTTGGGAAAAGCCGCCAATAACTTCGCGCCTTCCTCCGCAGCCGTACGCTCTTTAGTCAGCTGCTCTGACGCGTCCGGAGCCTTGGCATTGAATGCATAAGGGAACACCTGGCAACGCGCCTGCAGTGCCTGCAGCTTTCCTCCCGCGTCCACTTTGTCGCCAAGCGCAATCACCTTGTCGGCATACTCAATCACTTTGGGATAGTTCTTAAGATCGGTGTAAGTCTTGATATAAAGCTGGTACACGTACGGATTCAGCGTCGAATTCGGAAATTTGGCGGTAAAGTCGTCAAGAAGCTTCAGCCGCGCCTGCGGATCCTTTTCTGCGTTGGCGGCCTGGAATGCATTGTATTCGGGGATCGTGTAGGTCGGTTTCGCCGCCTGATCGGGGGCCTGCGCGCGGGTCGTCACCGGGTGCGCGAGCGTACAGGTCCAAACGAGAGCACTGAGCAGAATCGCCTTCGTGAGTAAACACTTTCGTATCATCTCTTTCCCTGCCTCCTGGACCAGTTTACATCAGGCGAGCATCGACACTTAGGACCGCGCCACCCGTCGAGACGCGCGAGCGCAACAAAATCTTCGGGATTATAGGGAAAAGCATCCCGAACGCGCAAGGTGAATTGCAGTCGCGGATTGCGAAGATGAATAGGGCCTACCCCTGTCGTGACGCCAACGCCCCGATGATAAGATGGTGAATAGAGGTGTTTTTGTCGCCTCATCGGAGCGAAAAATGGGTGAAAAAGTTCTCGCAGGAACTACGGCGCTCGTCACCGGCGCGAGCCGTGGAATCGGATTTGCCATCGCTCGAAAACTGGGCCTCATGGGCGCGAAAGTTGCGATCTGTGCGCGGGATTCCGTGAAACTTGATGACGCTGCCGCTCGCCTGCGCAACGATGGAGCGGAAGTGCTCGCCGTCACGGCAGATGTCGCGAGTGCGGCGCAGATCGCTTCGCTCGTCACAAAAACAGAAAAAGCGCTCGGTGCGATCGAGATTCTCGTAAACAATGCCGGCGTCGGTTATTTCGGCCCCGTTCAGGAAGCGCACGAAAAGAACTGGGACTCGGTGTTAGACACCAATTTGAAATCCGTGTTCCTGCTTTCGAAAACCGTCGCACCCGGAATGATCGAGCGTCGCAGCGGACACATCATCAATATCGGCTCGCTGGCCGGTAAGAATGCTTTCAAGAACGGCTCCATTTATTGCGCCTCGAAATGGGGCTTGATGGGCTTGACGGAGTGCATGGCGGAGGATCTCCGCGAATTTGGCATTCGAGTCAGCGTGATTTGCCCTGGTTCGGTGGCCACCGAATTTGGCTCCCCTGCCAGCAAGAAAAACCCGCAGAAGATGCTGCAGCCCGACGATATCGCCCACGCCGTCGAAATGCTGGTCACGCAGGCGCCGCAAAGCTTCATCAGCGAACTGCTGATTCGCCCCACCCAAAAGCCTTGATTCCCTTGGACTTAGCTCGCTGAATCTTTTGCAGAAGGTGGGCATCGAATCATTCAAGTTCAAATTATTTGATGTTGAACGATATGCCGACTCACTTCAAAGGCCGTGAAGAAACAATCCGGGCGCTGAATGCCTACGTCAACCTGATCCGCGCCTCCGATTCCGTGGCCGCGCGCATGGGCCAGCAAATCGAGCAGAGCGGCCTCACCATGGGCCAGTTCGGCGTGCTCGAAGCTCTGCTGCACCTGGGGCCAATGTGCCAGTACGCAATCGGAGAGAAACTTTTGCGGAGCGGCGGCAATGTGACGCTCGTGATCGACAATCTCGAGAAACACGGCTGGGTGAGGCGTGAGCGGCAGAAGGACGACCGGCGGCAGGTGAAAATCTATCTCACGCCGAAAGGCAAACGCCTGATCGCTCGCGTGTTCCCGGAACATGCCGAAGCCGTCACGCAGGAAATGAGCCGGCTAACACCGGACGAACAAGAGACTTTGCGACGGATCTGCCGAAAGCTGGGCACGAACGACGCGGAGAAACTCTGCGAGGAAAGATAGAAGAAGGAGCATCAACATGATTCAGATTCGACCCAGTGAAGAGCGCGGCCGCAACAAGCTTTCGTGGCTCGACACCCATTTCACATTTTCGTTTGACCAATACTACGACCCCGAGCACGTTCAATTTCGTTCGCTGCGCGTGCTGAACGAAGACATTGTCGCTCCGAGCCAGGGTTTCGGGATGCATCCGCATCGCGACATGGAGATTCTCACGTGGATCATCGACGGCTCGCTCGAACACCGCGACAGCATGGGCACCGGCGCGGTGATTCGTCCCGGAGAATTGCAGCATATGAGCGCGGGCACCGGCATCATGCACAGTGAATTCAATCCCTCGAAGGATAAGCCGGTGCACTTGCTGCAAATCTGGCTTTTGCCCGAGCGCAACGGATTGAAGCCGGAATACGAGCAGCTCTCGTTTTCGGATTCTGAGCTGCGCGGGAAATTCCAGTTGGTCGCCGGCCCGAAAGCTCCAGTCACGATTCATCAGGACGCCAATCTCTACATCGCGCGCCTCGACAAAGGCCAGGAAGCGAAACACGAACTCAAGAAGGACCGTCATGCCTGGCTTCAGGTGGCGAAAGGATCAGTGCGTGTGAACGGCACGGAACTGAAACAGGGCGACGGTGCGGCCATTTCGAAGGAAAAAGAAGTTCGCGTGGAAGCGCCGGAAAGTTCGGAAGTATTACTGTTTGACTTGGCGTAATTCGGCCCAGCTTCAGAATCGAAAGACAGTCGAGGAAAAAGGAGCAGATAATGAACTCTTCGAACAACGTGGTAACGCTGGCCGGCCGAATCCTTATGAGCGCGATCTTTATTTTCGCCGGAATCGGCAAGATCGCGGCATTCTCGGGAACCGTTGGCTACGCAGCGTCGGCGGGTGTGCCAATACCGTCCGTGGCAATTGCGGTGGCACTCGTGATTGAACTGCTGGGAGGCCTGGCGATCCTTATTGGGTTTCAGACCAGAATCGCTGCCTGGATTGTGTTCTTGTATCTGATTCCGGCATCGTTCTTCTTTCACAACTTCTGGGCAATGGAGGGCGCAGCCAGAATGAATAACCAGATTCATTTCTTGAAGAACGTCGCGATCATGGGCGGCTTGCTCCTCTTGGCGGCCAACGGAGCAGGCGGCGCATCCGTAGATGCGTCGCGGGCACGGAAAGCTTAATCGAATGCTTCGAGCGAGAGGCGCAGTTAGCCTCTCGCTTTCTGGCAAGAACGAATCTGGGCACCTTATCTATATCCCCAAGGAGGAATCATGGCAGTTCTTGAAAAGCACGCTGAAACGAGCGCCCCTGTTCACGACATCATCGGCAAGCGTTGGAGCCCACGGGCTTTCGATAGCCGACCGGTGGAACAAGCGAAGCTGCGCAGTCTGTTCGAGGCGGCCCGCTGGGCGGCGTCCTCATACAATGGGCAGCCCTGGCATTTCATCGTCGCCACCAGAGACGAAGCCGAAAGTTACAAAAAAATCCTGGAGAGTTTCGTCGAATTTAATCAGAGCTGGGCAAAGAGCGCTCCGGTCTTGGCAATCAGTGTAGCGGCATTGAATTTTGCCCACAACGGACAGCCAAATCGCCACGCGTTTCACGACGTGGGCCAGGCCGCAGCCACGCTCGCGCTTGAAGCGGCGAATCTCGGGTTGCAAGTTCACCAGATGGCAGGCATCCTGCCCGACAAGGCCAAGCAGCTGTTCCATATTCCCGACGGGTATGAGGCCGTCGCGGGTATCGCGATTGGCTATCCAGGCGATCCGAATTCATTGCCCGAACAACTTCGCGCGCAGGAGCATGGCCCCCGTCAACGAAAGCCGCTCGAGTCGTTTGTTTTCGATGGCGATTGGGGCAAACCATCGCCGATCGTCGCGAAGAAGTAGTTCGGGCACCTGAGGCGGCCGCCCGCGATTGCATTCGGTTCAATTGCATGCGGCGAGTTAGGGGAGAGCGGTGAACGATAACTGGCATAAGATACCGCCGTGCCATTGCCCCGCGAACTCGACCGCTTGCGCGTCGTTCTCGTTTCGACGCGAAATCCGCTGAACATCGGCGCGGCTGCCCGCGCGATGAGCAACTTCGGGTGCTCGCACCTGCGAGTGGTGAATCCTTTCGAACGCGCCTTTCGCGAGGCGCGTTCTGCCGTGGGCGGCGCTGAGGTTCTAGCCAGCGCCGAGGAATACACTTCCGTCGCCGACGCTGTGGCCGACTGCACGCTCGTAGTCGGCACCACGGCCGTTCGTCACCGTGACTTGCAGCATTCGCTGCGGCGCCTCGAACCGGGCGCTCGCGCAATTCGCAAACATCTCGGTTCGAGCCCCGTTGCGATTCTGTTCGGCTCGGAGAAGTTTGGCCTCTCGAATGAAGACCTCAGCCATTGCCATTGGCTGCTCAATATCCCAACAAGCGAGAAG
>Ga0209579_10004178_pt1 | contig 10161 bp, 4 predicted proteins | sample Coa_R1_2_FD_187152 | JGI IMG/M metagenome (GOLD analysis project Ga0209579, IMG submission 187152) | Surface soil microbial communities from Centralia Pennsylvania, which are recovering from an underground coalmine fire - Coalmine... | ecosystem: Environmental > Terrestrial > Soil > Unclassified... | reverse complement strand
TCCAATGATCGCCGGGCGCTTCGATCAGACAACCGATTACCGATACCAATGCGAAATTGGGAACGGGCTCGGATCCCGTTTTTCCAACAATTTTAATATTTTTGAGGGAATCCGATTTCAGATTCTGTCCGCCTGCCGGAAATCCGTTCACCTGCAATACATAAGCAACAATGTCCAGATACGTTTCGTCCCCAAGACTCGCCGGCGCGTCGCGCGGCATGGTAGTTTTCGTCAGCCGAAACAACGATTCCAGAGTGTCTCCCTGAAAAGTCTCGACGAACGCTTTGCCGTGCAGCGCGCCTCGATAAGCCGTCAGATCATCCAGATGACACGAACTGCAACTGGCCGTGTACGCCGCCTGGCCGCGCGTGGCCTGCTCGGTCGAATAGACGCCATCCAAAACGGTTTTCCCGTCGTCCGCGGCCCAGCCACCCCACGCGATCGAGAACACCAGCGCCGCCAGCTTTGCTCCTGTGGTCACGAATTATTTGGGCAGTTGCCAGGATTCGTCGAAAAGTCCCGCGTAAGCGACTTCCGGAACACCGCCGCCTTTGACTTTCAACACCGCGAAATCGCCGAGCTGCGGCATGCTGTAGTCGGAATTATACTCGCGCTCTTCGATCGTCAGTCCGCTGTTGATCACGATGTATCGCGCCCGATTCAAAGGATTGGGATAGATCATCACAGGCATGCTGTCCGCCGCGGCAAAGCTCTGTTCTCCGAAACTGACATTTTCGCGAGTCCAGCGCAGCGGCAATTTCCCCTGCACCTTCGCGATCCACCGGTTACTGCCCGGATCGCCGAACAGCGCGACATTGTATTTCGCGAAGTCCGCATCGGTGACGTCTTTGTCATCCTTGACCCGCACATGCGCTCGATAATTCCGCGCGTAGACGCGCTCGAACTGTTCCAATCGCTCGATGGCCTTCCGGTTCGCTCCTTCATTCCACGCCGCGCCCGTGGGACGGACCAGCAGGAACGGATCCAGAAACGCATCGTCGATGGGACCCTGCAACGCGTGCGTCTTGTGCAAGCCGGCCCATTTGCCGCTCGCCACACGCCACGTCGGACCAGCCTTCTCCAGAGTAATTTCCGGGCTCGACTTGAGCTTCAGGTCCTGCCCGTCGATGTTCATTTCCGCTGCGTGACCCGTCTCCCGCAGCGTAAGACGGGCGATATTGTGCGTCGTGATCTGGTACCGCTCGCCCCCATTACTCCGCACCGCGTCGATATCGGCGCGTTCGTAGTGCTTTCCAAGTCCATCGACCGTGACCCAGTAATCGCGGTTATACCGCGTCGTATACGTGAGAAACCGGATGTGATCCGGCGAAACGCGCCCGCGATCTCCCCATTCTTTGACGAACGCTTCCAGGTGCTGCTTCACCACCGGGCTGGCGCTGTGGCCCGTGTTTTCGGAAATCATGAAGATCGAAGTTGTGCCCTTGGCGCGGAGGAAGTTCGGCTCCCCTTCGGACGGAAAACCCTCCTTGGCAAGCTGCTCGCGCACGCGAATGGAGGATTCCAGTTGACCTCGCGTCGGCGCGCCCGGTTCCGGTCGAGGAATCGAAGCCACCTGCGGATCGTTGTCGCCGTCGTGGCCCGCGATCGGAAGATTGTAGGCATTCAGCGCCCACTGCGTCATGTTCTCCCAGATGCGCAGCGTGGCCGCCTGGTATGCCGGGAATCCGGACATCGTATAGCGTCGAGGCCACGTGCCCGCGCCGATCTCCGCCGCCGCAAACCGGTCTGGATGATGCAACGCCAGATGCCACGCGCCCGCGCCGCCCAGCGAGAATCCGCGCAGGATCACTCGGTCTGGGTCGATCTTATAGCGCTTCTGAACATCCGCGATCGCTTCGAACGTGTCCACTTCGCCGGCCCAGTGATTGGCGTTGTTTCCCCGGCTGTAAACCTCCAGTTGAATCTGCCCGAGGTCCGCTGAATTCGCCAGATTCTGCGGCGCCGGCGTCCGCAGGAAGCCGGAGATAAAACTCGCCTCGGTCAGCGTGTTATTGCGCCCATGCAGCCACACATACAGCCGAACCGGATGCATCCCGTCATAGGATTCCGGCACAATCAGGCCGTACGGTTGGATCGATCCATCCAGCGCCGAATAAAATCCGTGAATCTTGCGGCCCTTTTGCGCCACCCACGGCGACTGGCCGTCCTGAAGCTGCCGCGCACGCTCCACGCCCGAATCGAGCACGGTTAACGCGTTGTTGATTCCGTCCTGCGTATAAAACGTGGTCGGATATTCCAGCAGCCAGCGCCCCGCCCGGGCATAAACTTCGACATCGGCAACCACATCATCGCCGGCATGCTTTGCCCGAGCCTTGCGGACACTCTCTTCAATCGCGTCAACCTTCGATTGAAGCTGAGCCTTCTCCTCTGCCGTAGGAAGGACGGGGGGTTGCTGACTGCCCCTCCCCCCTGGCGGCTGCTGTGCGGCCAGAAAGACAAGCGGAAGCGTTGCCAGCGTCAGAATCGCAAATCGCCTCATTTTAGGCTCCACGTTTGGATCTTGATTCAGCGCAACGACGGCGTCTTGGGCGTTGCTCCCGATTTGATGATCAACGCAGTCAGCAGGTCCACCGCTTTGTCGATGGGAAGCCGGTCCGCCAGTTCGATCGCGGTTCTTCCAGCCCCATCCCGCTCGTCAAGCTTCGCGCCGCGATCGGCCAGAAACTGGATAACCTCGACGACGTCGTTCTGGGCCGACTGCGTCCCACCGTTCGCGGTCCCGGACACCGACGCGTGAATGATCGTCATGCCGCTTTCAGTAACAGCATCGATGCTTGGATCGAGGGGATACGTGAATTTGACCACGGCGGGCCTGCCGCTGCCCACCGCCGACATCAGCAGCGTTGTGCCATCCTGGCCCTTGAGCTTGGGATCCGCGCCGGCCGCGAGCAAAAGCTTCATCGCCTCGATATGATTCCCCCGAGCCGCGTAATGCAGAGGCGTCAACTCGCCGGTCAGCGGACGGAATCCGCCGCCTCCGCCCCGCCCGCCTGCCACCTTCGCGGTGCGCGCGTTGGGATTGGCGCCTTTTTCCAGCAGCATCTTGATCATTTCAAGATTTCCGAGTTGCGCAGCCGTGTGCAGCGCGGTGGTCCCGGAGCGGTCCGCAACGTTGACGCCGGCCCCCGCGTCAACCAGGGCTCCCACCGATTTTGTATTCCCGTAAGCCGCGGCGATGGTCAACACCTTCGCGCCGGAGGGCAAAGCATAATTCAAATTCGCACCAGCGGCCAGCAAGCTCTGGATACTCGCGGTATCGTCCTTGATCGCCGCGAAAACTAGGGGCGTGAAGTTGCTCGCCGAAACCGCGTTCACGTTTGCCCCGCGTTCGATCAGAACTTGCACAACCCCGGGGTGGCCTTCCGCCGCCGCCCACATCAGCGCGGTCTGCTTCTTCGATCCGCCGGCCGCGTTGACATCCGCGCCGTGCTGGATCAATTCGCGCACAGCCTCGACGCTGCCCGCTCCCGCAGCGATCATCAAAGCAGTTTCCCCGTTCCAGCGCGCCGCGTTCGCGTTCGCTCCGGCCTTGAGAAGTTGAGCCGCCAGCGGCCCGTCTCCACTGGCACACGCGAGCGTCAGCGGAGTTTCGCCGTACGCATCGGCGGCATTGACGTTCGCTCCGCCGGCCAGCAGTGTTCCGGCGATTTCCCGTTCGTCCAGATACGCGGCCCAGGAAAGCGGCGTGCTCCCATCGGGCAGCGCGCCGTTGACATCGGCATGCTGATTCACCAGTAACACCACCGCTTTTGCATCCCGTCTCTTAACGGCGTCAAGAAGACGCGGATCGGAAGCGCCCAGGCAGGAAACAACCGCGGCCACCAGCACGATCCCGGATTGTGTCGGACCGCCGCGCATTTTAAACGTCGGCGAGATAGGCGAGCTTCCCGGTGCTGTCGCCGAACTGCTCGCAGCGCACGCCCGCACGATCCAGCACGTTCAGGAACAGATTGTTCAGCGGCGTTTCTTTGGGATAGCGAATATGCCGCCCGCCCTTGATCTGGCCCGCGCCGCCGCCCACCAGCACGATCGGCAGATCGTGATGCGTATGCAGATTCGCATCGCTCAGGCTGCTGCCGTACACGATCATCGTGTGATCGAGCAGCGTCCCGTCGCCATCCTGCGTCGTCTTGAGCTTTTCCAGCAGGTAAGCGAACGTCTTCACCAGATGCGCGTCGATCTTCCCGACCTTGGCGATCTTTACCGGATCGTTCAAGTGATGCGTGATCGAGTGATGCCCATCCGGAATCCCGATCGAAGGATACGGCCGGTTGCTTCCGGCGCGACCCAGCATCAGCGTGACCACGCGCGTCATGTCGGTTTGATACGCCAGCACCTGCAAATCCATCATCAGCTTCGCGTGATCGTCGAATTCCTCGGGAATTGAGCCGGGCCGTTCCAGAATCGTAAGCTTGGTGCTCGCGTTCTGCTGCTCGGCCTTTTGAATGCGCCGCTCGATATCGCGGATCGCGTCCAGGTAATCGCTAAGCTTACTCCGGTCGCGCGGCCCAAGATGCGTTTCCAGCCGGTCGATGCTTCCCAGCACGTAGTCGAGAATGCTGCGCTCTTCCTTCAGCCGTGCCAGCCGCGCCGCCGGATCGGTGCTTTCCCCGTCGCCGAAAAGCCGTTCGAAAACCGCTCGCGGATCCGGTTCCATCGGCAGCGGCGTCGACGCCGAGCTCCAGCAAACCGTATTCGTATACGCGCAGCTATAATTCTGATCGCACGTGCCCGCCAGCGTCGGCGCTTCCAGCGCCAGTTCGAGCGACGCCAGTTGCGTCTGTTTGCCGAATTCCTTGGCCGCGATCTGGTCCGCTGAAATGCCCGCGCGCACGTCCGTCTCCGTCCGCTTGGGGTGAACGCCCGTGAGCCACGTGGCGCCCTCCCGCGCATGATCGCCCGGACCGTCGCCCAATGCGCGTCCATTCACCTGAGCCAGCCCGCTCAGGACAACCAACCGTTCCCGGAACGGCTCCAGCGCCTTCATCGTCGGCGTGAACTCGAAGGCCGCGCCTTCGACTGCCGGAGTCCAGCGGTCCATGATCATTCCCACCGGATGATAGACGAAGCCCAGGCGCATCGCCGGCTTCGAAGCCGTGGTCGCGGCGCGACCCGTAGCCGGTACCATCGATTCAAGAAACGGCAGCGAGATCGCCGTGCCGGCTCCCCGCAGAAGCGTCCGCCGGGTCAAGGCTTTATTCGTGAGAATCGTCAAAGCTTTATTCTTGAGAATCATGGTTCGGAACTCCTTCTCATCTGAAACGGCATGCTGTTCACCACGGAAATCACCAGCGATGTCATGCTGTAATGCTCCCCCGCCGCCGCGCGCGTGATGGAACGCACGGCCGGCTGGTCGTAATATTCGAGTCCGCGGCCAAGCGCGTAGGTCAACAGCTTTTCCGTAAACGTGGAAACGAAATCGTCTTGATACTTGGTTGCCAGCAGCCTGGCCAGTTCGCCCGGCCCGGTAAACTGACCGCCATCCGGAAGCTTCCCGGAAACATCGATCTTCGTCCCGGCATCTTCGCTCCGCCAGCGCCCGATCGCGTCGTAATTTTCGAGCGCGAATCCGATGGGATCCATGCGCGCATGACACGACGCGCAGACCGCGTTCACGCGATGCTGCTCCATCGCCTGCCGCAGCGTGAGCTGTTTGCCGTCTTTTCCTTCGGCCTTGAGTACCGGAACATCCGCCGGCGGCGGAGGCGGCGGCGTGCCCAGCAGATTCTCCAGAACCCACTTCCCGCGCTGCACCACCGAAGTTCGATTCGGGTACGACGTCACTGCCAGAATGCTTCCCTGCCCCAGTAAGCCGCGCCGGTTCGGATCGGTCAACGTCACGCGCCGGAATTGCGGACCGTAAATATCCGGGATCCCGTAATGCTCGGCCAGCCGTTGGTTGAGGAAGGTGTAATCGGCGTCCAGAAGCTCCAGAACGCTGCGGTTCTCATGCAGGATGCTCCCGAAAAACAGCTCGGTCTGCGCGCGCATGGACCGTCGCAGGCTTTCGTCGAATTGCGGGAAAATCCCCGCGTCGGGTTTCAGCGTCGTCAGATTCCGCAGGTACAGCCACTGCCCCGCGAAGTTGCTGACCAGCGCGTCCGACCGCGGATCGTCCAGCATCCGCCGCGTTTGCGCTTGCAGCACCGCCGGATCTTTCAGCTTGCCCTGCTCCGCGATTTGCAGAAGCTCTTCATCCGGAATGCTGCTCCACAGGAAAAACGACAGCCGGGACGCCAGGTCCAGATCGTTGATCTTGTACGCCGTCCCGGGCTTACAACCCGCCGGATCGGTCTCCACGCGGAATAGGAAATCCGGCGACACCAGCAGCGCTTCCAGCGCCTTTTCGATTCCGGCATCGAAATCGCCCGCTTGGCGCCCCGCGCGGTAGAACGCCAGCAGCGGCGCAATATCGGCCTCGCTCGTGGGACGTCGAAACGCCCGTCGCGTCAGATTCGCCAGGATGACATGCGCGCAGGTTTCTTCGTCCTTTGCAGCGGCCGGCCGGCAGACGAATATCTTTTCGCGGCTCGGCGTGTTTCCCCGGCCCGTTGCCGAATACGGCCCGCCGACCATCACATCCGCGACCTCCGGATCCGCGCTTCCATGCGGAACCCCGAAACGCTTGAGACGCGTGTTATCCAGCCACAGATCCATGTCGTCCGTCCGCTCCGGTTTTGAATCCTTCATCCCCGCGGCAGGCGGCGGACGGCGCGCGCCCGGCGGAAGCTCGTTCTCTTCTTTCGAAGAATCGCGCGGGAAGGTCACGCCCACGGCATGCAGACCGGCCTTCAGGGGCAGACGCAGTTCGAACAGCGCCGGCTTCTCGATCCCCTCCGCCGCGGCGATCTGTGGATCGGGCTTCATCTTGATTTGAATCAGATATTCCGCATCCAGCGGAAAATATCGTTTGAAATCGACTCCGCCTCGGGAATCGAAAGGCAGATCGTCACCCGCCCGCTCATTTCGCGGACGCCGCGCCGCCGCCGGATCCCGCGGCGGCTCATAGTGATCCTTGGTCGCCTTGACGTTCAGATCTCCCACCGCCAGCCGTGCGACCGAGCGCGCCACCGAAACGTATCTTTCGAGCAGCGCCGGCGACATCGAAAGCACGTCGGCAATGTTGTCGAACCCGAAACTCGTATTGTCCGTGGGAAGCGAAGCTCCTGGCTGCGTATCCAGGCCCAGCAAATCCCGGATCGCGTTGCTGTATTCCGTCCGGTTCAACCGATGAATCGCCGGCCGCCCCGGATTCGGATTGGCCGCGCCTTCGCGGTCCAACGTTTCCTCAAGTGACCGGGTGAACGCCGCGTACTCGGCCTCGGTCGGTCGGGGCAGCCCCTTGGGAGGCATTTCGCCGGTCCGCATCTTGCGAAGCACTCGTTCCCAGACATCGGCATGGCCGGAGGGTTGCGCGACACTCAATCCCTCGATTGCGATTCCACCAGTCTTGAGCTTGGCGCTATGACAACCGAGGCAATACTGATTCACCAAAGCCTGTTCCCGATCGCCCTGGGCATGGGCGGTCTGGACCGCGCCGCCCGCTATAAAAGCGATAGCAAGGAACCGCCGCGCGGAGCGGAGGACGTGATCTTCTCCAAACCAGTCAGCCATTTATATTGTTGTGAGCGGAGCCCAACCGCCAGGCACACGCCCAGGTACCTCTATATATTAAGCGGGATTTCCAGCCTAATCACGTGATTTCTTTGTGATTCACAGGCGATCGTTGCTGGTACAACTCGCCAAGTCCCCGGCCGCCGCCAGGGAACATGAGGCGAATGAAACCCCGCTCCCTAACCAGTAACTCCGTAAGACAGTGATTTTTATCATGCGTTACAGCGATGTGAATCACAATGCATTCACATGCTAACCACTTTGCAACAGCTCGCGGCAGGCTCAAGATACTAGAACGATTGTCTCTAGCGCTCAAATGACTCTGTGCGGCTGACCGGCCTAGATGCCATGTCCGTCAATTTGGGGGGGTGAACCTGTGCGACATTTTCAAACGAAGTCCACGCGGGGCTGGCGGTAGCGGTCCTCGTCTGTTTCGTTCTCTTGCCCGCGCCGTCTCTGGCGCAAACCTCCTACGGCTCCATCGTAGGAACCGCGATCGACGCTTCCGCAGCCACCATCCCGGGAGCTTCAGTAACCCTGACCAACAGCCGCACAGGCGACCGCCGCGTGACTCAGAGCAACTCCGACGGCGCCTTTGAATTCCCGAACCTCCTTCCAGGACAGTACCGCGTGGACGTCGAGAAGACCGGATTCAAGCACCTCACCCGCGACAACATCGAAGTTCTGGTGCAGGCCACCGTTCGCGTCGATCTTGCGATGCAGATTGGCGATGTCGGCCAGACCGTGGAAGTCAGCGCCCAGACATCTCTGTTGCAGACCGACACGTCCTCTCTCGGGACCGTCGTCGAGTCGCGAAAAGTGCAGGAAATGCCGCTGAATGGCCGCAACGTGATCAACCTAGTGACGCTGGTTCCCGGCGTTGTGGCGCAGGGACAGTCGATGACCAATCCCACCGGTCAGAACATATTCTCGTTTGGCAACTACCAGATCGGCGGCGCGATCGCCGGACAAAACGCCACCTTTTACGACGGCGCGCCTCTGAACGTCGCGCAAGGCAGCCTGATCGCGCTGATCCCCACGCAGGATGCCACGCAGGAGTTTCGCGTCCAGACTAATAGCCTTGGGCCGGAATTCGGCCGTTTCGCGGGCGGCGTGATCAATCTGGTCTCGAAGTCCGGAGGCAACAGCTTCCACGGAAGCGGCTACGAATTTCTGCGAAACAAGGTCCTGAACGCGAACACCTTCTTCAATAATTCATCCGGCAAGCCGGTGCCGGCGTTCACGCAGAACCAATACGGAACCAACCTCGGCGGTCCCATCAAGAAGGACAAGACCTTCTTCTTCTTCGCCTGGGAAGGATTTCGCCTGCGCTATGGCGTGCCTTTCCTGGTGGCCGTGCCCACCGCGCAGCAGCGCATCGGCGACTTTTCCAACACTCGCAGCGCCAATGGAGCGCTGATCCCGATTTACGATCCGCAAACCAACGCAGTCGGCGCGAACGGCCAGGTCACCCGCACGCAATTCCCCAACAACATCATTCCGTTGACCCGTCTCGATCCCACGGCGAAAATTCTGGCGAATTACTGGGGTCTGCCCAACACCACTGGACTCCCGTTCACCAACGTCAATAATTTCAGCGCCAACGCCAGCGCGGGCGGCAATAACGATGAGTACAACACCCGCATCGACCATAATCTGAGCGAGCGCCAGCGCCTCTTCGCCCGGTACAGCTACTGGACGAATTACAGCCTGGCCGAAGATCCTTATGGAACCCACGTCTATCAGGATCGCGGCCCGGAAACGTGGATCGTCAATTCATCGGTGATCGGCGACACATTCACGCTGTCACCGACCACGATTTTTGACATCCATGCCGCATTCACTCGTTTCCAATACGCCCGCACGCCCGCCTCTCTCGGTACGGACCTGACCACTTTTGGCCTGCCCGCGGCGCTGAACAACGCCGTGTCCTTCCGGGTCATTCCGACGCCCGTGGTACAGGGATTCAGCGATATCTGGACCAGCCAGGGCCCGGGCAGCGTCATCCACCAGGCAAATGACAGCTACTCGCTATATCCCGTGGTCACCAAAATCAAGGGTGCGCACACCCTGAAGTTTGGCGGAGAACTCCGCCGCCAGATCACCAACTATATCCAGAGCAATGTCGGCAGCGGACTCTATAACTTTGACAACCTGTTCACTTCGGTGAATCCCCAGGCGCCCAGCCTGAATGGAGTCACCACCGGATTCGGCTTCGCCTCATTCATGCTTGGCTATGGGTCCAGCGGCAACGTGGTGACGCCGTCCCCATATTCCTACCGGAATTACTACGCCGGCGTTTACGTCAACGATAGCTGGCAGGTCAGCAAGAAGCTGACGGTCAACCTGGGCGTTCGCTGGGAACTTCCCTTCCCGGAAGTGGAACGCTACAACCGGTTCACAGTGCTGCTGCCCAACTCCCCCAATCCCTTCGGACCCACCGTCGGACTTCCGAATCTGATGGGACGGTTAGGCCTGGTCAACTCTCCCGACGATCAGAGTCGTTACGCCGCTGCAACTCATCTC
>Ga0209579_10004177_pt1 | contig 10162 bp, 6 predicted proteins | sample Coa_R1_2_FD_187152 | JGI IMG/M metagenome (GOLD analysis project Ga0209579, IMG submission 187152) | Surface soil microbial communities from Centralia Pennsylvania, which are recovering from an underground coalmine fire - Coalmine... | ecosystem: Environmental > Terrestrial > Soil > Unclassified... | reverse complement strand
TGGGCACGAGCGAGCGATAGGAAACGGGGTAGGCGTCAAAACCTCCTACCTGTACGTCACCTTCATTTTTGACCATCCCATGAACAACGATCCGCTGGCAATTGTGCGAATCCATGGTATAGGCCGCCAGCCCGATGCCGTCCTTTGCGACTTTCGTCCCCTCGCAATTTGCTTCCGTCATGACATATTCGCCAACCATTCTGCGGCTTTCGCGAACATAGAGTTGCGGCGTCCAGTGATTATTGTCCGCATATTCGTCTTTTGGGTATCCCCATTGCGCCATTTCCCGTCGGATTTCATCCGGCACACGAGTATCATGGCCGATGAAGTATAGCAGGCCGCGCGTATAAGCTTCGTGTTGCCGGACAATCTCGCTCCTCCGGATAAAATCCGCTTCGGGATAATGATCATTCATGCCAATCATATCAGTCGAGAAAGCGCCATTGTTATTGATATCGGTCTTGCGGTTGGGCATGAGGTCCCAGCTGAAATAATCATGAAGGGATTTTTTTCCTGGTTGCGCCTTCATCAGGCGAACGAGCAGCTCATAATGCGTCGAATCATAATCAGGAGGACGGATGATCGGGATGCGGTTCGCCGGGTCATCGGTTAGGCATATCCGGTAATTATAGGATTGAATGTTGGAATCGCCCGAACCCTGCGACTGCAACGCAGCGGGGCTAATTCCCCATAGCAGGCCACTGGCAGGATCGCCGCTAACCCGGTATGGGTCGACGCCGTTCGGGAACTGGTGCTTGTCCCGGAGCTCCACGCCGTTATAGGTTTCACCATAGGTATCGTTTGACTCCCGCCCCAAGGTATAGGACACGCCCGCCACCGGCAGCAGATCTCCCTCGTAACTGCAGTCAATGAAAATGTTGGCCCTGATAGTTTGAAGCGGCCCATGGGCCGGGCTCTGAACTGTGATTGCAGCCAGGTTGCCCTCTTTTTTTTCGGCGCGAAGAATGCGATAATCGTAGAGAACCGTCACATGCGCCGAGCGGAGGTAATCGTCGAAAATTTTTTCGGCGACATGTGGCTCAAAGGTCCACTGTTCAAATTTGCCGTAGTATTTTCCAAGGCGGCGGTAAAAATTTCGGGCAATGCCGGTAATAGCGAACTTGTTGCCAATATCGGTGTTCCCGAGGCCACCCGATGTAAGCCCGCCCAGATGCCTGCCCTGTGCGACCAGCAATACTGATTTATGCAACCGGGCAGCGGCGCATGCAGCGACGACGCCCGCAGAACTTCCGCCATAAACGCAAATGTCATACCTGGATTGCCCCTCCGAGAAAAGGAAACAAAGCGAAAGCATGATAAGTAACAGTGGCTCGTGCCGGTAATGTAGCGTATGCATCATCGTCAGATCCGCAGGACTTCCCTAGGAAAGAACCTCGAATATCGAAATGGGGTTGCTCTTGTTTTTCAAAACGGCTTCCTTGACCTTGTTGCAGCTGAAGGACTCCTTGATCTTCTCATAAGAAGACTCCGTGATCAGGACCTGCCCGGCTTCCGCAACGCCCTGCAGACGCTGAGCGGTATTGACAACGTCGCCGATGACAGTGCAGTCGAGGCGGCGCAGGTCGGCCGACCCGATATTGCCCGAAATCATTTCGCCCGAATGGATGCCAATCGAGACCTTGGGGTTGAAAAAAATGTCGCCAGTTTCGTTAGGCAGCTTTTCGATCTGCTCGCGGACCGCGAGGCTCGCGTCGACCGCCCGGTCGAGGTGAAATTCTCCCCTGAAGACCGCCAGGATGGCGTCGCCGATAAATTTATCGACATAGCCGTTCTGCGCAATGATCTCCCTGACCATTACGTCGAAATATTTGTTCAACAGCGTAACTACCTTGTCGGGTTCTGAATTTTCCGTTATGGCCGTAAAACCACAAACATCAATAAACACTACTGTCGCCTCGATGGTTTCATTGGCCATGAGGGTATTTTCAAATTCACGCCGCGTCATAAAGCTCAGGACATTTTTGTCAACATACATCCGAAGGATGTTGTTTTCCTTGATCGCTTCGAGCGTTTCGCGCGTCTGGGAGACATAGCGTATCGTTTTGTTGATCGTGGTTTCCAGGTCGTCAAAGTTCACAGGCTTTGTAATAAAGTCAAAGGCCCCCTTGTTCATGGCAGTGCGGATATTGTCCATGTCGCCATAAGCCGAGACAATGACTGCCTTGATGATGGGACTTACTTCGTTCAGTTTTCCGAGTAGTGTAAGCCCATCCATTTCCGGCATATTGATATCGCTGAGCAGAATGTCAAGATCTTCGTTGGCCCGTAGCTTTTCCAGCGCCTCCACACCATTTGAAGCAAAAAAAAATTCGTACTGCCTCTCGCGGATTTGTCGGCGAAACTTCTGCTTGATCAGCATCTCCAGGTCGGCTTCGTCATCAGCTACCAGAATTTTTGTCATCTATTAGCGATTTTAATTTATCCTTCAACAATGAGAAATCGATGGGCTTTGTTAGAAAATCGTCTGCACCCATCGACATGGCCTGGTTGTAATTTTCCTGGTCTCCGTATGCTGTGATCATCATCACGACCGGCGGCGGGTTTTCAAAACGTTGTTTGATTCTCTTGAGCAGTTCAAGGCCGCTCATGCCCGGCATGTTGATATCGGAAAGTATCAAAACCGCTTCGTGGGAGAGGTTAGTCAGATAGGTAAGCGCCTCATCCCCAGAATAGGCGAATGCGAATTGCATTTCGTTATTCCGGATTTCTTTCCGGAACCGCTGTTCAAATAATGTGCGGATATCGGATTCGTCATCCACAACCAGAATTTTCATCGTTTGACTTTTTCTTGTTAAAAATAGGCAATAAAGCCCCGCAATGATAGAATAAATTCGGGTAGCTCGGACTACTCTCGTTTATTTTTATCCAATCCCCAGACATTAAAGTTAAACCTCCCCCGTTCACTCCGACCGTTCGCACGTTGTCGATATTTGCTGCCTCAGGTAAGGCCCCTGCGGGACGCTACCGGAACTATTCTGCGGGCAGTCGCACTATAAATTCGCTGCCGGCACCCTCGGCGGTTTCGACCTGGATATCCCCGTCGTGAGCCTTGACAATATCGTAACTCAAACTTAGCCCAAGACCCGTCCCCTGCCCGGTTGGCTTGGTCGTAAAAAATGGCTGGAATATCTTGCTCACCAAATCCGTCGGCATTCCACAACCGTTGTCCTTGACGCGAATTTCGATCTTATCGGCGAATCTTTTTGTTCGAACGGAAACTGTCGGCTCATAGTTGGGAATAGCATCTTTGGCCTTTTGCATGACCGCATAAAATGCATTATTAAATAGGTTGAGCAATACACGGCCCATGTCCTGCGGAACTACTTCGATATTTCCAATCGAGGCATCATATTCGGTTTTCATAGTGGTGTTGAATGATTTATCCTTAGCCCTGAGTCCATGATAAGCCAGGCGAAGATATTCGTCGGCGAGGGCATTGATATCCGTGGGTTCTTTTTGTCCCGTGTTCCTTCTTGAATGCTGAAGCATGCCCTTGACGATCGCATCAGCACGTCTTCCATGAAAGCTGATCTTTGCCTCGTTTTCCCGGATGTCCCGCGCAATCTCTTTGACCTCCCCGAGGTTTCCATTTTGGATCTCCTGCTCCATTTCTGAAATGAGCTCGGTATTGACGTCCGCAAAATTGTTGACAAAATTCAGGGGGTTCTGGATCTCGTGCGCGATACCCGCAGTCAGCTCACCCAGTGACGCCATCTTTTCGGATTGAATCAGCTGATTCTGGGTAGATTTTAGTTCTTCCAGGGCGGTCTGCAATTCTTCTTTTTGCTTTGTCAGCTCTGCAGTTCTTTCCTGGACCTGTATTTCAAGCTGATCCTTCAGGGACAGCACCTTTATCTTCTGTTCTTCTTCTTCCTTGGCTTTTACTTTCTCCTTTTCAAGAGCCTTTCGCTGTCGATTAATGATAAATAACATGGTTATCATCCACACGACAGAAAACCCGGTGGCTACGCCGAGCAGGTTTTTCCAGCCCTCGTATTGGTTCTCGTTTGTGAGCTTGGCAATGTCATCAAAAAGCTGGAGCAGGATATATGGCGCAACGGCAAGCAGAACCGGTCTTGCCACTTTAAATTCCGGTTCCTTATAGAGTACATACACCAGGTAAAGAAGGATCAGGTGCGAACTCCAGGTGACGACCTTTTCCATGCCTTGTCCAACAAACTGCAATATGAAAAGCGCGATCGCCACGTAAAAGATCGTCTGAAAAATCCGGTCCCACTTCGGCAGATTAATTGCCGTCTTCATCGATCTCTTAAGATAGCGGACGATGATGATAGTTAGCAGCAGTTCGAAGACCATGACCGCAGTTGTTTAAAACGGGAAATTTACAATAAATATCAGTAGCCTATTCACGCTATTTATCGATAGCATCAAAATATGCCGCGGTTCATTCGGGAAGCCGGACAATAAAGGATGTTCCTTCGCCTTCCTCGGTTTCGACTGTTATGTGTCCGCCATGCGCCTTCATGATATCATAGGAAAGACTAAGACCGAGTCCCGTGGACTGCCCGGTTGGTTTGGTGGTAAAAAAGGGCTGGAAAATTTTGTCGCGGACTTTTTCCGGTATACCGGTGCCATTATCATGAATAACTAATTCTATACCGTCAGGGAGCTTTTTGGTCCGGACTTGCACCGAAGGCTCATAGCCTTCTTTCGCCGTCGCCCTTTTCTCATTGACTGCATAGAAAGCATTGTTGATGAGGTTGAGCAGGACGCGCCCGATTTCCTGGGGCATGATGTCTATCTTGGCAATGTGCTTGTCAAAGTCGGTAATCATTTTTGCATTAAACGATTTATCCTTGGCGCGGAGCCCATGATAAGCAAGCCGCAGATATTCATCAGCGAGAACATTGATGTCTGTTGGTTCTTTTTGCCCCGTGCTCGCCTGGCTGTGCTGGAGCATCCCCTTGACAATGCCGTCCGCACGTTTTCCATGCTGGTTGATCTTTTCTTCGTTTTCGATCACGTCATTGGCAATTGACCGGACATCGTCAAAATTGCCGTTGATGATCTCTTCTTTCATTTCCTCGAGCAGTTCCACGTTGAGATCGGAAAAATTATTAACGAAGTTGAGGGGGTTTTGAATTTCATGGGCAATGCCCGCTGTCAGCTCTCCGAGCGAAGCCATTTTTTCCGACTGGATCAACTGCTGCTGAGTCTGCCTGAGTTCCTGCAGCGTATGGTCCACTTGCATTTTTGCAATTTCGAGTCGATTGAAATCCTCGTAACGGGCATAGGCAGTCGAAAATGCTTCAGCTACGGATTGTATCACCCGGATCTCTTCATCATCAAGCTTGCTGGTATTCCCTACATAGAGCATGCCCTGAAGAAAAGGGAGGAAATGCAGGTGGATGCCGCCGTGTGGGATGGTTCGCAAGTAATGTTCGCGGGAATCGAGGCCTCCTTGTTTTACCATCGCGTCGGCAAACTCAGCAAATTCGCTTTCGCCCCAGTGGTCAATGTATTTTTTTTTATGCCTCCAGTGATTCAGCACCTCTGAAATATTGCCGGGAGTGGAATACGCGATATGAAATGCCGCAATGGCCCTTCCTTCGGGTGTCGAAAGGAAAGTGTGAATGCTTTTTTGTACCTCGTCCATGATGAATACGCCACAACGGATAAAAGGGATGCCGAGAATTGTGAGTTCATTCCAAATGAGGGGTGTGATTCTTTCCAGGTCAGTTGCAGTGCGCATCGAAGCGATTTCTGCGCGCACGCGATCAAGGGTGGCCTGCTTAACCGCGTCTCGTGCGCTCGCTTCCGACTTTTGAAGTTCCATATAACGACGAAAAGTCAGGTCGATAATCGATTTGAATCGACCAAGCACTTTTATTTCATTGTCGTCATAAGGTTTCAGCGACCAGCAAAACAAAAATCCTTCGGTGAATGTAAGGAAGTAACCGTACTGATCATGCTCCATGTGCTCCTTCGGCACCCCGAAAGTTAGCGACAGCCGCTCGTAATAAGTTCGCAGCAATTCGCCTTTGAGCTCGGTGAAATAATCTTGCTGCTTCAACCAGGAGTCATATTGTTGTTCAAGCAGCGGATGACCACGGAGCACCACAAACCCGACGAGATCGAGACTATCTCCCATTGCCGAACTGGTCGCACCGTAAAGTGTCGCTTTCCTCGTGGCTTTTTCGATCAGCCCCACGCCGCTGCGCATTGGCGCAATGCCAAGTTTGCGTAGTTCGGTAAATACCATGATGGCCGCCGAAGACAGGTCATTGCTGTTGTGCATTGCCATGGCCCTGCTGCGTACACGCTCCAGCGCTGCTTCGATCTGCGCATCCCTGGCAAGCGATTCCGCCTTTTGCAGGTCAAGAAAGCGCGTATAGGTTTGCTGGAAAAGAGCGCCTATCCGGAGCAGCGTGTTGCGATGAGCATCTAACAACGAGCCGGCAATAATGAGCAGGTAGCCCCTGGAATAAAAGAGGGCATGTGTATAAGTTTCGTTGTGCCCGGCAGCCTGAAAATCCCTAATGGGGATCTCCGTAAATTCTTTGAGATATTCCTGGTGCCTCCTTAATTCTTCGCCTGCGAGGCGCATGATAATGAATTTTTCACCGCGCTTCCATCCATCATAGATAGGTTGGAAGGTTGGAATCTTGTCATATGGTAGGAGGAAAACCTTTGGCAAAACCTTGCCGCCCGGCGCAGTGATCCAGCATTCGCCGAGTGGTTCATCCTGGTGAAACGTAACTATTGCACAGGTTATGATTTCGCTTTGCGGTATGCCGAGTGCCGGTAGCTGGCGGAAGATCTCAGACGCAGTTTCAGCGAGCTCGCCGCTCTCCTTCATGGCCATCGTTCTTTCGCGGATCCTTTCCAATGCAGCCTCGATCTCAAGTTCGGCGGATTTTTTGTCAAGAGCCATGCGGGTCTCTTCGAGCAATGCTGTTAAGTTATGTCGATCCGCCTCTGCTTCGGAGAGAAAGTTCACGTACAAAGCCTTTTCCGGATCAGTGAGATTCGGGGCCTGTTGAATTTTATGCAATATGGATTGCCCGGTTCCGTCCATGTTCTTGATGCAGTTTGCAGTTTATGAGGCGGAGAAAATCTGGCGATTCACGTGCAATGGCTTCCGCTGGTCAGTGAATATGCCTGCGTTTAATTATGCCGCCCGATGCCTCTTTGATCGTACTGGCGAAGACAAACGCGTTCGGGTCAATATCGTTAACCAGGTTTTTTAGCTTTCTGAGTTCAAGCCGTGTAATTACCGTAAAAATGATATCGACTTCACTATGCACTTCAAATTTTCCGGGTAAAAAGCCGCGCTCGCCTTTATATACCGTGATACCTCGCCCAAGTTCATTGACCAGCCTTTCCTTAATGATTTCACTTTTCCCTGAAATAATGGTAACACCGGTGTAAGCTTCTATTCCTTCGACGACGTAATCAACTGTCTTTGTCGCCGTAAAATAAGTCAGCATGGAATATAGTGCGACCGGCAGCCCGAAATTGGAAGCAGCAATTGCGAAGATCACGATGTTCAGTGCAAGAATGATCTCGCTGATCGTGAAGCTGGTCCTGCGCCAAGTGTACAGTGCGAGGACTTCAATACCGTCAACGGCACAGCCGGCGCGCATCGTGAGTCCGATGCCGATACCCAGGAAAAATCCACCAAAGATTGAAACGAGCAAACTATCCGAAGTGACGACCGGGTAGGGGAAATACAAAAGGCAAAGACCAAGCATCAGGATGCAAAAAATCGTCTTGAAAGCAAATCGTGGGTTGATCGAAAAATAACCCATGACGACGAAGGGCAGGTTGGCAACGACGATTACGTAGCCAAGGTTGAATTTAGTCAGCTTTTGGATCAGCAATGAAATACCTGTAATGCCCCCATCGAAAAAATCGTTGGGAATTAGAAAGCTTCTGAGCGAAAATCCCGCCGTAATGACACCTACCATTATGAGCAGGAGATCAGTGAAATAAAAATCCTTATGTCCTGTCACAGATTTGGTCGTCAGTGTCTGAGATTGGAGTATGGCCAGATTCTGGTGCTGGTTGGCAGTCAGGTTGGCCTGAGCAGTCGGCGTAAAATAATGATGGGCGTGTAGAAACTTTATTTGATGGTGAATCCATTCCTCTCTGCCCTTCATCATACCTGCAGCCAGAAGTTCCTGGTAGAGGCTCTCTGCAACCGGGCTATAATTGTTCGTTCCGAGATAGTAAAGATCTGCGTCGCAAAGCACCTCGGAAATGAGATTGGTCGGTTCCTGGGGCAGACGCGTCGACATGATGGTGTCGCATACCCTTTTGATCTCGTCCTCATTGTACTCGAACTTAGGAAGATAGGTCTGTGCAACGCCACAGGAGACCTCCTCGTGGCCGTCATATGCTTCGAGGAAACCCGCATCATGGAAAGCAGCTGCAGTACGAAGTATAATAAGATCGTCGCCGTTTACCTTTTCCGATGCAGCCAGTTCGTCTGCACAACGCATGACCTCCTTGGTGTGCCTGACGCCGTGATAGGTCAGGTAGGAAGGTAATTCAGCAGCCATCTTGTCAAGTATGAATTTCGTCGCTTTCTCCAGTTGCATAGTCAGAATTGCTCTTGAGGCGGCATAAATATAGTAATGATTTGCCTTTCCCGCCGAATTATGTAGGCCGAAATAACGTTGAAGAACACCGCAAAAAATAGTTTTCCCGCATCCAATAATTTATATTACGACGGCCGCCGCCGAACGCTTTCAAGTTCTACCTTTAATTCGAAAAAATTTGTTATGCGATCCGCAATTTTCCGAATTTTAGTCTCGGGCCTCCTTACCTTGGGCTGGCTTGCATCCGCAACAATTAAAGCGAATGCCCAACCCCTGCTGAAAGTCGGCGTCGCGGGACTTAATCATGACCACGTCAACAATATCATGCATCAGTTTCGCGACGGCGAAGTGATGATTGTGGGCATCGCCGAAGCAGATAAGCAACTGGTAAAAAAATATCGCGATATTTTTCATTTACCCGACTCGCTTTTTTATTCTGACCTTGAGTTGATGCTGGATCATATAAAACCAGACGTTGTACTTGCCTACAATGCAATTGCTGACCACCTTGGCGTCGTCGAGGCCTGCGCGCCGCGACATCTGCCGGTGATGGTGGAAAAACCACTCGCGACCACTGAGGCTGACGCGCGGCGAATAGCCGACCTAGCGAGGCAATATCATGTCCAGGTGCTTACCAATTATGAAACCACCTGGTATAAGAGCAACCAGCAGGTGTACCGCATGATCCATGAAGGGAACTCAATAGGCGATATCGTAAAGATGGTCGTCCACGATGGGCACCAGGGACCTGTCGAAATCGGCTGCAGCCCCGACTTTTTAAAATGGCTCACTGATCCTGTAAAAAACGGCGGGGGAGCAGTCATGGACTTCGGCTGTTATGGCGCCAACCTGATGGTATGGCTGATGGACGGGAAAACGCCCGTTTCGGTCTCCTGTGTTACGCACCAAATCAAACCCGATATTTATCCAAAGGTGGATGACGACGCGACCATCATGCTGGAATACCCCAAAGCGACGGGGCTTATCGAGGCTTCATGGAACTGGCCATACGGGATAAAAGACCTCGAAGTATTCGGGAAAAAAGGATACCTGCATGCGCTCAACGCGAACGAACTGGTGCGACGCGATACGACTGTCTATCGTCCGGTTGGTCTTGAGCCCTACGTTTACAGGGATAATATCCAATATTTGCACGCCGTGCTGAAAGAAGGCCTTGATCCGGGGCACGATCTTTCTTCGCTGGACAACAACCTGGTCGTGGTAAAAATCCTTTCGGCAGCCAGGGAATCTGCCAAGACCGGGAAAAAGATCATGCTGAAGGAATAAGCGGCCAGGACTTGGGTTGAACGTCACCGTTATAATCAATAAATGACCGAGCCATGAAGAACTTGCTCTTTCGCCGACGCATCCCTTGCCTGAATGTTGCGCGTGGCATACTGCTCGTTTTACTCATTTATCCCGGATGCCGGCGGGCCAAAGACCGCTCATTCGAAGCAGCGATGGACAGAATCTTCCAACATTACGAGGAGGCAGGAACGCCAGGCTGCGCAGTGGAAATTGTCCATGACCGGCAGGTCGTTTTTTCAAAAGGGTATGGCCTGGCAAACCTGGAACAT
>Ga0209579_10004176_pt1 | contig 10162 bp, 10 predicted proteins | sample Coa_R1_2_FD_187152 | JGI IMG/M metagenome (GOLD analysis project Ga0209579, IMG submission 187152) | Surface soil microbial communities from Centralia Pennsylvania, which are recovering from an underground coalmine fire - Coalmine... | ecosystem: Environmental > Terrestrial > Soil >... | reverse complement strand
CATTCGGCCCTCCTATGGCCAAACAAAAACCCGGCCGGGAGGAAAAATCCTCGGGCCGGGCTCACGCGTCCCCGGCCTTTTAGCAATTTGTTTTACGTGGCTGCAAGCCGGCCGGCTCAAATGACCACGGGATAACGTGGCTTATACGCCGGGCGCGTCTTTGCGTCAAATCGGGCATAGGGTTAGATCGCCAATGAAAATTGGTGACCAGGTGACGCTGTCGTTCTCAGCCTCTGACGCCGGAATCCTGCCGGACCGCATGATCGCGGCGCTGGCGGAGGCCGGCAATATTCGCGCGCACTATCCGTTCGCTCCCGGTCAAATCCAGCCGGCGAGCCTTGATCTGCGGCTCGGCGCCATCGCCTACCGCGTGCGTGCGAGTTTCTTGCCCGGACCCGGCACCACTGTCGCCGAGCGCCTGATCGACCTGAAGCTGCATGAATTCTCGCTGTCCGGCGGCGCCGTGCTGGAAACCGGATGCGTTTATATCGTACCGCTCATCGAACGGCTGGCGCTGCCCGCCGATATTGCGGCGGCGACCAATCCAAAAAGCTCGACCGGCCGGCTTGACGTCTTCACCCGCGTCATCGCCGACGAGACCCGCGGCTTCGATCGCGTCGAAGCCGGCTATAGCGGTCCGCTCTATGCCGAGATCAGCCCGAAGACATTTCCCATTCTGGTCCGCGAGGGCACGCGGCTGTCGCAATTGCGCTTGCGCCGCGGTCATGGCGTGCTCAACGGCGACGCCCTGCGCGCGCTGCACGCCAGCGAGCGCCTGGTCGACCGCGCCGAGGCGGTGATGGGCGACGGTATCGCGGTGAGCATCGACCTTTCCGGTTCGAGCGTCGCGGCGGACGGCAACGGCGCGGGCGTCGTCGGCTATCGCGCCAAGCGCCACACCGCCGTCATCGAAGTCGACCAGCGCGGCGCCTACGAGGTCGCCGATTTTTGGGAGCCGATTGCGGCGCGCACCGACAAGAGTTTGATCCTCGATCCCGATGAGTTTTATATCCTGGCTTCGACCGAAGCGGTGCAGGTGCCGCCCGATTATGCCGCGGAAATGGTGCCGTTCGATCCGCTGGTCGGCGAATTTCGCGTGCACTACGCCGGCTTCTTCGACCCCGGCTTCGGCTATGCCGGCGCCGGCGGCTTGGGTTCGCGCGCGGTACTGGAAGTGCGCTCGCGCGAAGTGCCGTTCATCCTCGAACACGGCCAGATCGTCGGTCGGCTCGCCTACGAGAAAATGTTGGCGCGGCCCGATCAGCTCTATGGCTCAGGCATCGGCTCGAATTATCAGGCGCAGGGGCTCAAGCTGTCGAAGCACTTTCGTGCCTGAGTCCGGTCTGCGCATGCGCTGGTCCACAGCGCAGTCGTTCGCGCAAAATACTTGTGGCATTTCGGTCGGAATGGCGTTTGTCTGTGCGGGGGGCGACGCCAGCGCACGGCCGGGAATACGAGGGTGGCGCAATGATGCGGGCACGCCTGGCGGGGTTGGCTGCGCTGGTTTTCGCGGCCGCGGCGGGCATTGCGCCGGCTGCTGCGCAATCCGGCTACGACCGCCCTGGCGGCGATTACGCCAGTGCTGCGGTGCCGAACGGCGATCCCGCGGTGTGTGCGAGCCGTTGCGAGCACGACAAGAACTGCCGCGCCTGGAGCTTTTCCTATCCGTCGGCATCGGGCGCGCCGGCGATGTGCTTTCTCAAGCGCGAGGTGGTGCCGCGGACCCAATCGAGCTGCTGCGTCTCCGGGGTGCGCGGCGCCGGCGTCATCGAGCCGCAACTCGGCACCATCGAATATTCGATCGACCGCTTTGGCGGCGATTACAAGGCGTTCGAGACGCCGGTCGATCCCAAGGGCAAGGCCTGCGCCGATGCTTGTCAGGCCGAGCAGCGCTGCCGGGCATGGACCTATCGCCGGCCCGGCTATGGCAGCGCCGCCGCGCACTGCTACCTGAAGGAAAGGATCAAGCCGCCGCGCCGCCGGCCCTGCTGCATTTCGGGCGTGGTGCGGTAAGGACAAGAAACGCTTTTATCGAACCGCGGTGAAAAACCGCGACAGCCGCAAATCCGACGGCCAGTCCCACACCGGGCCGTTCTTGGCGGCGGCCAAATCCCACGAGCCGACCAGCGCATCCACGCGTCCAACCAGATCGGAAACCGGCAATATCCCAACGCCGCCGGCGGCCACGGGAACCCTGCTGTCCGCCGAATCGTCGCGGTTATCGCCCATGACGAACAGGTGGTTTGGCGGCACAACCAGTTCCGGCATGTTGTCGAGGATGCCGAATGTCTGCTGCTTGAAAATAGGATGCTCACGGCCGCCTGGCAGCGTTTCGATGAAACGCGATGCCGCCTGGCGCGAGCCGTTCTCTGCCTCGGCCCAGCCCATACCATCGGCTTTAAGACCGACCGGCGCGCCGTTGATCCACAGCCGTCCGTTGTGCATGGCGATGCGATCGCCGGGCAGCCCGACGATGCGCTTGACCCAGATTTGCGAGCGGTCGCCGGGCCAGCGGAACACCACGACGTCACCGCGTTGCGGCAGCGCCGCCAAAATGCGCGCGGTATTGGGAAGCGTGATGTAGTTCGGCAGCGACGCGGAGCTGTAACCGTACGGGTATTTCGTCGCCAGCAATTCATCGCCGATCTGCAGCGTCGGCTCCATGGAGCCGGACGGCACATAATACGGCTCGGCAATGGCCGTCTTTGTCGCGATGACGATCACAACGATAATCGCCACGTCGAGGACGCTTTTGAGCCAACGTCGCATTGACGGAATCTCCCGCGCAGCCTGGCCTTGACCGATGCCGGTCATCCCGTCCCGCCGACGGTGATGCGGTCGATGCGCAGCGTCGGTTGACCGACGCCGACCGGCACGCCCTGGCCGTTCTTGCCGCAGGTGCCGATGCCGTTGTCGAGTTTAAGGTCGTTGCCAATCATGGATACGCGGTGCAGGTCGGTCGGGCCGTTGCCGATCAGCATGGCGCCTTTGATCGGCGCACCGACTTTGCCGTTCTCGATGCGGTAGGCCTCGGTGCACTGGAACACATATTTGCCCGACGTGATGTCGACCTGCCCGCCGCCGAAATAGGTGGCGTAGATGCCGTTCTTGACCGAGGCGATGATCTCGCCCGGCTCGCGCGCGCCGGCGAGCATGTAGGTGTTGGTCATGCGCGGCATCGGCACATGGGCAAAGCTCTCGCGCCGGCCGTTGCCGGTCGGTTTCATGTCCATCAGCCGCGCATTCTGCCGGTCCTGCATGTAGCCGACCAGAATGCCGTCCTCGATCAGCACGGTGCGGTTGGTCGGCGTGCCTTCGTCGTCGATCGAGAGCGAACCGCGCCGCCGCGACATGGTGCCGTCGTCGACCACGGTAACGCCCTTGGCCGCGACCTGTTGTCCCATCAGCCCGGCAAAGGCCGACGTCTTCTTGCGGTTGAAGTCGCCTTCCAGCCCATGCCCGACCGCCTCGTGCAGCATGACGCCGGGCCAGCCCGGGCCGAGCACGACGTCCATCTCGCCCGCGGGCGCCGGCACCGCTTCGAGATTGACCAGCGCCTGACGGATCGCGTTGTCCACCGCGCCCTGCCAGACATCGGTGGCAATGAACCGCTCATAGCCCTCGCGGCCGCCATAGCCGTCACTGCCGGTTTCCTGGCGCGTGCCGTCGCCGACAACGACCGAAACATTGACGCGAACCAGCGGCCGCACGTCGCGATAGGTCTCGCCGTCGCTGCGCAAGATTTCCACCGCCTGCCAGGTCGCGCCGAGGCTCGCCGTCACCTGCCGCACGCGCGGATCCTTGGCGCGCGCATAGGCGTCGATGGTTTGCAGGAGCTGCGCTTTGGCTTCAAAGGACGGAGCGCCGAGCGGACTATCGTCACTGTAAAGTTTCACGTTGCTGCGGGCGGGCGGCTCGGCGTAATGGCCGCCATAGCCGCCCTTGACCGCGCGCACCGCGTCTGCGGCCCGCTCAATCGCCGCCTCCGACACGTCGGAGGCATGCGCATAGCCGACCGCCTCGTCCTTCACCGCGCGCAGCCCAAAACCCTGCGACGTATCGTAGGTCGCCTGTTTCAGCCGGCCGTTGTCGAATGTCAGCGCCTCGGCCTGGCGGTATTCGAGAAAAAGTTCGCCGTCATCGGCGCCATCGAGGCCGCGGGATATGATTTTGGCCAAGCGCGGCCGGTCGAGCCCGGCGCGGTCGACGAGCGAGATGGGACCACTGGTCATTGCGGTTTCCTGAACTAGGCGTTGGATCGAGACCTTACATAATCGCTGAGCAGCCGGCCGGCGAGGGGCACTCAGTCGCCCTTCGCGATGCCGGCCTTGGCGATAACATCGCCCCATTTGGCGATGTCGGCCGTCATGCGCGCCGTCATGTCCTGCGGCGTGCTCCAGCGCATTTCCATGCCGACCGCATGGGCTTTGGCTTGGATGTCGGGGTCGGGAATGACCGCTTTCATCGCGCCGTTGAGCGTTTCGATGACCGCTTTCGGCGTCGCGGCGGGCGCCGAAAGGCCGTTCCAGCTGGCGACGTCGTAGTCCTTGATCCCGCTCTCGATGACGGTGGGGACATCGGGCAGATAGGCCGTGCGCTTTGATCCGGTCGAAGCGAGCGCCGTTAATTTCTGGCCAAGGAGGCCTTGCACCGCCGCGTAGAATTCGAAGGCGACGTCGATGTCCCCGCGCATCACCGCATTGGCCATGTCGGGCGAAGTGCGAAAGGTCACGACGGTCGCGTTGATGCTGGTCGTTGAGAGGAACAACAGGGCGGCGAGGTTCTGCGTGCTGCCGGGAACGATGGTGCCGATGTTGAGCTTGCCGGGACTGGCTTGCGCGGCCTTGATCAAATCCGTTACCGAGTGCAACGGCGAGCCGGCGCGTGTGACGATCAAAAGATCGAAGAAGGCCGCCGTCGAGATCGAGGCGAAGTCGGTCAAGACGTTGAACGGCAGCGATTTGAACAGCGCGGTGGCGATCGCGGTATTGTTGCCGGTCATCAACAGCGTGTAGCCGTCGGGCGCGGCAGTGGCGCCCGCTTGCGCGGCGACAATGCCGCCGGCGCCGGGCCGGTTTTCGATGACGAATTGCTGCTTGAGAAGGGTCGACAGCTTCTCGCCGAGGAGACGCATGCCGACGTCGGCAACGCCGCCGGGTCCATACGGCACGATCAGCACGACAGGATGATCTGGGTAATGACTTTGCGCCCGGCCCGGTGCGGCGGCCGACAGCGCAATGGCGGCGGCCACCAGCGTGATGGCAATCGCTGTCGCATTGCGACGATTTGTGCTCATGAGCTTTCCCCCAGGGCGTTTCGGGCGGCAAAATCTACGGCAACGCGTCGTAACCCTCGCCAAACCCTTTCAGGCTCATGGGGAAGCCGATGCCCTCCTCGGGCGTCTGAAAAATGATGAAGGTCGAGGTTTTGCCGGTGCGCAATTTGCTGATCAGGTTGTCGTCCATGACCACTTCGGCGACGCAGCCATTGGGCAGGCAGCGCACGAAGCCGGCGCGGCCCACGTCCTGGTTGTCAATCTTAAGACCCAGCCCCGATGGCAGCAGTACGCCGAGCGGCGCCACTACGCGCATCAGGCGGCTCTTCTGATCCGACGTCTTGAGCACGATAACGGTCAGGCCGACATTGGGCCGGTCTTCCGCCGTCACGCTCTGCATCAAAGCGCATTGCTGGCTCTGAGCGCCGGGCGGCGTGTCGCAGCGGATTTGCCAATCGCCGTGCACCGACTGGACCGCGCCCTGTGCCCAAGCTTGACCGATCAAGGCTTGCCCGCAACATGCCAAAGCCATGAAGACGACGGCGCAGGCAAAGCCGCAGGCCAATGGCCGCATCCACCAGCCGCCATCGATTTTCGTCATGATCATGTTCCCCTGATCAGCCGAAAAGCCGCCCCTCACAGGCTTGCAACAAACGCCAACCGCGCGCGAATCACTGGCGCAGGCCGCGCGTCGCGCGAGGCTTGCCTACATGGTGAGCCTGCGGTGTCAAGTTGACCCAAATCAAGGCATTGTGGCTGCGCCAAGGTCACGGAAGCGGGTTTGGCGGTCGTTGTCGCCGCACCCGAATGATGCCATCCACGGCTGCAACCATCGCTGCTTAAGAGTGCATTGCAGCAGACGCCGATTTGTGGTTTGGAGAAACCGGGATTCCCCTATCCCGCCGATGCCTGCGAAGGGCTTGACGGTCGTGGTGCAAGTCCCGCCGGAAGCAGGCGGCGCCATGCCGTCGCGAGCTGCGCTGATGCGGAGTTTGCGTTAATCGCGGACGGTCGTGGTCAAGATCAGAAACAGGGAGCAAAACGAGACATGAAAGTGTTCTCACGCTTGACCGCCGCTGCGTCGATCGCCGGCGCTTTACTGGCGAGCGCGGGGGCGGCGTCCGCCGGTCTCGGCCAGCCGTCGCCCTGGCAAATGGACCTTCAGGATGCGGCCTCGCCGGTGATGCAGCAGATCGCCGACTTCCATTATTTCCTGCTCTGGGTCATTGCGGTGATTTCGGCCTTCGTTCTGGCGCTGCTTCTGATCATTATCGTGCGTTTCAATGCGCGCGCCAATCCGACCCCGTCGCGGACCACGCACAACACCCCGATCGAGATCCTCTGGACCATCGTGCCGGTCATCATCCTGGCGGCGATTGCCGTGCCGTCGTTCCGGCTTCTGTTCGTGGAGCTCGACGTGCCGCATCCGGACCTTACGGTGAAGGCGACCGGCAAGCAGTGGTTCTGGAGCTACGCCTATCCCGATAACGGCAATTTTGAATTCGATTCGCTAATGGTTCAGACCAAGGACCTCAAGCCCGGTCAGCCGCGGCTGCTGACGGCCGATAACGACATGGTGGTGCCGGTGAACAAGGTCGTGCACGTGCTGGTGACCGGCGCCGACGTCATCCACTCCTTCGCGGTGCCGTCATTCGGCATTCGCATTGACGCCGTTCCCGGCCGCATGAACGAGACCTGGTTCAAAGCGACCACGACGGGAATGTTCTACGGCCAGTGCTCCGAGTTGTGCGGCAAGGACCATTCCTTCATGCCGATTGCGGTGCATGTGGTGAGCGAGAGCGATTTCAATGCATGGGTCGCCCAAGCCAAGCAGAAATACTCCGCCGAGAATGGCGTTCCGCCGAATACATTCGCGGCGGCGGCCGTGCCGTCGTCGCAGTGACGATGGGAACACAGATAACGGGCAGATAACGGGCGATCGCTAACGGGGAACTGGCAATGGACACGATGGTACACGCAGCGCACGGCGACGAAGGCGAGCACGCCATTCCGCACGGCTGGCGCCGCTTCGTCTATTCGACGAACCACAAGGACATCGGCACCATGTACCTGGTGTTCGCGCTGATTGCCGGCGTGATCGGCGGCGCCATGTCGATCGCGATCCGGGCCGAACTGATGTATCCCGGCATCCAGATCTTCCATGAAACCCACATCTATGACGTGATCGTCACGGCCCACGGCCTGATCATGATCTTCTTCATGGTCATGCCGGCGATGATCGGCGGCTTCGGCAACTGGATGATCCCGCTGATGATCGGCGCGCCGGACATGGCGTTCCCGCGCATGAACAACATCTCGTTCTGGCTGTTGCCGGCGTCGTTCAGCCTGCTGGTGATCTCGATGTTCGTCGAGGGCGAGCCGGGCACGCTCGGCGCCGGCACCGGATGGACGCTGTACGCGCCGCTGTCGACCTACGGCCATCCCGGCCCGGCGATGGATTTCGTCATCCTGTCGATCCATCTCGCCGGCGCCTCGTCGATTCTCGGCGCCATCAACTTCATCACGACCATCTTCAATATGCGCGCACCCGGCATGACCCTGCACAAAATGCCGCTGTTCGTGTGGTCGGAACTTGTGACGGTCTTCCTCTTGCTGTTGTCGCTGCCGGTTCTTGCCGGCGCCATCACCATGCTGCTCACCGATCGCAATTTCGGCACTACCTTTTTCAATCCGGAAGGCGGCGGCGATCCGCTGTTGTTTCAGCACCTGTTCTGGTTCTTCGGCCACCCCGAAGTTTACATCCTCATTCTGCCCGGCTTCGGCATGGTCAGCCAGATCGTGGCGACGTTCTCGAAAAAGCCGGTATTCGGCTATCTCGGCATGGCCTATGCGATGGTGTCGATCGGCGGCATCGGCTTCGTGGTGTGGGCGCACCACATGTACAATGTCGGCATGTCGGCGAGCGTTCAGGCCTATTTCATCGCCGCCACCATGGTGATCGCGGTGCCGACCGGGGTGAAGATCTTCTCCTGGATCGCCACGATGTGGGGCGGCTCGGTCGAGTTCAAGACGCCGATGTTGTGGGCGGTGGGCTTCATTTTCCTGTTCACCATCGGCGGCGTGACCGGCGTCGTCCTGGCCAATGCCGGTGTCGATCGCGAGCTGCACGGCACCTATTATGTCGTGGCCCATTTCCACTATGTGCTCTCGCTCGGCGCCGTGTTCGCCATCTTCGGCGGCTGGTACTACTGGTTTCCCAAGATCACCGGCTACATGTACAGCGAGGCCATCGGCAAGCTGCACTTCTGGCTGACCTTCATCGGCGTCAACATCGTGTTCTTCCCGCAGCATTTCCTCGGTCTTGCCGGCATGCCGCGCCGTTATGTCGATTATCCCGATGCGTTTGCCGGCTGGAATTTCGTTTCGTCGATCGGCTCATACATTTCCGGCTTCGGCGTGCTGGTGTTTTTCTTCGGCATGGCGCTGGCGTTCATAAGAAAGGAGCGCGCGGCGGCCAATCCGTGGGGCCCCGGTGCGACCACGCTGGAATGGACGCTGCCGTCGCCGCCGCCGTTCCACCAATATGACACGCTGCCGTTGATCCGATGAGCGTTACGGTCGCCCGCGTCGAGCCCAGCATTGCGGGCGTCGGCGATTACATCGAACTGATGAAACCGCGGGTGATGTCGCTCGTGGTGTTCACGGCGCTGGTCGGGCTTCTGGTCGCGCCCGGCCATATTCATCCGGTGATCGGGTTGACCGCGCTGATCTGCATCGCGGTCGGCGCCGGCGCCGCGGGCGCGCTCAATATGTGGTACGACGCCGACATCGACGCGCGCATGGCGCGCACTGCGGGACGGCCGATCCCGCGCGGTCGCGTCACGCCCGGCGAAGCGCTGGCCTTCGGCCTGACGCTGGCGAGCTTCTCGGTGGTGGTGCTGGGCCTTTTGGTCAATATCCTCGCGGCGGCGCTTCTGGCGGCGACGATCGCCTTTTACATCGTCGTCTATACCGTATGGCTCAAGCGCACGACGCCGCAGAACATCGTCATCGGCGGCGCCGCCGGCGCGCTGCCGCCGCTCATCGGCTGGACGGCGGTGACCGGCAGCGTCGCGGTGGAGCCGATCATTCTCTTTCTCATCATCTTCTTCTGGACGCCGCCGCATTTCTGGGCACTGTCGCTTTACCGCGCCGAGGATTATGCGCGCGCCGGGGTGCCGATGCTGCCGGTTGTCGCCGGCGCGCGGGAAACCCGCCGCCAAATCCTGCTCTACACGCTCATTATGGCGCCGCTCGGTATCGCGCCCTGGCTGCTCGGCTATGCCGGCGCGCTTTATGGAATCGTCGCCGCGGCGACCGGCGCTATCATGATCGCTCTGGCGTTTCGCATTCGCGCCGAGAACGAAGCCAATGCCGCGAGCAAACAAATGTTCGCCTTCTCCATCCTCTACCTGTTTCTGTTGTTTGCCATGCTGTTGGTCGACCGCATGTCGGCGGGGTTCGCCGGTTCGCCGTTCGGGCAATTCGCGGCGTGACGATGAGTAGCGCGATGAATGACGCGATGCACCAAGAGCCGCCGCCGACCGGCATCAAGCTCACCAAAGAGCAGGAGCGCGCGCGCCGCGCGCGGTCGATCGCGATCGCGGTGTCGCTCGGTCTTTTGGTGCTGTTGTTCTATATCGTGACGCTGGTGAAGGGCCCGGGCGTGCTGCACGACTGACCCAAGCAGACTGATCCATGCAAAAACCAACCCATGCAATCTGCACGAAGCCCAATGTGACGACCTGAAATGACGTGGCAGCCGTGAGCACCCAGACGCATTTGCCGCACAAATCCCGCGATTTCGTCGTCGCTTTCGCCTGCGGCGTCTTCGTCGCAGCGATGGTGGGCGTTTCCTACGCGGCGGTGCCGCTTTATTCCTGGTTC
>Ga0209579_10004175_pt1 | contig 10163 bp, 8 predicted proteins | sample Coa_R1_2_FD_187152 | JGI IMG/M metagenome (GOLD analysis project Ga0209579, IMG submission 187152) | Surface soil microbial communities from Centralia Pennsylvania, which are recovering from an underground coalmine fire - Coalmine... | ecosystem: Environmental > Terrestrial > Soil > Unclassified... | reverse complement strand
TCCTTTTGCTATCGGAGTAGAATCGCCTCGATTTCGCGCTATGCCACGTTCAAACCTCATTTCGCTGTTCGACAGCTTTTCGAAGCTTGGCGGCAATCCGGCTGTCGTGCAAACCCAGGGCTACCGTCGCCATTCACAGACATATGTCGAGCTCTCGGCCTCGGCCTCGTCATTGAGCAAGGCCCTTGGTGAACACGGCATAGGACCAGGCGATCGCGTGCTGCTGTGGGCCGCAAACTCCGCCGACTGGATTGCCTCCTTTTGGGCTATTCTCCTGCGCGGCTCCATCGCGGTGCCGATGGACCCTGGCGCCAGCCCGGATTTCGTGCAGCGCACGATTCGGCAATCCGGCGCAAAGCTGATTCTTCGCAATGGCGGCCTCCCTGAACCAAACGCCGGGATTCCTTCCCTCATTCTCGATAACCTTGATCCGGTATCGGCGGAAGCGGAACTTTCGAGAGATTCTGTTCCGGATCCTGGCCAGGACTCGACGCGAACAGACGTGGCGGAGATTCTCTTTACTTCTGGTACGACCGCCGAGCCGCGCGGCGTAGTGCTTACGCACGGAAATTTTCTGGCCAATATCGAGCCTGTCGAGCGCGGCATGCAGCCCTATCTGAAATACGAGCGCTGGCTGCATCCGCTGCGCTTTGTTTCGCTGGTACCGCTGAGCCACGTTTTTGGCCAGTTCATGGCTCTCTTTGTGCCGCCGCTGCTGGGCGCAACTGTGGTCTTCGAAAACTCCACCAATCCCTCCGATATTTTGCGCACCATCAAACGCGAACGCGCCACTCTGGTCATAGCCGTGCCGCGCATGCTGGACTTGTTGCGCTCAGCGTTGGAGCGCGAAATCGACACACGCGGTTGGCGCAAATGGTTCGATCAGAATTTTGCCGCGGCGGCCAACCAGCCCTTTCTCCGCCGCGCCTGGCGCTTCCGACGGATTCACCGACTCTTCGGTCTTCGCTTCTGGGCATTCATTTCCGGAGGTGCCGCGCTCGGTTCGGAAACCGAGCTGTTTTTCAAGCGACTCGGTTATGCAGTGGTTCAAGGCTACGGAATGACGGAAACTGCTTCACTGATCAGCCTGAACCATCCCTTCAACGCTGCCGAGGGCTCCGTTGGCAAGATTCTGCCCGGCCGTGAATTTAAGTTGGCCGAAGACGGCGAAATCCTGGTGCGCGGCGAGAATGTTTCCGCCGGTTACTGGGAGCAGGGATCTCTTCAGCAAGCCGCGAACGAAAACGGCGGCTGGCTGCGCACCGGCGATCTGGGTGAGCTGGACGCCAACGGCAATCTGAAATTCCGTGGCCGGAAGAAAAATGTCATCGTCACTCCGGCCGGTTTGAACATCTACCCCGAGGATCTGGAGTCCGCGTTGAAGAAGCAACCGGCCGTACGCGACGCCGTCGTTGTGGCGTTGGCCAGCGGAGGAAATGAAGAACCTGTCGCCGCGTTGCTCTTAAACGGGGACGCAAACGAACAAACTGCATCATCCGCCGTATTTTCCGCCAATGCCAAACTCGCCGAATACCAGCAAATTCGCCAGTGGTTGGTCTGGCCGGACTTCGACTTTCCCCGAACTTCTACCGGCAAACCGCGACTGGCGGCCATTGCCGCCCGTGCATTAAGCAGCCTGCGTGGCTCTAGTCCGGTTTCTGGAGGCTCTGCAAGTTCTCAATCCGATCCTCTAGAACGGCTTCTCTCTTCCAAAGGCGCAAATTCCCTCGTGAGCCTGACCTCACTCGATCGGGTCGAACTCCTTTCCGCGCTCGAGCAGCGCTACAATCTCGAAATCGACGAAAGCGCTTTCTCCGGCGCCAAATCTGTGGCCGATCTGCAAAGACTGGTCGCCCTGCCGCGCGCGACAATCCTCGCTACTGAAACCCAATCCGTCGCCCGCGATCACTACCCGCGCTGGACGCAGCGCGCACCAATCCGCTGGCTCCGCCTGTTTGTGTATTATCTGCTGGTTTGGCCGGCAACGCAGATTCTCGGCCATCCGCGCGTCGTCGGGCGCCATCACCTTAAAGGTTTTTGCGGCCCGGTCATCGTCATTTCCAACCACATCACACGCCGCGCTGATATTGGCCTGATCCTTGCGGCGCTTCCCGCGCGTTTTCGCCATTATCTCGCCACAGCTATGGGCGGCGAAACATTGCGCCGCATGCGTCACCCGCCGCGCAATTGGTTTTTCGCGAAGCGTTGCGCCTACCAGCTCGGCTATTTTCTGGTCGTTTCGCTCTTTAACGTCTTCCCGCTCCCGCAATTTTCGGGTTTCCGGCAAAGTTTCCGTTTCGCGGGCGAATCCGCGGACCGCGGCTATTCCGTGCTGATTTTTCCGGAGGGAGAAGTAAATAACTCAGCGGACGGCCAGTTGGCCCGATTTCAATCCGGCATCGGCCTGCTCGTCGAAAATCTCAAGCTGCCGGTCGTCCCGATGCGCCTGGACGGCGTGTGGCAGATGAAACGCGAACATCGCCGCCTGGCTCATTTTGGAGAGATCACCGTGCATGTCGGTGCGCCCGTAACCTTTCCGCCCGGCGCATTGCCGGAAGAAATTGCCAGGCGCCTTCAAGAGCTGGTCGGTTCGCTGTAACTGTGCAAACTCCGGCTCAGCCTTTTAGCCGCTTCATCATGAAAATCGTCGCCTGCGGATTGTCGTTATAGCGCTCGCAGGGTTCGTATCCGTTCCGCCGGTAAAGCTGCGCCGCTGTCACCATCCCATCAGTCGTATCCAGGTAGATCCGTTGGTAGCCGGTCTCGCGCGCGAACCGCTCTGCCTGCTCCAGCAGCTTTTGCGCGATGCCGTGGCCCCGCCAGCCGGGCCTGACATACATTCTCTTGATTTCAGCAGTCTCCGCGTTGTTTATCGCGCGCAGCGCGATACAACCAGCGATCTGGCCGTCAATCCAAGCCAGCCACAAGCCTGCCGCCGGCCCAAAATAGTCCTGCACAAACCGTTCTTTGCTCTCTTTTGCCACCACCTGCATAGCTTCGTAGTATTCCGTCACCACGCCATATGCCGCTTCCAGTTCAGTAGAGTCAGCCCGGCGATACTCCGCTCTCGCTTCTTGGCCTTTTTCGGGAGCAGGCTCCATAGCCGCATTTTGCTCCCCGCCGGACGAAGCAAAAGCACCATTTTGGCCACGGGTGGCGACTTGGCGGGCAGAGGAAGGCGAGGCCTGGTTCCATACCGTGTCGAATTTGACGGTAGAAACCCGGAACTTTTGCGCTAGCCCAAAGGAAGTCTTAGTGGGAAATAAAAAAGGGGGCCGGTGCAAGCCCCCTCTGTTAACTGACCCCCCAAAACCGAAACACAGTCGAGGTTGTGTTCCGGCCACCCCGGGAAGCCAATCTTGTATTTGAGCTGTAGGAGTGCAAGTGCCATGCCAGTGGTAAGGCATTCTGTGGAGAATGCCATTCGACTGAAAAGGCGGGAGTTATAGACGCTCAGCGCGCCCCGGATGTCTCGCCTGCGTCTCGGACCTACAAATTCTCACAGATGAGCCGCCCGGTGCTCCAATCTTTGGGAGAAATCAGCACAGCGCCCTCTGTCAACGTCGCTCTTCTGCCACCTTGGGCTCATCAACGCTTCATCTACGCGCCCAGCGTCGCCCGAATTGCCGAGGCGATCGACTGGCTGAACTTCTCCACGTCCGCGGCTTGCTCTGCCTCCACCATAACCCGTACCAAAGGCTCCGTTCCGGAATACCGCAAAACGATACGCCCGGTTTCGCCGAGTGATACCTCCGCCCGCCTTAAAGCGGAAGCCACTTCCATTACCGAATCAAGGGGCGGCTTGTTTTTCACCCGCACGTTCACGATTGTCTGGGGATAATCCTTCAGCCCTTCGATCAGTTTTTCCAGGCTTCCATCCAGCGCGACCAGGGACGCCACCTTGACCGCGGTCAGCAGTCCGTCGCCGGCCGGCGAATCTTCCAGAAAAATGATATGCCCCGACTGTTCGCCGCCCAGCGCGTTGCCGCTTTTCAGCATCTCTTCCAACACGTACCGGTCACCCACGTTGGTTCGCGCCAAGTCGATTCTCTCGCGCGCCAGCACTCGCTCCAGACCCAGGTTGGACATCGAGGTTGCCACGACGCGGTTCCCCGGCAGCTTCCCGGCTTTTTTCAGGAAGCGCGCCGCCGCCAGCAGGATTCCATCTCCGTTCACAATTTTTCCGCTGGCGCTTACAAACAACGCACGGTCCGCGTCGCCATCGAATGCCACGCCTAGCGCCGCTTTCTCGGCGGGCACCCGGTGCTGCAATTTTTCCAGGTGCAGCGAGCCGCATTCATCATTGATGTTTCGGCCGTTGGGATCCACTCCCATGGTAACGACGTCGCATCCCAGGGAATCAAATAGCTCCGGGCCCAGCCGGTACGCCGCGCCGTTCGCGCAGTCCAACACCACTCGCATGCCCTTCAGCTTGGCGCCTTCCAGTACCCGGCTGCGCAAGAATTCCAGATATTCCGTATGCAGCGAGGCGTCTTCCTCGGGAACATACGAACCAATCGCCGCCTCTGGCAGGAATGACGGAATCTTCGCTTCAATCTCTTCTTCCACCGAATCCGGGAATTTCATTCCCGAATGCGAAAACAGTTTTACGCCGTTATCCTGAAACGGATTGTGTGAGGCCGAAATGACCACTCCGGCATGAAAATCGTTTTGCCGCACCAGATATGCCACGCCGGGCGTAGTCAGCACGCCTGCCGATGTCACGTCCACTCCCGACTGGCGCAATCCCGAAGCCAGGATGGACGCGATATGCGGACCCGATTCGCGCGTATCCGTCCCGATTAGGGCGTGAGGGTTGTTATGTTCCTTGTGGAGATATATCCCAACCGCGCGGCCCACTGCGTGCAACGTTGCGTCGTCCAGAGGCGGCGTCCCGGGAAGCCCGCGGATGCCGTCCGTACCAAAATATTGTTTGGGCATAGAAACAAGTAGGCGCAACTGGGGCGGCGCACTCTCTTGCGAAAATTCTAGCACACGGCCCCGGCCACTACATTCTGCGCCTCGCCGCCATGCACCGCGAGGAACATTCGGACCGGCGTCAAATCGTCCGCTTGCATTCGTGTGGTACCTTGAATGCCGGACAGTAAGACCAAGGGTTTTACGTACAAGCCCTCGTTTGAAAAAACGGGGAAAGACGGAGTTCCACTTGCCAGCGACCGAAGCACCCGGCGAAACCAAAGAAACGAAGGACTATGTCCGCTTGGCCGGATCTACCTTCAGCCTGCGTGTGATCGCCGCCGCCATCATTCTTCTGTTTGCCTACTATGCTCAGGGAGTCGTCATCACCCTGGTGCTGTCCATCCTTCTGGCCTATTGCCTCGATCCGCTGGTCGAATTCATGGAGCGCTGGCGCATTCCCCGCACCGTGGGTTCCATGATCATGGTGCTGCTGTTGTGCGCAGTCCTTGGCGCGGTTGTCTATGGCCTTTGGACCCGTACATCCGACTTCGCCGAAAGCTGGCCCAAATATAGCGGCGCCTGGCGCCAGACCGTCGCTTCCATCGAAGCAAAGTTTGGCGGCATTGACGGCCGGACTTCCGTCGCGTCCACAACTCCGGGTACTCAGGCACCTACAGAGCTGGCGCCCCGCGATTCAGAGTTGCTGCGCAACCTGGTCGTCCGCGGCATTGGTTCCCTTTACGCACTCTTCCTCGAAGTCACCTTCGTTCCATTCCTGGTGTTTTTTATGCTGGCCGGCAAACGCGAAGCCTGGCACGGCACGTTGCAACTTTTCCCTGCATCGCGGCGCACCCGGGTTAAGGAAACGCTGGAAGATTTGCGCGTGGTGCTGCGCGACTACGTACTCTGGATGACTGTGGTTACCGTGATGGTCATCTCGTTCAGCAGCCTGTTTTTTTGGGTCATCGGACTGGAGTATCCGGTACTGACGGGCATTGTCTCCGGAATCTTCAACATGGTTCCGTACATTGGCGCGGTCTTGGCCTGGCTGCCGCCCTTCATGCTGGCACTTGCCAAATGGCAAACCATCAGCTGGTTCGTGCTGATCGCCTGCGTGCTCACCGGCATTCATATTTTTGCGCTGAACCTGATCGCGCCGCAGCTGGTCGGCCGCAGGTTACGCCTCAACGCGGTCGCTATCACCATTTCACTGCTGTTCTGGGGCTGGGTCTGGGGTGGCATGGGATTGCTTCTCGCCATTCCTATCACCGCCACCTTGCGCGTCGTGTGCGATCACACAGACTCGCTGAAACCCATCGGCCGCTGGCTCAGCGCCTAAACTGTCGCTTCCCCTGAAATTCTTCCTAAGGCTTGTCCGCTTTGGCCGCAGCTCGACTTGCCGGCACGGGTTCACCCTCCGCCACTCCCAAGGACTTGATGAAACGCACCAGCGCCCACCTCTGCGGTTCCGGCAGCCGCGACCATACTGGCATTCCCTTCCTTACGACTCCGTTGGTCAGCAGCCAGAAAATTGCTCCCGGCGCGGCGTTCTGCACCTCCGCCGCACGCAGACTCGGCCCCTTCTTCCGTCCGCTTCCTCCCTCTGCGTTCTCGCCGTGACATTCCGCGCAGTGATCGGCAAACAATAATCGGCCGGCAGCCACCGCTTCCGCATCCTTCTCCAGCGGGTTGACGCGACCGCGCGCCTTCTCCGGCGCTTTGCCTAGTTCCGCATAAACGTCCTCAACCTTCGCGCTCTTTTTGTCATTCTGCCCGCCAGCCACAACCGAAGCCACCAACAACAGAGCGCAGATCAACAACGCCGGCACCGCACCCTTCATGGTTTCCCCCCGAACATCCGACGCACCATGTCCCCGAATCCCTCTATTTCCCGCGAAACGCCCCATCGCATCAGCAATTTGTGGCTGTTGCCGTTCAGCCCAAATCCTGACGAAAGGCGCAGGGTCCACCCCGAAGGCAGATTCCACGCAACCGCTGGCGCCAGATAATGGGAGGTGTCCTTCAGCCCGAAACTGTGCCGGTCGCCCAGCCCACCGTACATTTCCAGCCCGGCAACAATATTCTGCCGGCACAAGTTGCAGCGCTTCGCCGCTGCTTTCAAGCCCAACGGCCGGCTCACACCCAGCGCGTAGCCGAATTCCCACGGCTCATTGGAGAGATTTTTTTCAGTAATAATGTTTTCCGAGAAATTCCAGCCTTTCGCTGTGCTGGAGAGCAGCAGCTTCAATTCCATCTCGCGCGCAATTTCCCTTCGGGCTTCGGCGTTAGTCGCCAGGTAGTCACTTTCCCCATCGTGGCCGACCACCTCCTTAAGTGTTTTGTCCGCGCCGTTAGTGTTCTCGTATTCCACATACAGCACCGGATTGATCCAATGCTCGCGCTTCAGCGGGCGCACCCGGTTTTCCCACTTGAAGCCCGTGAATACCGTGCTGTCGTGAAACGTCGTCTGCGCGTCCAGGTAGAACTCGGTGGTCCACCAAGCCGTGGCTCCGTATTCAAATTCGGTCCAGAAGGAATGAAAGTTGTTTCCTCCCCGCTGCGTGCCATAGGTCGAAAAGTATTCGACTTCCAGGTTGCCGGGTTCCTCCAGGTAATGGTCATAGGTAACAAAGTAGGGATTCTCTTGTGCGGCTACCGGGCGCACAAACAGGCTGCTCCAGCAAACGGCTGCGAACACCACGAAGAAGTACCACGCGCATCTCAAACCCGATCTCCTTGCAAATGATTTGCAAAAGCCAAGGACAATAATAGGACTGAACCAGTCCTATATAAATCAGACTAACTTGGTCCTATATTAGTTGCAACAAGTTTGCAATAAGCCCGCGCGGTTTGACTCTACTACCTTCGCGGCGCACGATTGCTTTTTCTCGGGAGGATCCGATGGACGCTCGCTCCGTCATCTCAGCGCTCTTCGACGAAGCCTTCGCCAAGAAGGCCTGGCACGGCCCCAACCTCTGGCAATCCGTGAAGGGCGTCACTGCCCGGCAAGCCGCCTGGCGGCCAGCACCCGGGCGTCACAACATCTGGGAGGAGACACTGCACGCCGCCTACTGGAAATACGCGGTTCGGCGACGTCTAGAAGGCTCGCGACGCGGCCGCTTCGTGCTGAAGGGCAGCAACTTCTTTCCGCGTCCGGAGCCAGGCAAACTTAGCGAGGCTGCTTGGGCCGCCGACAAGGCCATTCTGCTCCACGAGCACGAGGAACTGCGCAAAGCTATCGCCAAATCACTGCGCAAGCCGCCCTCACCCAAGCTCGCGCACATGCTCTGGGGCGTCGCCCTCCACGACGTGTACCATGCGGGTCAAATTCGGCTGTTGCGCCGCCTCCATGGAAGGCAAGTAAGCAGCAGCTAAGATTTGCTTGCCGTGTGTTGATGAAGCTCGCCCACAATCCGGCTCAGCTCGCCGGCCGGCTCCTGAAAGAGCCGGATGGCGGCAATACCAGCGGCGCCGGCGCGCAGGCAATCCGCAGCGTTTGCGGGCGTGATGCCGCCGATGGCCAGGACCGGGATATGCACCGCGCTGCAGATGCGCGCCAGCCGTTCCACTCCCTGCGGCGGCCCGTAGTTGGCTTTCGATGGCGTCCTGTAGATCGGGCTGAAATAAATGTAATCGGCGCCCCCACGGGCCGCGCCCAAAGCCGCTCCCAACGAATGGCAAGAAACTCCGATCAAGAATTCTCTCGGGCCGTGCGCGGAAAAAAAATCATCCCGCAAGCGGCATGCTTCAGCCACCGGGATGCCATTTTCACTCAAGTGCACGCCGCCCGCGCCGCCCGCCAGCGCCACATCCATACGGTCGTTCACCAGCACGCGCGTGGATGAACCCGCCACGGTAATCCGCTGCAAAGACTCCTTCAGAAGTTGCGACCATTCCCTACCGGAGTAGTCCTTTTCCCGCAGTTGGATCCAATCCACGCCCGCGGACGCGGCGCGCGTTATGCCCTCGAGCAACAATGGATAAGCATCACCGGAGGTCGCCAGCGGCAGGCTGCGCCGGTCGGTCACATAGCAAAGAATGGGACGCGCCGACTTAGGCAGGAGGGACACGAGGAGTTTCCGAACGCGCTTGCAGCAGGCCGATGGCCACGAAAATATCCAGCACGCCCAGCCCGCTGACCAGGCCGCGCACCGAAGGATGCAGCACAAAGTTCATGAGCGAAGGAAAGTGCACCAGAAAATAATTCTGTTCCCAGAAATTGGACCACGGCAGGTACAGCAGCAGCGCCCCCAGCTCAAAGCACAGCACGATGATAACGGCGCGCAAGACTTTATTCATTGACCTGACCGGAATGCTGGCAATTGGCAACCGGAATCAGCGAGTGGTTTTCTGAAGAGCCGTGATGCGGTCGGCAACGTCGCGGTAATCAATGTTGACCGCATAGACCTGCGAGAAACTCTTCAGTGCCGCGTCCAGGTCATTGGCGGATTCCTGGGCGACTCCTAGATCATACCGCAAGGCTAGCGAGCTTTCCGCGTCCACCCCGGGGGTGCGCAGCGCGCGCTCGTACCAGATCGCCGCAATCCCAGGCTGGCCTTTTTCCATGAAGGCCAGTCCCAGCAGGGTGCAGCATTGCATAGCGTAGCGGAAGGCCTTGCCGCGTTCGTTGGCTTTGGCCACTTTCTGGAATTCACTGATGGCCTCTTCCAGCAAGCCCATTTCGCGGAACGCGATGCCCAGGTTGTAATGGGTTTCCAGGTCCTCGTCCTCGGCGCCCATCTCGCCCAGGTCTGCGCGGAATTCGTCGAACACTTCCTTCAGCGGTTCGTTTTCCAGCGGCGATGCGGCCACCGGTTCCTTCACCGGAGCAGCAGGCGCCGCGTGCGCTTCATCCTTTGCCGCGGGTTCGGAAAAAGACGGCGTCAGTTCGCCGATGCCCAATTTGTCGATTTCGTCGGCCAGGTCGGCCAGAAATTGATCGGAAGCCAGAGCCGACGAGCCATTCACTTTCGCCGTGGGCGGTGGAACTGCTTCCGGTTCCGGCTCGGGCGTCAGCACCAGTTCGTATTCTTCCGCCAGGTCCATTTCGGCAACTGGCTCCGGTACCGGAATTTCGATCGGCTTGACGGGCGGTGGCGGAGGAGGCGGCGCAACCGGCGGCCGAGTTTCTTCCTTGGCAGGTTCGCTGACAGGCTCTTCGACCGGTTCGGGCGTCGGGGTTGCGGCAACTGGTGCCGCGGCGAGTGGGGCGGCCGGTTCTTCGACGGGAATTTCGAACTCGG
>Ga0209579_10004174_pt1 | contig 10164 bp, 12 predicted proteins | sample Coa_R1_2_FD_187152 | JGI IMG/M metagenome (GOLD analysis project Ga0209579, IMG submission 187152) | Surface soil microbial communities from Centralia Pennsylvania, which are recovering from an underground coalmine fire - Coalmine... | ecosystem: Environmental > Terrestrial > Soil >... | reverse complement strand
CGTGTCGCCCCCAACAATGGCAACGCCGGCCTTGCGCGCAGCAATGGCCATCGACTCGATCTCGGTTTCGAGCGTCCCCGCCGGCAAACCGGCTTCGAGGATGAAGGTCGCCATCAAGGCGACCGGCTTAGCCGCCGATACGGCCAGGTCGTTGAGCGTCCCATTGATCGCGAGCTCGCCGATCGAGCCGCCCGGAAAGCGCAACGGACTAACGACGAACCCGTCGGCGGTCGCTGCGATCTTCTTGCCGCCGACGGAGAGCGTTGCGGCATCAGTGAACGCTTGTAAGATCGGGTTCGAGAAGTACGGAGCGATGAGGCCTTCGACCAACCGGCGCGACGCGACGCCCCCGGCCCCATGGGCCATCTCGATTTGGGTGTCGGCGAAGCGCGGCGTCTTACGCGCCGTGTGTATGACCGTCACGGCTACGCCTCGACGGCGGCGCGCATCGCGTAACGATAGTATGCGGCGCAGGCCCCTTCGCTCGAGACCATCAGCGCACCGACGGGATGCTCGGGATTACACTCCGTTCCAAAGAGCTTGCACTGCGGCGGTTTCAGCACTCCCTTGAGCACCTCGCCGCATTGCGCGCCCCGCGGATCGGTAACGCGAACTCCAGGGATATCGAAGATTCGCTCGGCATCGAACGCGGCGAGTTCCGGTCTGATAGCCAGAGCAGATTGCGAGATGAACCCCAAACCCCGCCATTCGAAATACGGCCGCAGCTCGAAGATCTGCGCCATCGCCGCCAGCGCGGGCATATTGCCCTCCCAGGGAACGATCCGCTTGTATTGATTCTCGACCCTGGCTTCATTCGCGTGCAGCTGATGGACGATCATCAGGATCGATTCCATTATGTCGAGCGGCTCGAAACCTGAAACGACGACTGGCTTGCCGTAGTCGCCCGCGATAAATTCGTACGGGCGGCAACCGGTTATCGACGACACGTGCCCGGGCCCGATGAAGCCGTCGATCCGCATATCGGGCGAATCGAGAATAGCGCGCATCGCCGGCACGATCGTGACGTGATTGCAAAAGACCGAGAAGTTCGTTATACCCAGCGCGCGCGCGCGCAGGATCGTGAGCGCGGTCGAAGGGGCTGTCGTTTCAAAACCTATCGCAAAGAAGCAGACCTGCTTCTGCGCATTCTGCTGGGCGAGCTTCAGCGCGTCGAGCGGCGAGTAGACCATGCGAATGTCCGCCCCGCGCGCCTTGAGCTCCAGCGGTGTGCCTTTCGTACCCGGTACGCGCATCATATCGCCAAAACAGGTTAAGATCGTGTCGTCCCGGTCGGCAATCGTAAGGCCGTCGTCCACGCGCCCCGTCGGCAGCACGCAGACCGGGCACCCGGGGCCGTGAATGAGCTCGATGTTTTCGGGGAGCACGTCGCGCAAGCCGTGACGATAGATCGAATGCGTATGGCCGCCGCATACTTCCATCACGCGGTATCGCCGCGCCGGGTCGACGGTTCGCGCTATTTCGCGTGCAACGCTGGAGATGACTTGAGGATCCCGAAACTCATCGACGTATTTCATCTTCTTCACCTTTGGGCTCCGCGAACGAATACCCACGAACCTCTTCGATCGCGAGTTGGTCCTCCCCCATAGCGCGCAGCATGCGCAGCTGATCCTGGGCCTGCACCTCGTCGATTTTGCTCAACGCGAAGCCAACATGGATCAATATCCAATCGCCCGGAGCGACTTCGCCGTTCTCGAGGAGACCGATGTTAACGTTACGCTGGACGCTCCCCACATTGACGCGCGCGAGCAACGGCTGCTCCGCCACGATGTCGATGACTTGACCGGGGATTGCAAGGCACACGGTCAGACCGATCTCATCGCGACAAGGTGGAGGCGGACGCGTACCAGCGGCGCGACGCTGAGCACCAGTAATTTCATCGGCTTGAGCCCGAAGTCTCGTACGTCGACGTTGAGCTCGCCATCGAGGATAACGCGCGCGGCGTCCCGTTCGAGCCGAAACTCACTCTCATAGCGGCGCGACAGCCCCGCAAGCGTGATCTGGCCAGCGCCAGTGTAGCGTCCGCGCACCGAACCCGGGCTAAACTCGCGCAGGTCTCCCGCGATCCTTGGAAAGCGCTTGCTGTCGATCAGTTTCCACATTTCCCGATCCTGCAGGTCGTTGCCCGTCCGTAAACTCTCAACTTTAAACTCGACGTGCATCTTCGGAGCCGGCTCGCGCGCAAGGGTGCCGTCCGGATTCCACGCGGCATTGACGTAGCCGCTCAGCGCGGTCGTCTTGCCGTAGGCGGACTGCGTCGGCGAGGTCGCAAAGAACGTTAATGACGAGTCGGAGCTCACGACTTCGAAACGCCCGTCGATCGCCTTCGCCGGCATGATTTTCTTTTCGCGGGTCGCGAGGAGCGAACCCTGGGCGCCGATCATCCGGACCTCATCGCTTCGACATGCAGCCGAAGTTTGACGGCCGGATTGACTTTGACGAGCAGCAGCGCGGGCGGTTTAAGGCCGAAATCGCGGATGTCGATCTCCAGTTCTCCTTCGATCGTGATTCGATCGCCAGAGTGCGAGAGCATCAGCGTACCGTTGTAGCGGCGCGAACGGCCGGCGAGCGTAACGTCTCCGCTTGCCGCGTAACGATCCGGATCCGTCGTAGGCCGCAGCTCCCGCAGGTCCGTAGCGATCCTGGGAAACCGCTTGCTATCGATCATTTTCCACATCTCGCGATCTTGCAGGCCGTTACCCGAACGGAGCTGCTCGACGGGAAACTCGACGTGCATCCGTGGCGCCGGTTCCGCAGAAACGGTGCCGTGCGCGGCCCAATCCGCCTCGATGTATCCATCCAGGTTCGTGGCCTTTCCATGCACGTCGTGCAGGGTCGAGCGGCCTTCAAATGCGATCCACGAATCCGACGGCACCACGGCGTAGCGCGTTCCGCTCGCGGGACCAATCGCCACGTTACATGCCTCGTATTCTTGCGTAGCGCACCAAGTCGCTCGTCAAGCCGGCGATGAGGCCCGTAGCGCCGCTCTTGAGCGTGGCATCCCCAGCGACGCCAATGACCGACGAGAGGAGTTCCTTGACGAGCGGCGGCTCACCGGACATCTCGCGCATCTTTTCGTACCGCGCGAGGTCTTTCGACATGCTGGCGAAGAGGCGTTCCGCGGCAAAACCTACCGCGAATGCGACCGCGCCGACGATTATGCCCCTGTCCATACTGCGTTCCTTTCTTCGCGTTGTGCGTTGGCGGCTAGAGCTTCCATAACGAGCTTGCGCACCAGACTCACGGTGGGCTGGACCGCCGCTCGCACGGGCTCCGTCAGCTCGAGACCCTCCTGCGCGGCCGACGGCTCACATCCAACGATCGTAATCGGCGGCGGAGTCCCGCCGATCATCCGGACGAGCGCGAAAACGGTTTCAAGATTCATGAGATGCGCGTCCGGAGCGGCAGTGCCGTCGCGTATGTTCGGCTCGACGACGTAGAGCGTGCCTGGCTCGCCTCCCCGTGGGACGGCGTCGACGAGGAAGGCGCGATCGTAACCGGAGAGCAGCTCGTACGCCAAATGCAAACCACGAATGCCGTAGTCTTCGATGGTGACGCCGTCTATAGGATCACTGACGAGCGTTCGAGCGACTTCGGGCCCAAAGCCGTCGTCGCCGAAAAAGATGTTGCCTATACCGGCGACGAGTATTCGCACCTACTCGCTCCCTACGGGGATGCCCACCGGCTCGACTTCGTCCGGGTAAAAGAAGAACGAACGGCCATACCAGTCGTGGAGGTCGCTTGCGGGATCGTCGTCGACCGTCACTGCGACGTACATCTGATTATCGACGTCTTGGTGGATCGCTCGCACGGTGGCAACCCTGCCGTCGAGAAAGAGATCCCACGCATCGGCGCGGCGCTTCGGGTGCAATCGGACGCTCGAGCCTTTTGCGACTTTCTTCCCGTCGATAAAAACGCAGTCCATCGCCGGAACGTCGAGCGCCGAGAAGGGATCGGGTTGCGGCGAAGCATTGTGCTTCGTTTGAAGCAGTGTGCCATGCAGACGGCCCAGCTCTTCGGGGCCGAAGCGCTCCGCGCGCTCGACAATTGCACGAGCGCGGGGATCGGTCGCCCGAGCTTCGTCGCGCTCCTTCTCCGATAAGCCCAGAACGCTGAGCATCATCAGCTCGTCGACCTCCGTTGCATCGCAGGTATCGCCCTCGCTCTGCGGCGCCACAGCCGGAAAATCGTACAAAATGATCGGGGAGGAGAGCACAAGCGGTGACCGCTGCGAGTCGGCACCCTCGTCGCCGACCAAGACCGGCCACGTGTGGCGATTGACGAGCGTCGTAGTGAGACCGATGCTCTCCTCCGGTGGATCGAGCGCGGAGAGAACTAGGCCGCCATGCGTGTAGAGCAGCGTGTGGCTGGAGACGAAGGCCGTGCGCAGAGCGGAACTGCGCTCTCCCGGGACCACGGCCGAATGGTTTTCGATCTGAATGCGGAGTCTGCGCAGCGCCGGGCGATCCTCCACCGGCTCGCACTCGATGGTTACGACGCCGTGCAGAGGCCACCGCCGCCGCACGATGCGGCCGCGCAGCCCGTCACGCTCGTCGCGTATCATCTCGACGTTCTCTTCGCCGCCGAATGCAATCGGAACGGCAACGCGCCCGCCGTCCGACACATCCAAGCTTACCGGCACCTCCCGCTCGATGCCTTCATCGAACGTTAGGTACTTATGTGAACCGACCGCCAACGAGGCAACCGGTTCGAACGACGATCCCGAGTACGCCTCGACCCCGCGCGCCTCGACTTGCAAAAAGCGCACGAGCACGTCGACGAGTGTATCGCACTCGCACTCGAGCAACACCTCCGTCTGCGCTTGCGCAGACTCTCCGGTACCGGCGGCGGCGTACGCCTCGGGCACGATCACCCCAAACTGCCAGCGAATACGATTCTTGCCGGCCGACGCCGTGTACGGATAGAGGATGTAGCCCTCGTAGAGCACTGCGTTCGCAACGTCGAGAGCCGGCAAAAAATGATTCACTGCTTGAGTTTCGCAATCTCGCAGAGGCGTTCGAGCGCTGCATCCCACGTCGGCAGCCCGGTTGCAATCTTGAAGCGCCGCAACTCGTCGAACAGATCGCGGTTTACGCGAATCCAGGCAGAGTTCGGAAAGAATGCATCGACGGCTTCGCGCCATATGGCGACCGGCAGTGCGAAACGAGCTTCACAGCTCCATGGAACGAACTCCGGCGTTAGGCGACCCGAACGATCGACGAATACCATCCCACTAAAGAGGAGGTTGAGCGGGATGATGCCGTCCTTGAGCGACGCGAGGTACTTATGCGAAGCGACTTCAAAATCGTAGCTGCACGGGATCGGTAGTTCGAGCTCGGTTTCGTGTTGGAAGGCCGGTACCATCGCAGTTACGTGAGTCCAGAGCATCGGTTTGAGCGTCTCCGCGTAACGCGAGGGCTCGCCGAAGAGTTCCTCGAGCAAAGCGCTCTCAGCGCCCGCGTAGCGACGACGCTGCACGTCCAGCCGAACTTGAACGCGTAACGCGATCGAAGCGACGGTCGCCCCGCTGCTTTCGCTAACGCGCAGCTTGAGCGCGAGCATCGGTGAGGCGGCATATCGGTCGGCACTTGCGCCGGCGACGGAGAAGCCCAGGTCGATCATGAAACCCTGGCCGTTACTTTGCCCTGGCTGCGCAGCCGCACTTTATCGAAGTACTCCGCAATCCTTTTGCGCGCTTCTTCGCCGCCGTCGAAGCCTTTCCACGAAGTCCGAATAACACCGACCAACTCGTACGCCGAGTCGATCGGCACGATGAAGGAGTGCGACGACTCACGAGTACGCTGTATCAGTATCGCTTCGACGTCCGGCTGGATCGAGGCCAGTTCCGGATAGCGCGAGGTGATTTCGTCCCAGGTGTCGAGCGGGAGCAGCGATTCGGTCGCACCGACGGGGCTCGGATAGAAGGCTACCATCTTCTTCTCGAGCGAGTTGTAGAAGAAAAACACGAGACCGATTGGGACTTGCAGCAAATCCCAGAGTGCGCCGTCGATCGCAAACCCCGTGATTTCACGATAACGTGTGGGGATTGCGCGATACCTCCCCTGGGCCGCGCCTTCCGGCTCGAAGACGATGTAGCACGGCCGGCAGGCGCACAAAATTCGGCGAGCGGCAAGCTCGATCAGATGGCTATGTTCGGGCGTGACGGGCGTGGAGCAGAAGTCGCAGCGCTCGCCCGGCGGCGGACGCTTCTTCAACATCTCCTGCAGCATGCCGACGTTCTCCGGGCCGCTCGAGTTCATGCCGTTTACGCCGGGCTCAGGATTCGCAGCGTCATTGGGGCCTCTGCTGCGATTTCTTCCGCTCGAACTTCACGAATCTCGGGGGCGTGCTCAAAGATAGCGCGTTCCACTGCGAGCTTGAGGGTCGTCGCCGAAGCGGGACAGCCGTCGCAACTCCCTTCGAGAGTGACGTAGACGATGTCGCCCTCGATCCGCGAAATTTGCATGTTACCTTTATGCGAGTTGACGTAAGGGAGCACCGATTCTAGCGCCTGTTGGATCCGATCTTCGAGCGCAACCGGATGCAGGCCATGCAGGCAGAGGAGACTCTCGACGAGCTTGTCTTCGCAGAGGCGCGCGAACGCGGCCTCCGAGCGATCGCCGAGCTCCTCGTGCACGATCGATAGGACGCGTTCGAGACCGTCGCCGTAGATAGAGGCGATGGTTCGAACAAGCTCCTCTGCCAACGCGCGGGCTCGGCGCGGCGTTTGTTCCGCGTCAAAGCCCGCGAGCAGTTCCGCTACCCGGTCGATCACACGATCGACTCTATCCGAACGGCGCTATCGGAGAGTGGACCGTTTCGATGCTCTTATCGTCTCCCAGATACATATGGACACCACAGGGTAAACACGGATCGAAGCTGCGCACTGCCCGCATAATATCGATGCCTTTGAATGCATCGGGGCCGTTCTCTTCGAGGATCGGCGTGTTTTGCACCGCGTCTTCGTAGGGGCCCGGCGTGCCGTACACGTCGCGCGGGTTGCCGTTCCACGGCGTCGGCGGCCACGGATGGTAGTTTGCGATCTTGCCGTCGCGGATGACCATGTGGTGAGAGAGCACGCCGCGTACGGCCTCGGTGAACCCACAGCCGATGCTTTCGTCCGGCACGGTGAACGGTTCCCACGAACGGGTACGTCCGGCATTGAGCTCCTCGAAGGCTCGATCGAGGAAATACAGCGCTGCGGCCGCGGCGTATGCCTGAAAGTAGGTCCTCGCCCGATTGCGTTCGAGCGTATTGGACCACTTGGGCACCTTCCACTCGAACGAGGCCGGCCCGCTTAGCGCGCTCTTGGGTAGGTTGATTTGAACGCTCGTGCCGGTCGCTTTGATGTATCCACCCATATCGACCAAGCCCGAAAGCGCCGTTGACCATAGGCGCGCGATAGGGCCGCCGCCCGTGTCGAGCGCGAGATGATCTTTCCCATCGAACCAACGCGGCGACATCACCCAGCTATACTGTCCAGCAAAATCACGCTTTTTGGGTGTGGGCAGGGTGTGCATATTCCACGGGTGCCGGCGATCGACCGGATTGCCAATCGGATCCTGGGGAACGAACGTTTCTTCGCTCTGCCAATCGTCATAGTATGAATGGCCGAGTAAGATCCGAATGCCGAGGTTGATCGCGACGAGGTCGTTCGTAACCAGCTTGCCGTCCACGACGACCCCCGGCGTTACGAACATCTTGCGGCCCCAGTTGCTCATGGTCTTGTACTGAAAGTCGCAATGATCGGGGTCCTGGAAAGCGCCCCAGCATCCCAGCAGAATGCGCCGCTCGCCGTTGTGTTCGTAGCCCGGCAGCGCCTCATACCAGAAGTTGAAGAGATCATCGTGCAACGGCACGCATACTTTCATGTACTCGATATAGCGCATCAGGCGCGAATAGTAATCGGTGAACAACTGCTGCGTCGCAACGGTCCCGGTCCCGCCGGCGTAGAGCGTGGAAGGATGCACGTGGCGGCCTTCCATCAAGCAGAACATTTCACGCGTATACCGGCTAATCTGGAGTGCCTGGCGATAGAAGTCTCCCGTAAACGGATTGAGCGACGTCATGATGTCGGCGATCGTCTTGTAGCCGTGAATCCCGGCGTTGGGGGCTTCGGTCTTTTTCGCTTTCTCCCAGACGCTCGGATTCGTTTCGCGAACCATGTTCTCGCAATAATCGACGCCGACGAGGTTCTCTTGGAAGATGTTGTGATCGAACATGTACTCGGCGGCTTCCCCGAGGTTCATAATCCACTCGCCCATCGCCGGCGGCTTCACGCCGAACGCCATGTTCTGCGCGTAGACCGAGCAGACGCAATGATTGTCGCCGCAAATGCCGCAGATTCGCGACGTGATGAAATGTGCGTCGCGCGGGTCCTTCCCCTTCATGAAGATACTGTAGCCCCGGAAGATCGACGACGTCGAATAGCACTCGGCGACGATCTTTCTTTGAAAGTCGATCTTGGTGTAAATTCCGAGACTGCCTACGATCCGCGTAATCGGATCCCACGACATCTCAACCAGTCGCGAGGGCTGCGTTCCGGTTACGCTGCCGGGAAGGTCTTTAACGGTCATTGCTAATCCTCTCGTTCAATGACGGCGTCGCCGTGTTCGTCAGTGCCTCGTGTATCCGGTCGTAAGCGTTCTGCCCTTATGACGCCACTTCGGCTCTTTGTCGAGCGTGCTGGTAGTGAAATTCCGCATCGTCCTGATTACGGAGCCAGTCGCCGTGCTAACGGCTGATGAAATCTTGCCGCCGGGCGGTTCGTCCATGAACGGCATGAACTTATCGGGGAAGCCCGGCATGGTGCAACCGATGCAAATGCCACCGACGTTGGGACACCCCCCCACGCCGCCCATCCATCCGCGCTTGGGCACGTTGCATTTGACGACCGGGCCCCAGCAACCGATCTTGACCATACACTTCGGCGAGTCGTATTCGGTTGCGAATTCACCCTGTTCGTAGTAGCCGGCACGGTCGCAACCCTCGTGAACCGTAGCGCCGAAGAGCCACGTCGGGCGTCCCGCTTCGTCAAGTGGTATCATCGGCGCCCGCCCGGCCGCCTGCCATAAGAGATAGAGAATCGTTTCTGAAAGATTGTCGGGCTGCGTCGGACAACCGGGCACGCAAACGATCGGCACGCCCGCACTCGACTTCCAATCCCATCCGAGGTAATCGAGAATGCCCATTGCGCCGGTCGGATTGCCGGCCATCGCGTGGATCCCGCCGTACGTGGCACACGTCCCCGCCGCGAGCACGGCCCATGCCTTAGGGGCAAGGCGGTCAATCCATCCGGCGAAGGTTATTGGTTGGTCGCTGCCCGGCGCGTTGCCAAAGCCCGTGAAGTAGCCCTCTTTCTTGATGTCTTCGTTGGCGATCGATCCTTCGAGCACGAGCACGAAGGGGTCGAGCTCGCCGCGCTCGGCCTTGAAGAAGGCTTCGAGAAACTCCGAGCCGCCGAGGCTATATTCGATGAGCGGCCAGTGAAATTTGACGCCGGGTAAACCCGGGAGCGCGCCGAGCGCGATTTCTTCGATGCTCGGCTGCATCGCCGCCGTCAAGGCAACGGAGTCGCCGTCACAGCTGAGTCCTGCGGGAATCCACAAAACGTTGACGATCGTGTCGGCCATGAATGCATCCTCACCTAAAGGCTCGCGCTGTCGCGACGATTGCGACGCACTAGATACCACTCAGGCTAGTGCAAGCGATGACCGAATTCAAGAGCCGCAAATGGCCTGCACGCGTTACCACACCGTTACTCTGTGAGGCTGATGAGAGATCCCCCTAAACAAATTCCGCGCAGCAGCGCCGGCCCGCCGTTGAATCTCACGCCGCGGCGCTTCGCCGCACTGCAGGCTAGTTACCAGAACGTTACGGGCCGCCGCGGAAGCGCGAGCGGCTCGTTATCGCCCTGTGGTATGCTTCCGGAAACGAAGGAAGATTTGGATTGCACGAGATTACGGTAGCTCTCAGTCTCTTGGAGGGCGTGGAGACGACCGCTCTGGCGCAGGGCATCGGCCGAGTGAGCGCCGTTCACGTTCGGCTTGGTGCGCTGAGCGGAATAGTTCGCGATGCACTAGAGTTTTCGTGGGACGTTGCGACCGCCCAGACGATTGCCGAAGGAAGCCGGCTTTGCATCGAGGA
>Ga0209579_10004173_pt1 | contig 10164 bp, 6 predicted proteins | sample Coa_R1_2_FD_187152 | JGI IMG/M metagenome (GOLD analysis project Ga0209579, IMG submission 187152) | Surface soil microbial communities from Centralia Pennsylvania, which are recovering from an underground coalmine fire - Coalmine... | ecosystem: Environmental > Terrestrial > Soil > Unclassified... | reverse complement strand
ATTGTCACCGTACCAACTGGGACGTACAGCGACCAGCGAGCAGTAAACATCGGCAATCACTTCGTCGTCATCAACCCCTATTATGCGGTCACTTATGAACGCAAAAGTATTGAGTTTAGTGCGCGGGCACACTACCTCTGGAATTCAACCAACAACGATCCGTACATAGGATCGGGAATCAAAAGTATTCAGCCAGGGCAGGCTTTCCACATCAACTATGCGAGCTCATACGAGGTGCGCAAGGGTCTTCGCTTTGGTTTCAACGGATACTTGCTCCAGCAGACGACCGATCACAGAGTCAACAACGTCGCTATCCACGATTCAAAGGAACGCACCGTTGGTCTTGGCCCGGGCATGCAACTCGGTGGAGCGGGAATATGGTTCCACTTGAACGTATACCTGGAAACGGATGTTCGGAACCGTCCCAGCGGCGTCAAAGTAACGATGCGCATTTCCAAAGTCCTGCCTGCCGAGGAACCGTGATTGGTGTGAGATCGGCAGGAACTCTAAGGATCAGGAAGGAGAGGATCAATGAACAGCAAACGCAGGATTCATTTGGTCACTGCAGCGGCCGTAATTGTTATTGCAGCGATCTTCTTGACTAGTTTTGGCCGTGAAAAGAGCACGGCAGCCGCTTCGCCGCCATTGCTGCCGGAGGTTCAAGTTGCAGTCGTCGAGCAGCGTGATTTGCCGGTTCGTCACGAATGGATCGGCACGCTCAACGGACTCGTCAACGCAGCCATCAATGCGGAGGTGACCGGATATCTCCTGCGGCAGGACTACTCTGAAGGCTCTGTCGTCCACAAGGGACAGTTACTGTTCGAGATCGATCCGCGGCCATTTCAGGCTGCCGCCGATCAGGCCGCGGGACAGCTCGCCCAATCGAAGGCGCAGCTCACCCAGGCTCAGGCGGGTCTCGCGCAGGCGCAAGCGCAGCTCTTGAGCACTGAGGCTAATCAGCGCAGATCGCAGCTTGACGAAGAGAAATATAAGCCTCTTTTCGAAGATAAGGCAGTCACGCGGCAGGACCTCGACAATGCAGTGCAGACAAATCAAGCCAACTTGGCACAGGTAGCCGCAGCAAAGGCCCAGGTGGAGACCTCCAAGGCGCAAATTGAAGCTGCGGCCGCGGCGGTGAAAGCAACCGAGGCCGCTCTCGAAACGGCGAAGGTGAATCTCGGTTTCACCAGACTGACATCGCTGATCGACGGGATTGCCGGCACTGCCACCGTTCAGGTCGGCAACCTGGTCACCCCCTCGAGCGCCGCAGTGACTACCGTCTCCACGCTCGATCCTGTTAAAGCGGTGTTCGCCGTCAGCGAGCAGGAGTATCTCAGTCTTGCGCGGGCCGACGCGCTTCATCATTTGCAGTTGAAGCTGATCCTTGCCGACGGATCTACGCATCCGCACGACGGCCGGTTCTCTTTTGCCGACCGGCAGGTGGACCCCAACACGGGCGCTATCCAGATGACGGCACTGTTTCCCAATCCCGACAATATCCTACGCCCTGGCCAGTACGCGATGGTACGCGCCGTGACCGGGGAGGACAAAGGCGCTCTGCTGGTTCCGCAACCGGCCGTCAGCGAGCTTCAGGGTAGCTACGAAGTGCTGGTGGTCGGTGGTGACAACCGGGTCGCGACGCGGCAGGTTCGGGTCGGCGACCGCATTGGCACGATGTGGGTCATCACCAGCGGCCTAAAGCCGGGCGACTGTGTCGTCGTCGAGGGCCAACAGAAGCTCCGATCAGGCACGCAGGTTCAGCCGAAGCCTTTCCGGGCGAGCTAACGAAAGGAGTCAAAAGCAGTGTCGAAGTTTTTTATCAGACGGCCCATCGTCGCGATGGTCATCGCCATTCTCACCGTGATCGTCGGCGCGGTAATGACGGTGACTTTGCCCGTGGCGCAATTTCCGAACATCGCCCCCCCCGAGATCAGGACGCAGGCAACTTACGTCGGAGCCGACGCAAAAGCCCTGGAACAGGCAGTCGCCTCGCCAATAGAGCAGCAAATCAATGGCGTTGACAATCTGAACTACATGTATTCGGTAAACGCGACCGGCAGTTCGACCACGACGTTGATCACCGATTTCGATCTCAAGACCGATCCCAACATGGATCTGGTTCTGACACAGTCTCGCGAGCAACTGGCTACCGGCCAACTTCCGCCCGAAGTGAATAACTACGGTGTGACGATCAAGAAGTCGACCACCGCTCCGCTGCTGTTGCTCACTATCTACTCGCCGCATGGCACTCGCGACGCGATGTTTCTCGCCAACTATACGTACATCAATCTGAACGACCCCGTCGCGCGCTCTTATGGGGTTGGTCAGACCCAGATTTTCGGGGCGGGACAGTATGCGATGAGGCTGTGGGTGAAGCCCGATCAGCTCTCGAAGCTAAACATCACCGTGGCCGATATTGTTAATGCCATCCAGGCGCAGAACACCGTGAACCCGGCTGGTCAGGTGGGCGGCGAGCCCGCTGCCGCGAAACAGCAATACACATACGCCGTTTTGGCTCAGGGACGCCTGACGTCGCCCGAGGAATTCGGAGACATCGTCGTGCGCGAAGCTCCGAATGGCGGCACGGTGCGTGTGAAGGACGTTGCCCGGACGGAGCTAGGCGCGCAGAGCTATAGCATACAAGGCCGCTTCGACGGCAAGCCCAGTGCGATTCTTGCGATCTACCAATTGCCTGGCTCGAACGCCGTTCAAACCGTGGCCGGCGTGCGCAAGCTGATGGCGCAGATGAAAGAGCGTTTCCCGGAAGATGTCGACTATTTGGTCTCACTCGACCAGACACTTCCTGTGACGGAAGGCATTAAAGAAATCGTCGTGACTCTGGTCATCGCGGTTGTGCTGGTGCTCTTCGTGGTTTACATCTTCTTGCAGGATTGGCGATCCACGCTCATTCCGATGCTTGCCGTTCCAGTTTCGCTGATCGGGACTTTTGTACTTTTCCCGGTCTTTGGGTTCTCCATCAACACGCTTTCGATGCTGGGCCTGGTGTTGGCCATCGGTCTGGTGGTGGACGACGCGATCGTTGTGGTCGAGGGAGTGCAGCGCCATATCGAGGCAGGGCTGGCGCCCAAAGAGGCGGCGCGCAAAGCGATGGAGGAACTCTCCGGCCCAGTGGTGGGAATTGCTCTGGTGCTGGCGTCCGTCTTTGTGCCGACCGCGTTCATCCCCGGAATCACCGGGAGACTCTATCAGCAATTCGCGCTGACCATTGCGATGTCAGTGCTGCTTTCGGCCTTCAACGCGCTCACGCTCAGCCCGGCGCTGGCGGGAATGTTGCTGAGACCACTGAGCCCCGGCGGTGAGCGGCGCGGACCGCTCGGAAGAATCTTCGGCTTCTTCAATCGGTATTGGAAAGGAGCCACGGATGGCTTTGTCCGCTGGTCCGATTTCGTCATCCGCAAGGGTGGTGTCGTGCTGCTGATACTTGTCGTCTGTGGCTTCGCCGCAATTTTCTTCGCCAAGCGCCTTCCCTCCAGCTTCCTGCCGGACGAGGACCAAGGTTACGTTTACGTCAGCATGCAGCTTCCCGTCGCCTCTTCTATGGAACGCACGAGCGAGGCCGGCGCGCAAGTCGAGCAGATTCTCGCCAATACCCCCGGCGTCCAATACACCACCACCGTTATCGGATTCAACCTGCTGAGCTTGGCGCAGACCACTTACAACGCCTTCTTCTTCGTCACTTTGAAACCCTGGGGCGATCGCAAATCCAGAGGCGAGCAGTATCAGGCTGTCAAGGACCGTCTGAATCGCGAACTCGGCAAGCTGCCGGATGGAACCGTTTTCAGCTTCTCGCCGCCCGCGATCCCCGGCGTAGGCACTTCTGGCGGTTTTCAGTTTGTCCTCGAAGACCGCGCCGGCAAGGACATCCCGTTCCTGGCTGACAACCTGAGCAAGTTTCTCACGGCCGCCCGAAAGCGTCCGGAAATCGGCACGATCAACACGACGTTTCTGCCTAGCGTACCGCAGCGATTCCTCCAAGTGGACCGGGAGAAGGTGCTAAAGCAGGGGGTCGCACTAACCGATGTCTATCAAACCATTCATGCCTACATGGGCGGCCTGTTCATAAATTACTTCAACGATTTCGGACGCACCTGGCAAGTATACGTGGAGGCTGAGGCACCTTATCGGTCGGATATAGACAACCTTGGCAAGTTCTACGTGCGCAATAGCCAGGGCACGGCAGTGCCGCTGAAAGCCTTAGCGAGCTTCCAAAAGCGCTCCGGCCCCGAATTCACTTTGCGCTACAACGAATACCGGGCCGCGCAGATCAACGGCAGCGCCGCTCCCGGCTACAGCTCGGATCAGGCGACTGCGGGCCTCGAAGAAGTCTTCCACCAAACGATGCCAAGCGAAATGGGCTTCGACTACCTGGGCATGTCGTATCAGGAGCAGAAAGCGCGCGAGGGAGTTTCCTCGTGGATGATCTTCGGCTTCTCTTTTGTTTTTGTGTTTCTCGTTCTCGCGGCGCTCTACGAGAGTTGGTCGCTTCCCTTCAGCGTGCTGTTGAGCACTCCTGTCGCGGTATTCGGCGCCGTTGCCGTGCTTTGGTTGCGCCGCGTGTTGCTGTCCGCGTTTGTGCCGGCCTATATGGTGCAACTCGAAAACGACGTGTATCTCCAAATCGCCTTAGTGATGCTGATTGGGCTGGGCGCGAAGAATTCGATTCTGATCGTCGCTTTTTCCAAGGAGCTGTATGAAAAAGGCACACCCCTGGCCGAGGCCGCGCTCCAGGCGGCGAGAGTCCGCTTCCGGCCTCTGATGATGACCGCCCTCGCCTTCATCGTCGGGTGCATTCCGCTGTGGATCGCTTCCGGCGCGGGGTCCATCGCACGACAGATCATCGGGACCGCGGCAATCGGAGGCATGGTTGCGGAAACGTTTCTGGGCAGATTCCTTGTTCCCGCCATCTTTGTTGTGGTCGAGAAACTGTCAGGAGCTAAGGCGATGGCAGCCGGCCCAGGTCCTTTACCTTCACCGGCTCAGGGAGACTGACATGAGCACGCCTTTCTATGTTGGAATTGCTGTCGTGGCGGTAACCCTTACCGGGTGCACCGTCGGCCCCAATTACAAGCAGCCGCAGATCGCTGTACCACCGAGCTTTCGCGCGCCCGAGCCGTTACCCGAATCACACGGTGCTTTGCTCGCAGACCTGAAGTGGTTCGAGGTCTTCCGAGATCCGCAGCTTGACGACCTGATCAAAGTGGCTCTCTTTCAAAATTACGACCTGCGCGACGCTGTGGCGCGGGTCGACGAGGCGCGCGCCAGCCTGGGGATCACCCGATCCAACCAGTACCCGCAGGTGAGCGCCTCCGGCAATCTCCAGTTCACACGCCTGTCGCGGGACGGACAGTCTCCACTTCCGCCGTCGTCTATCCAGAATCAGAATCGCAACTGGGGAGAAGCAGCCCTCAGCCTTCTGTCATTCCAGGTCGATCTATGGGGACAGTTGCGACGCGCGACGGAGGCCGCGCGCGCCAATCTGCTCAATGCGGACTGGAACCGCAAGACGGTAATCACTACAGTGGTAAGCCAGGTCGCGGCTGATTATTTTCAGTTGCTGGAACTGGATTCCGAGCTGAGGATCTCTGAGAGCACGCTTGAAACACGCCAGGAATCTCTCAAACTGACACTGGATCGTGAAGCCCACGGTATCGCCACGCAGCTCGACGTCCGCCAGGCCGAGCAACTCGTCGAGACCGCAGCCGAGAGCATTCCGCAGTTGAAGCAGCAGATCGAACAGACCGAAGATCAAATATCTCTGCTACTAGGCAAGAACCCAGGAAGCATCGCGCGAGAGGGCCGTTTCAACGAGGATTACCCGCTGCCTGAGGTACCCGCCGGACTGCCTTCGGCGCTGCTGGAGCGCCGCCCCGACATCCGCGCAGCCGAACAGGCACTGATCGCGACCAATGCCAACATCGGCGTCGCCAGAGCTCAATACTTCCCGCAGATCAGCCTCACCGGCAGCATTGGCGGGCAGAGCTCAACGCTGGCGAACCTGTTCTCTGGACCCGCTAGCACCTGGAGCTTTGTGCCCCAGGTGACGCAGCCGATCTTTGCTGCCGGACGACTGAAGAACAATGTGAGGCTTGCCGAAGCAGAGAGGGAGGATGCGCAGGTAGCTTATGAAAAATCGATTCGAACCGCCTTCCAGGAGGTTTCCGACACGCTGATCGCACATCGGCGAACGCGCGAGAGCCGGGTCGAGCAGCAGAAACTGGTAATCGCGCTGCAGGATCGTAAACGTTTGGCCTACCGCCGCTATGAAGGCGGCGTCGATACGCAGCTTAACGCCCTGGACGCTGACCGTGATCTGCTTTCGGCCGAGTTGACGCTAGAGCAGGTCCGCTACGCGGAACTCGTCAGCGTGGTTCAGCTCTACCGAGCCATCGGGGGCGGTTGGCAGTGAGATATTCCGCATGGCGTATGCGTAGTGAACGCCGAGCGGATCAATCGAGCAGATCAATAACGATCCGCTCGCATTCATCCAAAGTTAAGGCATTGCGGTCGCCCGGAGGGCCCGGTGCCTGGCGAGTGTCGAGTTGATTAATCATTCACAGTGGTTTCAAAAAAGGAAGGAGAAATATGTCACGCAACGGTCTCGCAAAGCGCAGCGAAAAGGGGCTCTTGACACCCGATAACTGCGTCGTCACTTTCATCGATCACCAACCCCAGATGCTGTTCGGAACCTCGAACTTCGATCGCCAATCCATCATCAACAGTACGGTTGCACTGGCAAAGGCCACCCGGATCTTCGGCGTGCCTACGATCCTGACGACCGTCGAAACGAAAGCATTCAGCGGAAACATCTGGCCCCAGATCCGGGCAGTCTACCCGCATCAGGAACCCATTGAGCGATCCTCTATGAATTCGTGGGACGATGCGAACTTCGTCGCCGCGGTTGAGAAGACCGGCCGCAAGAAGATTGTGCTTGCCGGCCTCTGGACCGAGACTTGCGTTGCGCTTCCTACTATTCAGGCGATTCACGACGGCTACGAAGTGTATGTCGCGGAGGACTGCTGTGGTGACGTTAGTCAGCTTGCACATGACAACGCGATGCGGCGGGTCGTCCAGGCAGGAGCGAAGCCAGTGACTGCGCTCTCGACTATTCTCGAATGGCAGCGCGACTGGGCTCTGCGCGAGACCTATGACGCGGTGATGGATCTCGCGAAGACGCACTTCGGCGCTTACGGTATCGGTGTCGAGTATGCCTACACGATGGTCCACGGTGCGCCGCCGACCTTGTTACCGGAATACACCGTGCCTGAAGCATCGGGAGTCGCTCATCGGTAACGGAGAAGGACATGACTACGACGGCGGATTTGATCCTGCACAACGGGAACATCGCTACGATGGACCCTACGAGGCCGATGGTCCAGGCTGTCGCCATCCATGACGCAACGTTTTTGGGAGTCGATACGGACCGCGAAGTCATGCGATTTCGCGGTCCAAAGACCAAGACGGTCGATCTCAATAAGCGTACAGTTATTCCTGGTCTCAATGATTCGCACATGCATCTCATCCGCGGTGGCCTCAATTTCAACATGGAGCTTCGGTGGGACGGCGTCCCGTCTCTCGCCGACGCGATGCGCATGCTCAAGGAGCAGGCACGGCGGACGCCCCCACCGCAATGGGTCCGTATCGTCGGAGGCTGGACGGAGCAGCAGTTTACTGAGCGAAGACAGCCCACGCTTGACGATATTAACGAAGCGGCGCCCGACACGCCAGTATTTGTTCTTCATCTCTATGATCGCGTTCTGCTGAACCGCGCTGCATTACGCGCTGTAGGGTATACGAAAGACACGCCAAATCCCCCCGGTGGCGAAATTCAGCGGGACGGCAAAGGCAATCCGACGGGCTTGCTCATCGCACGTCCGAACGCAGGAATTCTTTACGCCACTCTCGCTAAAGGGCCGAAGCTCTCGTACGACGATCAAGTCAACTCGAGCCGGCAGTTCATGAGTGAGTTGAACCGCCTCGGGATCACGAGCGTGGTTGATGCCGGCGGCGGGTTCCAAAACTTCCCGGAAGATTATGCGGTGATGAAGGATCTTCAGAGCCAAGGGCTTATGACGGTTCGAATCGCCTATAACCTGTTTACTCAGAAACCGAAAGGCGAGATCGAGGACTTTCGCCGATGGACCCAGTCAAGCAAATATGCCGAAGGCGACGATTTCCTGCGGCACAACGGTGCCGGCGAAATGCTGGTCTTTTCCGCAGCGGATTTCGAGGATTTTCTCGAGGCTCGGCCCGATATGGTTCCAAATATGGAACAGGATCTCGAGCAGGTCATTCGTGTCCTCGCACAAAATCGTTGGCCCTTCCGCTTACACGCCACTTACGACGAGACGATCGGCCGGGCCTTGGACGTTTACGAGAAGGTAAACCGGGAAATTCCGTTTGACGGTTTGCACTGGTTTTTCGATCACTGCGAAACGATTTCAGACAGAAACCTCGATCGCGTCAAAGCACTCGGCGGAGGTATAGCCATCCAAGATCGCATGGCCTTCCAGGGGGAGTACTTCGTTGATCGCTATGGAGCCAAACAAGCCGAGCGAACCCCGCCTCTCCGGCAGATGCTGAAACGAGGTATACGTGTGGGTGCGGGCAGCGATGCCACGCGCGTGTCTAGCTACAACCCGTATTTGACGCTGTATTGGCTGGTCACGGGCAAGACCATGGGCGGCCTGAATCTCTATCCCGAAAGCAATCGTTTTGATCGCACTGAGGCTCTGCGGTTGCACTCGGTGGGAAGCGCATGGTTTTCGAATGAGGAGGGTAAGAAAGGTGCGCTCACGCCCGGCCAGTTAGCTGACCTGGCCGTTCTGTCTGCTGATTACTTTTCGATTCCAGACGAAGAAATAAAGCAGCTTGAATCGGTTCTAACCATCGTCGGCGGCAAGGTCGTCTATGCCAGCGCTGAATTCGCGAAGCTCGCTCCTCCTCCACTTCCCGTTAGTCCGGACTGGTCACCAGTCAAGTACTACGGCGGACATTCGATACCGAAGGGTTCCACAGCCGGCACCTCTCGCCAGATGGCAAGTTCGGTGATCGATCACAACGTTCAGCACAAGCCGCAGCGGTGGGTTCTGAATGACAGCGGCCTCTGGGGTCTGGGATGCGATTGTTTCGCGTTCTGAAGGAAAACCGATGAGTGGGGCTGATCAGTTGCAGTTCGGCTGGTTGGTCCGGCACAGCGGGCTTGAGCTGGGGCTTACCACTGCTCTGCTTTTCGGCGTGACGACGTTCGTCAGGTTTGCCATCGGGCCTTCGGTGGTTTCTCGGGCAATACCTGAGATCCACACCGAATTGCTGATCGTCGGCGCCGCAGTCGCATTGCTACTTGCGGGGTTGATTATTAGCCCGCCCGGCAAGCTCAGCGGCGGCCACATGAACCCTGCCATATCACTCGCCATGTGGCGCCTGGGTGTTTTTCCGGCGGCAGGGGTAGTCCCCTACATTGCAGCGCAGTTAATTGGGTCGGTGCTCGGTGTACTGGCAGCCCGCGCAGTCTGGGGTGCAGTTGTCGAACAACCGCCGGTCCTCTATGCGGTAATCCAGACAGCGCCCGCCTGGAGCGCAGGTCCGTTATTTCTGGCCGAGCTTGTTGGCATGGGGGTGATTGTCTTCACGGTCGGTTACTTTCTGTCGGTGCCTCGGCTTGCACCGCTGGTACCTTGGCTCGTTGGCTTCCTAATTGGGCTCGGAATCGCCGCACTCGGAACTCAGACAGGTGGCAGTTTGAATCCTGCTCGCCAGTTCGGCCCCGCCGTCGTCTCAGGTCACACAGCGCAACTCTGGGTGTTTCTGCTCGCACCAATGGTAGGGGCTGAACTGGCAGCGCGGTTGCTACAGGCGATTCAAGAACACCGGCAGGTCCTTACCCATCGACTTTGCGGAACTCATTCGGATGGGAGTCCGCTGACGGCCGGCACCCCCAGGGCGGTGCCCTCGTGAATCCTTCTGATCGGTCCGCGAGAAGGAGCGCAACTCGGGCGAGCGTGGCACTATTAGCGACACAGTTAGAAGAAATCCTGGTTTTCCGATGCAGGAAGCCAGCGTGAAAACAACGAAGGGAGATGAGATGGTTATAACCAGATTTGCTGGTCGGATCATGATGTTGCTCGGTCTGGCAGCCGCGGGCCC
>Ga0209579_10004170_pt1 | contig 10170 bp, 12 predicted proteins | sample Coa_R1_2_FD_187152 | JGI IMG/M metagenome (GOLD analysis project Ga0209579, IMG submission 187152) | Surface soil microbial communities from Centralia Pennsylvania, which are recovering from an underground coalmine fire - Coalmine... | ecosystem: Environmental > Terrestrial > Soil >... | reverse complement strand
CTGGTTTCAAATCGGGCGCAAAACGGTTTTGAGCACAATGTTGCGTCCGCGCATCGACCGCATCCTACTCGCGGCCACCAAAGCCGATCATCTGCATCACACCAGTCACGACCGGCTCGAAGCCGTGCTGAAACGCTTGACGCAGGAGGCCACGGCGAAGGCCGAGCTCGCCGGCGCGCAGGTCGACATCGTCGCGCTCGCCGCCGTGCGCGCCACCCGCGAAGCGATGGTTTGGCGGGCGCGCCAAGAGCTGCCGTGCATCCTCGGCGTGCCTATTGCCGGCGAAGTGCTGGCGGGCGAAACGTTCGACGGCGAGACCGAGGCGGCCCTGTTTCCCGGCGACTTGCCCGACGATCCCAATGAACTGTTCCGCAGCGACGCCAGCGCGTTCCGCGGCATTGCCACGACCTCGCCGCAGAACGCCGACTTTCGCTTCCTGCGCGTGCGGCCGCCGCTCCTGGAGACGACGGACAGCGGTGTGCCCGCGCTGCCTCACATTCGCCTCGACCGCGCGCTGCAATTCCTGATCGGAGACCGGCTGCAATGAGCAAGAATTGGCCGCATCGGCCGCCCGCGGTCTTTCGCCTCGACGACGATCACGTGATGGTGGGTCTCGCCAAGGACGACGCCGCCAAACGCGCCGTGCAGGTGATACCCGAGCCCGACACCGAGACGTCGGTCATTGCGGTGGACGATCCGCCGCAATGGCCGCGACGGCGTTTCCGGTGGGGCGCGTTGTTTTGGGGCGCCTCAGGCGGCTTGATCCTGCTCGCCGCCGGTCTCGGCGTCGTTCGCCTGATCGAGGATCTGTTCGCGCGCAATCAGGAATTCGGTTTTCTTGGGCTGGCGCTCGCCATCCTGGCCGCGGTCTCGCTTCTGGTCGTCGTCATTCGCGAGACCATGGGTCTGGCGCGGCTAGCGACCATCGAGAAGCTGCATCGGCGCGCCGCGGATACGCTCCTGCACGACAATCGCCAGGAAGGCCTGGCGGTTGCGCGCGACCTCCTTGTGCTCACGCGCCGCATGCCGCGGCTGGCGCGCAGCCGCGCGACAATGGAAAGTCATCTCGGCGATATCATCGACGGCGCCGACCTGGTGCGCCTTACCGAGCGCGAACTGATGACGCCGCTCGATCAGCAGGCGCGCCGCATCGTCACCGCGGCGGCAACGCGGGTGTCGGCCTTCACCGCGGTGAGCCCGCGCGCCGCCGTCGACGTATTGTTCGTGTTCGGCTCGGCGCTGCTCCTGGTGCGCCGGCTGTCTTTGCTGTACGGCGCGCGGCCGGGCGCGCTCGGCCTGATGCGGCTCATGCGTCTCGTGGTCGTGCACCTGGCGATGACCGGCGGCATGGCGACCACCGACGGCCTGGTTCAACAGATGCTCGGCCACGGCATCGCCGGCAAATTGTCGGCGCGGCTCGGCGAGGGCCTGCTCAACGGTTTCCTCACCGCGCGCCTGGGCCTCGCCGCAATGGACGTCGTGCGGCCGCTGCCGTTCACCGCCTTGCCGCGCCCGACGCTGCGCAATCTCATGAGCGACGTGCTGCGCGGCTTTGGCGAGAAGGAAGAAGCGCCGCCGTAGAGAGTCCGATCTATCGCGATCTTCGGGTGGCCGGATCGGCCGCCTAGCGCAACGACAGTGTCATGCCGCCGAGGCCGAGCGAGACCTGAAAGCCGGCCTGAACGCCCTGCAACTGCAGCAACACGCCGTTGCCGTTCTGCAGCGATGCCACTTGGCCACCGCCCACGAAGGAGCCGCCAGCGCCTGCGCCCGCATAAGTGCCGGCGATGGCGCCGGGGCTGGTCAGATTGCTTGCGGTGCCGACCAGGTCCACCGCCGCGACGCCGAGGCTGCCAAGGCCGATGCCGCTGACCGCCAGCCGATATCTGTGACCATGAAAGATCAAGACGCCGCTGCCGCCGCCGACGCCGATAATGAATCCCACTTTGACGATGTGCAGGCGGACCTGGCCCGTGGTCTGCGCCTGCGACGGCGTGGCAGCGCCCAGCAGCATCACCGCCAACGACACCGCGGCCGCGGCCATTTTCATTGCGCGCGTAAAGACAAGCATCGACGCCTCCCGATTGATTTTTGCCGTTCCGTCCGGCCCGAGCGGAGCAGTACCACAATTCCCGACCGTCTCACATATTGGACCACGGTCCAATAGCGCCCGCGCTCGAGGAGAAGCATCGCCGTCGGGCGATCAATGCGCAAAGATCAAGCACGTCGTCGTGCCGTGCGCGAGAACGCGGCCGTCCTTATCGGTCAACTTTCCCTCGGCGGTGCCGACACGGCGCCCGCAACTGATGACCTTGCCTTCGGCCTTCACCAGGCCGGTCTGCGGGGTGATGGGCCGAAGCAGCGAAATCTTGAACTCCAGCGTCGTTTGCGTGAGTCCCTTGTCCAGCATCGACTGCACCGCGAGCCCCATGGCGCTGTCGAGCAAGGTCGCGGCAAGACCGCCGTGGACTGTGCCTGCCGGATTGCGGTGCCCCGCGTGCGGTGTTGCGGCGGCAACCACACGGCCCTTGGCAACCTCGACGATGTCATAGCCGAGCGTTTCCGCCATGGAGTTCAGCGGCAGCGTGCCGTCGACCAGCCCCTGGACGAATTCGAGACCGCTCAGGGCGCGTTGTTGGTCGTCGTCGATGACGCCGAAACGTTTGCCAGCAAAGGATTCCGTCATGCATCGCACTCCAAGCCGGTTGGCCACGCCGCGCCCACAGCGCCGGCGGCACGATCAACCTTCCCCATGGTGTGAGGATCGCCCGGCGGTACCTCGGAAACCACCCGGTTTCTGCGGCACCTAAAAAGCGCGCGTAGGATTAGGCGAAGCCGTAACCTGCCGTGGCGCGGAGTTTCGCCAATGCGGCTTTCCCCGCTCGGGTCGCTTCGGACATGGTTTCAAAAAACTCGGATTCGCGCACTGGCTTACTCTTGCCCGCCGCGTAAATCTCCCATCGCCAGGGTCTAGGTGGGCGCCCTTTGTTCTTGATGGCAAGGGTCAAATCAGAGGGGTTGAAAGTCGGGGTCTTTTCCATTCGAGGACTATCGAGGTTCCGATTGGGTGGCGACAAATCCCGAAAAGGCACGGTGCAACATCAATTCGCACTCTTGCGCGCGCTGCCGTGCTATCTCCGAGCCCCAGCACAGCAGAATTTCACGTAAATCCCGGATTGCGACATCGACTGCCGTCACCAAGTCGATCTCGACGTTAGCGCCGTCGTCGATACGATAGTCGCTAAGCTTGAGTATTTCAGCGCTCACTCGGCACTCCGCGAATCACCCTGCCGGGAGGATGGAGGCCAGCGGTTAACGCGCCGTGACCGGCAGACTCCAGGGACGGCTACGGTTTGCCAGAGCCGGCTTTGTCGACGTAAGAGAAATACGCGTTACCAATAGCAGCCTTTGCGGGAATAACCGGGATGACCATGCCAGAGAACGGGCCGCCTCCAGTGGTGGGAGCCTATTGGATCAACGAGGAAGATTATCCGGCGCTGCGGCAACTTTTTGACGACGGACATAAAATGCCTCGCACCTGGAAGGAATGGCTGAAAATTGCCGAAGAAATGGAACAGGGGCTTAAGGCCTACGGACACGTCGTCATGCGCGTCAATATCGATCCGACCACATTTTCGGATTGGTGTGCTGCTCATGGCACGAGCCCGAGCCGGGAAGGACGCAAAATGTTCCTCGCTGCAGCCGTCTATGAGAGGTACGGCGATCAAGATTGACCATGGCGCCTTCGAGAACGCGAACGGATATGTCACCCTTGAATTGCGATGTGCGCTTTACCGTCGAATGCGGACACTATCTGCGCGATGATGAGTCGACATAGGCGGTCTGCGGGGACCGCTCCCAGGCGTCACGCCTTGCGCGCCTGATGCTTGTCGATCGCAGCCTGCACCGCGGCGCGCGACTGATCGCCGGCGCTGGCGTATTTCGCCTTGGCGTCGTCATAGCTCCATTGCCGCAGCTCGTTGGCGTTGCGCTGGAAATGCGGGTGGACGTAGCGCGCCATCAGCTCGTAGCTTTTTTTGGTTGCAGGCCAGTCGGCCCAGTTGTGCGCCAGCAAGAGCACGCCGCCGAAACCGCCGTTCGAGCCGCGCCACAGCCGTTCGAAATGGCGGATGCAATCGTCCGGCGTGCCGATGCAGGCGATGCCCGAAGCCACCAGATACTCGGCGGGGTCGCTGGTGATGTCGGGCGGCACGATGGGGAAGGTCGCCACTTCGGCGAAATAGTGCTTGAAGTCTTCCAGGCCGAAATTCATATCGGCGCGCGCCTGCTCGCGGGTTTCCGCCACGTGCGCGAAGGTGACGATGCGCCACTTCTTGCGGTCCGCCGTCTTGCCGTGCGCTTTCGCGCTCTCCTCGTAGACGCCCCAATTGCTGGCATGGGCTTTCAGCGCATCGTCCGAGGTGCCGCCGATCGACAGCATGCCGATGCCGTGCTTGCCGGCCGACAGCGCGCCGGTCGGCGAGCGCGCCGAGGCCACCGCCATCTCCATCATCGGCTGCGAATAGCTTCTGAATTGCAGGCGCGCTTCGTTGAGATCGAACCAGTCGGTTTTCTTCGTCACCACGCCGCCCTGCATCAGCGCCATGATGACGTCGAGCGATTCATCGAGCTTGCGCCGCTGGTCCTCGGCTTTGAGCCCCATCTTGATGGCGTCATAAACCAGCGAGCCCGGCCCGACGCCGAACATGGCGCGGCCGCGCGTCATGTAGTCGAGCTGCATCATGCGGCCCGCCACAGTGAAAGGATTGTGATAGGGCAGCGAGACCACGCCGGTGCCGAGCCGGATGTGGCGCGTGCGCTGGGCCGCCGCGGCAATGAACATTTCCGGGCAGGCGATGATCTCGTAGCCGCCGGAATGGTGCTCGCCGATCCAGGCCTCGTGATAGTTCAGCCGGTCGAGATGGACCAGAAGCTCCATGTCGCGCTCGAGCGCCAGCAGCGGGTTTTCGCCTAGCGCGTGGAACGGTGCGAGGAAAATGCCGGTCTTTAGAAATCTGTCTTGCATGGATTTGGTCTTCTTCGCGAGGGTTCCTCTACCGTAGCATAACCGATCGGACCGCTATTTGGGCGAGGCGGACGCGATGCAATGGCCGCCCTTGTTCTGCCGCCGTCTTCGCGTCACTTTGGCAGCCCTGGCACCATCGCCGCATTGGGGACGTCGACGGAGATCGAGTTGGATACGGTTACCACTGTACCTGCCGCGACCAGAGTGAACGCGTCATCGCCTGCGTTTCGCGCCGTCATCTATATCGTCGCCTTCGTCACCGGCGCGATCGTGATGAGTTTTGAAATGCTCGGCTCGCGCTATCTCAATCCCTATTTCGGCAGCGGCATCTATACCTGGGCGGCGCTGATATCGACGGTGCTGGCGGCGCTCACTGCCGGCTATTTCCTCGGCGGCTTCATCGCCGATCGCACGGTGTCGGCTTCCGTCCTGGGCGCGATCGTCTGCGTCGCATCGCTCTATCTCCTGGCATTGCCGAGCTTTGCCGACGTCATACTGGGATTTGTGTCCAACACCATGGACGACGTACGGCTTGGCAGCCTCGCCGCTGCGCTCGCCATCATGGTCCTGCCGGTGGCGCTATTCGGCGTCTATTCGCCGTTTGCGATCAGGCTGGTGTTGCGCGCCGCGCAGCATTCCGGAACGATCTCCGGCGCCGTCTATGGCGTTTCCACCGCAGGCTCGATCGCCGGCACGCTGGGCACGACATTCTTCCTCATCCCGGCGATCGGGACGCGCGCGATTACGCTTTTGCTGGGCGCTGCCGGCCTGGGCTGTGGTTTGCTGCTGTTTGCGCTCGGCCGGCTGCATCGGCGGGCATTGGGTGCCGCGGCACTGGCCGCGCTCGCGGTGCTCGTGCTCGGCGGCGGTCGTGCCTGGTCGGACGATGTGATCGACGCCAACGTGCGGGCGCAAATGCTCAAGCACGGCGACGGCCGGGTCGCGCATCTGGAAACCGAGTACAACAATCTGTTCATCGACAAGCACGGCTCGATGCTCGGGCTGAGCAGCATGCATACCGGCCGGCCCAACTACGTCGAATCGATCGTCGATCTCAAAGACCCCGACGCCATGCCGGTGCCCTACAACCAGACCATGACGGCGGCGCTGGCTTATCCGGCGGCGCCGAAGCGCATCCTGATGATCGGGCTCGGCGCCGGATCGATCTCGACCTATCTCGGGCGCGCCATGCCGGATGCCCAGATCGACGTGGTGGAGCTCGACCCCGGCGTCATCAGCGCGGGCAAGGACTATTTCGGTCTGCGCGCGACCGATCGGATACACCTCATTGCCGGCGACGGCCGCGTCTATCTCAACCGCCACAAAGATCTTTACGACCTTATCCTCTTGGATGCATTTCGCGAGCTCGGCATTCCATTCCATCTGCTGACGCGGGAATTCTATACGCTCGTCAAGGAGCATCTCGCTCCCGGCGGCGCCATGGCGTCGAACGTGGCCGCCAATACAAAGCTTTATCTCTCGACCTTGGTCACCTTGGGCGCGGTATTTCCGACCGTCGATGCCTATCCCGATTGGCTCGACCGCAGCGAGGCGCAGGTGATTGCGGTCGCCATGCCGGCGCCGCGACCGACCGCGGACGCGTTGCAGCAATCCGCCACCGCGCTGCAGCAGCAGTATCATTTCCGCTATCCCTTGCCGGCGCTCGCCGGCAAACGGGTTACGGAGCCGAATTCGGAAGGCGGCGCGTTGCTGACCGACGATTTCGCGCCGGCCGACCTTTATCGGGTCACGCCCGTCAAATTGCCGAAGCGCCCATAAGGCGCTCGCGACCACCGATGAAGTGATCGCGTAATGGTTTTTGTTGCGGTGCGTTAGAACTCGCCGATTGAGTCCCTGTGACGCACGTCACATCGGCCGCCAAAGGATTTGCGTATACAAGCAGCGGCGGCGCCGATTGGGGGGACGGGAACAATGGCGGCCTATTTCATCTCTGATGCTTCCGTGAAGAATCGCGAAGCTTTGGGCATGTTTCGCGCGCGGGCGCTGGCATCGATCACCCGCTATGGCGGTCGCTATTTGGTGCGTGCCGGCTTGGTCGAGCCGGTGGAAGGCGACTGGAAACCAAACGCGATCATCGTCATCGAATTTCCCGATCTGGAGCGGGCGAGGACTTGGTATCGATCCGCCGAATATGCTTCCGCGCTCGCCATCCGCGACGACGCCATCAGCCGCGACATGATTCTTGTCGAGGGAGTGCTTTGACCGAACGCTCGCCTTGGCGTGAAGCGAGTCCTTCCATCGCGCCGACAACGTCCACGATTCCCGCAGGACATTCGTAGAACCGACGTTACAGAATATCTGCCGATGTTATCGTTCCCTTATCCACCTAATTGGATAAACGCGGCGCCGAGTCATTCTTTAAAAGGGACACATATTCGGAAAATTTTCTCGTTGGATAGGTGAGAGCGAGGTAGGCAAAATCTAAGACGAGATAGATCACCACAACTCCAATTTCTATTTTTCCTATTGAAAAATCACCCCTAAAAGCCGGAATGGCCATGAGCAAAAAGCATCCATTTATGGCAAGCAACACGTTGCGTAAGAGGATCATGAACTAAGACTCCTGCTGTGATTTGGGAAGATCGCGGCGGCCCACTAGTTCCACGATGCGCCAATCGATTGATCTGCTCGCATTCCTATTGCGCGCGAAGCCGGGCTGACCCGGATAATGTCTTCGAGCTCACTGACAAACGAACTGCTCGCCCGAGTGGCCGAAGCAGAATTTCTTGCCGACATTGACGAGCTGAACGCGGCGGTTGACGCCCGATGTCGGGTGCGCCGGGTCGCGCAATTGTTCCTCGCCCATGCCGACCGCGTCCAACACGGCGGGATTGACGCCGAAGGGCTCGACCAAGGCTTCGCGGATCGCTTCGGCGCGGCGTTGGCTTAAACCCACATTGGACTGGCGGCTGCCGACCGAATCGGTGTGCCCGATCACCAGAAAGCCATAACCGAGCAAGAGCGGATGATGCAGCGCGTCGGCGATAGCGCCCACGGTGCGATAAGACGACGGCCGGATGACGGCAGAACCGAAGTCGAAATCCACCTCGACGACGAATTGGGTGAGGCCTTCGAGCTGCGGGAAACTCATCGGCCGCGGCGGCAGCGCTCCCGGATTGTCGCGGATGTTGTCCAACACGGCCTGGCGCATCTGGGCGCCGGTCATCGAAAGTCTATTGTTGCCGCTGACATTGGCCAGGCTGGTGGCCATCTGCGATGAATTGATCGATTGTTGCGCCAGCGCGGCGGTGACGACGGCGGCGCAGAATAGCGCGCCGATGGCGAGCGTGTGATGCAGCTTCATGGCCGTGCCTTTTCGGTAGCCCAACCGGTATCGACGAAGGTCTGGTAACAGCGCGGGCTCATCGCTTGCGGCGCCAGGCCCGCCATGCAGGTCACCAGATTGGCATCGGCAAACGACGTGCCGCACAAGCGCAAGATATCCGCACTGCAAACCTCGCCGATATCGCGCTGCGCCGTGGCGCGGCGTGTGATCGACGCATAAACCACGCCGGTGGTCTGCTGGCATTGCGGCGACATCCGCGCCGCATTGGCGTCGAAGCACGCCCGCAGGCGCGGGCCGAGCGGGACGCCCTTGCAGAATCTGGCAATGTCGTTTTTGCACACCGTGGCGATCTGCGAAATTGCCTCGGCGTAGCTCATCGTCTGCGCCGACGCCGCGCCCCCGCCGCCAATCAGAATCAGCAATGCCAGGCCGAACGAGGTCCGCTTCATTGCCATGCCCTCCTACCCAAATACCTTACTTATTTTCTGTGCCTCCCCTAAACTGTCGCCCAGGGGCCGATCAGGATCAAGACAAGCTTTTCCTACAGCAGAGGTGATCGCTCTTTTGCAATGACGTCGAACACGAGGAGGCGAAGCCATGGCTGTGAATTTGGCCGCGATATTGGATCACTTGGACAAGGTATCCGTTTTCGGTCCCTCTGCGATGGCGCTCTTCCTCATCCTGGGCCTCGATTGGGTGTTTACGGGCATCCACACCTACCAGGAATGGCGCGGTGAAGCAGCGCCGCTGTGGCGCGTTTTCGGCGCGGTCGTCGGCCTTCGGCTGCCCAATCGGGTCGGGTTCTTGCTGTTCACGGTGACGCTGACGCTCGCTCTATGGATCGTAGGGCTCGCGGGCATAGCCGGTTGGCTGCCTTGGATCGGCGAATTGTCGGAGCCGGCACCGGTCCGCGCGCTGGGGATTCTGATCGGGGCGCGAATCGGCGACACCTTGATCTCGCATTGGGGCCTGTATGGTCTGGGCTATCGCCCCAATCCGGGTCTCAAATCGACGCCGCTCTATGTCCTCGAAGCCGTTTTCATTCTGCTGACATTTTGGCGCGGCCTTTCGCATGACCCGCATGCGGCGCTTTGCGGATTTGTCATCGGCGCCGGATTCTTCGTTCTGGTATTGCCGGCGCTATGGGCGTGGCGGATCATCGCACCGTCCTGGCGGCGTGAGCCTTGGACGCGATGGCAACCCTTGCCGGCGTGGGCATTGGACTAGCGACCTCCGCCGTTCCGCCTCTATAAGAATTCAGCACCGCAACGATCGCCGCGGTTGAGCGACGACGAAGATTGGGACGGGGAAATGCCGACACGACGTCATCTGTTGAGAGTTTTCGGCGGCGTGTACGCAGCAACAAGCTTGCGGGCGCGCGCCGCCGAATTTCCGTCCGGCCCGATCACCTTCATCGTGTCGTTCCCGGCGGGCGGCAGCATCGACGTCGTGGTGCGATCGATGGCGGGACGGCTGCAGGAGCAATTCGGCAAGGCGATCGTTGTCGAGAATCGCGCCGGCGCCGGCGGCGTGTTGGCCGCGGGCGACGTCGCCAAGGCCGCGCCTGACGGACAGACGTTGTTGGCCGCGGCGAGCTCGCTGGCCGCCAATCCGACGCTCGTCAAAGCGTTGCCCTACGACACGCTCAAGGACCTGCAGGCGGTGGCGTTGATCTTCCGCACGCCGCTGGTGCTGGTGGTCGATCCGAAATTGCCGGTTCATTCGTTGGCTGAGCTGGTGGCGCTGTTGAAAGCAAAACCCGGCCAGATCAATTTCGGCCACGGCGGCCCCGGATCGGCGATCCATCTGGCCGGCGAATTGTTTCAGGTCATGACCG
>Ga0209579_10004168_pt1 | contig 10174 bp, 12 predicted proteins | sample Coa_R1_2_FD_187152 | JGI IMG/M metagenome (GOLD analysis project Ga0209579, IMG submission 187152) | Surface soil microbial communities from Centralia Pennsylvania, which are recovering from an underground coalmine fire - Coalmine... | ecosystem: Environmental > Terrestrial > Soil >... | reverse complement strand
GGCGCTGCACTGATCACCACGGTCACCTACCGGCATTACGCGAGGTCACGCCCGGTCTACGATCACACCACCGTGCTCGTGCGTGCTCCGCGCGGGACGATGTATGTGCTCGACCGGGTGGCCGGCTTCCCGACCGGCGACGCTCACGCCGAGACCGTTCGACGCCTCGCCGAGCTGCCGGCGGGGACGCGCGTCATCGCCGGGCCGACGGGGGTCGGCCTGAGCTTCGTCAGCGGGAGCGAGAGCTCGTGCGGTTGGTACGGCTTCTTCCCGAACGAGGTCCCAACCGACGGGGCGGACGAACGGTTGCTCGATTGCCTGCGCCGGGATCCGCCGGACGTCGTCGTGTGGCTGGCGATGGACCTCTTCGAGGAGTGGGGCTCGCGCGGCTTCGGCGTGGACTACGCACGGCGGTCGGCCGCCTGGCTCCAGGCGAATTACGCGGTCGACGCGCGGATCGGGCCGGCCGGCTACGTGACGATCCTCAAGCCGGCAAGGTGAGACAAAACGGGAGCTTCGAACAACTATCGTTGCGGCAGTACGACGCGGTAGCTACAAGCGTCCCGGTGCGACTCATCTGCTTCGGGGACATCCACATGGCTTTTCATGCCATTGAGCGCCTCGGACCGACCCTGCACGAAGCCGATTGGGCAATCCTCACCGGCGACCTCACGCACTTCGGAGACCCGCCGGACGCCTTCCGGGTCGTCGACGCGGTGAGCGCGTACTGCCCGAACGTGCTCGCGGTCACCGGGAATCTCGACATGCCGTGGGTCATCGATGCTTTCCGCGAGCGCGGCATCTCCCTCCACGGCGAGGGCCGCCGCCTCGGCGATCTCGGCGTCTTCGGGTGCGGCGGCTCCAACATCACGCCGATGGACACGCCGACCGAGCTCGAGGAGGACGAGCTGCGCGCGACGCTCGAGCGGGCGCACGCGATGGTGGCGGACGCGCCGCGCCGGCTCATGATCTGCCACACGCCACCGTACGCGACACAGCTCGACCGGCTGCTGAACGGGCGCCCGGTCGGGAGCCCCGCGGTGCGCGCGTTCATCGAGGAGCGGCGCCCCGACGTCGCCGTCGTCGGCCACATCCACGAGGGACGCGGCGTCGAGTGCGTGGGTGCGACGCAGGTGCTCAACGCGGGCGCGCTGCGCGAGGGCGGATACGTCGCGATCGAGGACGGCCCGGCCGGCCTCGCCGCGGAGCTGCGCAACTTCCGCAGCGCGGTGGCCGCGTAGCGTGCCGACGCCCGCGCTGCGCGTCGACCATGTCTCGATCGCTGTTGACGCGATCGAGCCGGCGCTCGCGCTCTTCAGGCGCGTGCTGCCGACCCGCATGAACGTCGAACCGCGCCCGGGCTACGACGACCAGTTCGTGTGGACGGACTTCCTGGTCGGCGACTTCAAGATCGAGCTGATCGAGAGCGCGCGGCCCGGGAGCTTCGTCGAGCGCTTCATCGCCGGGCGCGGCGAGGGGTTCCATCATCTCTCCATCGACGTGCCGGACGGCGATCTCGATCGCTGGACGGCGGAGCTCGAGGGGGCCGGGCTGCGCATCGTCGACCGCGGCGACTTCGGCGACGCGAAGACCGCCTTCATCTCGCCGCGCAGCACGCCGGGTATCCTGGTCCAGTTCTGGCAGACTCCGTACCACGAAGGGCAGCCGGGGCGCCGGGTCGTCGAGCGCGACGGCGTTCGCTTCAAGGTCGACCACCTGTCCATCGCCGTCCGCTCGATCGACACGACGCTCGCCTGGTTCCAGCGCTTCTTCGCGGTCGAGCTCCGGCGGCCGAAGCACCGCGGCTGGGACGGCAGCTTCCACCTCGCGAGCTTCTGGCTCGCGGGCTACAAGATCGAGCTCGTCGAGCCGACACGTGAGGACACGGCGATCGCCCGCTTCCTCGCCGAACGCGGCGAGGGCTTCCACCATCTGGCGGTGCACGTCGACCGCATCGATCCGCTGCTCGAGCGGCTCCGCGACGAGGGCATCCGGATCATCGGCGAGGCGGCGATCGGCGGCGGCCGCAAGACCGCCTTCATCCATCCGCGCGACGCGCACGGCATCCTCCTCCAGTTCTGGCAGGAGCCGGGCCTGGGAGACGCGAAGGGCGCGTGATGCATCTCGGTGCCGTGACGCTCGATGCGGCCGGCACCCTGTTCGAGCCGGTCGAGCCGATCGGCGTCACGTACGCCAGGGTCGCAGCGCGCCACGGGATCGTCGTCGCGCCGAACGCCGTCGAGCGCGGCTTCGCAGACGCGTTCGCCGCGGCCCCCCCGCTGGCGTTCCCGAAGGCGACCCCGGCGACGCTCGCCGACGAGGAGCGTACATGGTGGTCGTCGATCGTGCGCGCGGCGCTCGGCGTCGAGCCGACGCCGGCGTTCGCGACGTGCTTCGCCGAGCTCTACGAGCACTACGGCGCTCCGGCCACCTGGCGGGTCTTTGACGAGGTTCCGGACACGCTACGTGCGCTACGGAACCACGGACTCAAAGTCGCGGTCGTCTCGAACTTCGACCGCCGCCTCGACGGGCTCGTCGCGGGTCTCGGGCTCGCACCGCTCGTCGACGCCGTCGTGTCCTCGACGCGCGCGGGCGCGGCGAAGCCCGCGCCGGATATCTTCCACACGGCACTGCGCGCGCTCAGCGTCACCGCCGCCGCGGCGCTGCACGCGGGCGACAGCGTCGTCGCGGACGTCGCGGGCGCACGCGCTGCGGGGCTCCGCGCCGTGCTGGTCGACCGGCACACGAGACGTCCGCTCGTCCCCGCCGACACGATCGTGGTCACCACGCTCGCGGAATTGGCTCGGGTTGTCGCCGTTACAGACATGCCGCGCTGAGACAAACCCGAGGCAAGCGCTGCCTGCGTAGGCGGCAGCAGCGGCGCGATTGCACGCCAGGCGGTGCATTCCACGGCAGGACGGCGGCGGCACGCAGCTTGCTTGGTCATCCTTCACAGGGGAGGAGACGATGCTCGACCGAACCTTGAGCGGAGCCCGATGCTGGACGGTGCGCCCGATCATGCACCACGCAGGCTATCTCCCGCGACGGCTCGGTGGCACTGTCCGTTACGCGGTCGAGAATCTCGACCGCCGGCTCCTGAACGTCGACTTCGATTCCGGCCAGTCGATGATGGTATTCGTCGACGACGTCGTCATCGACGACGCCCGCGCAAACGCCGGCGACGCGTAGCGGCGCGGGCGGCGATCGCCGTCCCTTCGCGAGACGTAGCCGTCGGGTGGGGCGAGGCGAGGCTCCGCCGAGCCGAAGCGACGGGGTCCGGGGGCATCGGACGGGCCCCCGGATGAGTTAAGGCGTCGTCGCGGGCGACAGGCTCCGGTTCCAGAGCCAGGAGAGCCATCCCGTCGCAGCAACGTCGCGATCGGCGACGACACCGACGCGGCCGAGCTCCTGATCGCCGCGGCGGATGACGACATCGCCGACCGGCTGGTGCTCGTGGACCGGCGCCTGCAAGAGCCGCGGAATGCGTGCCTCGACGGCAATCCCCTTGTCGTCGCCGCGCTTCACGAGCAAGCGGAGATCGTCGAGCGCGACGGCCTGCACCGTCTCGCCATTGGCTCCCGCGACGGGAATCTGACCCACGGCCGTCCCGCGGTGGGCCGGGGCGACGACGCGGTAGCTCGCGAAGCCCTCGTTCAGGATGCGCGCCGCCTCGCCGAAGCACTCGTTCTTCGTCGGTAGCCCGAGGATGACCGCGATCAGATTGAGATCGTTCCGGGTCGCCGTTGCAGTCACGGAGAAGCCGGCCTCACGGTAGTACCCGGTCTTGAGACCGGTTGCGCCGCTGAAGGTGCGCACCAGATGGTTCGTGTTCGCCATCTGCAACGTGTCGTTACGGAAGCCCGCGGACGCCGTACCCGCCCACTGCATCACCTCGGGGTACTTCATGACCTCGCGCCCGAGGACCGCGAGATCGTGCGCACTGGTCAGGTCGGCGGTCTGACCCTTCCCGGGCGGGAGGCCGTGCACGCTCTGGTACGTCGTGTCGGTGAGCCCGAGCGCCTTCGCGCGTTCGTTCATCAGGTCGACGAAGGCCGCGGTCGAACCGGCGATGTGCTCCGCTACGGCGACCGCGGCGTCGTTCGCGGACGCGATCATGACCGCTTTCAGCATCTCGCCGAGCGGGAACGACTCGCCCTCCGCGAGGTAGACCTGGGAGCCGCCGATGCGGCTGGCCCACGCGGACGTGCGGACCGGCTCATCGAGCTTGAGCTGGTGCTCGTGCACGCGCTCGATCGCGATGAGGACGGTCATCATCTTCGCCATCGAAGCGGGGGGCCAGCGCTTGTGCGCTTCATGCTCCGCGAGCACCGTCCCGGTGTCCGCGTCCATCAGCACGTACGCGACCGGCGGCGTGCCGGTCGCCCTGGCGGGGACCGTGGCGATCCCGGTCAGGATCGCCGCCAGCGCCATCATCCTCCACATCGCACCGCCTCCCCTTCGACGAACGCCATGCGGCGTCCGGCGTACCTCAGCTGCCGAGCGCCGAGAGCGCGTCGGCCCGCCGGATGAGCTGATCCGGCTCGGCGCGGATCACGTGCCCGTCGCCGTCGAGCTCGCCGTCGAGGAGCAGCCCACCCACGTCGCCCGCACGTCGGAGAAACGAGAGAAAGCCCTGACGCGTGAGACGCTGCGCCACGTAGCCGCGCGTCTTGACGAGATCGGACCACACCGGACCGACGGCGGAATCGTTCGTCCAGACGAACAGCGTCCAGCCCCAGTCCCACCGTCCGCCGAGGTACTCGCCCGCCGAGCGTCGCGCCGGCGGCCGCCAGAAGACGAGGAACCCGCTGGAGCGACCGAGCGCTTGCAGCGCGGCGAGCGGACGCGGACGGGTCGCCCGCGGGCGGTGCGCCGGCACACCACGGAGCCGCCGGCGCGCCGTGAAGTCGACCTCGATGACCTTGGCGCGGTTCTGGAGCAAGCCGCGCGGACGTTACCAGAGCCGCCCGCGCAAGGTCAACGTAAAGTGTGAAATACGGTCAGTTACCGCCGTAGCGGTCGTCGGCCTGCAGCGCGTAGTGCTCGAGCAAGCGCTGCTCCGCCTGGCGGAAGGCGATGGCGCGCAGCATCTCCTGCGTCTGCTGCGCGAGCGGGACGGACGCGATCACCCCGACGAGCTCGGCAGGCGAGAGCTGCGCGATCGCGGTCTCCATCGTCTCGATCACACCAGTCGGGATTTCGGACACTTCGACCTTGTCCGCGACCTTCAGCGCCGCCTCGAACCGCGACGCGAACTGCTCCTTCGCCTCCGCCCGCTCTTCCGGGCTGCAGACGACGTTCAGCTTTTGCGATGCCGCGTCGAACAGCCGATCGAATGCCTGGAGGAGCGCTTCGCGTCCCGTCATGGGTCGCCGGACTGTAGTCATCGCCCGGCGCGCTGTCACCCCCCTACGACCGGGTTTGACGGTCCCGCGCACGCGGCATAGCGTCCGGCCCCGTGCGCATGATCGCGATCGTGCTCGTTCTCGCCGCCGTGGGCGTCACCCGCGCGGACGACGACAGCGAGCGACGGGCCGAAGCGGCCGCCGCGCGCGCCGAGGCCGCCGCCACCCGTTCCGAGGAGGCCGCGACGCGCACCGAGGCGGCCGTCCAGCGCTTCGAGCGCGCCGTCACCGCGCTGGAGGAGCGGGAGCGGACCCGCGGGCGGAAGGCTACTCCCGGGCGCCGGCCCTAGGGTTGTCAGCCGCGCGCGGTGCTTGCTACAGCCGCGCCATGGACGGGACCCGAGGCATGGGCAGCTCGCTCGTAAAGCCGGCAGCGGGGCCGGAGGCGACGCGCGTGGACGGCGGCGCGGTCGTCGCGCGCGTTCTCGCGGAGCAGCGGGTGAGTCATCTGTTCACGGTGAACGGTGGCCACATCTGGCCGATCCTCGCGCATCTCCGCGAGCACGGCATCGAGATGGTCCACATGCGCCACGAGCAGTCGTGCGCCTACGCCGCCGACGCCTGGGCGCGCGCGAGCGGCAGGCCGGGCGTCCTCTGCGTCACCGCGGGCTGCGGGCTCACGAACGCCGTCACCGGCCTCTGCGTCGCGGGGCTCACCGGCAGTCCCGTCGTCTGCCTCTCCGGCCAGCATCCGACCAGCGAGGACCAGCTCGGCTCCTTCCAGGAGGCGTACGGAACGGAGATCTGCCGCACCTTCTCCAAGTTCACGAAGCGGGTGCTCGACTGGTCGACGATCGGCATGGACGTCCGAATGGCGTTCCGCGAGGCCATGGCACCACCGCCTGGTCCCGCGCTGGTCGAGATTCCGACGAACGTCCTCTACCAGGAGGAGGAGCTCGCGAAGGCACGGCACGGTGCGCGCGTCTACGCGCCCGAGGAGCTCCGCTCCGCGGGCGACCCCACGGCGATCGCACGCGCGCTCGAAGCGCTCGCGCGCGCGGAGCGGCCGCTGGTCGTCGCGGGCGACGGCGTCTTCTGGTCCAACGCAGCCGCCGAGCTCCGCGCGCTCGCCGAGCGCCTGGAGCTTCCCGTCTACACCCGGCGCGCGGCGCAAGGCGCGGTGCCCGAGGACGACCCTCTCGCGGTCCGCGGCGCGTGGAAGAAGCCGTTCACTGCCCGCGCCGACGTGATCCTCGCGATCGGCTTCCGTTTCTGGAGCGGCGAGCACTTCGGCGAACCGCCCACCTGGAACGCCGACGCGACGTACATCCAGATCGACGCGGCACCGTCGCGCGTCGGCTGGCACGTGCCCGCCACGATCCCGATCGTCGGCGACCCAAAGCTCGTTCTCCGGCAGCTCGTCGAGCGCGCCGACGCGGAACGCGTGCAGCGCCGCGGTGGGCCCTGGCTCGCCGAGATCGCGCGCGTGCGGGGCGAGTTCGAACGCGCGCTCCGCGAGCAAGAGACCGAAGTGCACGCGCGGACGCCGATCCACCCCGCGCGCCTCACACGGGATCTCCTCGAGCTCATGGACCGCGACGCGACGCTCGTCATCGACAGCTTCACGCTCTCCGGGTGGCTCTCGCAGTGGCTCGCCGCCCGCTTCCCCGGCCAGATCGTCGACGCCGGCCCGCTCGCGCCCGTCGGCCACGGTATCGGCATGGGCATCGGCGTGCAGCTCGCCCGCCCCGGCAAGCAGGTCATCGTCGTGATCGGCGACGGCGGCTTCGGGATCGGCGGCATGGAGCTGGAGACGGCCCTCAAGCACCGCCTCCCGATCGTGACGCTCCTATGGAACAACAGCTCCTGGGGCCCGAGCTTCGACCAGATGCCGATGCTACGCGGCCGCGTCGACCCTTTCGACATGCTGCCGGAGCTGCGTTACGACCGGATGTTCGAAGCGATCGGCTGCCACGGCGAGTTCGTACGCGAGCCCGACGAGATCCGCCCGGCGCTGGAGCGCGCGTTCGCGGCGGGGAAGGCGTCGGTGGTGAACGTGATCGGGGATCCGCGCGTCGGGCATGCGCGGCTCGGGGGAAATCTGCTCGGGTCGACGAAGGTGTAGGCGGATAGCGAAGACCGTCATCAAGGAACGCGCCACTCCGCTATTTCGTACTGCGGCGCTGGTCTTGCTGGGCCTACGTTGCCTCACGCCTGATCTACTGGCGTCTTATCGTCCCCGAGCTTGCGCACATTCACCGCGTCCCGGTTGCGTGATGGACTGCCGTGTACGCACCATTTGGCGTTGCGGCGATCGCAGCCGGCGCGTTTGTATGGTCCGCGCGCCGCATTCCATCGCATGCCTTGTTCGCGGCGTTCGTTCCCCGCATCAGTACCGGCGATGTCGGCGCTGGCAACTGGCGCGCCGATCGCGCTCGACGTCGAGCTCCGCGATTTGATCCAGCCGCATTGCATCGCGCTCTTCGCCTGTTACTTCGTCGCGACGAGCATCCCGTTCGGCATGGCGATCAGTCTAGCAGGCTGCGGAAAAGTGCGTCGTGATCACGAAATTCTCTTCGTGTAACAGTCTCAATGGTCCTCGGATCAGGCCGAGTGCGTCGCCCGAAGGCTTTGGCGGCGGCGTCGCCCCAATGCCGACCACCTCTCGCACCGCCTCGTCATGCAGTCACCGCCCGGAGGTTCCGCAGTCGCACCAAGTTGTAGACGGCCACCGCGAAGGTGAACATCCAGCCGACGCGTGCGCGGCCCCGGAATCGCGTCTGGCGGCACAGCCCCACGGTCTTCAACCACCCGAACACCTCCTCCACGCGCTTGCGGAACCGCTGACTGACCGCGTAGCCGGAGTGGCGCGTGGTCCGCGCGTCGAGGGCGGTGATCTCCTTCGGCGCCACGTGCGGCGTCACGTTGAGCGTCCGCACGCATTCGACGAAGTCCCGATCGTCGTAGTGCTTGTCGCCGCCGAGCGTGGCCCGGCGGCGGCCAGGAATCTGCTTGGCCATCGCCCAGGCGGCTTCCTATTCGGCCCGTCCCGTCGCCTGCGTGAGCCGGCTGTTCACCACAAGCCCGTGGCGATTCTCGATGAGCACGTGCCCGAGGTAACAGAGCTTCGCCTCGTGGCCCTTGGCCTTCTTGAACAGCAACGCGTCCGCGTCGGTGATCGAGGCGTGCGTCGCGTTGCTCCGCTTCTCCCCGTGGAAGTTGACCGTGGGATTCCCCGGATCGTCCGGCGGCGGAGGCATGGTCCCCTTCCGCACGAAGCTCTTCTGCCCAGCCCACGCCTGGATCAGTGTCCCGTCCACCGAGAAGTGCTCATCGGACAACAGTCGCTCCTCGCGGGCGAGGTCGAGTACCCGCTGGAAGAATACCTCCGCGATCTCGCCCCGCAGCAGCCGCTCGCGATTCTTGGTGAACACGGTCACGTCCCACACCGGGTCATCCATGCTGAGCCCAACAAACCACCGGAAGAGAAGATTGTATTCGAGCTGCTCCATGAGCAGTCGCTCGCTCCGGACCGAGTACAGGACCTGGAGCAGGAGAGCCCGGAGCAGCTTCTCCGGCGCAATGGAGGGGCGACCCGTCTTGGGGTAGAGCGCGGCGAACCGCCGCGAGAGCTGCCGCAGCACCTCGTCGGTCATGTTCCGAATCGGCCGCAGCGGATGGTCGGCCGGAATCCGTCGCTCCGGCGAGACGTAGCTGAACATCCTCGCCTGCTGCCCATCGCCTCCCCGCATCGCCACGTCCTCCCTGCTAGGCTGCTAGCAGAGAGCTCCCCCACGATCAACGCGATCGCGGGTTTTTCCGCAGCCTGCTAGGTTACTTATCCCTTGCAGCCCGGTCACGCGCTGACTGATCGCACGGCAAGAGAGGCCGGCAGCCCAGGGACCACGCCACTTGACAAGCGTGCTGACTTTCTATAATATGTGCCGAATCAAATGTCGCCCCGGGCTCGACAGGCAGCGCTACCGTTCCGAACTCGGGGCGGCCGGCGCCCCGGCTCCGGCCGCAAACCCGCGGGACCGCGACCGTGCGTGCCTCATTGCTCGCGACCTACTCTCGACCGTCGGCATCCCGTCCACGTGACGATGCGCGTCGTGCCCGGCTTGGCGTCGCTCCGAACGGAGCGCGTCTTTTCAGCAATGCGCTGCGGTCTCGCGGCGGCATCTCGTGATCAGTTCCGAATCGCTCACTTCAGCGTACAGACCAACCACGTACATCTCCTCGTCGAGGCCAATGAAAGCCGCGCGCTCCAACGGGGCATGCAAGGACTCGGCATCCGCCTCGCGAAAGCGATCAACCGCGTCCTCGGGCGGCACGGTAAGATCTGGTCCGACCGCTACCACTGCCGCGCGCTCCGCACGCCGCGGGAAGTTCGCAACGGTCTGATCTACGTGTTGCTCAACGGCCGGAAGCACCACGTGACGGGGCGCGGGATCGATCCCTGCTCCTCGGGGTCATGGTTCGGCGGATGGAAACAGCGGGTCGAAGCGGCACACGGACCGGTCCCGGTGCGCGAGCCGCGAACCTGGCTTCTCCGCGTCGGCTGGCGGCGCAGCGGCCCGATTCGTTTTGACGACGCGCCTGCGTCGTAGAAGCGTCCGCCGAAGAGCACGCCGCATCGCTCGTGCATGACGATGCGTGCTGTTCACCGTCGTCGCCGGAGCGGACAATCGTCGGTGATGGGCTGGATGGAGTTGGTGGCCGGGGATGGGCTGATTGCGTCCGTCGGGCTCGCGTTCGGCCTGTTCCTGATTCTCGGGATGTTCGCCGACTACCGCTGGCGCACGGCCGTGGTCGCCGTCGTGGCGGTT
>Ga0209579_10004164_pt1 | contig 10179 bp, 8 predicted proteins | sample Coa_R1_2_FD_187152 | JGI IMG/M metagenome (GOLD analysis project Ga0209579, IMG submission 187152) | Surface soil microbial communities from Centralia Pennsylvania, which are recovering from an underground coalmine fire - Coalmine... | ecosystem: Environmental > Terrestrial > Soil > Unclassified... | reverse complement strand
ACCGACGCCGCAGCTGGGCGCGGTTATCGTGCTTACCGGTTATGCGGGTCCCGGCCGGGGCCATGTCGGCGTCGTCAGCGCAATGGTTTCCCTGCGCGAAATCCGTCTCGACCATGCGAACTGGCTTGGGGATGGCGCCATCTACATTGATGATCCGGTCGCGGATGTAAGCCCGGAAAACGACTGGAGCGAAGTTCGGGTCTGGAACCCCCGCACCGCCGCCTGGGGCCGCAAGACATATCTGGTTGAGGGATTTATCGGCCCCGATCGGGTCGACAACCCCGATCGCATCGCCGCCGAATAACGCCTCGGCCTTGCGTCTATATGGAATTTATATGCGGCCCGGGGTAGAGCGCTGCCCCCGATAATCGGTGCCCGCGCCGGACCGTCCCCGCCGGCGAGAACCCCGAGGCTCGTTCGTTTACACCTGAAATCGATTCACTCCTCGTGGCCCTGTCGGATGAACGAGCACCCAGGCATTTCCGCTGCGCCGAACGAACCGCTGTCCGGCGGCAGGACGTCTGCGCGTGGCCGGTACCGAACCGCGGCTCTGACCGTCGGCGCACTGGGCGTGGTGTTCGGCGATATCGGTACAAGCCCGCTGTACGCGATGCGCGAAACAGTGCGGGCAACCGGCGGAAGTGCCCCCGACCGGCTGTCGATCCTCGCCGCAGCGTCGATGATCGTGTGGTCGCTGATCCTCGTCGTTACCGTCAAATACGTTGTCCTCATCATGCGCGCCGACAACGACGGAGAGGGCGGCGTGCTTGCGCTTGCCGCTCTGGCGCATCGCTCGCAACAGATCGGCCGCGCGCTGAAGACCGCCATTGGTTTCGCGGCGATTCTCGGACTTGCGCTGTTTTACGGCGACGGCATGATCACGCCCGCAATCTCCGTGCTGAGTGCGGTCGAATACATCCGCGCGGAAAATCCTGGCTTCGCGCCGCTGGTTGTTCCGATCACGCTGGCGATTCTGATTGCCCTCTTCGCCTATCAACGGCATGGAACCGCCCGCATCGGCCGGCTTTTCGGTCCGATCATGGCTGTGTGGTTTGCCGTGCTCGCCTGCATGGGACTGCACGCAATCATCGAAACGCCGCTCATCGTGGCGGCGCTCAACCCCTACCATGCAGTCGCATTTTTTGTCGCCAAACCCGCTCTGGCATTCCTCTCGCTGGGCTCGGTCGTTCTGGCTGTAACGGGATGCGAAGCTTTGTACGCCGACATGGGACATTTCGGCAGACAACCGATCAGATTCGCCTGGTTGTACATAACATTTCCGGCGCTGGTGCTCGTGTATCTCGGCCAGGCGGCCACCATCATGCGCGATCCAAGAACGGTCGCCTACGTGTTCTATGCGGGCGCTCCCGGCTGGGCGCACTATCCGCTCCTGATCCTGGCGGTTGTCGCGACCATTATTGCGTCGCAAGCGGTGATCTCCGGCGTGTATTCCATCACGCAACAGGCGGTGCAGCTCGGCCAGCTGCCGCGCATGGAAATACGCCACACCTCAGCGACCGACTACGGTCAAATCTACGTTCCCCAGATGAACCTTTACATCTGTCTTGGCGTGGTTCTGATCGTGCTCATTTTCCGGAGCTCCGATGCGCTCGCGGCGGCGTACGGGATCGCCGTTACCGGGGTGATGGTGATCAGCACGATGCTGGCCTCGGTCGTCGCGCTCCGCAGATGGAAATGGCCGCTGTACCGAATCGTCCCGATATTCGGCGTTCTTGCGCTGATTGACCTGGCGTTCCTCTCGGCGAATTCGGTGAAAATCGTCGAGGGCGGCTGGTTCCCGCTCCTGATCGCTGCCGGCGTGTTCATCGTAATGGACACCTGGCGGAGGGGGCGGCGGATCCGGCAGGAGAGAATTCGCACCGAATCGATGCCGCTGGACCTGTTTCTCGAGCGTGCCGACAAGACGCCGGTGCGCGTGGCGGGCACCGCGGTGTTCCTCAGTCCGCGGGGCGACGTGGTTCCCGGCGCGCTGCTGCACAATCTCAAGCACAACAAGGTGCTTCACGAGCGGGTCGTGCTTGCCCATGTCGTGGTGGAGAATGTGCCGACCGTGCCGGCCGGCAAGAGGCTTGAAGTAACCAAGCTTGGCAAGGGTTTTTTCAACGTCTTTATCCACCATGGCTTCTTCGAAACACCCGACGTGCCGCTCGCGCTCGAGGCGGCGCGACCCTTCGGCCTGGCGATCGATGTACAGAGCACGACCTTCTTCCTCGGCCACGAGACGCTGGTGCCGTCGGACCCGCCGATCCTCGGCCAATGGCGCACCTGGCTCTACATTCGCCTTGCATCTGCGGCCCTTTCGCCGGCACGTTTCTACCGGCTGCCGCCCAACCGGGTGGTGGAAATGGGCACACAGGTCACAATCTGAAGCAGTTCATTATTCATCGGGCCGGCTGGCCGTTCGTCGCCGTGGCCGCTCTTGCGGATGCCCTGCTTTTTGCGTTCGCGGGGTGGGCCGGCTGGGTCGGCCTGCCGTTCGTGGTCTGGATTGTCGCATTTTTCCGCAACCCGGAGCGCAGGCCGCCCCCGGGGGATCACGTGATCGTTGCGCCCGCGGATGGCCGAATTCTCTCCGTTCTTCGGCTGGCGCCGGGCCCTGAACTCGGGCTCGGCCAAGAACCGCATTGGAAAATCAGCATTTTTATGTCTATTTTTGACGTTCATGTGAACCGGATGCCGTGTAGTGGGAGGGTTGAGGCTCTTGCCTACCGTCCCGGCAAATTCTTCAATGCTTCGTTTGACAAGGCGAGCGTTGAAAACGAGCGTATGTCGATCCGGCTGAGGGCTGAGGGCAACAGTACCAGGAGCGCCGGAATTGGCGTGGTGCAGATCGCAGGTTTGGTTGCCCGCCGCATTGAATGCGATCTCGAGGAAGGACAAAGCGTATGCCGCGGCGATCGTTTTGGCATAATCCGTTTCGGCAGCCGGCTCGAGCTGTTTCTACCGCCGGACGTGCGAATCCTGGTGCGCGGCGGACAAGCCGTGAAGGCCGGCGAGACCGCGGTCGCCGAATTCCCGTGTTGATGGCGCGGGTGGGCGAGTTGGGACGAAGCAATCTCGCGCGCACCGCAACCGCGCTCAGGCGGGATGAGCGCATCGGCAAATTCGCGCCGAACGCGCTGACCCTGCTCGGACTTTGCTCTGGAGCGACGGCAATCTGGTTTGCGCTCGGCGGGGATTGGAAAGCCGGGGTGGCCGCGATCATTTGTGCCGCGGTGTTCGACATGCTGGACGGCAGGCTTGCCCGCCTGCTCGGTGTGAATGGAGCCTTCGGCGCGCAGCTCGACTCGCTCGCCGATCTTGTCAGCTTCGGAATTGCGCCCGGCGTCCTTGTATACATGTGGACGCTCTATCATGCCCAGGGCGCCGGTTGGGCGTTTGCGCTGATCTTTTGCGCTGCCAGCGCCATCCGGCTGGCCCGCTTTAATGTCGAACAGACCGAAAGCGAACCGGGTTCGGCGCCTCCCTCCTATTTCACCGGTCTGCCGACGCCCGCGGCCGCTTGCCTGATCCTTCTTCCCATGGTGCTCGCATTCCAGTTCAACGAGCGGGCGTTCAGCCATCCGTGGCTTTCCGCCGCCATGATCGCGCTGATGTCGTGGCTCATGGTCAGCCGCGTCCCGACACTGTCGCTCAAGACCCTGCATGTACCGCCGCAGTTCAAGAAAGCGGCTTTCGGGTTTGGCGGGCTTTTGCTGGCTTCGGCCGTGTTGTGGCCTTGGGCGACGCTGACGGTTGCTCTCCTCGCCTATCTGGCGACCATCCCGTTCGTTGCCTCGCACCACGATCCCGATTCAGAGGCTCCGATGCCGCCCGAACTCGACGGCTGAGTACGAATCGGGTTCGAAAAGTAACAAAAGCGTAACCTGGTGGTGGGATGATTGGCCAGTTTCTCCTTGCGGGGAAAGGGGCCATGCGAATGAATTCCAAGACGTTCGCCGGTGATGCCGGTCGCGAGGGATTGTTGTTTTCGACTCTGTTTATCGGAGCCGTTCTCGCCATCACCTCGGTTCTCTATGCGGTCGACGTTGCCACGGTTCGCGCACTGTTTTCGCTTCCTTGATCTTTCCGTCCCGGCCGCGGCAGAGTGCGCAATCCGACATCGTTCGCGCTGGAGCAATTCCCCGGAATGAATGAGGTATTGGACGAACACCGGGAGGAGCGTGCCATCTGGGCTCCGCCTGATCGCGTGCGGCCGCGTCGGAAGGCGCTCGCTTTCGGTGCGATCACGCTTGGTGCTCTCGCCTGCGGCTTTCTGGCGTTTGCCGCTCTTGCGATCGGGCGACTGATGATCGGAAGTCTGGCGGTGGGGCGGGGTCAGGCACGGGAGCTTCACATCGGCCGGCTGGCGATCGGGGATCTGAGACTGGGCCGAATAAGCCGACGCTGATTCCCTTCGAGCGAATTCCCGTCGAGCGAATTTTCTATCCCGCGGCGGCGCATGGTCGTACCATGCGCAACGTCGACTGCGTGCACACCGAGCAGGAGCCCGCCCGTGAAACGGCACACATGGATATTCGCCGCGATTCTGATGCTCCTGCCGGGAGCTGGAACTGCACAGAGCATCGTCACCTACCACAACTCCCTTACGCGGCATGGCCATTACACGGTGCCGAACCTGACGCTCCAGGCCGCCGGCGCCATGCATCTTGATCCTCATTTCAGGACCAGGATCGAAGGGCACATTTACGCGCAGCCGCTGTACTGGCGACCGGACGGAAAAACGCCGGGCCGCATCATTGTTGCTACCGAATCGAACACCGTATACGCGCTCGACGCCGCGACCGGCGCAACAATCTGGAAGACCAAGCTCGCGCACCCGGTATCGCTCTCGCAATTGCCGTGCGGAAACATCGATCCGGATGGAATCACCGGCACGCCGGTGATCGACGATTCGGCGGGCGTGCTTTATCTTGATGCGCTCGGTCAGCGCAAGGCCGGACCGCGTCACCTCCTTTACGCGCTCTCGCTTTCTGACGGTTCCATTCTCCCGAATTGGCCCATCGACGTACAGGAGGAATTGGACAAACGGGGCGTAACGTTTTCGTCATCGACACAGGGCGAACGAAGCGCGCTCCTGCTGTTCAACGGCAACCTGTACGTAAATTACGGGGGCAATTGGGGTGATTGCGGCAGCTACAACGGAACCGTGATCCAGCTGCAGGTTACGCCGCCCAGGATCGTTGCGCACTGGGCCACGCGCGCCAATGGAGGTGGAATCTGGGCGCAGGGCGGAATGGCCGGCGACGGGCAGTCGCTTTATCTGACGACCGGAAACACCTTCGGCGCGAGCAGCTGGAGCGATGGCGAGGCCATCGTCCGCCTCAAGCCCGGTCTCAAGCACTCGGAGGACAGCAGGGATTATTTCACACCATCCAACTGGAAGACCCTGGACAACGAGGACCTGGACCTTGGAGGAACGGAAGCCTTGCCGCTCGACGTTGCGGTGTCGGGCGCCAAGCCGGCCAAGCGGGTGATCGCTTTCGGCAAGGACGGCAACGCCTATCTCGCCGACCGCACGAACCTTGGCGGCGTTGGCGGGCAGATTGCCATCAAGGCCGTTTCAACCGGCTCGATCATAACGGCGCCCGCGGTTCTCCAAACGCCGTCGCAAACCATGGTGGCGTTCACCAGTTCTGGTGGAAGCGGCTGCTCGGGCAGCAACATCACCATGCTCAATATCGCGGCAAGCGGATCATCGCCCATCGGCGTGGCATGGTGCGCGCCGTTCAATGGCCGCGGCGCCCCGATATTCACGACGACCGCCGACGACGCCAATCCTATTGTCTGGATCGTGGGCGCCGAAGGCGACAATCTCCTCCATGGCTTCGATGCATCGAGCGGTAAGGCCGTGTTCACCGGGGGCGGCGTGCAAATGAGCGGCCTCCATCATTTCGTCACCATCCTGGTCGCGGGCCAACACCTCTACGTCGCCGCGGATAGCCGCGTGTACGCTTTTGCGTTCTGATTGGGCGGGTGCCCGTCGGCGCCACCTCTGACATGCGAGAATATTGCGCCGCGGAGGCGGGCTCGCCGGAGGTCAGGCCGACCGGCGGCGGTGCCTTGGCGGGGACGTTGCCGGCTCAAATGTTGAAGTCAGATTTAATGCTCAGACCCCGTCTCCTGGCCTCGAACCGCGTTGCCCGCGCGATGTCTTCCGCATAGTGTGCCACGCCAAGACCCGCCCGAAACGGGCGAGAGCGCGTCCGATTGGCGGACGGCTCGCACAAGGGGGTTACCCATGAAATCGAGAATGTTGCTTACCGCCGGCGCTTCGGCTTTGGCGATTGCCAGCCTGTTCCTGGCGGCCGCCGATGCCGCCGCGCATCCGATCTACGTTCCGGTGAGACCGGGATTCACGCCGCAGGATCCCAACGCGCCTACTGTACATGTCGGCCCGGTTGAACGCCCGTACATCGCACCGGGAACCAAGTCGGGCAAATGGACGGATCTGAAGAGCAATCCGTTCAAGGGGGAGGGGGGCTGGGGACCGCTGCTCCTGACCGACGGCACGGTCATGATGAAGCAGGCGTTCACCGGGACTGCCGGCGTGTGGTACAAGCTTACGCCGAGCAAGACGGGAAGTTACGTTGCGGGCAAATGGACGCAGCTCGCAGCGATGCCGGCCGGCTATTCGCCCGACTTCAACGCCCAGCAGGTTCTGACCGACGGCCGCGTCCTGATCGAGGGTGGCGAGTACAACGACCAATGCGGCGGTGGCTGCTGGACCAACAAGGGTGCTCTGTACGATCCGGTAAAGGACAGCTGGACCTCGGTCAACCCGCCCACCGGCTGGTCCCAGATCGGCGATGCCGAGAGCGTCATTCTGCCCGACGGCACGTACATGCTCGCCAGCTGCTGCGCGCGCACAACGGGCAAGTATGCGCTCGCTTCGATCTCGGGCACGACCGTGACGTGGACGTCGTACAACGGCTTCACGTGCCCGTCCGGCGATCCCTGCTTCGATGAGGACGGCTTCACCTCACTGCCGAACGGCGACGTGTTACTGGTCGACGTCTGGAACCACACCAGTACCTCCGACAACTACTACGTCTATGATACCGCCTCCAACAGCTGGTCTCTTGGCGGAACGACGCCGGACTACCTGAGCACCACAAGCACCTTCGAACTCGGTGCTACGCCGCTGACGCCTCAGTACGGCAAGCAGGGAACCATCATCCAGCTCACCGGAACCGGAAATCCCGGCGTGAGCGATGTCTATGACGTGGCAAGCGGGAAGTGGACATCGGGCCCAACGCTGAAAGTCGGCGGCACCACCTACTTCATGGCCGACGCTCCTGCAGCAGTGCTGCCGGACGGAAACGTCTTTCTCTCCGCCAGCCCGGGCTACGGCAACGTAACGCCCGAGCATTTCTGGGAGATGAGTATCAGCAAGACGGGCGCGGTGAAGGCGACCCAGGTGAACGACAACACATCGGCCCCGCACAGCAATTCCTTCACGAACAACATGCTGTTGCTGCCGACCGGCCAGGTCCTTTGGGACGACAGCCAGTTCAGCACGGAGGTCGCGGTGTATACGCCGAAGGGCAAACCGAAAGCCGCGTGGCTGCCGGTCGTTTCTAGCGTCAAGAGTTCCTTGAAGGTCGGAAGCACCGGAAACGCAATTTCCGGCACCAACTTCAACGGCTTCACGCTGGGCGGGTTCTATGGCGATGATGCCCAGGCGGCCACCAACTATCCGATCGTGCGCATCACCAACAACGCCACCAGCGACGTCTGCTACGCCCGCAGCTACAATTTCTCGACCATGGGCGTATGGACGAGCGGGACGACGAACGCGACGTTCGACGTTCCCAAGTCGTGCGAAACGGGCGCGAGCAGCCTGCAGGTCATCGTGAACGGCATCGCTTCCTCGGGAACCGCCGTTACGCTGAGCTAAGAAACCGCGTTCAGCCGCGAATATCGTCTTCGCGGCGCTTTGTACGATCATGGGCGGGCCCCGTTCCCGCCCATGATTTTTTGCGCCCGTCCCAAATTGCCGCCCATGATCAGCGTTGCCCCTGGGGCCGTTCCGCGCGTAATGTTCCGGTTGAAAGAGCCGCCCGAAACGGGCGAGAGCCCGCGTCCGGATTGGCGGACGGCACACAAAGGGGGTTACCCATGAAATCCAGAGAGTTGCTGACCGCCGGCGCGTCGGTCTTGGCGCTAACCGGTATTTTCCTGGTCGGCACCGGCGCTTCCGCCGATCCGGTCTACCGTCCGCACGGACGCGGGATCGCGCCGATCGATCCCAACCTGGCGGTTCCCAATATTGGCACCGACACCGGCCAATACGTCGCCCCGAAGAACAGCGGCTCGGGCACCTGGGCCGACGTTGCCAATCTTCCCTTCCTGCACGGACCGTGGAACGCAAGAATGCAGACCGACGGTACGGTGCTCATCTCCGACTATCTCACCAAGAAGGGGCAATGGTACAAGCTGACGCCCGACAGCAAGGGGCGATACGAAGACGGGACATGGAGCAAAATCGCGCCCATGCCGTCCGGCTATTCACCGCTCTTCTTCGCCTCACAGACTCTGCCGGACGGGCGCATGATCGTGAACGGCGGCGAGTACAATATCGACGGCGGCGGCTTCGTGACCCTTGGCGCCCTCTATGATCCGGTAAAAAACAGCTGGACTTCCGTATCGCCCCCCGGCGGCTGGAGCACGATCGGCGATGCCGAGAGCGTCATCCTGCCCAATGGCACGTACATGCTGGCCGACTGTTGCGACTTTGGCCCCAGCCAGGCGGCGCTCGCCTCCGTCAGCGGCACGAATGTCAAATGGACCACCCAAAACACCTACTATTACAACGACGAGGAGACGTTCACGCCGCTGCCCGACGGCGATCTGCAGATGGTCGACGTGTGGAACCACGGCGCCAATTACGACGACTACGAAACCTATGACACCTCCACCGGTACATGGAGCCTCACGGGACAGACGGCCGATTACCTGTCGACAAGCAGCGCGTACGAACTTGGACCGTCCGTGGTTCGTCCGGACGGCACGATTCTTCAGTTCAGCGCGAACCCGACCATCGCCGTGAACGACATTTACGACATCAAGACCGGAAAATGGTCGTCCGGGCCAACCTTGATGGTGGGCGGTACGAAGTACGATTGTGCGGACGCTCCGGCCGTCGAACTGCCGAGCGGCAACACGCTCGTTGAGGCGAGCCCCGGCATTTTCGCCAAACCGTCCGCCTTCTTTGAAATCGGGCTGACCGACAAAAAGGGCAAGATCAAAGTAACCCGGGTGAACGAACCCCGGGAGGGAAAGCACACATCTTCTTTCGAGGGTACGTTCGTCATGCTTCCAACCGGGCAGGCGCTGTGGGACAACAGCCAGGTCAAGAACTTCGAAGTCGCGACCTACACGCCGGTCGGCTCGCCCAGAGCGAGTTGGCTGCCGGTCGTTTCGAGCGTTTCCAGCAAGCTGACCGTTGGCAGCACCGGCAACGCGATTTCGGGCACGAACTTCAACGGCTTCTCGCTCGGCGCCTCCTACGGCGACGACGCGCAGATGTCCACGAACTATCCGCTCGTCCGCATCACCAACAATTCGACCGGCGACGTCTGTTTCGCGCGAAGCTACAACTTCTCGACAATGGGCATCTGGACGAGCGGCACGACGAGTGCCGAGTTCGACATCCCGAAGTCCTGCGAGACAGGCGCGAGCACGCTGCAGGCTATCGTGAACGGCATCGCTTCGACGGGGACTGCGGTCACATTGAGTTAGGCGCTTCGTCAAAGCAGTTTTCGCGCGTACGACTGGATCATGGGCAGGAAATCCCGCCCATGATTTTCTTCAAGGCACACCCCCGGTTCCGCCATGCCTGCGCGGCACCGGATGCGTGCGAGAACGCCGCCGCCGGCCGAACCTCGATTTGCGTTGCCCGCCGAAGTTGTTCCGCGTAGGCTGATTGCCAAGACCAGCCCAACCGGGCGAGAGCGCGTCCGATTGGCGGACGGCTCGAAAAAGGGGGTACCCATGAAAATACGATCTCGCATCGCTGCAGGCGCCTCTCTCGTGGCGATCGCCGCGATGGCTTCGCTCGCGACCGATGCCTCGGCGCATCAGTTTCTCTATCCGTACAAATTCGGCACCACGCCTCGGGATCCCAACACGCCCATCGTTCACGTGGGTCCTGCC
>Ga0209579_10004163_pt1 | contig 10180 bp, 9 predicted proteins | sample Coa_R1_2_FD_187152 | JGI IMG/M metagenome (GOLD analysis project Ga0209579, IMG submission 187152) | Surface soil microbial communities from Centralia Pennsylvania, which are recovering from an underground coalmine fire - Coalmine... | ecosystem: Environmental > Terrestrial > Soil > Unclassified... | reverse complement strand
CGATTATCGCGTGCGTATCCTCAACGGCGGCACCGGCGCGGTCACCCGCGTGCTGATCGAAAGCTCCGACGAGACCGGCGAGCATTGGACCACGATCGGCGTCTCGCCGAACATCATCGACGCGTCGTTCCAGGCGCTGATGGATTCCATCGTTTATAAGCTCGTGAAGTCGGGCGCGCCGGCATAGGCGGATGACGGAGGACAGACGACAGATGACTGATCGGTTTAGCGCAAATATCCTATTTGTCCTCTGTCATCCGACATCGGTCATCCGAAAATGATCGACCACATTTCACTTGCGGTGCGCGATCTGAAAGGCGCCGAAGCTTTCTACACGGCGCTGCTAAAACCGCTCGGCATGGCGAAATTGCGCGAGTGGCCGGATGCGGCGATTGGCTTCGGCAAAAAATATCCGGAATTCTGGATCAACAAGCGCGCCGCAATGGATCGCGTTGCCGCCGATAGTGGCGTGCATATCTGCCTTCGCGCGCCCGATAGCGCGGCCGTGGATGCCTTCCATGCCGCAGCGCTTGCCGCCGGCGGCGCGTCCGACGGCGCGCCGGGGCTGCGCAAGGAATATCACGGCGGCTATTACGCGGCCTTCGTCAAGGATGCCGACGGCAACCGTATCGAAGCAGTGACGTTTTTGCGAGACGCTTCCTAACACCCGCTCGTCTCCGCGACGGGAATGAGCGGAGAAAAAGCGCGGCTCACAGCCGGTCGGCCGGCACCGCCATCGCTTTGTCGCCTTCGGCGATCTTGCCGGCGGCTTCGCGCAGCATCGGCAGAATTTCTTCGACCCGCTTGGCGACGAGGAAATCCACGCGCAACGCCGACGGGACGAATTTTACCGCGCGCATGTGATCGACGAGCGCCAGCAGTGGTCCCCAATAGCCGCTGATATTGGCGATCAGGATCGGCTTCTTGTGGCGGCCGAGCTGCACCCAAGTCAGTTGCTCGACGAGTTCCTCGAGCGTGCCAAGCCCGCCAGGCAAAGCAACGAAGGCGTCGGCGCGGTCGAACATGGTGCGCTTGCGCTCGTGCATATCGCGGGTGACGATCAGCTCCTGAGCAAGCCGGCGCGGTCGCTCCCGTTTGGTCAGAAATTCGGGAATGATGCCGGTCACCTCGCCGCCGTGCTCGAGCACGGATTCGGCCAGCGCCCCCATCAGCCCGACCGAACCGCCGCCATAGATGAGCCGCACGCCGTTGTCGGCGAGGATTTTGCCGAATTTTTGCGCCGCCTCGATGAAGGCCGGCTCGGTCCCCGGGCTCGATCCGCAATAGACGCAGATCGCATTGATTTTACTCATGGAGTTATTCTCATCAAACGATAGATGTGGCGTCGATTCGAGCCCGCTGCAAGCGTTTTGCGGCCGTAGGGGCGGGTTTTAAACCTGCCCCTCCATTCCGCGTCCCTACCTGCCGTGCGCAGCGGAGCGAAAAGCTCTATATGACGGAAAACACGCGATGAGGGACGCTGGCGGCGCGTTGCGGCCCGATGCGCTCCGATCACTGGGCTGCGATGAGCGATTTTCAACGACCGACGCACGTTCTCAAGCGTGAGGCAAATTCCGACGGCGCGGCACTGCTGCCGACGCTGTTCCGGCTGTGGCCCTATACTTGGCCGGCCGACCGTAGCGACCTGAAGCTCCGCGTCGTGTTCGCGACCGTGCTGCTCTTCCTCGCCAAGTTCGCCACCATCGCGGTGCCCTACACGTTCAAATGGGCGACCGACGCGCTCGCCGGCCACGGCACCGCGCCGCTGGCGGCGGGCAATTGGCTGGCCTGGGCCTTCGCCGCTCCCATCGTGATGACGCTCGCTTACGGCGGCACGCGTATCGTCATGGGCCTCTTAACGCAATGGCGCGACGGCATTTTCGCCAAAGTGGCGATGAACGCGGTGCGGCGGCTCGCCATGCTCACCTTCGAGCATGTGCATCTGCTCTCGCTGCGCTTTCATCTCGAGCGCAAGACCGGCGGGCTGACCCGTGTCCTCGAACGCGGCCGCAACGCCATCGAAACCATCGTGCGCATGGTGCTGTTACAGATCGCGCCGACCGTCGTCGAACTCGTTCTGATCGTCGCCGTTCTGCTCCTGCATTTCGATTGGCGCTACGTCGTCGTCATCGGCATCACGGTCGCGGTCTATATGTGGTTCACCTATGCCGCCACCCAATGGCGGATAAGCATCCGCCGCAAGATGAACGAGAGCGACAACGACGCCAATGCCAAGGCGATCGATTCGCTGCTCAATTACGAGACCGTCAAATACTTCTCTGCGGAACAGCGCGAGGCGGAGCGTTACGACCGCTCGATGGCGCGTTACGAGGACGCCAGCGTCAAGGCTTATGTGTCGCTTGCCGTGCTCAATGCCGGGCAGGCGGTGATCTTCACCATCGGACTTTGCGGCGCGATGGTGTTGTGCGCCTACGGCATCGAGCGCGGCACCAACACGGTCGGCGACTTCGTCATGATCAATGCCATGATGATCCAGCTTTATACGCCGCTCAATTTCATGGGCATGGTGTACCGCGAGATCAAACAGGCGGTGATCGACATCGAGAACATGTTCGCGCTGTTGTCGCGCGCGCCGGAAATCCAGGACCGGCCGGGCGCGCGCCCCTTGCAGGTTCGCGCCGGCACCATCCGCTTTGACAATGTTTCATTCGCCTACGAGCCGGCGCGGCCGATCCTCAAAGGCTTGAGCTTCGACGTTGCGGCCGGGCGCACCGTCGCCATCGTCGGACCGTCCGGCGCCGGCAAATCGACGATTTCGCGGCTGTTGTTCCGGTTCTACGAGGTGACCGGCGGCCGCATCCTGATCGACGGCCAGGACATCCGCGAGGTGACGCAAGCTTCGCTGCGTGCCGCGATCGGCATGGTGCCGCAGGATACCGTGCTGTTCAACGACACCATCCGCTACAACATCCGCTATGGACGCTGGGACGCCAGCGACGGCGAGGTTGAGGAAGCGGCGCGCCAGGCGCAGATCGACGGCTTCATCCGCCGCGCGCCGAAAGGCTATGAAACCGAGGTCGGCGAGCGCGGCCTCAAACTGTCCGGCGGCGAAAAGCAGCGCGTTGCCATCGCCCGCACCATCTTGAAGGCGCCGCCGATCCTGCTGCTCGACGAGGCGACTTCGGCGCTCGACAGCCATACCGAGAGAGACATCCAGGACGAGCTCGATCGGGTCGCGAAGAACCGCACCACGCTCGTCATCGCGCACCGGCTTTCGACCATCGTCGGCGCCGATGAGATTCTGGTGCTCGATCACGGCGCGATCGTCGAGCGCGGCACGCACCGCGAATTGCTCGCCCATGACGGTCTCTATGCCAGCATGTGGAACCGCCAGCGCGAGGCGCAAATGGCGCGCGAAATTCTGGCGGAGGTTGACGACGGCTCCGGAGCGCCCAATCGCGATCCGCCGGAATTTGCGGAAGATCGCGGTGCCGAGCCTGAACTCCTGTCCGCCGCGGACGCCGCGGAGTGAGCGAGACGGGGCAGCGTAACTTAATGTTCGAGTGTTCGTTAACTTCGCCGCGGAACAGACTTTCCCCTCGCGCCGCCGGGGAGATGGTGGTTCGGCCGCAGGCCGAACCGGGAGAGGGGACGTGAGCCTTGGTCAAGCCAAAGCATTGCGAAAAAGGATGACTGACGCCGAACGTCGGCTCTGGTACCGCTTACGCGCTCATCGGTTCGCGGGCTACAAGTTCAAGCGTCAAATCCCGATTGGGCCGTACGTTGTCGATTTTGCCTGTCTCAGTCGAAAGCTCGCGATTGAACTCGATAGTGGACAGCATGCCATGCGGACGAAAGACAGAGCGCGCGATGCTTGGCTCAAGTCGCAAGGCTTTAAGGTGTTACGCTTCTGGAACAATGACGTACTGAACAATACCGAGGGCGTCTTGGAAATGCTGTGGACAGTGCTAGATCAAACCCCCTCTCCCGGCGCGCTACGCGCGCCACCCTCTCACCGCCGGGGAGAGGGGAAAATGGGCGGATCGCCCTTTTGAACGCCTATGTCGATCTACGATTCGATTCGCAAACAGTTGGTGCCGATCCATCCGGAAGGCTATCCCTTCATCGGCGGCTTTGCGCTGGCGAGTCTCATTTTGTTCTGGCTGTGGGCACCGCTCGGCTGGGTTTTCACGCTGGCGACGGTCTGGTGCGCGTATTTCTTCCGCGACCCGCCGCGGGTGACGCCGGTGCGCGACGGCATCGTGGTGGCGCCGGCGGACGGCCGCGTCAGCCAGATCGTCAATGCGGTGCCGCCGCCGGAGCTCGATCTCGGCGCGCAACCGTTGCCGCGCATTTCCATCTTCATGAGCGTGTTCGATTGCCATATCAATCGCAGCCCCGTCGCCGGGCGCATCGAACGCATCGTCTATCGCGCCGGCAAGTTCCTTTCCGCCGATCTCGATAAGGCGAGCGAAGATAATGAGCGCAACGCATTCGTGATCGAAACGGCCATCGGCCAACGCCTGGCCGTGATCCAGATCGCCGGTCTTGTCGCGCGCAGAATCGTTCCGTTCTCGCGCGAGGGCGAAACCGTTAGCGCCGGCCAACGCATCGGCATGATCCGGTTCGGCTCGCGGGTCGACGTTTACCTCCCCGCGGGGACGCGGTTTCTGGCGGCCGAAGGCCAAACCGCGATTGCCGGCGAGATAGTGCTCGCCGATCTTGCGGCGACCGAGGCGGGGCGGACGTTTCGCGTGACCTGACAAGCCATTAACGAAGCCGGCGCGCCGCGTGGCAGGCGCGGCCGAAAGCGGTTATATTTCCGCAGGCGAGGTAGCGACATTGGCCATCCAACCCTCCGGCTTCGGCAATCCGCGGCGGCGGCGATTCCGCCGCATTCCGGTGCGTACGCTGGCGCCGAACATGGTCACCTTGCTGGCGATGTGCGCCGGGTTGACCGCGATCCGCATGGCGTTCGAGAATCGCTACGTCCTCGCGCTCGCGGGCATAGTCTTTGCGGCGATCCTCGACGGCATCGACGGCCGGCTGGCGCGGTTCCTCAAGGGCACTTCGCGCTTCGGCGCCGAGCTTGACAGCCTTTCTGACTTTGTCTGTTTCGGCGTCGCACCGGCGCTGATCCTTTATTTTTGGGGCCTGCACGAGTTGAAGTCGGCCGGCTGGATCGCCGCGATGGTGTTCGCCATCTGCGCTTGCCTGCGGCTCGCCCGTTTTAATGTCATGATCGAGGATCCGGACCGGCCGGCCTGGACCGCCAATTTCTTCGTCGGCATGCCGGCGCCGATGGGCGCCATCACGGTGCTGTTGCCGATCTATGCGGTCTTCCTCGGCGTGCCGCATTCGGCGTTTCTGATCTGGCTGACTTTGTTGTACACGCTGGGTATCGCTTCGCTGATGGTGTCTCGGCTGCCGGTTTTTTCCGGCAAGCGCGTCGGCACCCGCGTGCCGCCGGAAATGGTCGGTCCGCTGATCGTTTTGGTGATGCTCGCGATCGCGCTGTTGATCGCCTATCCGTGGATAGTGCTCACGGCCGGCACGCTCGCTTATCTCGCCGGCCTGCCGTTCGGATGGCTGTCCTATCGCGGCTACGAACGGCGCTCGCGCGAGAACAGGACCGAAACTGCATCCGCGCCGCCGGCGGCCCAGCCTTCGCCGACGATAGTTCCCGGCATGGTGCGGCCGAACGACGACGACGAAGAACGGCCATCGCGTCTGAATTAGAGCGTGAACCGGAATAGCGGAACCGGTTTTTCCGAACGGATCATGTTCTATTGAAACACCGGCGATCGGCTGGGAGAGATTCGTCGATGCGTGTCGCCCGACGCAGTTTCCTCGCCTCGACGCTGGCATCGCTGGCGGCTTCCGCCGTCACGCGGGTGGCGCGAGCCGATGCGCCGCCGATCGTGCTCAAGCTGCACCACGCGTTCTCGGCGGTGTCGAGCGTGCACGACAAGTTCTTGGCGCCGTGGGTGCGTAAGGTCGAAGCGGAAACCGACGGACGCCTTCGCATCGATCTTTTTCCATCGATGGCGCTGGGCGGCGCGCCGGCGCAGCTGTTCGACCAGGTGCGCGACGGCGCTGCCGATATCGTTTGGACCGCGCCCGGCCTGGCCCCCGGGCGCTTCCCTAAGATCGAGATGTTCGAATTGCCGTTTTTGCCGGCGCGCCGCGCGCTGGTGAGTTCCATGGCGCTGCAGGACTTTGCCGCGAACTATTTGAGTGACGAGTTCGCCGAGGTTCGGCCGATCTGCTTCTCGTGCGCTGATCGCGGCGTCATCCACGCCTCTGCGGCGGTGCGCTCGCTCGAGGATATCAAGGGCCTGAAGCTGTATGTGCAGACTCGATTTGCCGGCGAAACGATGCGCGCGCTCGGTGCGATCCCTGTGCCGATGCCAAGCGAGGAACTGCCGGCCGCCATCAGCGGACGCGTCGTCGACGGCTGTGTCGACCCCTGGCACATGGTGCCGCCGCTCCGCCTCAGCGACCTCCTCAAGACCCACACCGAGTTTTCCGACTGGTCGTTGTCGAGCCAGACCTACGTGCTGGCAATGAACAAGCCGGCCTATGCGGGCCTGCCGCCCAACATCAAATCGGCGCTCGACCGCAATTCCGGCCAGCTTGCCGCCGGCCTGGCCGGCGCCATGTGGGACATGCAAGCCGATGCGGTCGCCGACAATGTCGCACAGACCGGCGACGTGATCGTCACGCTGTTGCCGGAAGCGGTCGCGCACTGGCGCCGGGCGAGTGAACCCGTGGTCGAAAGCTTCCTCAAAGACATGAAGGAGCACAAAGTCGACGGCGGCCGGATGATCGCGAGCGCACATGCGCTTCTCGCGAAATACGCCAACCTGCCGGAGCCGCAGGTGCCGCAAACCCCGCCGCCGCAGCAGCAAGCCATTGCGCCGCCGCGTTCCGCCGGCGTCACGACGACGGACGCGGGCACCTCGGCGCCGCCGGCGCCCGTACCGAAGCCCGCGGCTCCGATCGCCGCAAGTCCGCCAGCTGTAAAACCCATCCCGGCGCCGCCAGCGGCGTCATCACCCCCGGCTGCGCTGCCGCCAGAGATGTTGAATATTCCGCTGTAGCGCTATGCGCGAAACTACAAGTTCGGCGGATAGCCGGGCATCAAATCGTAAGGATGCGCCCAGCGCGGCAATGCCTTGATGCGATCGAGCCAGGCCGCGATGTTCTTATGCGCGGCGGCGATGTCGAAGCCGAATTCCTCGGCCGGATAGTAGAGATACGCGCAGAGCGAAAGATCGGCGATGGTGGGCCGCTCGCCGAGTACGAACGGCGCTTTGGCCAACCGCTTGTCGAGAATGCCGAGACTGCCGTCGATGCGGGCCTTGAGGAAGGCCATCACCGCCGGGTCGCCGACCGGCCGCGCGAAATTCTTCAGAAACCGGTACGGCCCGAGAAAGCCGTTGAGCTTCTGATTGTCGAAAATGATCCAGCGCAACGCCTCGAGCCGCGTATCTTCGCCGTCCGGTTTGAATTGACCGGTGCGGTCGGCGAGGTAAGTGAGGATCACGCCGGACTGGCTAAGTTTTTTGGCGCCATGGACCAGTACCGGCACCTCGCCCATCTCGTTGACCTCGGTGCGGTACTTCGGCGTTCGCGTCTCGCCGCCTTTGAAGAAGTCGACATAGATCGGCTGCCAATCGGCGCCGGTCAGATTGAGCATCAGCGCGGCGCGATAGGCATTGCCCGATTGCGCGAAGCAGTAGAGTTGATATTCGGCCACGGCACCTCCAATTTGCGATTGCAAAAATCAATTATAATCTGGCGGATTATCGGCGCACCGGCCAGCACCGTCACCGCATCGTCGGGATGACGAACTCGGCGCCTTCCTTGGTGCCCGACGGCCACCGCGCCGTCACCGTCTTGGTCTTGGTATAGAACCGGATCGAGTCGGGGCCATGCTGGTTGAGGTCGCCGAAGCCGGAGCGTTTCCAGCCGCCGAACGTGTAATAGGCGAGCGGCACCGGGATTGCGAAGTTGACGCCGACCATGCCAACCTGCACGCGGCTCGTAAAGTCGCGCGCGGTGTCGCCGTCGCGGGTGAAGATGGCGACGCCATTGCCATAGTCGTGCTCCGACGGCAACCGCACCGCTTCTTCGTAGTCTTTGGCTCGCACCACCGAGAGCACCGGACCGAAAATCTCCTCTTTGTAGATTTTCATGTCGGGCTGGACTTCGTCGAACAAGCAGCCGCCGATGAAATTGCCGTTCTCGTAACCCTGGAGCTTGAAATTGCGGCCGTCGACGACGAGCTTAGCGCCTTCCTTGATGCCGGTGTCGATATAGCCGCGTACTCTGTTGAGAAGTTCGCGCGTCACCATCGGTCCGTAGTCGACCTGCGGATCGCTGGCCGGTCCGATTTTGAGGCTCTCGACGCGCGGAATGAGTTTCTGCACCAGAGTGTCGGCGGTCTTCTTGCCGACCGGCACGGCGACCGACACCGCCATGCAGCGTTCGCCGGCCGAGCCATAGCCGGCGCCGATCAGCGCATCGACCGCCTGATCCATATCGGCGTCCGGCATCACGATCATGTGGTTCTTGGCGCCGCCGAAGCACTGCACGCGTTTGCCGTGCGCGGTGCCGGCGGAATAGATGTATTCGGCGATCGCCGACGAGCCGACAAAGCCGATCGCTTTTACGCGCGTATCGGTGAGCAGCGTATCGACGGCTTCCTTGTCGCCGTTGACGACGTTGAGCACGCCTTCCGGCAGGCCGGCCTTGACGAACAATTCGGCGATGCGCATCGGCACCGACGGATCGCGCTCCGATGGCTTTAAGATGAAGGCATTGCCGCAGGCGATGGCCGGCGCGCATTTCCATAACGGGATCATGGCCGGGAAATTGAACGGCGTGATGCCGGCCACGACGCCGAGCGGCTGGCGGATCGAATAGAGGTCGATGCCGGGGCCGGCGCCCTCGGAAAATTCGCCCTTCAGCAGATGTGGGATGCCGCAGGCGAACTCGACGACTTCGAGCCCGCGTTGGATGTCGCCCTTGGAATCGGCAAAAGTCTTGCCGTGTTCGGACGATAACAGCCGCGCCAGATCGTCATATTGGCTCTGGATCAGCTCCAGGAATTTGAACATGACGCGGGCGCGACGCTGCGGATTGGTGGCGGCCCAGCCGGGAAATGCAGCCTGTGCATTGGCGATCGCTTTTTCGACCTCGGATTTGGCGGCCAGCGCGACCTTGGCCTGCACTTCGCCGGTATTGGGATTGAAGACATCGCCGAAGCGCCCCGACGCGCCATTCACCTCTTTGCCGCCGATGAAGTGGCCGATCTCGCGCATGATTTTCTCCCCGGGGGATTGGTTGAACGGCGTCGTGGCCGCTTCACGGGCCTATTGTGCCGCGTTTTGGCGCGACGGTCACGGGTCGCCTCGGCTGTCCATGCGCTCGGATCCGGATCGGCACGGTTTTGGCCCGCAAGGGCGGGCGCCCTTTAGCTTTTGCCGTCAACTTCGGGCGCCGCGGCCGCGCTGACGGGTTCCATCGGTAACGCTCCCTTAAGCGCACTGACCGTACGTATAAGGCCATTGCCAAGGGCTCGCCGTCGCGGGTTGGGTGCGTTTTCATGGATATCGCAACGGGGCTCGGCCTGGTAGCCGGCGCAACGGTCGTCCTCACGCTGATGCTCATGGGCGGCCAGCTCAGCATGTTCCTGAGCGACCACGCCGTCATTATTATTTTCGGTGGCTCGTTTGCCGCGACTTTGATCCGTTTCCCGCTGTCATCGATCTTTCACGGCTTGCCGCTTGGAATGAGATTCGTCTTCAGCATGCGCCGGATCTCGCAGCGCGAGCTGGTCGACGAAATTGCCGGCCTTGCCGAGATCGCCCGCAAGCAAGGTCCGATCGGCCTGGAAAAGGTCGAGATCGAAGACCCATTTCTCGCCAAAGGCATCCGCTTTGTCGCCGACGGCTACGATGCCGAGTTCATCCGCGACAATCTGGAACGTGATCGCGATAACTTCCTGCAGCACCTCGATGAGGGACAGAAGATCTATCGGGCTGTCGGCGACTGCGCGCCCGCTTTCGGCATGATCGGCACGCTCATCGGCATGGTGCAAATGTTCGCCAATATGACCGATCCGTCCAAGCTCGGTCCGTTCATGGCGACAGCGCTCCTGGCGACGCTCTACGGCGCGGTGGTGGCGAACATCCTCTGCCTGCCAATCGCA
>Ga0209579_10004160_pt1 | contig 10185 bp, 8 predicted proteins | sample Coa_R1_2_FD_187152 | JGI IMG/M metagenome (GOLD analysis project Ga0209579, IMG submission 187152) | Surface soil microbial communities from Centralia Pennsylvania, which are recovering from an underground coalmine fire - Coalmine... | ecosystem: Environmental > Terrestrial > Soil > Unclassified... | reverse complement strand
GACGACGCTGTCGACAGCCTGCGCACCGCCTGCTACCACGAGCTGGTCAGCTTCATGGAAAAAGATCCGCAGAATATCAAGCAGGCCCTGGATCTGCTCGCCATCACGCGGAACCTGGAACGCATCGCCGACCATTCCACCAACGTTGCCGAGGACGTACTGTTCCTGGTGAAAGGCGTCGACGTGCGCCATCACGCCGAAGCCCGCAGCCATTAAGAATACGGCCGGATTGATGCGCTAAAGTTGATGTTAGATGAGGACGTTCGCGCTTATTTATCTGGCCGCGACTCTTCTTCCAGCCCAGCCATCCCCTGAAATAACCGGCGGCCCCACGCGCCTGGTGATCACCTATCGCTGCCCGCCTCCCCGCCGCGCTGCGTTTCGTCAATACATGAACGAATACGGCATCCAGCGCTTCGAACATTGGAAGCAGGACGGCCTGCTCAGCGACTACCGTTTCCTGTTCAACTGGTACGTCGACGTGGACGCCTGGGATGCGATGGCCGTGCTGTCTTTCCCGAGTTACGCCCAGATCGCCCGTTGGAAAGACATCGAACGCGCCAGCCCCGGCGGCCTGATGCGCGATGCGCTCGATATGGCATGGCCGTTGAATACTTACCCTTCCGATCTCGTCTCGTCGGCCGATCCCGGGCAGCCGCATAACGCCGGACAAAGCGTATTCTTTGTGGTTCCGTACGACAATCCGAACGGCTCAGATTTTCGCGAACTTTTGAATTCGTGGATTGTTCCGCAGGCCAAAGCGTCCATGCAGGAAGGAATTCTGGCCGGATATCAAGTCTTTAAAACCCGCTATCCCGGCGCCAAGCGCTGGCAAGGCCTGCTGGTGCTGGAATACAAGGATTTCGATTCCTTCAGCCGTCGCGACGAAGTGAACGCCAAAATCCGTTCCCAACTCAACACCAACCCCGCCCTGCGCACCGCCGAACGCGAACCCATCATTGCCGACGCCCTCGTCCCGCGCTAGTCCCAGCCCCGCTCCCCCCCAGTCAGCCCCCACACCGAACCGCGACCGCCAGGAAGCGGGTCCCCGCGCCCCACTCACGCCGTCGCCGGAAGCTCCTTCACAATATCCCCCACAAACGACTTCGCATCCCCAAACAGCATCAGCGTCCGATCCATGTAATACAGCTCATTGTCGATGCCCGCGAACCCCGGATTCATACTGCGCTTGATCACCATCACCGTATGCGCCTTATCGACATCCAGAATCGGCATCCCATAAATCGGACTGTTGACATCGTGCCGCGCCGCCGGGTTCACGACGTCGTTCGCGCCGATCACCAGCGCGACGTCCGTTTCCGCAAAATCCGGATTGATGTCTTCCATCTCATGCAGCCGGTCGTACGGGATATCCGCTTCGGCCAGCAGCACGTTCATGTGCCCCGGCATCCGCCCCGCCACCGGATGAATCGCAAACTGCACATCCACGCCCCGCTTGGTCAGAATGTCAGTCAGCTCGCGCAGTTTATGCTGCGCCTGCGCGACGGCCATCCCGTAGCCCGGAACCACGATCACCTTTCGCGCGCTCCCGATAATCTGCGCTGCGTCTTCCGCCGTCGCCGAGTGCACCGGTTTTGCGTGCGTCTCCGTTGCCGTGGTGGCCTGCACCTGACCAAATGCCCCAAACAGGACGTTCGCGAAGGACCGGTTCATCGCGTTACACATGATCACCGACAGAATGAATCCTGACGACGCGTTCACCGCGCCCGCGATGATCAGCAGCCGGTTCTCCAGGGCGAATCCCATGGCCGCACACGCCGCGCCCGCATACGAGTTCAGCAGCGCAATCACGGTCGGCATATCGCCTCCGCCGATCGGCAAGATCAACAGCACGCCGAACAACAATGAGAGTCCCGTGAACGCCGGAAACACCCAGCTTGGCGTCGGCTCGGCGATCATCCATACCCCCAACCCCACCGCGATCGCCAGCAGGAACAAATTCACGACGTTCTGCCCCCGATACGTCATCGGACGCGTCGGTACGATCTCCTGCAACTTTCCGAAAGCCATCACGCTCGCAGTGCACGTCAGATATCCGAGCACGGTTTCGATTGCCAGCGCGCCCATCGTGAATCCGGTCACCGGAGTTCCGGTCGCGGCATACCGGTAATATTCCGCCGTCCCCACCAAAGCCGCCGCCAGCGCGCCGAACGCGTGCGAAAGCGCGGTCAACTGCGGAACCGCCGTCATGGGCATCAGGTACGCGAGCGGCGCGCCAATCGCCGCGCCCAGCGCCATCGAGATCAGAATCCATTCGTAGCTGATCACTTCATGGCGCAGCAAGGTTCCGATGATGGCCAGCAGCAGTCCGATCTCGCCCGACAGCACGCCGCGCCGCGCCGTCACCGGAGAGCTCAGCCATTTGATGGATAGAACGATCGAAAGCGCCGCGACGATATACGCGGCCTGCCAGACGCCGCTTGTCTCGGTCATTTCGCGGGCTCTTTTTTGCGGAACATCTTGAGCATCCGGTCCGTGATCAGGAATCCGCTGACGATGTTGATGGTGGAGGACACCACGGCGACGCAGCCCAGCACCTTGCTCAATTCCGGCGAATCGCCCGCGCCGGCAATCAGAATCGCCCCCACCACGGAGATCGCCGATATTGCGTTGGTCAGCGACATCAGCGGCGTGTGCAGCAGCGGCGACACGCGGCGCACCAGTTCCAGCCCCAGCGGGACCGCCAGAACCAGCACATACAAACTCACTTCGAGATCGTTACTCACGCATTCACCCCGAGCAGCGCCTGCACCTTGGGGTTTACCACTTCGCCGTCGCGCGCGATCAGCGTTTCCCGCGTGATCTCGTCGTTCAGGTCGATCTTCAACTCCCCATCTTTGGTGATCATGTTTTTCAGAAACGTCGCGATGTTGCGGGCATACATCTCGCTGGCGTAGCGCGGAACCGTCGCCGGTACATTCATCGGCCCCAGAATCGAGACGCCATTTTCGACCACCGTCTCGCCCGGCCGGGTGACCTCGCAGTTGCCCCCGCGCTCCGCCGCCAGATCGACAATCACGGAGCCAGGCGACATTGCGTGCACCATGTCGCGCGTAATCAGCAGCGGCGCTTTCCGCCCCGGAACAGCGGCGGTGGTTACCACCACGTCCTGCTCTTTCATCACCAGCGCCATCTGCTCGCGCTGCCTGCGAATGGTGTCTTCATCCAGCGCCCGCGCATATCCCCCCTCGCCTTCGCCCTTGGCGCCGAGATCGATATTGACGAACTTCGCCCCCAGGCTCTCGATCTGTTCCTTCACGGCCGCGCGCACATCGTATCCGCTGACCACCGCGCCCAATCGCCGCGCCGTCGCGATCGCCTGCAATCCAGCGACTCCCGCGCCCAGCACCAGCACGCGCGCCGGAGGCATCGTGCCCGCCGCCGTCGTCATCATCGGGAACAAGCGGGGCAAGGCGCTGGCCGCCAGCAGGACGGCTTTATATCCCGCGATCGACGCCATCGAGGATAACGCGTCCATACTTTGCGCCCGCGTGATGCGCGGGATAAATTCCATCGAGAACAGCGTCGCGCCCGCCTGCGCATATCGAACCGCGATGGAAGGATCAGTCAGCGGATCGCAAAACCCAATCGCGATATCGCCCTTGTTCGGGGGATCCTCCGGAACGCGGACGTGCAGCAAAATCCGAGCCTGTTTACGTATTTCGTCCGCGCCGCCAATGTGCGCGCCGCGCGTAACGTAATCTTCGTCAACGAATCCGGCTTCGAGCCCAGCGCGCCGCTCGATCCAAACCTCGACGCTCGACTTCTTCAGCAGATCGACGACGCGCGGAACAACCGCCACGCGCCGTTCAGATGGAAAATTTTCCTTGAGTACTCCGGCGATGAGTGCCAACTCGAGACAACCTTTCGGTAGAAAGGCGCTGACGGTGCGCCAAAGTTACGCCTGCCAGCGTCACATGCAGACCAAACACTATGATATCGCCTTCGAAGTGCGCTTTACTCGAACACCCGCTGCTGCCGCGCGCGGCTCAGTGTCGGCCCGTTTCAATCAACAGCCCGGTCACGGAGCCGCGAACGCTAGTGAGCGCGTCTTCAAAATGTTTTCAACAGCCGCCTAGCGATACTCTTCCTGCAACCGGTCCAGCGCCTCCGACCCCGGGCACAACTTCTCATACGGCAGCTTCGACAACGCCACGTCCGGCGTCTGATTCAGCTCATGCACATCGGCGACGTTTTCGTCCAGGAACAGCAGCCCTGTCACCACTTCGCCATTGCCGTGATGCTCTTGCAGGTAATCGTAGACTTTGCGGCGATCCGTCGGATCGTAATCCTTCGGCACTCCCTTGAACCGCACCACGCTGCCGTCGTGCATCGCGACGCTGACCGCGCCGTTCTGGCCGATGTTCGCGAGGATCTCCGAAGCCGGCGGAACAAAATCCGTTTCGTTGACCTTCACCGTGTGATTCCGGGTGTAGAGATAGCTCTTGGTCGACCCGTTGTGGTCGTTGAACGTGACACACGGGGAGATCACGTCGACCAGCGCAAACCCGCGATGCGAAAGCGCGGCCTTCAAAATCGGTACGAGCTGGTCTTTGTCGCCCGAAAAACTCCGCGCGATGAAGGTCGCCCCCAGGCTCAGCCCCAACTGCACCGGATCAATCGGCGCCATCCGATTCGGCTCCCCGCGCTTGCTCTTCGACCCGATATCCGCCGACGCCGAGAACTGGCCCTTGGTCAGCCCGTACACGCCGTTATTCTCGATCACGTACAGCATCTTCACATTGCGCCGGATCGCATGGCACATGTGCCCCAGCCCGATCGACAACGAATCGCCGTCGCCGGAGATGCCGACATAGGTCAGTTCGCGATTCGCGGCATTCGCGCCCGTCGCGATCGGCGCCAGGCGTCCGTGGGCTGAATTAAATCCATGCGCCCCGCTGACGAAATATGTCGGCGTCTTCGACGAGCAGCCGATCCCGCTCATCTTCGCGAGCATGTGGGGAGCAATCGACAGCTCCCAGCACGCCCGGATGATTGCCGCGGTCACCGAGTCGTGCCCGCAGCCGGCGCACAGCGTCGACATCGACCCTTCGTAGTCGCGAACGGTCAGGCCGAGCTCATTGCGATGCAGGCTCGGATGGATGGCGGTAGGTTTCGCTATGGATGGCAACTTTAACTCTCCAACTGGCTGGCCAACTGGCTTACGATTCCGTCAATCACGCGCTTCGCGCTCATGGGGAAGCCGCCGTACACCAGCACGCTGCGCAGCTTTTCTTTCGGCACGCTGGTTTCGAGCGTGATCAAGGACCGAACCTGCGCATCGCGATTCTGCTCCACGATAAAGCTGAATTCGTGTCCGTTCAAAAAATCTTCCACGCTGTCGTCGAACGGAAACGCGCGAATGCGCATAAAGTCCGCCGGCATCCCGCGCTTATCCAGAATGTCCAGGGCCTCGCGCACCGCCGGATCGCACCCGCCCACGGTTACCACGCCGAAGCGCGCTCCCTTGCGCCGCTCGATCACCGGAGCCGGAACAAACTTCGCCGCGGCTTTGTGCTTTTTCAACAGCCGGTCCAGCACTTCCTGATAATCGTCCGGCGTTTCCGTATACGCCCCCAGCTTGGTGTGCCCCGAACCGCGCGTGAAGAACGCGCCCTTCGAATTCACCCCCGGCAGCGTCCGCGCCGCGACGTAATTTTCATCCTCCGGCGAATACCGGAAGTACTTCGCCATCTTCTCGAGCTGATCGGCGTCCAGCACGCGTCCCCGGTCCGGCCGGTAGGAATCGTCCCAGGTCAGCCGCGGGACAACCCAGTCGTTCATGCCGATATCCAGATCCGAAAGCATGAACACGGGCGTCTGAAAACGCTCCGCCAGATCGAACGACTTCACCGCGAAGTCGAAACACTCCGCCGGATTCGACGGGAATAAGACGAGATGCTTGGTGTCGCCATGCGACGCATACGCGCACTCGAAAACGTCGCCCTGCTGCGTCCGCGTCGGCATCCCCGTCGATGGTCCAACGCGCTGAATATCCATGATCACCGCCGGGATCTCCGCGTAATAGGCGAGCCCCAGCAGCTCATTCATCAGCGAAATTCCAGGCCCCGACGTCGACGTAAACGCCCGCGCCCCGTTCCAGGACGCGCCGATCACCATGCCGATCGCCGCCAGCTCGTCTTCAGCCTGAAGGATCAGGCAATTCATCTTGCCCGTTTCCGGATCTTTGCGGTATTGCGCGCAGAACGCCGTGAACGCGTCCATCACCGACGTCGATGGCGTAATCGGATACCATGCCGCCACCGTCGCACCCGCGTACAGACATCCCAGCGCCGTCGCGGTATTACCGTCGATCAGAATCTTGTCGCCGTTCTCGTTCATCTTCTCGAGACGAAAAGGCAGCGACTCGAAGTGCTCTTTGACGTATTCGTAGCCGAGCCGCAAAGCTTTGTGGTTCGACTCGCGCATCGCCTTCTTGGCCGAGAACTTCTCGTCGAGCAGTTCCTCGACGATGTCCATGTCGACATCCAGCAGCGCAATCAGGGCGCCCGCGTAGGCGATGTTTTTCATCAGAATCCGCTCGCGCGAATCTTTGAAATTCTCGATGCACATCTGGGCCAGCGGAACGCCCAGAAACGTAATGTCGTCGCGCAGCAGATGCGGGTCCAGCGGCCAGGTTGAATCGAACAGCAGGTAGCCGCCCTCACGAACCTCTTTCACATCTTTCTCATAGGTCTGCGAATTCATCGCGACGATCAGGTCGTAATCGAGCGCCCTGGCCGTGTACCCGTCTTTGTTCACGCGGATTTCGTACCACGTCGGCAGGCCTTGAATATTCGAGGGAAACAGATTCTTGCCCGACACCGGGATGCCCATGCGGAACACCGCCTGCATCAGCAGACCGTTCGCGCTGGCCGATCCCGTTCCGTTTACGTTTGCCAGCTTGATGGCGAAATCGTTCACGCGCAGCGCCGGGGTGCTGGCGGTTTCGGTCTCTACGCCGGGACGCACGAGTTGCATGCTGCCCTCCCCGCGTACGGCGTTTCCAGTTCAAATTTCTGCATATCCCACGCCGCCGTGGGACAACGTTCGGCGCAGAGGCCGCAGTGGACGCAAAGGTCCTCGTCTTTCATCATGAGTCGTTTAGTTTGGGGCAACGGAGCGGATGCGTATAAATCCTGAGTGAGATTAATGGCGGGAGCCGAAAGCCGCTTGCGCAGATCCTCTTCATCGCCATCCGGAGCGATAGTCAGGCACAACAGCGGACAGATGTCGATGCAGGCGTCGCACTCGATGCACTTCGCCGCGGTAAATACGGTTTCGATATCGCAGTTGAGGCAGCGCTGAACCTCCCTCGCCGTCTGCTCGGCGTCAAACCCGAGCTCGACTTCGATATTGAGCTTCTGAAAGCGCTCCTTCAAATCCACGTGCGTCATCTTCTGGCGCGTCGCGGGATTGTAATCGTTGTGGTAACTCCACTCCGAGAGCCCCATCTTCTGACTCACCAGGTTCATCCCGTCGAGCGGCCGCTCGGTCACCGGAACGCCGTAGCAGTAATTGTCGATGGAAATCGCCGCCTGATGGCCATGCTCCACCGCCCAGATGATATTCTTCGGCCCCCACGCCGAATCGCCGCCGAAAAACACACCCGGCCGGGTCGACATGAATGTCTTTTCGTCCACCACCGGCGCGTCCCACTTATCGAACTGGGCGCCCAGATCGCGCTCGAACCAGGGAAACGCGTTCTCCTGCCCGATCGCGAGAATCACGTCGTCGGCCGGCAGGAAAATCGTGTCGATGACTTTCGAATTCTTCGCGGCCGGATCCCATTCCAGCCGTTCGAACTCCATTCCGGTCAGCTTGCCGTTTTCGATAACGAACCGCTTGGGCGCGTGATTGATGACGATCTCGACGCCTTCTTCTTCCGCGTCATCGAGTTCCCAGGGCGATGCCTTGAAAAACCCGCGCGGGCGGCGGGCCATCACTTTGATGTCGTTCGCGCCGAGACGCCGTGAAGACCGGCAGCAATCCATCGCCGTATTCCCGACGCCGATAATCAGAACCTTTTCGCCAACGGAGCTGATATGCCCGAATGCGATCGATTCCAGCCAGTCAATCCCGATGTGAATGCGATCGGTCTCGTGCCGCCCCGGAATCTCCAGTTCCTTCCCGCGCGGCGCGCCGCTCCCGATAAACACCGCATCGAAGCCTTGCTCGAGCAGGGCCCTCATGCTGGTCACGGGCGAGTTGTACCGAATATCCACGCCGAAATCGAGAATCGTCTGGCACTCTTCGTCAAGCACTCTGGCCGGCAGCCGGAACGCCGGGATATTGGTCCGCATCAGCCCGCCCGGCTTCTCGTTCTGCTCGAAGATGACAACTTCGTAACCCAGCGGCATCAAATCGTTCGCGACGGTAAGTGAAGCCGGTCCCGCGCCCACGCAGGCGACGCGTTTTCCATTTTTCTTCGCCGGAATCTTGGGCAGCCGGTCCGAGATATCGTCGCGATGGTCCGCCGCGACGCGCTTCAGCCGGCAGATGGCGACGGGTTTGCCGTCCAGCCGTCCCCGGCGGCACGCCGGCTCACACGGCCGATCGCAAGTTCGCCCCAGAATCCCGGGAAAAACGTTGGATTCCCGGTTCAACATGTAAGCGTCAGTAAATCGCCCATTGGCGATCATGCGGATGTATTCCGGCACATTCGTATGCGCCGGACACGCCCATTGGCAATCGACGACCTTATGAAAATAATTCGGGTCGTCCACACGGGTGGGTTTCATGAAGGTTAACTCTTTCATTCTACAACCCGCCGACCGAAAGATCATATCGGCCCAGCCAGCGGACGGGAAAATAGGCCCCTACTGCATTGACCAGTCGCTCATCGGCAGTTATCAGCTCCGTGTTTAGATGCATCGCAAGGGCGACATACAAGCTGTCATAAACAGATCCTTGGGCCACCATGGCAATGGACATCGCGTCATCTAGAAGGCTTCCGGTCATGGTGGTCGCTAAGCCCATCCGTCGCGCATCCGCGACTGCTTTATCGACGGAATTCTCATCCAGGCGGCCTTGACGCCGGGCTTTCCAAAGAATGTTCCCCAACTCGGCCCAAAAGAGGTCTGGCACCGCCAGCCGAACCCGGTATCTGGAATGGCTGGTGAGAAGCTCTCTCGCCTGCTCCACCAGACTTTCGGTCGAGCTTGGCAGATACCATTTGGCCGCCACGCTCGCATCGAGTACGAGCGCCTTCAACGATTTCGGTCCTCGCGGATCATCTCCTCAGCCGTCGGAAACGGACCCGGCGTCAGCGGCTTCCTCCGGCTCATTCGCAACGCCCGCCGAAGCAGCTCTTCACGACGCTTAACCTCCGCCGCGGTCGGTACCGTTTCGCGAAGAACCTCGATCACTTCGCGTGAAATCGACGAGTTGCGTTCCTGTGCGCGCTTCCTCAGCGCGGCGTAAAGGTCGTCCGGAACGTTTTCGACGTATAGGGTCGCCATAGTCTTAGTCTAGTGCATCCCTAGACCGAGCTATCTAGCGATGTCCTTCCATTCCTTCTCGTAATACCGCACCAGAATCTGATCGTTCAGCCGATTGATCTCCGCATCCACCGGCTTCATGTCCTGCGGAAATAGGAACAGCTCCGGGATCGTCGAAACGGTCAGAAATCGCAAACCATCGGGCAATGTGGACGGGGCTTCCCACGCATTCCCCGCCAGCGTAAATCCCCACTCGCCGAAACTGGGCACATACACGTGATACGGCCACGTCCGAAATCCGGCCTCTTTCAACGTATCCACGATGCACCAATACGACTGCCGCGAAAACATCGGCGACGTGCTCTGCACCACCACCAGCCCGTTCTCACTCACATGCTTTTTCAGCAGCCGGTAGAACGCCGTCGTATAAAGTTTACCCAGCGAATAATTCGTCGGATCCGGAAAATCCACGACGACGAAATCCCAAAATTCCCGGTTCCCGTCCAGCCACGGAAACGCATCCTCGTTAATCACCCGCACCCGCGGATTGCTGAAGGAATGATCGTTCAGCGGAGCCAGCATCGCGTGGTTCGTAAACAATTGCGTCATTTCGCGATCCAGATCCACCAGCGTGATGCTTTCCAGATTCGGATACTTCAGCAGTTCGCGCACCGCCAGCCCGTCGCCCCCGCCCAGCACCAGCGCCCGCCGCGCCCCTGGCAGC
>Ga0209579_10004159_pt1 | contig 10188 bp, 8 predicted proteins | sample Coa_R1_2_FD_187152 | JGI IMG/M metagenome (GOLD analysis project Ga0209579, IMG submission 187152) | Surface soil microbial communities from Centralia Pennsylvania, which are recovering from an underground coalmine fire - Coalmine... | ecosystem: Environmental > Terrestrial > Soil > Unclassified... | reverse complement strand
GGGCGCGGATGCGGTCGGCGATGGTGATCTCATCGCCGCGGCGCAGCTTTTCCATCGCGCCCCGCATATCGGTGAGGAGGATCAATTCGGCCGCCTCGACCGAGGCCGCCGCCTCGGCGAGGCGCAGCTGCACGGTGGCGAACTCGACCATGCGCAGCCCGCCGCCGGCCAGCGCGCCGCGCGTCGTGCGCCCGCTCGTCATCTCCAGAAAGGCGTCGAGCGCGCCCTTCGCGGCGCCGATCGCGGTCGAGGCCAGCATCGAGGCGCCGAGCATCAATAACGGGATGCGGTAGATCGGGTTGTCGTGGTGGCGCGCGCCGGGTGAGGTGCCGGACCGCGTCTCGGAAAAGCGCAAGACCCGGTGCTGCGGGATGAACAGATCCTCGACCGCGATGTCCTTGCTGCCGGTGCCCGAAAGGCCGCAGACGAACCAGTTGTCGATGATCTTGCAATCCTCGACCGGCAAGAGGAAGAAGGCTCCGTCGTAAGGCGGCTCGGCGCCCGGCGGCTTGATCATCGCGCCGAGCTTGCCCCAGGCCGAGATGTCGCAACCGCTGGCGAACGACCAGCGGCCACTGAGCCGATAGCCGCCGGGCGCCGGGACCGCGGTGCCGGTCGGCGCGAAGCAGGCGAAGGTGAAGGGGTCGGTGTCGCCGGCCCACACTTCGCGCTGCGCCGCGATCGGCCAATGCGCCAGCGAGAGCCCGTTGGAGACCGCGCCGTTGACCGTCCAGCCGGTCGAGGCGCAGGCCGCCGAGATCGTCAGCGCGATCCTGAGCGCGGTCTCGCCGTCATATTCAAAGCCGCCGAATTCCTTCGGCCGGCAGGTGCGCAGCAACTCGGCGGCCCGAATCTTGGCGACAATGTGCGGGGCGAGGCCGCGGTTGCGCTCGGTTTCCTCGGCCAGCGCGCGGATCTCGGGGACCATCGCCTTGGCGCGCGCGATCAATTCGTCCGGGGTGGGCACGACGAGGTGGCGGATCGCGGCGGTGGTCATTGCGGCATATCCCTCGCTCTCAGCGATTGTAACGCGCCGCAAAGCGTTGCGGCAACGGGCTTAGCCGAAGAGCTCGGCGGCGCTGCGCACGACGATGCGGGCTTCGCCGACCCGCCGGGTGAGGCCGATCTTGTCGAGGTATTCGAGGACCTCGATCGTCAGGTTGCGGCCGATGCCGGAGCGGTCCTTGAAGAGGGCTGCGGAGAAAGTGCGTTCCGGTGACTGTGCGGCGAGGTCGGCCGCGAGGTCGGCGAGGCGGGCGACCGAAGCAGGCAGGAAGAAGCGGTTGGGGGCGACCGGCGCGACCCGGCCGAAACGCTCGACCCGCTTCAGAAAGCGCGCCATCGGCTCCGGTTCGAGCCCGAGCTCGGCGGCCAGCTCGCGCACCCGGGGCGGCCGCAAATCGCCCTTTTCGAGGAGCGGCCGCACCCGCTCCCACAGCCGCTCGTCGTCGCGGTTGAGCCGCGGCGCGTGGCTCGGCAGCCGCAACACCGCGCCGTCGCGCACCACGCGCGCGGCCTCAACCAATAGGCCGAGCGCGGCGTCTAGCGCCGCCGTCGGCGCCTGGCCGCGCAGCCGGGCGAGGAGCGCGCCGCGCGCCGGCCCCAGCGCGTCCGGCTGGGCGCGGTGCCATTCCGCGAGGGCCGCGGCGATCGCGTCGCCCAGCGCTCCCAGCTTTTCGGCGCTGATCGCGAAGGCGCCGGCGCGGTGCGAGTCGCCGAGTTCGGCAAGCGCCTCGATTTCGCCGAGCGGCAGGTTGCGGGCCCGCGCGAACGGCGCCAGCTCGACGATCCCGGCGGCCGCGATCAGGCTTTCGAGCGCGTCGCCGGCATCGGGCGCGGCGAGCGCGGCGAGCGCCGCGAGGCGCTCGGGGCGCGCCCGGCCGCGGCGCGGCGGTCCAGGGTCGAGCACCCGGCCGCCGGCCAGCGTATGCAGCGCGCCGTGGTCGCGGATGATCGCGCGGTCGCCCCAGAGCGCGCCGATCGGCCGCCCGACATCGATTTGCACGAAGCCCGTCTCGCCCGGCGCGATGGCGCGGGCACCAAGCACCGCGACGCGCGCCACGGCGTCCTCGGTGCCAAGGTGGAAATGCACCGGCAGCCCGTCGCGCAGCGGACCGGGGGCGGCGCGCGACACGGTGACGGCGAGGTCGACCCGGCTGACCGGGTGGTGCAGCGCGGGGTCGACGACCCAATCGCCGCGGCGCGGCTCGCCGCCCTCGGGGATGCTGCCGGCGAGGTTGAGGGCGCAGCGTTCGCCGGCGCGGGCGCGCTCGACGGCGCGGTTATGGGCGTGGACGCCGCGCACCCGCAATTCGACGCCGCGCGGGCTGAGCAGGAGGCGGTCGCCGATTGCGACCTCGCCGGCCGCCGCCGTGCCAGTCACCACCAGGCCGATGCCGGGCAGCGAAAAGGCGCGGTCGATCGCCAGGCGGAAACCGCCGGAAGGGGGTTTTGCGGCGCGCGCCAGGGCGGCGGCGCGGGCGCTGTCGCGCAGATGCTCGGCCAGCGCCGCGATGCCGTCGCCGGCGAGGCTCGACACCGGATAGATCGGGCTGTCGGCGAAGCCCGCGTCGGCCAGCAGCGCCGCCACCTCGGCCTCGACCGCTTCGAGGCGCTCCGGCGGCACCCGGTCGATCTTGGTTACGACCCCCGTCACCTCGGCGACGCCGATCAGTTCGAGGATGTCGAGGTGTTCGAGGGTCTGCGGTCGCGGCCCGTCATCGGCGGCGACGATCAACAGCACGCGGTCGATCGAGAGGATTCCCGCCAGCATGTTGGGCAGGAAGCGCTCGTGGCCGGGGACATCGACAAAGCCGAGTTCGGTGCCGTCGGGCAAGGTCGTGTAGGCGAAGCCGAGGTCGATCGTCAGGCCGCGGCGCTTTTCCTCCGGCAGGCGGTCGGCGTCGACCCCGGTCAGCGCCCGCACCAGCGCCGTCTTGCCGTGGTCGATATGCCCCGCCGTCGCCAGGATCATGCCGGCACCGTGGCCAGCCGGGCGAGTTGCGCGACAAACTCCGCCTCATCTTCGAGGCAGCGCAGGTCGAGGATGACGCGGCCTCCTTCGATGCGGCCGATCACCGGCACCGGCAGCGCGCGCAGCCGGCGCGCCAGCGCGTCGAGCGCGCCGCCCGAGGGCGCCAGCGGCGCCAGCGCGAGGCCGGCGCTCGGCAACAGCGACACCGGCAAGGCGCCGCTGCCGATCTGGCTTTTGGTTTCGCCCAGCGCGACGCTGGCGCTGCCGTCGAGCGCCAGCGCGAGCGCCGGCAGCACGCGCTGCGCCAGCGCTGCGATCTCGGCCCGCGGCCGGGTCAGGAGGCGCAGGGCCGGGAGGCGCTGGGCGAGGCGGTCGGGGTCGGCGTAGAGCCGCAGCACCGCTTCCAGCGCGGCGAGGCGAATCTTGTCGAGGCGCAGGGCGCGTTTGAGCGGGTTTCGCGCGAGGGCCGCGATCAGATCGGCGCGACCGACGACCAGCCCAACCTGCGGCCCGCCCAGCAATTTGTCGCCGCTGAAGGTCACCAGATCGGCGCCGGCCTTCAGGGATTCGGCGACGGTCGGCTCGTGCGGTAGGCCCCAGCGGTCAAGATCGACAAGGGTGCCGCTGCCGAGATCCTCGACCAGCGGCAGTCCGTGCTGGTGGGCGAGCTCGGCGAGCCGCGCCGCCGGCACCGCGGCGGTGAAGCCCTGGATCTCGTAGTTGCTGGTGTGGACCTTGAGGATCAGCCCACTCGCCGGGCCGATCGCGTCGGCGAAATCGCGCAGATGGGTGCGGTTGGTGGTGCCAACCTCGCGCAGCGTCGTGCCGGCGCGCTGCATGATGTCGGGCAGGCGAAAGGCGCCGCCGATCTCAATGAGCTCGCCGCGCGAGACGATTGTTTCGCGCCCCGCCGCCAGCGCGTTCAGCGCGAGCAGCAAGGCGCCGGCGTTGTTGTTGACGGCGAGCGCCGCCTCGGCGCCGGTCAGGCGGATGAGCCAGCCGGCGATGTGGTCGTCGCGCTCGCCGCGCCTTCCGCTCGCGAGGTCGTATTCCAGCGTCGTCGGCGCGCGCATCGCCTCGGTCGCGGCGGCGACCGCCTCCTCGGGCAATGGCGCGCGGCCGAGATTGGTGTGCAGCACCGTGCCGGTCAGGTTGAAGACGCGGCGCTGCGAGGGGCGCATCAGCCGCTCCAGCGCTTGCGCGACGCTCGCGACGATCGTGTCAACCGTGGCCGGCTCTCCGGCCTCCCGTCGCGCGGCAAGCGCATCGCGAACCGCGCCGACGACGAGGTCGCGGCCGTAGCGCTCGACCAGCGCCACGGCGGTGGGGTCGCGCAGCACGCGGTCGACGGCCGGGAGCGCCGCGCGACGGTCGCGCGTGGCCGCGCTCATTTGGCGGCCGCCGCGGCGCTCCGCGGCGCCGCTTCGCGCAGGCAATCCGGGTCGAGGCGGACCAGGGGGCGGTCGCCCTCCCGGGCGATAGCGACGCCGATTTCGGCGGCGCGGTAGCCGAGGCGGTGGAGTTCGGCGAGGCAGGCGGCGGCGCGCTCGGCCGGGACGCCGGCGAGGAGGCCGCCGGCGGTCTGCGGGTCGATCAGCAGGCCGGCAAGCGGCGAATTCGGGTGCGCGTCGGCGAGCGCCGCCAGCGCCGCAAGGTTGGCGGCGTGCAGCGAACTGGCGAGCCCGTCGGCGAGGAGGTGCAGCGCGCCGTCGAGCGCCGGGATCGCCTCGGGGTCGAGCCGCGCGTCGACCCCCGAGGCGGCCAGCATCTCGGTGAGGTGCCCCAAAAGGCCAAAGCCGGTGACATCGGTGCAGGCGGTGGCGCCGTGCGCGACGAACGAGGCGGAGGCCACCGCGGCCGGCTGCAGCATCGCCGCGACCGCGGCCTCGTAGCAGCGCGCGCCGGCGCGGCCGCGCATCTCGGCGGCGAGGATCACGCCGGTGCCGAGCGGCTTCGTCAGGATCAGGCGGTCGCCGGGGCGGAGGCCGCCCTTGCGCAGCAGGCGGCCGGGACGGGTGCGGCCGGTGACCGCGAAGCCGAGCGCCAACTCGGCGCCCTCGGCGCTGTGGCCGCCGATCAGCGACGCGCCGGCGGCTTCGAGCACCTGGGTCCCGCCCTTCAGCAGGTGGAAGAGGTCGGCTTCGACGATTGCCGGGCGCGACGGCGGCAGCGTGGCGATCGCCAGCGCGGTTTCGGGCAGGCCGCCCATCGCGTAGATGTCGCCCAGCGCGTGGTTGGCGGCGATGCGGCCGAAGAGGTAGGGGTCGCTGACCATCGCGCGGAAGAAATCGACGGTCTGCAACAACGGCGGCGCGCCGGGAAACGTTATGAGCGCGGCGTCGTCGGGGATGGCGAGGCCGATCGCCACCGCCGCGCTCGTAGCGGGGTCGAGCCGCGCCATCACCCGCCCCAGCACTTCGGCCGGCACCTTGGCGGCGCACCCGCCGCAGCGCATCGCCTCGTCACCCGCATCGACCGCCATTTCGGGCAGTTCGGTGTAGCGCCGCATCCAGCGCCGGTCGATCCATTCCTTGAGCCGCCACAGGCTCCGGCCGGAGGCGGCGAAAGGCCCGCGCGAGGCGACCGCACGGCCGTCGCCGGTCCCGATCAGCGCCAGCGCGCGCTTCTGTGGTACCGCGCGGCGCAACGGGCGGCCGGCCAGCGCGCGGCGCAGATTGTCGGCCAGCGGCGGCCCGGCGCGCACCGCGTAGACCCCGGCCTTGTCGCGCGGATGGGCCGGTATCGTCGCGACGTCGCCCGCGGCGAATAGGGCGCCGTCGGCCGGCGAGCGCAGGGTTTCGTCGATCACCACAAAGCCGCGCTCGTCGAGCGGCAGCCCGGTGTCGCCGAGCCACGCCGCGCCGGCCGCCTCGGTGACCCACAGCGCCTCGTCGAACGGAATCGCGCTGCCGTCGGCGGCGATCAGCCGGCCCGGCTCGACCCGCACGATCGGATCGTTGGCGAGCACCCGGATGCCGCGCTCGCGGAAAATCCTCTCGAAGCGGCGGCGGACCGCTGCGTTGTGCGACGGCAGCAGCCCCTCGCGAGTGACGAGGGTGACCTCGACCGCGCCAACGAGCAGTTCGGCGAGGCGGTGCTGCGCCGCCAGCGCCAGTTCGACGCCGCCGGCGCCGCCGCCGACCACCGCGAGGCGCAGCCGCCCCCCGGCGCGGGCGCGTTCGAGAAGCGCCTCCCAGCGCGCCGCGAACTGGGCGATCGGCTTGACCGGGGTGGTGTATTCGGCGGCCCCCGGCACGTCACCCAGGCGCGGCGTCGACCCGATATCGAGCGATACGACATCGTAGCGGATCGCCGGATGATCGGCGCACAGCACCTGCCGCGCCTCGCGGTCGAGCCCGGTCGCCCGGTCATGGATCAGCCGCGCGCCGGCGAAGCGCGCGAGGCGCACCAGGTCGATGTGGCACTGGGCGATGCGGTAGTGCCCGGCGACGTAGCCAGGCAGCATGCCCGAATAGGGGGTCTCGAGGTCGCGCGCGATCAGCGTCAGGCGCACCCCGGCCGGCGCCCGCATGCCGAAGCTTTTCAGCACATGGACATGCGCGTGGCCGCCGCCGACGAGAACGAGGTCCTGGGCGATCGGAACCGATTGTTGCATCGCCCGCCGCTTTGTCCCTTCGCCCGGCGGCCTACTCGCGGAAGAGGAAGCGGTAGGCCGGGCCGTGGCGGCGGATCCAGCCGGCGGTCGGGTCGGGGAAATGCGCCGGCATCATCAGGGTGCCGCTGTCGGCGTGCTCCTCGATGAGGCGGGTGCGGCTGACGCGCGAGCCCGCCGCGTCGGTGCAGGCAAAGGTCGACCATTCGGGCTTCAGGCATTGCAGCGGGTGGTGCAATACATCGCCGATGAAGACGCCCTTGTCGCCGCCCGAGCGCGCGTGGATCACGACATTGCCCGGCGTGTGGCCGGGGTAGGGCTCGAACCACAGCCCGTCGTCGAGCGCGTAATCGTCGCCGACCAGGAGCGCCTGGTTGCTCTTTATGACCGGCAGGACGCTGTCCTCGTAGGCGAGCGCATGAGGCGAGTCGGCGCCGCTGGCGTGAAATTGCTGCCAGTGGTCGTGCTCGCGCCGGGCCATCACGTATTTGGCGTTGGGGAAGGTCGGGACCCAGCGCCCGTCCTGGAGCCGGGTGTTCCAGCCGACATGGTCCCAGTGCAGATGCGTGCACATCACGTAGTCGACCTCCTCGGGCTTGACCCCGAGCCCTGCCAGATCGTCGATGAACGAGGTTTTCATGCGGTGGAATTGCGGCCGGCTCGGGCGCTCCTTGTCGTTGCCGATGCAGGAATCGATCAGGATCGTGTGGCGCCCGGTGCGCACGACAAAGCTGTGAAAGCTAAACATCAATTTCCCGGTGCCGGGCTCGAGGAGGCGGGGGCCGAGGAGCGCCTCATGTTCCTTGACCACGGCGGGGTCGAAATCCGGGAAGAAATCGGGCGGGTCGAAAAACGGACCCTGGTAATCGCCGATGCGGTCGATCTCGAACGTGCCGATGCGGATGGGCTGCATCTGTCCTCGCGGGCTGGAGCCGATGAAGGAAGGACTGTAGCGCCGCCGCCGCATCGATTCCTAGCGCGATTGCCCGCGCGAGGATTGCCCCGTCGCGGCAGGTTGGCTAGGCTGTCCGGCACCGCCACGTATCGGGGGAACGCCGCTATGCGCGCCCTTCTCGCCCTCAGCCTGCTGGCCCTCTTCTATCCCGCCGCCGCCCTGGCGCAGCAGCCGGCCGCCGCGCCGCCAAGCGCAGCGCCGAGTGCAGCGCCGAGCGCGCCAAACGCATCGGCCGAACCGGCGAAGAAGGCGACCGGGGCCGCGGCAAAGCGCGGCGGCGACATCACGCGCGAGGAATATGTCGAGCGCGCCAAAGCGAACGCCGAGAAGCGCTTCGACAAGATGGACGCCGATCACGACGGCGTCTTGACCGCAGACGAGCGGCACGCCTATCGCGAGGGGCACACGCGGCACCGGGCAGCGCCGGCGCCGGCCTCGCACTGAAGGAGGAGGAACAGCCATGCCGGATGACGCAACTCTCGCCGCCCGCCCCGCCGCCGCCCTGCGGGTGCGCGGTCTCGACCATGTCGTGTTGCGGGTCGCCGACATCGACCGGGCGATCGCGTTTTATGGCGACGTGCTGGGCTGCCGGGTCGAGCGCCGGCTGCCCGAGATCGGCCTCGTGCAACTGCGCGCCGGCGCCGCGATGATCGACCTCGTGCCGCGCGGCGACGACGCGGATAGGGGCCGCAACATGGACCATTTCGCGGTGCGCATCGAGGAATTGGACGTGGCGGCGCTGAGCGCGCACCTGCAGCGGCACGGCATCGACCCTGGCGAAGTGCGCCGGCGCTACGGCGCCGAAGGCTACGGCTCCTCCCTCTACATCACCGACCCCGACGGCAACACGGTTGAACTGAAGGGCCCGCCCGAAACCGCGACCTAGCGTCTAGACTCCAACGCCTGTTCTCTTCCGTCATGCCCGCGCGAGCGGGCATCCAGGGCGGCGCGCGTTATGCCTGCCGCTCCTGGACCCCCGCTTTCGCGGGGGTGACGAATGTAGCAGCGGCCTCATCTGTTTGAGGCTGGACCACTAGCGCCCTGCCCTAGCGCCGCTGCCCTAGCGCCGGCGGGGGCGAGTGCCGATATCTTGTGTCGTTGGTTGACGGCGGCGACACGGGGATTAGCGATGAGCCTGAGGAAGTCCACCCTTATCGCGGCGGCCCTGCTGCTCGGGGCGAGCGTTGTCGCCCGGGCGCAGCCGCAATACCAGCCCTACCCTTACAGTCCGGCGCAGCTGTCGCCGCCGGCCTGGAGCTACGATCCCTACACCAGCGGCCTGGCGCCCTGTCCGCAGTGGTTTCCGGGCGAGCCGCGCGGCTGCCGCGATGATATGCCGCCGACCTATGGCCAGCCCAACTTCCGCTCGCCCCCCTAGGGTTTTTCGCGCGGCTTCGCGTGCAGCGCAACGAGGCGAGGAGCGGCGGTGGACGAGGTTGAGGCGGTCGTCATCGGCGCCGGGGTCGTCGGGCTGGCGGCGGCGCGCGCCCTGGCGCTCGCTGGCCACGAGGTGGTCGTCCTGGAGCGCGCCTACGGAATCGGGTTCGAGACCTCCTCGCGCAACAGCGAAGTCATCCACGGCGGGCTCTATTACCCGCAGGGCAGCCTGAAGGCGACCACCTGCGTCGCCGGGCGCGAGCGGCTCTACCCCTATTGCCAGGAGCACGGCGTGCCGCACGCGCAACTCGGCAAGCTGATCGTCGCGACCTGCGAGGAAGAAATCCCCGGGGTCGAGAAAATCGCGGCCGCGGCGCGCGCCAACGGCGTCGACAACCTCGAATGGCTGAGCGCGTCGGAGGCGCAGCGCCTCGAGCCCGAGCTCAATTGCGTCGCGGCGGTGATTTCGCCCTCGACCGGCATCATCGACAGCCACGCGCTGATGCTGGCCTATCAGGGCGAGGCGGAGGCCAACGGCGCCGCGGTCGCGTTCCTGTCGCCGGTGCTGTCGGGCCGGGTGCGCCACGACGGGTTCGAGCTCGCGGTCGGCGGCGACGAACCGACGACGATCCGCTGCCACATGCTGGTCAACGCCGCCGGCCTGCACGCGCCGGCCCTGGCGCGCGCGATCGAGGGGGTGCCGCTCGACACGATCCCGCCGGCCTATTTCTGCCGCGGCGTCTATTTCACGCTGAGCGGCAAGACGCCGTTCCGCCGGTTGATCTATCCGGTGCCGGTGCCGGGCGGGCTCGGCGTCCACATCACGCTCGACCTCGCGGGCCAAGCGCGCTTCGGCCCCGATGTCGAGTGGATCGAGGGGGTCGACTACGCGGTCGACCCGCGCCGCGGCGACGCGTTCTATGCCGCGGTGCGGCGCTACTGGCCGGGCCTCAAGGACGGCGCCCTGATGCCGGGCTACGCCGGCATCCGCCCGAAGATCAGCGGCCCCAACGAGGCGGCCGCCGATTTCCTCGTGCAGGGGCCCGAGGAACACGGCATCCCCGGCCTCGTCAACCTTTACGGCATCGAATCGCCGGGCCTCACCGCCTCGTTGCCGCTCGCCGACACGGTCCTGCAGCGCCTCGGCCTCACCCCTAGGGTCGAAACCCAATCAGACGATTGACGCAAGGAAGGAGGCGTGATTCAAGCTGGAAACTTCGGGAGCTTGGATCATGGCGGGGGAATTCTGGCTCGACGATCGGCAGTGGA
>Ga0209579_10004158_pt1 | contig 10188 bp, 6 predicted proteins | sample Coa_R1_2_FD_187152 | JGI IMG/M metagenome (GOLD analysis project Ga0209579, IMG submission 187152) | Surface soil microbial communities from Centralia Pennsylvania, which are recovering from an underground coalmine fire - Coalmine... | ecosystem: Environmental > Terrestrial > Soil > Unclassified... | reverse complement strand
GCTGCCCACGTCGAGCACGACGCTGAACCACTCCGAATTCACGGCCTTCACGACTTGAATGGTTTGATCCGCGGTTTTCAAGAAATCGTCATGGTGCTGCAGCCCGATGATCATCCCGTGCTTTTTCCCGTACTCGGCGCATTCCTGAAACGCCGGGATCATCCACTCGAGCACCTTCTCGTAAGTGAATCCTTTCGGAATGCTGGGGCCGGAGAACACGCGGACCACCGACGCGCCCAACTTCTGCCCCACATCGACCCAGTCTTTGACGAGTTCGATATGTCCGCGGCGGCTGGATGCATCTGCCAGCGTGAAATCGTTGCGAACGCCGGTTCCGCTGATGGTGACGCCGTTAAAGCAAGCCTTCCTCTTCAGGCTGTAAATATACTCATCGCTCGGGGCCTTTGGATAACCGGGGAAATAGTAACCAGTGGTGTCTACGCCGTCGATATTGTTCGCCGCGCAGTAGTCGATGACCTCGTCGAGGTTCATTTTCCCCGCCAGAAGCGGGCGATTGAACGAAAACGAGTTCAATCCGATCTTGATCCTGGAACCCGAGCGACGCTTCACCTCGCCCTCGGCCAGAGCCGCTTCCGAGCCGACGGCCAATGCAGCCGCGGCGGCCATCGATTGAGTCAGAAATCCTCGACGCAGAGTCTTTTCGTTCATGGTTATGTTTTCCCTTAGCGAGTCAGATGCTCGGCCAGTATACACTAACTGTTCGTGACCCGATTTCTCTTGCTTGCACTCTTACTATCCCCCCTGGCAGCGCCCCAAAGCAATCCGCCGAACGGCTCAGCCATCCCCCCGATCGCGTTGACCGAAGCGCGCACCGGAGCGCCGCCCGAGAACGTCCCCGCGCCTCAGAATTGGGACCAGCAATCGCAGTGGAACATGGAACTGCTCGGGTCGAACGATCTGCAAGGCCGCTCAACGTATCAGCCCACGATCGTGAATCAGGACGGCCGCCAGATCGCCTACCTGGGGCACCACGCCGGAACAAGACTGAATCCCTTGACCGGTCAGATGGAACCGAACGGCACATCGCTTCTCGACGTCACCGACCCGAAGAATCCCAAGTACTTGTTCCACATCCCCGGACCCGCTGAGAAGCGCGGCGAGGTGGCGGGATCCCAAATGGTCCGCGTTTGCAGCGGCAATGTCCTACCGCACGCCCAGCGCGGCAAGTGGTACATGCTCCGGACCCGTGGAAACATTGGCGTGGATGAATCGCAGGAGATCTACGACACCACCGATCCCGCGCACCCGGCCCTGCTGACCACGATCGTCGACCATCTCAGCAATACGCACAAAAACTGGTGGGAATGCGACACCGGAATCGCCTATCTGGTCGCCAACAATATTGCTGAGGGCTGGAAGCATACCGTTTCGAACCAGCACCTCAAAATTTACGACTTGAGCGACCCCGCGCACCCCAAATACATCCGGGATTTCGGCCTCCCCGGCCAGCAGCCCGAAGCGGGCGCGGATACTCCGCCAACCGGTATCCACGGCGTGATCTCGGCTGGAGTGGCGAAGAACCGCGTTTACATGCCGTACGGAGTTGGCTCGAACGGCGTCATTCAGATCATCGACCGAAAGAAATTGCTGACGGATTTCACAAATGGCGTGCGCCCCACGCGTGAAGACCTTCTCGCGCCGCAGGTCGGCGTCATTAAGATGTCCCGCGATCAAGGTGGCCACAGCGCGTTTCCCATCTTCGGTGTCCCGATCCCCGAATTTCAGGGATTCGCGAGATACAAGACGCGCGATCTGCTGATCGTCACCTCGGAAGCCGACACGAATCAGGCGTGCACTACCGCGCCGCACATGGCGTTCATTCTCGACATCACGGACGAAACGGCGCCCTGGCCGATTTCCACCCTGCGGGTTCCGGAAATGCCCGGCGATTTCTGCGGCAAAGGCGGACCCTTTGGAGCGCACGGCATCGCCGAATCTTTCTATCCGCCGTATTACGGAAAACTCGCGATCATCGCCTGGTTCAACGCCGGCGTGCGCATCTGGGATATCCGCGACCCCTACGCCCCCCGCCAGATTGCCTACTTCATGCCTGCCCCGAACCAGAACACAGAAGAATCGTGCATAGCTGTGAATGGCTCCAAGACCTGCAGGAAAGCCATCAGCACCAACAACGTTGAAGTGGACGATCGGGGGCTGATCTACGCCGTCGACCGCTCCGGCACGGGGCTGCACATTCTGCGACTTACCGGTGCAGCCGCTGAAGTCGCCGGCGCGGCGCACTGATTATCTTTCTCGTTGATCACGACGCTGATTACGGCGTTGATTATTTCTCCACGGCAGCGTAGACCATATCGCGAATAACGGTCATGTAATGCACCCGCTGCCGCGGCGATTGGATCATGAAAACGACGAACAGGTCTTCCTTGGGATCCACCCAAAAGTGCGTCCCGCCGACACCGTTCCACGTGTAGTCTCCCACCGATCCGTTGTCGGCTGCTCCGCCCTGCGTCCGCCGGACCGCGAATCCCAGACCGAATCCGTAGCCCGGTCCCGGTAAATAGTAGGGACCCGGAACAATCCCGTCGCCTAATTGATCGGAAGTCATGTACGCGATCGTCTTGGGGCTCAGATAGCGCTTGCCGTTCAGCGTCCCGCCATTCAGCAACATTTGAAGAAAACGCGCATAGTCCGTCGCGGTACTCACCATGCCGCCACCGCCGGATTCCCATTTTCCGGCTATGCGCGGATCCCCGAAGACAGCGTCGATCCCGATCGTCCGGTCATTCGGAAACGGCTCGGCAATTCGCGGCTGTTTCGCGGCGTCGGTTACGTAAAAGCCCGTGTCGTTCATTCCCAAAGGATCCAGCAGACGCTGTTTCTCGAACTGATAGAGCGACATCCCCGAAACGACTTCAATAATGCGCCCCAGCATGTCGGTCGAGTGGCTATAATCCCAGGTCGTCCCCGGTTGATACGACAGCGGCAGCTTGGCGATGCGATCCGCGAACTCCGCGTTGGTATAGTCGCCCTTCAGCACACCCGCTTCGACGTAGGTCTTTTTCACCATCGTGTTGCCGAAAAAGCCATACGTGATCCCGGACGTATGCCGCAGCAAATCCTGAATCGTGATCGGACGCCGCGCAGGGACCAGTTCCAGCGTCGGCTTCCCGCCCGCCGGATCGGCCTTCTCCACGCCGACCTTCATCTGCGCAAATTGAGGAAGATAGCGCGCGATCGGATCGCCCATGGTGATCTTGCCTTCTTCCAACAGCATCATCGCGGACACGCTGGTGACCGCCTTGCTCATCGAATAGATACGAAAGATCGCGTCACGGGTCATCGGAGCCTTAGTGCCCGGATCGAGCACACCAACCGATTCGAACAACGCGACCTTTCCATGCCGCGCCACCAGCACCACCGCGCCCGGAACCACGCCCTTCGCCGAGTCATCGCGCAGCATCTGTGTGATCCGGCCAAGCCGTTCCTCGGAAAGCCCTAGTTCGGCTGCTCTCGCCCTCGGAAATTCCTGGGCCGCGATGGAGAACTGCCACAGCGCGGCGACGATCAGCGGTACGGTTGCGAACGCTCTCTTGAACATTAGCCCCTCTTATGAGCGCGTCCTAGACGTATGCGATGACGTCGATCTCCACCAGCGAATTTCCCGGAATCCCGCCGGGGGCCGCGATGGTAGTCCGCACCGGAGGTTCTTCGCCGAAACGTCCTAGAAACATCTCGTTCATCCCTGCGTAATCTTTCAGATCATTAAGATAGACATTGCACTTCAGGACCTTGTCCATCGACGACCCGGCGCTTTCCAGTTCCTGCTGAATCTGATCGAGAACATTCTTGGTGTGGACTTTAATGTCGCCTTCCGAGTGATACCCCACGCCGGCGATAAACAGCAAGTTTCCGTAGGTCACCATGCTGTTGAACAAGGGGGGCTTCGCGGGCTTCTTCCCGCTCCGGTACAGCACCTTCTTCACGGGCTTGTCCTGCGCTGAACCCGGGGCTGCGGCAACGGACGCCGCCACTGCCACGGTCGCTCCCCGCCCGATAAAGCTTCGTCTATTCGATTTGGTCATAGCTTCTCCTTTTGGCGCATTTCAAGCGCAAAGATCAGGGACGATTATCACCCAGCCGGAGCCCCGCGGTGGGACCCCAGTCTGCTCTAAAGCATTCCCAGTATTTTATGAGGTTACATTTAGGCAACATGCAGTAACAACGAAGGTTTTCTTAAAATTTTTCTTGACGGAACGGCATTCAGCATACATGATTCCTAAAGGGCTCGTGAGGTCGAGCGGTTTGGGGTGTTTTTCGCTAGAACGGGGCACGACGCAGTACCCCCCTTGACACCGGTCGTCTCACAGCGTAGAGTGCATGTAATCTCGCTAAAACAATTAAGTTAGATTTTGAAAGCTTAGAACAACGAAACTCAGGGGGGGTATGAAACAACGTTTGTCTCGCACGCTCAGCATTTTTCTGTTTGCTTGTTTCCTGGTGGGAACGCAGGCCTTCGGCCAGCTAATCACCGCCGACATCTTAGGCACCGTTACCGATTCGGCCGGCGCCGTGGTGCCCAACGCAAAAGTCACAATCGTCAACACCGCGACCTCCGATGTTCGCACCACGCAGACGTCCGGAAGTGGCGACTTCGTCATCAACTTGTTGCCGCCCGGCAGCTACACAGTCACCATCGAAGCGCCCGCATTTAAGAAGTCTGTCACCAACGTGACCCTGGTCGCAGGCGACCGCGCGCGCACTGACACCCAGCTCCAGGTCGGCGACGCAACTCAAATCGTGGAAGTAACCGCCACTACTCCTGCGCTCCAGACTGATAGCTCGACTCTGCGCGATACGGTGTCCGCGCAATCCGTTCAGGATCTTCCGCTCAATGGCCGCAACTTCGTGACATTGGTCGAGACGGTAGCCGGCGCCGCAGCCGGACCGTCAAACTCGATTCTCAGCGGAACGCGACCCGATGAGCGGCGCCAGACCGCAGCCGTCGTCGCCAACGGCATGAACGAGACTTTCAACAACAACCTGGTCGACGGCATGGACAACAACGAGCGCGAACAGTTCTCGATCTTGTTCCGGCCTTCGATCGATTCTCTCGAAGAAGTGAAGGTCGATACCAACAGCTTCCCGGCTGAAGTAGGCCGAGCCGGCGGCGCGGTGATCAACCTGATCACCAAGTCGGGCTCCAATGCCTACCACGGCGGAATGTACGAATACTTCCGCAATGACCAGTTGAACGCCAACGATTTCTTTGCGAACGGCGCCGGCATCCCGCGCGCGGAATTCCGCCAGAATCAGTTCGGCGGCAGCATGGGTGGGCGCATCATCAAAGACAAGACCTTCTTCTTTGCCGACATCGAAGTGTTACGGCAGATCCAAGGAAAGAATACGGGCTTGCTTGCGGCCCCAACGGCGTACGAATTGGCGCATCCCGGCGACTTTTCGGACGTTGGCGGACCGGTTGTTCCGGTAGGAAAGCTCGATCCGGTTGCCGTCAAGTACCTGGCGCTGTTTCCGGCGGCCAACATTCCAGGCGCGCCGCCGACCGCGAACTACACCAGCAACGTAAACAACCAGTATTTCGCCAAGACCATTGATGCTCGCGTCGATCATCGCTTCAATGACAAGAACAGCATGTTCGGCCGCTTTACCTATAACCCGACGACCACGGTGTATCCAACGCTTTATCCGCAAGTGAAGGCGTACGGTGTGACGATCAATCCGGGTAACGGGATTTATCCCGGCAACTCGACCGAAAACGCTCAGTCGTACATGTTGGATTTCGTTCACATCTTCAGCCCGACGCTGGTTATGGAATTGAAGGCCGGCTTCACCCGTCTGAATATCGCGACTCTTTCGGCGAATCAGGGCACCAACCTGTCGGACAAGTTCGGTATCCCCGGAGCGGACGTGAACCAGTACGTTTCGGGATTGATGAATACGTCAATTAATGGTTACACCGGGACCGGAAGCTGCAACACTCTGGGCGACTGCACATCTGTTCCGATTTACGAAATCGACAACAACTTCCAGGAAGAGGGCGCCATCACCTGGACCCACGGCACGCACAACGTCAAGATTGGCGCTGGCTTGCTTCGGCGGCAGGAGCAGTATTACCAGATTCAGAACGGCACGGGAAATTATGTGTGGACCGCGGCCGCGGGCGCACCGCCGAACAGCCTGGCCAATTTCCTTCAGGGCGTTCCTACCACCATCACCCGGCAGTTTCCTTATCAATTCCAGTATTACCGGATGTGGGAACCTCACATCTACATCCAGGACGACTGGCATGCCACGCGCAAGTTGACGGTTAACCTCGGCCTGCGCTGGGATCATATCGGCCAGCTCACCAGCGCGACCGGTCAGCGCTCGAACTACCAGATTGACACCAACACGTTCTGTATCTCAGCCGTGGCGTGCGTGCAGCCGAACTGGAAACAGTTCCAGCCTCGTCTGGGCTACGCGTACAACCCGGGTCACGGGTTGGTATTCCGCGGAGGGTTCGGCATCAGTTACTTCGCCCAGGACTACGCCGCGGGCGCGCTCAATCTTCCCAACCCGCCTTTCGTGACCGTGAGTTTCACCTGCTCGCCCAGCGCCTTGACTGGATCGTCGGTATGTCCCGCAGGCGTCGGATCGCTAAGTCAGGGTCCGCCGCCGATCACGCCGCCCAATATTCCGCAGCTTCTCGGACCCGTGGCCGGTGGCCTGAACTCCTCGCTGAGCGCGCACTCGGATTATTACCCGGGCGCGAAAGTCATGGAATGGAATTTCACCATGCAGAAGCAACTCGGCGCGAATGTCGTGACTGCCGCCTACGTTGGATCGCTCGGACGTCACCTGAATTACGCCCCGAACGTCAATCTTCCGGTGCCTTCAGGTACGGCCGTGACGCCCGCCTACGTTCGTTTCGCGACGCTGCCCAACATCACCGGAATCACCGACTACGGCACAGGCGGAGCCAGCGAATATAACGCCGCGCAGTTCATCTTCGAGCGGCGCTATTCCAAAGGCTTGACCATCAACGCGAACTACGTCTTTGCCCGCAACTTGACCAGCTTGACGGATATTGCCGAGGCCATCGGAACCGTCATCAACAATCGTGGTTACGATTGGGGCAACTCCAACATCGGCTTCAAGAACAAATTCACCATGCGCGCCAACTACGAGCTTCCCTTCGGTAAAGCCGCAAAGGGGTTGACGAAGGCGGCTATCGGCGGATGGCAGGTGAATACCATCGCCTTCTGGCAGTCCGGCGAGCCGTACACGGTAACCGACGGTCAGAACCTGATCAATCTGCCGAACATCACCTCGGATCGTCCGAACCAGATCTCCGGCCAATCCTGCCAGGCGTCGAACCCGGGGATTAACGGCTGGATCAACTTGAATGCCTTCCAGCAGCAGGCTATCGGCAATCCTGGCAATGAAGGACGCGCCCAGTGCTACGGCCCATCGTGGAGGGGCGTAGACTTCTCCGTGTTCAAGGACTTCACGTTCATGGAAAAGTACCGCTTGTCGTTCCGCGCCGAGGCTTACAATGTCTCGAATACAGCGAACTTCTCGCTTCCAAACGCCGCCATCTCCAGCTGGACGGTCAGCCGCAATCCGGCTGGCATCCCGACGACTGCCGGAAACTTCGGCAAGATCACAGCCACCAACATCGGTTTCACGCCACGCGTCGTGCAGCTAGCGCTGAAGTTCACCTTCTAGCGCATCCCGTCTAACCGCAAGCGCCTCGAAAGGGATACCCCCTTTCGAGGCGTTTTGCTTTTTTATGTGGCACCTTGGCGGCCCCGTGTCAGGACACTCTCTGGTACTTTCAGCGTCGCGTACCAGCAGGTCCCCTCAGGCCCTTTGGTTCTGGAGATCGCAGCTTCACCTATCCGCTTCGCCGAAATGCATACGCGACGTCCAATGCGGCTCGGCAGCCAGTATACACACGCGTATGCCAGGATGGTTTTCGCGCTTTACGCTCGGATTATCAGACCTGGAAAACATTCTTACGACTCGCCAAAATACATCCCTTCCGCTGCGTTCCATGCTACGCTCAGAAACGCAAAAACACATTACGAAGCGTGCAGATTGTTACTACAGCGTGCAGATTGTTCGGAGGAACAATGGAGAAAATTGCAACATCTATCATCACGGTGGGTTCGTTATTGCTATTTCTGTTTTGGTTTCGCTACGTGTGCCTGCTGGTTCTCAAAGCGAGACCGGCCCGCGATTACGCGATCGCCGCGGCGGCCGCGAATCAGCTTAGCTTTCCCGATGTTCAGGCAATTCTACAGAATCGCGCGGTGGCCGATCTGGAGCAGCTGCGGCATCAGCTCGATCGCGATTTCGCATTGTTGACCTACGTGCTGGCACACGTCGCCAGCCCGCCCGCGGGAATCGCGGCGATCGAGAAGCGCATCCTGGAAATCGACTACCGGCTGATGCGCCTTTGGTGCGGAATCAGCGCGCGCTTCTCCTGTGCCGCGGCACGCCGCGCGCTCGCGGAAATGTCCATCGTAGTGGCACACTTCGCAAACTCGCTCGGCGAGCGTGGAGCTGGTGTCGCGGTACTGTCTTGACGCTTATTTCTTCGTTGCCGCCGACTGCTTGGCGATCACCAGGTCCTTGATCTTGTCGTAAGTCGCCTGCGGCACAATCTTCTTGGATACCAGTTGATCCTTGCGCTGGTACGGCCGCCCGTCGACGATCTTCTTGGAGTACGCATCGCCAATCCCCGGCAGCGCCTTCAGTTGGTCCACCGTCGCCGAGTTCAGGTCGAGCAGGTCTCCGCTCTTGGCGGGCGCAGTGGGCTTGGCTGGAGCCGCAGCCGGCGCTTTGGCGGGCGTTGCCGCCTTGGTCTGGGGATCGAACGCAGCAGCTACCGAAACGACGGCCAAAAGAGCCGCCATGACCGTTACAACTTTAAGTTTACGCATGGGTCCTATTTTAAGCCGGTTTCAGTCCCGACTGATCGACACCCGCTTACTCGCGTGCGCGGTTCCGTGGCGATGAATCTACCATGCCACCTCGATCCCTGCACGCGCCAGCGAGCGGGTCTCGACGTCCCCCTAATACTTCAGATACACCGTCTTGAAGTCCGTATAAAACTCCGCGGCCGCCGGACCTTGTTCCTTTGGCCCAAAGCTCGAGTCCTTCGTTCCTCCGAAGGGCAACTGGTATTCGATGCCAGCGCTCGGCAGATTCACCGTCAGCAGCCCGGCCTCCATCTGCTTCACGAATTCGAACACGCGCGCGACGTTGGTCGTCTGCACCGACGCCGAAAGACCCAGCGGGCTCCGATTCGCCATCTCCATCGCATGTTCGAAATTCTTCGCCGGCATCACTGCGGCCACGGGCCCGAAAATCTCTTCCTTTGCAATCCGCCGGTCTTCCGATACGTCCGAAAACACCGTCGGTGCGACGAAAAATCCCTTGGAGAGATCCTCGCCGTGAGGTCCCTTGCCGGTCAGCCGGTCGCCGCCGCACAGCGGTTTGCCCACTTCTTTCGTCCCCACCTCGATGTATTCGAGGTCCGTCTCCAACTGCGCCTGTGAAACCGCCGGCCCCATCTCGACGCCCGCATTCAGCCCGTTGCCGACCTTCATCGACTTGGCCCGCTCGACCAGCGCATCGACGAACTTCTTGTAAATGGCTTCTTCGACAATCACGCGGCTGGTTGCCGTACATTTCTGGCCCGTGGAGAAAAATGCGCCATTCGCTACGTTCTCCACGGCCAGATTGAAATCGCAATCCGCCAGCACTACCGTCGGATTCTTGCCGCCCATTTCAAGCTGGATCCGAATCCGCCGCCTCGAAGCTTCCGCATGCAGCTTGTTGCCGACTTCGCACGATCCCGTGAACGAAACCGCCTTCACCGGCTTCGACTGCACCAGGGCCGCGCCGGCCTGGCCGCTTCCCGCGACAAAATTCAGGACGCCCTTCGGAATTCCTGCTTCGTGAAACGCCTCGACGATCCGCCACCCGCTGAGGGGTGCGAGCGACGCGGGCTTCAGCACCACGGTATTGCCGTAAATCAGCGCCGGTGCGAGCTTCCACGTCGGAATCGCGCTGGGGAAATTCCACGGCGTGATCAGCCCCACCACGCCCAGCGGCTTGCGGATCGCGAACATGTGGACGCGGTCACGCTCCGACGGCACCAGCATTCCCGGCATGCGCGAGCCCTCGCCGCCGAAATAG
>Ga0209579_10004154_pt1 | contig 10191 bp, 7 predicted proteins | sample Coa_R1_2_FD_187152 | JGI IMG/M metagenome (GOLD analysis project Ga0209579, IMG submission 187152) | Surface soil microbial communities from Centralia Pennsylvania, which are recovering from an underground coalmine fire - Coalmine... | ecosystem: Environmental > Terrestrial > Soil > Unclassified... | reverse complement strand
CGGGGATTCTTTCAAGATTATTGAGCGTGGCGCGGCGGACATGATGATCTGCGGTGGGACGGAAGCGACGATTACGCCGATGGGCGTAGGCGGATTCGCGTCGATGAAGGCACTTTCGACGAGGAATGATGATCCGCAGACAGCAAGCCGGCCGTTTGACGTGGACCGGGACGGATTTGTCGTCGGCGAGGGCGCGGGAATCTTAATTTTGGAATCGCTGGAACACGCGACGCGCCGCAACGCGCCGATCATCGCGGAAATTGTGGGCTACGGCATGTCGGGGGACGCGTATCACATCACGCAGCCGGTGGAGAATGGCGACGGAGCGTTTCGCGTGATGCGCGCGGCGCTGAAGGATGCGAAGCTTACGCCGGACGACATTGGATATGTGAATGCGCACGGGACTTCGACGCCGATTGGCGACATTATTGAGACGACGGCGATGAAGCGGCTGTTTGGCGAGCGCGCCATCGCCAAAAAGTTGCCGGTAAGCTCGACGAAGTCCATGACCGGGCATTTGCTGGGCGGCGCGGGCGGACTGGAAGCCGGCATCAGCGTGCTGGCGCTGCGCGACCAGATTTTGCCGCCGACGATCAATCAGTATCATCCCGATCCGCAATGTGATTTGGATTATGTGCCGAACGTGGCGCGCAAGGCGACGGTGGATTATGCGCTGTCCAATTCGTTTGGGTTTGGCGGAACGAATGCGGCGCTGATTTTCAAGCGGTGGGCGGCGAAATAGCAGTTCGCTGAGCGAAGTTTTTAAGAACGGCGCAGACTAAAGTCTGTGCTAGTGGTTTCCTGGTAAGGACAACTCCCGTGAAAATTATTGTTTGCGTGAAGCAGGTGCCGGCCAAAGACGCGCCGCTGGCGATTGCCGGAAACTGGATCAAGGAATCGGACATTGGATTTGAGATGAACGAGCCGGACAGCTTTGCGCTGGAAGAAGCGCTGCGGCTGAAGGAAAAGCACGGCGGGGAAGTGGTGGCGCTTTCGATGGGTCCGGAGCGCGTGAAGCAGACAATCAAAGAGGCGCTGGCGAAGGGAGCGGACCGGGGGATTCACATTGCGGATGACCAGTTCGCGCAACTGGATCCGCTGGGATCGGCGAGCGCGCTGGCCGCGGCAGTGAAAAACGAAAACGCGGATTTGATTTTGACCGGCTTGCAGAGCGACGACCAGGGATTCGGGCAGACCGGCGTGCTGCTGGCGGCGCTGCTGGACCGGCCCCACGCGACGATCATCATGGCGATTGAAGCGCTGGACGGAAAATTGAAATTGAAGCGCGAACTGGAAGCGGGCTGGTTTCAGTGGATGGAGTGCCCGCTCCCGGCGGTCCTGTCGATTCAATCGGGCATCAACAAGGTGCGCTATGCGACGCTGAAGGGGATTATGGCGGCGAAGAAGAAGGAGATTGCTGCGGTGACGCGCGAGTCGCTGGGAGTGAAGACGGAGCCGACACAGAAAGTGGAAAAGATTTATGTGCCGGTGAAGACGAAGAAAACGGAATTTTTGAGCGGTCCGCCGAAGGAAGTGGCGGCGAAGCTGGTTGAGAAGCTGCGGTTTGAAGCGCGGGTGATCTGACATGAAAATTCTGGTCATCACCGAGCAGCGGCAAGGAAAATGGAACAACGCAAGTTTTGAAACGCTGGCGGCGGCGCAGCAGATGACAGCGGATTCGGGCAGCGTGAGTGCGGCGGTTGTCGGGAAGGGCCTGGATGCGCTGGCGGCGGAACTGGCCGGGAAAAATGTGGAGCGGGTTTTACAGGTAGAACATGACCTGCTGGAGTCGTACACGCCGGACGGATTTTGCGTTGCGCTGAAGCAAGTGGTGGAAGCGGCAAAGCCGGACCTGGTGCTCTTTCCGCACACCTATCAGGTGCGCGATTTTGCACCGAAGCTGGCGGCGATGCTGGGCAAAGGAATGATTGGCGACTGCATTGGCTATAGGGAAGACGGCGGGAAGCTGGTTTTTGTGCGGCAGATGTTTCAGGGAAAGACCGCAGCGGACGTTTCGTTTATGGGCGAGGGACCGTGGTTCGCGTCGTTTCAGTCGGGCGCGTTTCGTGCGGACCAGGTTGTGGCGGCGGAGGGCGGAGCGAAGCCGATTCAGAAAGTAAACATCGAGTTAAAGGCGGAGCAGATTCGCACCAAGCCGCTGGAGCTCTTCAAAGAGGCGAAGTCGGCGGTGGATTTGACGCAGGCGCCGTTGATTGTGGCGATAGGGCGCGGAATCAAGGCTCCGGAAAATATTCCGCAGGCGGAAGCGGTGGCTAAGGCGATGGGCGCGGAGATTGCGGCATCGCGGCCGATTTGCGATGAGGGCTGGCTGCCGATGGAGCGGCAGATCGGGAGTTCGGGGCAGACGGTGGCGCCGAAATTGTATCTGGCGCTGGGGATCAGCGGGGCGATCCAGCATGTGGTGGGAATGAAGGGCGCGCGGACGATTGTGGCGATTAATAAGGACCAGAACGCGCCAATTTTTGAAATTGCGGATTACGGAGTGGTCGGCGACATCTTCGAAATCATGCCGGCGCTGACGGAAGAGCTGCAAAAAGGAAAATAGCACGCGGTTTCCGATGAGCGTTTTGTAGTACTCCTACCAAAGACAATTTGACTCTTGTGTTGCCGCGCGCTTCCCGTAGAAAGAGAAAGAGTGGCTTGGGAGAGAGTATGGCCAACGCTGACAGCTTTCCGTATGAGACCCGCCTGAACATTCTTTATGCTCCGCTGGAAGTGATCGAAGAGAAAGAGCTGGCGGATTCCTGTAAATTTCGGTGGTACAACCAGACACTTTGTCAGGTGAACGGCTCGGTGGTGCGCCTGGGGGTGGTGGAAGGGGATTATCACTGGCACAAGCACGATGAAGACGACGAGTTCTTCTACGTGGTGGAAGGGAAGTTGCTGATTGATCTGGAAGGACGCACCATGGAGCTCGGTCCGCGGCAGGGCATGGTGGTGCCTAAGGGCGTAACGCACCGCACTCGTGCTCCGCAGAGAACGGTGATGCTTATGGTCGAAAACGCAGGAATCATCCCCACCGGAAATTGACGCCGCGCGTGATATCGAGTGGGTCGCGGGCGGTCTGATAGAATGAAGAATTATGGCCGTTGAACGCGAGCAATTAGAAGCCGATGTGTTGATCGTTGGTGCGGGCCCCGCGGGGCTGAGCTGCGCACTTCATCTTGCGAATCTCATCAAAAAGCACAATGAGTCCGGAGCAAAACCGGAACTTTCCGCCGAGAACATCTACGTTCTTGAAAAGGGGCGGGAGATCGGGGCCCATCAGCTTTCCGGCGCGATCATGAATCCTAAGGCTCTGGCGGAACTGGTGCCGGATTTTGCGAAGACCGCGCCGCTGGATACGCCGGTCACCGATTCGGCGGCACTTCTTTTTACGCGGGGATCCTCCTTCCGTTTTCCCATTACGCCGGCGCCGTTTCAGAATAAAGGCAACTACGTTGTGTCGCTGAACAAGATCGTGAAGTGGCTCGGCGGGCTGGTGGAAAGCGCCGGTGTGAACGTTTTTAAGGAGTTTGGCGGCGCGCAATTGATTTACGGCGAGAGCGGCGGTGTTGCCGGCGTCATTACGGAAGACAAGGGCTTGGACAAGAGCGGAAAGCCCAAGGACAACTACACCCCCGGGTACGAGTTACGCGCAAAAGTCACCGTGCTGGCCGAGGGCACACGCGGCTCGCTGACCAAGAAGCTTGTTGCTGAAAAAAAGCTCGATAACATCAATCCGCAGAGCTACGGCATCGGCATCAAGGAGCTTTGGGATGTGCAGCCAGGCCGAATCGAGGCGGGCTACGTGGCGCACACGCTGGGCTGGCCGGTTTCGACGGACATGTACGGCGGAGGCTGGATTTATGGCCTTTCAAACAATCGCGTTTCGATCGGATTGGTGGTTGCACTGGAATATGGCGATCCGCAATTCGATCCCCATGCGGCGTTTCAGAAGTGGAAGACGCATCCGTCCGTCAGCAAGATTCTGGATGGCGGGAAGCTGGTGCGCTATGGGGCAAAATCGTTGCCCTACGGCGGGTGGTATGCCATGCCGCGCAATACCGTGGACGGCGTGCTGATTATCGGCGACTCGGGTAGCTTCCTGGATTCGCAGCGCCTCAAAGGGATTCACCTGGCAATGAAGAGTGGGATGCTGGCTGCGGAAACGATCTTGGAGTCGCTCAAAACGGGCGACGCGACGGCAAAAACTCTGGGGAGTTTTCAAAAGCGCGTTGAAGAAAGCTACATTCGAGATGAAATGTGGAAGGTGCGTAACTTCCATCAGTCCTTTCAGCATGGAATGCTGCGAGGTTTTGTGAATACGGCGTTTCAGCAGATTACGGGTGGGCGCGGACTGGTGGATCCTATGCGCGCGGCGCCCGGGTACAAGCACTATAAAAAGCTTAACGGCGCCCCGCATGGGGCGGCTGTCGAAGAGCGGTTTCAAGGCGACGGCAAGCTGACGTTTGATCGTCTGACCGACGTCTATCATTCCGGGACGCGCCACAACGATGACCAGCCTTGCCACCTGCACATACTTGATCCCAGTGTCTGCGTTACGAAATGCGTGGAAGAGTATGGCAACCCTTGCCAGTATTTTTGCCCCGCAGCCGTGTACGAAATGGCCAGGGAAAAAGACAGCATCAAGTTGAAGATCAATTTCCCGAACTGCGTGCACTGCAAGACCTGTGACATTGCGGATCCTTACCAGATCATTGACTGGGTGGTTCCTGAAGGCGGCGGAGGGCCAAACTACGAAGGAATGTAGTGCCCTTCTTAGTAAACGCATCATCACCTACGGTTCCGAATCGGAAGCGCGCCGTTCCAAGATAGACACTGGAATGGCCTTATTTCTTGCCGAATTGCCCGATTAACTGCAAGATTTACTTCAACCATAGTATTGGTTTTTCTAGAGCGAAAGGCTTCGGATCTTGACTGGGCCGAACACTGCCTCGCAGGGCGGACGTGTCTTTCTTGTTGCTGCCCTGGTGCTTCTTTTTCTCCACGCATCGCTGCTCATTGCGGTGGCGCCCTATCACGTCATCTCCAATCAGATTTTGGGGCTGTTTTCAAACCTGATTCAGATTGTTTGCCCGATTCTGGCGGCGCTGGCCAGCATCAACGCGTCGCGCCGACTGCAGCGATTTGCCAGGCATTTCTGGATGTTGTTCGCGGCCGGCTTCCTGGTTTGGGCGCTGGCCCAGACTGTCGCGACTTACTACGACAGCATCGCGCACGCCTCGCTGCAGGAGCCTTGGCCCAGCGACATTATTTTTTTCCTCAGTATGTCCGCGCCCCTTATGGCGTTGTTTATTGACCAGCGCAAGGGATTCGAATGGAAGCAGTGGCCACGCATCTTCGACCTGGTGCAAGTGCTGATCCTGATGCTGGCAGTTTACCTGTTTACCTTCGAAACGCCGGATGCCTGGCGGAACGGCTGGGGTCCGTTGGGAGCGCTGGCCTGGATTCCAGAGACTTCCAGGGACATTTTGCTGGTTTCGTCATTTGCCATTGCTTCCTTAGCTGGCAAGAACAGCTCGGCTCGCTACCTGTACGGAAGAATGGCTATCTTCTTTTTCGTCTATCTGCTCGGCGAATTCCCCTATCTGTACCTGCAATCCAACCAGAATCTCCGAACGGGTTCGCCGATGGACCTGGTCTGGAGTGTGCCGTTTCTGGTAGCTACGGTGATTGCGGCCACGGCCAAGCCTCCGGAAGCCGAGACCAACGCAGTACGTAGGCCCAGCAAAGTCGCTGCGCGTTGGCCGCTGGCGCACGCCGTTTCGCTGATTTTCCCTATTATCGTTTTGCTTATGGCGGCGGGAATCGCGGAAAAGCAGTTTGTTACCGCCGTGGTCCTGGTGTTTCTGTCGTTCAGTTGTTCAGTGGCCAGGGTACTGTTTGCGGAGCACCAACAGCGTCAGACTGCTCTGGAATTAAACGAGAACAACGCGCTATTGTCCTCCGTCTTCGAAGGTACGGGCGACGGCCTTTTCATAAAAGATTCCGACGGCCGCTGCATGATCGTCAATAAAACCTTTGCCGAGCTGTTCGGTGCGACGGTGGAAGACATCGTCGGCAAGACCACCGCGGACCTTGTCGAGCCGAAGACGGCACAGACGCTCATGGAACTGGATCGCGAGGTAATGGCGTCAGGCCTGAGCAAGTCCCTGGAACACGAACTGCCACTAAAGGACGGCATTCATTCCTTCATCACCACCAAATCGCCGCGCCGCGACGCCAATGGCAAGGTGGTGGGAGTTATCGGCGTGGTGCGCGACGTTACCGAATATCAGCGCATGGAGGAGCGGCTTCGCCAGTCGCAGAAGATGGAAGCGATTGGCACCCTGGCTGGCGGCGTGGCGCACGACTTCAATAACCTCCTGATGGTGATCAGCGGCTACAGCTCGGTGCTGGCCGAGGCGCTGAGCGCCGAACCAAAGCTGCGGGGCCACGTGGACCAGATTCTGAAGGCCGGAGAAAGGGCTGCGTCACTCACGCGCCAACTCCTGGCGTTCAGCCGGAAACAGACCATTCAGCCTGTAGCGCTGAATCTAAACCAGATCATTACCGGAATTGAGAAGCTGCTGCACCGGTTGATCGGCGAGGACGTCAAGATCGTCACGCATCTATCCGCCGATCTGGGAACGGTTTTAGCGGATGCTGGGCAGATGGAGCAGGTCATTCTCAATCTGGCCGTCAATTCGCGCGATGCGATGCCCAACGGCGGCCAACTTATATTTGAAACGCGCAATGTGGAACTCGGAGATTTGATCGCCAGCGCGAACAATCTCAGGCCAGGCCGCTACATCGAGTTTCTGGTAAAAGATACGGGCACGGGAATGGACATGAACGTTCAGACGCGCCTGTTTGAGCCGTTCTTTACCACCAAACCGACCGGCAAAGGCACTGGACTGGGGCTCTCCACGGTGTATGGAATTCTGAAACAGGCGCACGGTCATATTACCTTTACCAGCCAACCCGCTCACGGGACTACTTTCCGCATATTTCTTCCACGCATCGATTCGCCGGCGCCTGCGGATTCTTCACTGCTGGACAGCCAAAGCGTGCTGCAGGGTCGCGAGACAGTTCTGATCGTTGAGGACGACGCCCCGGTACGTGAGCTGGTGCGCGCGGTTCTCGATTCGCACGGCTATCACGTGCTGACCGCGGCGAGCCCGCAGGAGGCTGAGAAACTCGCCGAGCAATTGGACCGCCAAGTGGACCTGCTGATTTCTGACGTAGTTATGCCGGAAATCAGCGGGACCGAATTGGCGAAACGATTGGCCCTCAGGCTTCCGGGCATGAAAGTGCTTTTCATGTCTGGATATATTGGGGATGCCATCGTGCGTGCCGGAATTCAAGAGCAGGAAGTGGCCTTCCTGCAGAAGCCCTTTGCGCCGTCAACACTGGTGCGCAAGGTGCGGGACGTTCTGGACGGAACACGGGTCAGTGAGGGCGACGGCCGCGCCTAACGCCGGGCTCGGTCTTTGCGCACGGCGTCTTCGATCAGCGCGTCGAGCTGGTCGCGGCGCAGGGTGATTTCATCGGCGACCCCTTCCTCTTCATCGCTGGTTACTGGCAATTCCGCACCACTGCCCGGCGGAGCAATCACACCGTACCTCGCCCGCGCCGCCATCAGCTTGGCGACTTCGCGACTGGAGAAAAGTTTCGGCGTGCCGGCGTTCTCGGCGGCCAGAATAATCCTGGCGGTGTGTTCTACCGTCTCCATCCGGTAAAAGGCAGTCAACAGGTCGGGACCGCAGGTGACCGCGCCATGATTAGCCAGCAACAACGCATCGTAGTGCTCGACGAAAGGTTCGATGGCAATGCTCAATTCGGGAGTTCCGGGCGTGGCATAACGCACCAGAGGGATTTTGCCGAGACCGATGACCACCTCCGGTAATAACGCCTGATCCAGAGCGCGGCCCGCAACCGCGAACCCCGTAGCGGTAGCCGGATGCGCGTGACAGATCGCTTGAACATCCGGACGCAGGCGGTAAATCAACAGGTGCATGAGCACTTCGGATGATGTTTTCCGGCCCCCATCCAGGTGGTGGCCGTCGGCGTCCACCACCACCAGATCATCCGGTTCCAGCATGCCTTTATTCATGCAGGTGGGAGTGGTCAGGATTCGCCCGTCCGACAAACGCACCGACACGTTTCCTTCGCACGCGACGATGAACCCGCGTTCGTACATCCACCGCCCGACAATGCAAACCTCGCGGCGGTGCTGCTTCTCGTTCTTCTGATGGCCGGCCAACACTGAGTCCGGGCGCATAGGCGGACTCCTTCCTCGCGCGGAATTATCCACCGCAGAGGCTTTTTTGCAATAGGTAATTTAACGGACTACCGGCTTTTCCTGGCTACGGAGCCTGGGGCAAAAGGCCGGCCGATCAGGCGTAAATGCCGCGCATCTTCAAGGCTTTAGCAACCCGGTCAATGGCTACCATGTAAGCAGCAATTCGGTTGTTGACCTTGTGGGTTTCCGCATACCGAACGACCACGTCGAAAGCGTTAACCATGATGTCCATCAGACGCTCATTCACTTCGCTTTCGCGCCAGAAGAAGCCCTGCCGGTCCTGCACCCATTCAAAATAGCTGACGGTCACGCCGCCGGCGTTGCCCAGAATGTCCGGCACCGTGAATACACCCTTGTTGTCGAGGATGGCGTCGGCTTGCCAGGTGGTCGGACCGTTGGCTCCTTCGCACAGGATTTTCGCATGCACGCTGGCTGCGTTCTTCTCTGTGATCTGGTTCTCAATCGCAGCCGGAATCAGCACTTCGCAGGGTTGGAAAAGGACGTCCCTGGAGCTCATCTTCTGCCCGCCGCCGGGGAAATCCTGCAGCGGCTTTTTCTGATTGGTGACCCACTCAATGACTTTCGGGATGTCGAACCCATTTTCGTTGTATAGGCCGCCGCCGATATCGGCCAGGCCGATGATTTTGTAGCCGGCCTTCTGCATCAGGTCCGCCGCCATGGAGCCTACATTGCCAAACCCCTGGATGACCGTGCGGCAGCCCTCTTTTTTCATGCCGAGTTTTTCCACGGCCTTGTCCACGCACATCATCACGCCACGGCCAGTGGCTTCTTTGCGCCCGCGCGAACCGCCCAGTTCGATCGGCTTGCCGGTCACCACCGCGGTGGTGGCTTGACCGACATGCATCGAATAGGTATCCATCACCCAGGCCATGGTCTGTTCATTGGTGCCAACATCCGGCGCGGGCACGTCTCGCTCTGGCCCCAGCCAGCTGGAAAGTTCCGCCGTGTATCGCCGCGTCAAACGCTCCAATTCTCCACGTGACATCTTGCTGGGATTGCAGATGACGCCGCCTTTGGCTCCGCCGAACGGAATGTCCACCACCGCGCATTTCCAGGTCATCCACGCGGCCAAGGCGCGCACTTCGTCCAGGCTCACATCGGGAGCGAAGCGAATGCCGCCCTTGCCCGGCCCGCGCACCGTTGAGTGCAACACCCGGTATCCGGTAAACACCTCCAGCGTGCCGTTGTCCATGCCCACCGGAATGTACATGGTGATTTCTTTGTCGGGATATTTCAGGTACTTGTAAACACCTTGTTCCAAGCCGAGCTTTTTCGCCGCTTCTTCAAAGCGAGCCTCGGCATTTTGATACACGTTCATTTCTTCGGGTACAGTCGCTTGCGACATTCCCATCTTTCTCCTTTACCCATCGCCGAGCAGCTTCGCAAGACAACGGTTCTGCTGGTTACGCTGCGCTGCGTCACGCGGCCGACGCAAACACACCAGAACACCAAGTTGATTGCCGATTTTCTTCGCAGTGGACAGGCAACCTCACAGATTTGCGGGCTACCCACCCGCCGGTCGCCGTGCCGGATTGCCAGTATACGAACCCTCTCCGCCCGCCCGCAAGGCCATCCAGCCCAGGGTTATCCTCACGGGCACGCCAATGCCGCTGGCACTGAGACATCTCAGAAATGCTGTCGTCGAGGTTTATTGCAGGCGGAACTGCACCGTTACGGTCAGGTGCATCGCCGTGGCCTGTCCGTTTAGAGTTGCTGCTTGGTATTTCCACTGCTTCACCGCGTCAATCGCCGCTTGATGCAAGAGCGAGGGGCCGGAGATTACTCGGGTCGCCGCGACGCGCCCGGCGGCGTCAATCGAAGCGTCAATGGTCACATCGCCGCTCACCCTTTGCTTCCGCGCG
>Ga0209579_10004153_pt1 | contig 10191 bp, 6 predicted proteins | sample Coa_R1_2_FD_187152 | JGI IMG/M metagenome (GOLD analysis project Ga0209579, IMG submission 187152) | Surface soil microbial communities from Centralia Pennsylvania, which are recovering from an underground coalmine fire - Coalmine... | ecosystem: Environmental > Terrestrial > Soil > Unclassified... | reverse complement strand
AGCCGCCGCCGTTCACCGACCAGGTGAACGTCGGCTGGGGGCTCATCGGCTGGCCGAACTGGTCGTACCCGGTCGCCGAGAACTGTTGCGTCTTGGTCGTCTGGACCGAGGCGCTGGCGGGCGTGACGGTGATCGAGGTGAGGACTGGCGCGGCAGTGACGGTCACGCTGGCCGTCCCGTTGACACCCCCGCTTGCCGCGGTGACGGTGAATGGCCCGCCGGGTGTCCCGCCGGCCGTGAACAGCCCGGTCGACGCGTTGATCGAGCCGCCGCCGTTCACCGACCAGGTGAACGTCGGCTGGGGGCTCATCGGCTGGCCGAACTGGTCGTACCCGGTCGCCGAGAACTGTTGCGTCTTGGAGACGGTGACGGACGCGTTCGCCGGAGTGACGCCGACCGACGTGAGGACCTGGGCGACCCCAGAGCAGCTCGGGAACGAGAAGCTCCCGATCCGGGTCCGCCAGTCGAATTGGTTGACGCCGCTCGGGTAGTACTCGCTGGTGAACCAGAACGTGCAGCCGTCGACTGGATCGACGGTCATGTCGCTGTAGTCGCCCCACCGGCTGCTCGTCCCGGACTGCGAGCCGAGACCCGCAAAAAGGACGGCCTCGCCCTGGGCGAGCACGCCAGCCGGGTCACCCACAAGCCTGCCGGCGTAGCGCAGGGACGGATCCACGCTCGAGCTCGAGGCGCTGTAGCCGACGGCGATGTCGCCGGCTTTGTCCATCGCCGCGCTCGGCATCCAGCGATACGTCGAGTCAGGCTGATACGTGCCCTCCTGGAACACGGATTCTGTGCCGCTCGTGATGCTGCGGAGCTCGAACCAGCGAACGCCGAGGGTGCCGCCGGAGGCAACGGTGTAGCTGCCGAGCAGCATGTCGTGGTCGCCGAAGTTGCGATAGGTGAGCCGGAACATCAGCCGGTCGCCGAGCGTGTCGAGGGCGCTCGTCGTCCCCGGCTGGGTGACGCACGCGCCGCACGCCTGCGTGAACGGGGCCGCGTTCGGCGACGTGATCTGGGTGAACGTCGAGTTCGCCGGCGTCACGAAGTCGGCATGGAAGCGGTAGGTCAGGTACTTCCCGTTGACCGGGATCCCGGCGCTCGGGTATAGCACGAACGGATCGGGAGCACCGGCCGGCGGCAGCGTCGAGCCCTCCAGGTCGGCCGGCAGCATCGGGCTGTAGCTCGATCCGAGGTTCGGCATCGCGATGAACGTCGCGGCCGCGCCGGTCAGCATCTTCGAGCGGTCGAGGACGAACGCCTGGGGGCCAAGGAACGCGCTGCCCGACGAGTCGAAGACGTTGATCGCCATGTAATAGCCGTCGGGCCAGACCGAGATCTTCGGGTAGTCGTAGAAGTTCGACCCGAGGTGGAAGTCGTAGCGGTAGTAGACGCCGGTCGCGTCGCTCGTCGCCGAGACCGCGACGCACTCGTCCGTCGGAATGCCGGAGCCCGCGAACTGGCTCAGCAGCCAGCGGTTCGCGAGCTGGTCGTAGAGCACGACCGGGTCGCCGTCGCCGTTGCTCTGGCAGACGCCGCCGAAGCCGGCCCAGACGGATTCGATCGAGGCTGGGCCGAGCATCGACGCACCCGTCGACTTGTTGAAGACCTGATAGCCCTCGTTGACGATCTGGACGTACTGCGTCGCGCCGACCTCGCCGTTCGTGTCCGGCGGGGCGCAGTTGCAGCTGACGCCCGGGAAGTCGATGCCCTCGAAGTTGAGGCTGGGCGAGGGCATGTTCGCCGAGGGTTGCGACGTCTGGACGACCGGGTCATGGACCTGGACGTGGCTCGCGGCCCCGCCGGAGGCCGCGTCGCCGCCCTGGTCGTCGTTGGCCGGCAACGCCCGCACGGGCAGTTGCGGCAGCTCGCGGATCGGCTTCGACGTGTCGTGCTTGATCGCGCCGCCGACCTTGTTGCCGTTGCCGACGTCGATCGGGCCGTTGGCCGACTGGGCGGCCGTTACCTCGAAATGGGCGCCCGCCGCGGCGAGCGCCGGCCCCGTCCTCGCGGGGCCTGCCTCGATGAGCATGGTCGCCAGCAGCGCGAGCGCGGCGACGAGGGTGATGACCAGCAGCCAGCGCGAGCGAGCGATCAGTGCCACGAGTGCGATCCCTCCCCCCGGAATCACGGCCCAACCGCGGCCGCGCGGTGGCGCAATGCTCGCACGCTCGGTCCACCGCGTGATGTCGATTTCCCGACATGGTGCCCAGCGGCACCACGACCAGCGCGACAAGCTGCGCCCTCAGGACCCGGAGGCGCCTCGCTCGGGCTCCCATGAGCGATGCCCGCCTCGCATGAGCGACACGCCGGCTCCGATCAGGCTGACCACGACCCCGGCCGCGAAGGCGACATGGAGCGCCCCGATGAACGGCCGCAGGTTGATGCCCGCCGTGCCCGTCTGGGTCCCGGAGAACACCGCGACCATGACCTTGGGATCCATGGCCGAGGTCATCAGCCCGATGGCCAGGGCGATGCTGACGATGAAGCCGGTGTTGACGAGCATCGCCCGCATGCCGGCGCCGATACCGCGCTTCGCCGGCGGCACGACGCCCATGACCGCGCTCGTGTTCGGGGCATTGAAGAGCCCCGATCCCGCGCCGATGACAAGCTGCCACACCACCAACTGCCAGAACGGCGTGCTCACGTCGAGCGTGATGAGCCCGGCCAGGCCGACGGCCGTGACGAGCATCCCGGCCGTCGCCAGCGCCCGCGACCCGAACCGGTCCGCCAGTGCGCCGCTGATCGGCGAGAGGAGGAGGAGGCCGAGGGCGAGGGGCGCGAGATCGATGCCGGCGGTGACCGGATCGACGCCCTTCACGCCCTGCAGGTAGAACACGAGCAGGAACAGGACGCTGTTCCGGGCGATGCCGTTGAGCAGGCCGGTCAGGTTGCCCATCGTGAACAGCCGGTCATCGAACAGGGTCAGGTCGAGGAGCGGCGTCGCGACGCGTCGCTCGACGAAGACGAGCACCGGGACGAGGACGAGGAAGAGCACGAACCCGCCGAGGACCCACCACGTCGTCCAGCCGTAGATCCCGCCGAAGGCGAGCGACGTCATCAGCGCCAGCAGGCCGACGAGGTAGATGGCCGAGCCGAGCCAGTCGAGCGAGACGTTGCGCTGGGCCGGCATCCGCTCGACCAGGATCAGCGCCGCGGCGATGACCCCGATGATCCCGAGCGGGACGTTGAACCAGAAGACGAAGCGCCAGCCGAAGGTCGTCAGCCAGCCGCCGACGATCGGGCCGAGCATCAGCCCGGCGCCGACCACCATCGCGTTGATGCCGAGGGCCCGGCCGAGCTCACGCCGGGCGAACGCATCGGTGACGAGGGCGGACGAGTTGGCGAACAGGAACGCCCCGCCGATGCCCTGGACCACGCGTCCGGCGATCAGCGTCAGCGCATCGGGCGCGACCGCGCAGAACGCCGAGGCTGCGGTGAAGATGAGGAGGCCGAGGGTGAAGGTCCGTGCCCGACCGAAGCGGTCCGCGAGCCGCCCCGCATTCAGGACGAGGACCGAGACGACCAGTGTGTAGCCGACGACGATCCACAGCAGCGCGAACAGGTCGGTGTGGAGGTCGCGCAGGATCTGGGGCAGAGCGATGACGAGCGTCCCCGAGTTCAGCGAGGCCAGCAGGGCCGCGACGCTGGTCACGAGGAGCAGCCACCAGCGATAGCTGGGACCGCCCGGATCGACGAACTTGGGAACGCGCATCCACCCGCATGCTGCCAGAAGATCCGACCGAGGCCGTTTCGGCTCGGACGGCGGGCGCCCGGCGGCGCCCGATCAGGCTGCAATGAGCAGGGCCCCATGCGGGGTCGGACGGGCGCCGCGGGGGTTGTCCGAGCGCCCCTGCCGCTGTCGGCTGCGGAACCAACATCCCTGCTTCGTGAGGGCGGCCGGCTTGTATCGTGTGCCGGTGACATCGGCGCGTCACCGCGGTCGCGCTGGAGGTCGGGTCCGGCCGCTGTTCGTCATTGCCGGCGCCGTCCTCTGGGCCCTCATGGTCGCTTCGGCGGCCGCCGCCGCTGACCCGCTCGACACGCCGTTCGCCCATCCTCAGTACATGGTTCATGCGATCGGACACGGCACGACGAGCGGTGGCGTCAGCGACAACTTCTGGACCCTCCTCAACGGCCCGCCCGACGCGAACGGCTACTACACGATCCCCGATGGCTCAGGCGGGACCTATACGTACCAGTCCGACTACTCCGCGGGCCCGTTCAACACGCCGCGCGAGGTCTGCGACGCGGCCGCGGCCAAGGGGGCTCCGGTCCAGGAATGGACGCTCGCGTACGACTACAACCAGAGCTTCGATTGCGCCGCGGCCAACCCGCCATCACTCGCGCCTGCTGACACCGGCGCTCCGGTCGCTTCCGACGACACCTCGGGCGGCGGCCTGACCGGGGGCGACCAGGGCGGCGGGCCCGACCTCATCCCGATCCTGTTGGGGCTCGGCGGGATCGTCGTTCTGCTGGGCGGCGGCCTCTTCATCGGCACCGCGCTCGGGATCGTGCCGAACTGGGGCGGCGCAGTCGTGCCTGGGGCCCAACCGGGCATTCCCAACACCGACAACCCCGATACGACCGAGACCGTCACCGACGCGCAGGGCAACCCCCAGCGCACGACCATCACCCAGACCGACCCGGTGACCGGTGACGTGACGGTGACGACCCTCAACCCCCAGGGAACCGCCATCAACACCGTGGGGACGCACGTCGATCCGATCACTGGCGACATGACGACGACGCGACTCAACGCGGACGGGCAGCCGGTGCTCACCCAGATCGATCACACCGACCCGATCACCGGCGACTCGACGGTCGCGCTGCTGAACCCCCAGGGCCAGCCGATCCGGACGACGACGAGCCACGTCGATCCGGTCACCGGCGATACGACGACGACCGTCTTCAACCCGCAGGGCCAGGCGATCACGTCGACCGCCACCCATACCGACCCGATCACCGGCGACGTGACGGTCACCGTTACGAACGCCCAGGGCCAGCCCATCCGGACGTTCACGACGCACACCGACCCGATCAGCGGCGACACCACCCGGACGAAGTTCAACCCTCAGGGGCAGCCAATCAGCACCCACATCGACCACGAGGACCCGATCACGGGCGACACCACACGGACGACGCTCAACGCCCAGGGTCAGCCCGCAGCCACGGAGACATGGCACACGGACCCGATCACGGACGACACGACCCACACGGTCCTCAATCCGCAGGGTCAGCCGGTCACGACCGAGATCCTCCACACCGATCCGGTGACCGGCGACGTCACGATCTCGACCCTCAACGCCCAGGGTCAGCCGGTCTCGACCGAGACCCGACACGACGATCCGATCACCGGCGACACGACCCTGACGACGCTCAACGCCCAGGGCCAACCGGTGAAGACGGTGATCGATCACACCGACCCGATCACCGACGACCACACCACCACGACGCTCAACGCCCAGGGCCAACCGGTGAAGACCGTGATCGATCACACCGACCCGGTCACCGACGACCACACGACGGTGACCCTCAATCCCCAGGGTCAGCCGGTCACCACCGAGGTCTTCCACACCGACCCGATCACCGGCGATACGACCTGCACGACCTTGAACGCGCAGGGCCAGGTCCAACGCACGATGACGGTTCACGAGGACCCCGTGACGGGGCTGTGGGTCGCCGGACCGCCACCGTCCACGCCGCCGGCGATGGCTCCGCCGCCGGTTGTCCCGGACACGGGGTCGGGGCTCATGATCGTCGACGGTGGACCCCCGCCGGCTCCCGCCGGCGCCGGCCCCACGGCTCCGTCGGGGAGTGGCACGGGATCGGGCGGGCTCACGAACGGTCCGGATCAGCCTCAGGGCAGCGGAGCGGGTCAGCCGCCAGGCGCGTCTGCGGGACAGCCGTCCAGCGCAACCCCGCAGGCACCGGCGATCGACCCGGCACTCGAGGCGCTGACCCACGCGGGCACAACCTCGATCCCCGCCGCCGACGCGTACCCGGTGCTCCATGCCCTCATCCCCTCGGTCGGGGCCGACGGCAGCGTCGCCGGTGTCAATCTCGGAGCGCCGACCGTCGCCAATGGCGCGATCACCGTCAACACGCCGCTCGGTCCGGCCACAGCCACCCTGGGCGTCGACGGCAGCGGCCACCTCCTGGCCACGATCACGGCGATGCCGAACGATCCGACCGGGCTCGTCCTCCCCAGCCAGGCCGAGGTGCAGCAGGGCGTCAAGAACGCGCTCGACGCCTACAACCAGCTGCTCGACGCGCACGGCGTCCATCTGGCGACCGTGGTGGCCGACAACGGCAGCGTGACCATTACCAGCGTGCCGAACGCACCGCCGTCGGCGGGCCCGGCGGCCATCCGCTGACCAATGCCGCCATCGACGTCGCGACCGGGCCGCCCACCGCTCCCGCCGGGCTTCCCGAGCCCAGCGGCTGGGCGCCCGATGACCCCCGCCGCGGTTCCGCCATCTCCCGTTTGGCAACCGTCACTGGAGCAGCGGCAGGCCGCCATGGGTCGGGCGGCGCCCGTCGCCGTCGCGACCACGCCGGCGCCAGCCGCCGCGGCCCGACCGGCCCTGGCACCCGCGGCCCGACCCGCCGCGGCTGCCGCCTCCCCGTCAACCGGGCAGGTCACGAAGCTCGCGAAGCTCGCCGCGGTGATCCAGGTCACGTTCGGCTCGTACCTCGGGCTCGCTGCCGCGGTCCTGATCGCCGCGTCCGCTGCCGGAGCCGCAGCCTCCGACAGCTTCGATCCGGCGGCCCTCGGCGAAGTCCGGCTCTGGGCGGTCGGCATCGGCATCGTGATGGCCATCGGCGGGCGGATGGCGTCGCGGGGGAGCGCGATCGGCCGGCTCAGTGGGATCGTCTTCGGAACGGTGTTCGGCGTCCTCGCGGGGATCGCGGTCGTCGATCCGCTCCCTGGGTTGCCGGCGAGCGTCACGGTGCCATTCGCGGTCGTCGTCCTGGTCCTCATGACGTACGTCGTGGCGGTCGACCTGTTCGCGTGGCGTCGGTCCGGCTGAGCTCGCGACCACCCTGGATCCGGACGCACCCCGGATCCCGGTGACCTGAACGATCAGACCGGAAGGCGCCCTGCCCGATCCCGGCTCGGTGATGTCGCGCGAGCGCCCATTGCGTGTGAGGCCCCAGGGTTACGTGTCGCGTCGCCACCCCGTCGGGTAGGCAGAGCGCGCGGCGGTCCTCGTGGCGAGCCGACGCCGGGAGGCGGTCTTACCCGACAGACCTGGCTCGATCTGGATGATCGGCCGAGGGAAAGTGGAGCGGGAGACGGGGTTCGAACCCGCGACCTTCGGCTTGGGAAGCCAACGCTCTGCCAACTGAGCTACTCCCGCTCGGGGAGGCCGCCATTCTAGCCGGATCCCCGATCAGGACGGAGAAGGTAAGGCCCGTTTCGAGGCTCCTCGAATCGTGGTTGGCTGCCACTGCCGCAGCGTGATTTCGGAGCGAAGGACTGCCGTCCGCGATCCCTGGATCGGCCGGTCGGGCCAAACTTGGTAAAGGGGGTTTCGTCGGTTGCGCGGGCCAACCCTGGACCCTACCAACCATCGCTCGCTACCAGAGGTAGGGTTGGTAGCCCTCGCCGGGGGGTCCCGAGCCGTCCCGCACCCGCTCTCCGGGAGAACCCGTCGCACGCCGCTCGGGAGCCTTGACCGCACCGCGCCGCAAAACCTATTCTAGCCCCGCGTCGACGCCATCCACTGAGGAGATTCCTGCCGCAGCACCTCGACGGGACAGATCGCGACCTTCATGCGCACCGTGCGCCGGCGATGGCCGAGACGCTCGGTGCGTTCGTGGTTTCTGGCCAACCCGACGGCGTCGGTGACGCATCAGATCGGACCGGCCAGGTGGGAAAGCGCCGCTGTTCGGCGCTGAAGCTCGATGGTCGCCCGTGCTCTGCCACCCCGCAACGTGACCGGGCCACGTGCACGTTCCATGACCCCGATCGGCGGGCGCAGGGGGTCGAGGTTCGCCGGACTGGCGGCATTCACCGACGCCGCATCCACCCAACCGGACCCCAGGTCGAGTTCGCAGGCCTCCAGACCGCCGACGGCATCCGCTTGACCCTGGAGCGCGCGATCACCGACGTGCTGGGCCTCGAGCCGTCGATCCCGCGCTCGAGGGTCATGATCGCGGCAGCGAGCGCCGGCCTCCGCCTCCTCGAGATGACGGATCACGAGCAGCGCCTGGCTCGCCTCGAGGCTGCCGCGGCGTCTGGGTCGCGGCGGCCTCCGGTCCGGCCGAAGCTGCGCCGGGTCGCGGAGGAGGTCGCGGAGCGGATCGGGACATCGGTCGACGCCGTCCTCGAGGAGGCCGACCGCCGCCTTGACGAGGCTCGATGAGTCGCTCGACGGAGCGCTTGGCGCCTCGCGAGCTCGGCATCCTCCTCGAGCTTCTTGCAATCGAGAACGAACGCTGGACGTTGGAGGATCGGGCCAAGGCCGCCAACGACGCGCTGGACCCCGGCAGCCTGCGATGGTGGCGACACGCCGAGGCGCTGTTGTCGAAGCTCCTCGGCACAGCGCCTGGTTCGGCGACCACGGACGTGGTCTGGAAGTTCTCGAGTGGGTACGGGCTGGAGTCGGTCACCGGCGCGAAGGCGCTCATCGACATGGCCTTGGCCGTGCCCAACTTCGACGTGGCCGACCATCTTGCGACGCTTGACGAGGCAATCCGCGCCATGGAGTTGCGCAACACCAGGAACGTCCTCAGCGCGGCCCTCGATCACGGCCTGCCGGTGTCCCCGGCCGAGCTGACGGATCGCGTAGCGGCTTCCGCGGACACCATCAACGGCTACCTGTACTCCCTGTTCACGGGACGGCTGCTGCAGATCATCGGGCCGGGTCCGCATGGCGGCGCAAGTTACGGCCCGGGCGACCTGTGGGACGAGGCTGAGCCTCTGCGCGCGCTGCTCGCGAGCCACACACGCCGAGAACAGGATCGCGACGAATGAACCCTCGACCCCTCGCCGACCTGGCGGTCTCGCGAGCCCGACATCGGCAGGGCGGCTCCGGCCTGACGATTGGCCATACAAGTTCGAATGAGTGCGCGGCCAAGCGGCCGCTGCGGCTCGGGCACTCGGCAACGTGCCCGGAGCGAGCCGGCGAGCGCGTGCCGTCGCCTCACGCAGCTGGTGGCTGAGCCCGCGACGGCCGCGAGGGCGTTGAACCTGGACCACGTGGCGCGCGTCTCGGGTCATGTCCCGGCCGCCGCGTCCTGCGGCGGCGAGGGCCGCTCGGAGACCAGCCGACATGTCCAGCGCCCGGCGCTCCATCGGACTTGCTCTACTCGTCGGGCTCCTCCTCGGCGCGGTCGCCGGGGGTGGCGTGGTACTCGCTCGAGGGCCGGTCGTCTTCTCGACGCACGACTCGCGGCGGCCTAGCGGCTCGACCTCGCTGGGAGCTCCCGCGGTCGAACTCGGAGGAGGGACCTCCAGCGGCCCGACGACGGTGGGCGCGGGTGCCAGCGGCAGTGCGGCCAGCGGCTCCGCGGTCTCGTATCCGTATCCGGAGTACCCAGGCTCGGCCGGCCTCGCACCCGACCACACGATCGTGGTCACGGGCGTCGGCCGATCCGATCTCGCCGCCGATGGTTCGGGCGGACCCGCGGCAACCAAAGCCGCGACGACGGCTGCCCTGGCGGACGCGAAGGCTCAGGCCGACCTCATCGCCGCGACGGTCAGCGACGATGGCCCGATCTACGCCGTCCCGATGGCGGGCGGGGGATCGACGCCGGGCGCCCCGGTCCCTCCAGCGACCGGATCTGCGCCGCTCCCGCAGCTTTCGGTCGCCGTTACCGTCGCCGAGCCGACTTGCCGGTCCGCGGCGTCGCCCTGGCGAACCGGCCGTAGACCCCGGCCGGTGAGCGACCGAGCCGACACTCGGAGCCCGTCTTGCGGGCATCGCACCCAGCTGCGATACCGTGATGTCTGGCTCGCGGGAACGGCCAACCTCGAGAGCGCCGGTGAGTCCTGGCTTTCGATTCGCGCAGCAACCCCCGACCTCCCTCAGGTCGGAGCGGTGCTCCTGCCGGGTGCGACAGGGGGATGAGGATGTCCAACGATCACGAGCCGAACCTGCAAGGTCGTGCGCTGCCGCCTGGCCATGCCTGCCGAGTCGACGATCTCGCCTATCAGACCGTGGGTGCTTGGTTCGACGCCCA
>Ga0209579_10004147_pt1 | contig 10202 bp, 7 predicted proteins | sample Coa_R1_2_FD_187152 | JGI IMG/M metagenome (GOLD analysis project Ga0209579, IMG submission 187152) | Surface soil microbial communities from Centralia Pennsylvania, which are recovering from an underground coalmine fire - Coalmine... | ecosystem: Environmental > Terrestrial > Soil > Unclassified... | reverse complement strand
GTCCTGCCCTGGGTCTTGGCTGCAACAATGGCGCTAGCGGCCGTCGCTCTGGCAGCCACTTTACTTTTCCATGGTCTGAGTGGCCCTCCTACCTATCACCGGATTACGTTTGAAGCGGGCACGATCTACGGGGCACGTTTCGCTGCGGATGGCCAGTCGATCATTTACGGCGCCGCGTGGAACGGAAAACCGGTTCAACTGTTTTCCACCGTCGGAAGTTCGCTGCTGGCTCAGCCGCTTAACTTAACCAATGCCAACCTGCTGGCGGTTTCGCCCAGCAACGAGCTGGCAATCGTGATCAACGGAACCCACGACGGCCAACTCGAAACCATCGACGGCGTGCTGGCCCGCGCTCCTCTCGCGGGGGGCTCTCCCCGCGAGGTGCTCTCCGATGTCCGCTGGGCGGACTGGGACTTACATGGGCAATTAGCCGTCGTGCACTATGTGGACGGCCAGAGCCGGCTGGAGTTTCCCATTGGCAACGTGCTTTACCAAACTGGTGGATGGATCAGCAATATCCGCTTCTCCCCGAAAGGTGATCAGATCGCATTCATGGATCATCCCCAACTTTGGGACAATCGCGGCGTAGTCGCGGTGGTCGACCTCTCGGGCCACGCCAGGACACTGTCGCCGGAATGGGGGTCCGAAGCCGGCCTGGGCTGGCGCCCGGATGGGAAAGAGATCTGGTTCACGGCGGTGGAGAAGGGCAACAACCGCAATCTTATGGCCGTGAATCTGTCCGGCAAAATCCGCATGTTGCTGGACCTGCCGGTAGGGATCACTCTGCAAGACATCGCCGCGGATGGACGAGTTCTCGTGTCGCTGGATACCCGGCGACTTGCGGTCGCGTTTACGACATCGGGCCGCGGTCAGGACGTGGACCTTTCCTGGCATGATTGGGAATCCGCGCGGGGCATCTCGCCTGACGGGCAATCCGTTCTATTTGAAGATGCCAGTGAAGCGGCAGGTTCTAACTACTCGGTCGTCATTCGCAAAGTAGATGGTACCCTCCCGGTTCGGCTGGGCGAAGGGAGTTCTGGCGGGCTTTCGCCCGACGGCAATTGGGCGATTTCGTTCGCGACTAGCCACTTGAAACAGCTCACATTGCTGCCTACGGGCCCGGGTCAGCCCCGTATCATTGCCGTCGCCGGACTCGAGCATATCCACAATGGGTGGGGTCGTTTTCTGCCGAACGGCCAGAAGATCATCGTGAATGGCGACCAGTCAGGCCAGGCGCCACGCTGCTATCAAGTCGAGGTCTCCAGCGGGAAAGCCGCCGCCGCTACGCCCGAAGGTGTTCTGTGCGGGCCCACTGCTCCCGACAGTCAGGCAATTCTGGGGAGAGCGCCCAATGGCAGTGTAGCGATATACCCGCTGAATGGGAGCTCGCCCAAACCTGTTCCCCAGCTGAATGCAAACTTCGTTCCCGTGCAATGGTCCGAGGATGGCCGTTTCATTTACGGGTATCATCCCGGAGAGTTTCCCAGCAAAGTCTACAAAGTAGAGATCACCACCGGGAAAGAAGTTTTCGTGCAAGAGTTACGGCCCGGGGCTCCCGCCGGGGTCGTAATAGTGGCTCCGGTCGTCGTGAGCCGAGATGGAAAACGATTCGCGTACAGCTACAACCAGACGATGTCGGCCCTCGAACTGATTTCCGGATTGCATTAGTTCCACTGGTTCAGAGCAACGATCCCGTAAAATCCTGCCGCACGTAGTGGAAGAAAATGGAGGTCGAAGTCTGCCCCTCGGGAAGCGCGGCGCGATAGTGGGGCAAACGAGTTCCGCGGTAGGCCAGCCCGTCTCCTAGCGCTTGGTACACGGTGACCGTTCCGTCGGAAGTATCGAGTGAAATGGGCCACGGAGTTGCCAGCGCCGGTTCCGGAGAGAAATCGAGGCAGAAGGTAAGGCTGAACTCGCATTGCTCGCGGTCCGTATGCTTTTTCAGTTCCGCCCCGCTGAGATAAGAGGCGAAATACACATACGAGGGCTTCAGGGACTCTCCGGCAACCGCGCTCATTTGCGAGGCGATCTGATGATGAAAGAAGCGCGCCACCGGCTCGTTATGCACGGCGTAGCGCCGCACACTCTGCCGGTCTCCTAACTCGATCGCGCCAGTGCGGATGTGATGGCGATAGTAGCGCCGCAGGGCCGCGACGTGAAAGGGGTGCAGCAAATTGCGGAGCGGCGCATATCCTCTTCGACGGAACAGAGCCGCCGCGTTTCCGATCATCTGCTCGTACTGATGATCGCGTGGACTCGCGATGCCCCCGCGGCATATCAAAATGTTCGCGGCAGCCAGGATTGCTCTCACGTCAGGGGGAACAGATGCCGGAACCGGCTCTTCTGGCCCGAAGCTGCGCAGCACGGCTTCGTACTCGGGCCCTAGCCAAAACGGCAACAGGGACCCACCTGCACAGCCGGGAACCCAGGCGATCGTTCCTTGTAAAGCGAATCCCGACAGAAGCTCGTTATTCGCCACCTGCGGTTCCGGTATTTGCTCAGCCGGACACACAATGCACTCGGGATTCAGGTACAGATCTCTACCGTCTTGCTCGAGCCGCAGCAGGCCGCGAGCACTCTGGGGAAGCAGGTGCAGGGGTAATTCATCGAGCAGGCAGTAAAAACGGTCGGGAGGAAATGCCGCGGTAGCCGTCTGCCGCGACACTCCTCCCATCAAGGCCGACATCCAATCGAGCCACGCCGAGTTGTTTACCGACGAAGCCATCCGTTCACCGTAAAGCGGCTGTCAGCGAAGCGCTGCGACGGGCACTTCACCTCGGTGATTTCGTGCATCAACTGGCAGGGGAAGAATACGATCTGGTTTTGCCGGGGAACAATCGATTGATAGCTCCCCTCGCTCACGTATTCGTTCCCATCCAGATGCGCATCGTGAATCCGCAGCTCGCCGCCTTCGAATGGCTGAGGTTCGCGATGGAAGAAATAGACAAAGGTCAGGTAGCGTGAAGCAACGCGATCACTGGCGTTGTCGCTGTGGAAGTGAAAGAAATCACCGTCGTTGCTGGCGGTGATCTGCGCTTCCATTGCGGCAATCGAAAATTCCTCCATGTCGAGTTTCTTCAGCACCTCGGGCAACACGGTCTGGATCCGCTCCAGCATCAGGTCCTGATGATGTCCCAAATCCATCAGCACGCGGGAACGCCGGTGGTCATAGTTGACCATCCCGTCTTCGGCCTTAGGTGAGAGCACTTCGCTGGTCTGAAAATCAGCTTCATGCTCGAGGGAGAAGCGGGTCAGTTGCTCGAGCTCCTGCGGGGCCAGAAACTCGTCGAGCACAACGCAACGCGCGGGCAGATTCGCAGGCCGCTCCGCCACTGCGGTACTCGCCCGGGAGACCACAGTTGTAGTCACGCCATGGCTGGGCGTTTGTGGATCGGGCGAGGGTGATGGAGGCACTCCGGCTATACCCATCGGAACTCTAGGCGGCTGTGGCTGGCCGGGCGCGGTCGGGCTGCGGTGGGTTGGGGGCTGCGGGTCGCGCGGCGTCGCATGGCTCGGAGGCTGCGGCTCGCGGGGGGTCGCATGCGATGGGGGCTGGGGCTCCTTCCGCGGTGCCTTCACTCCCGGCGGTCCCGGAGCACTCGGCGTTTGCGGATCCTTCGGTCCCATCACCTCCACGCGCTCGACATCGGTAGAAGAGGAACTCTCCAGAATGCGCTCGACAATGCTTCCGCCCAGCACGCCAAACGCACGTTGCGCGACAATTTCGCCGACGGCTGAGGCAATCACCGTCCTCACTGCTTCCTCGGTCTGCGGATTGGCGGCCGTTGCCGTTTTCGCATGTTGCAGTAAAGTGGAAACCAGCGCGCGCTCTTGCGCACTCAGAATCCGCTCGTCTTGTATCAATGTTTCGGAAAAGGAATCCAGAATCTGCTTCGGTGTCATTGAAGACACGCCTCCCTGCGTGTGCCTGTCCAACAATTAGGGTTGGGGAACCCTTACTTCAGGGGAAGCAGGAAGACGATACAACGAGAGCCGGTTGATCGCAAATAAAATTTTCGGCCGGCAGAAAAATGTTTAGTGGGCAACCGGAGCCGCGATCATGGATTGAAATATTTTTACGCCGTCAATCCCACCCAGTTCCGGTTCCGCCGAGCGTTCGGGATGCGGCATCATGCCCACAACATTTCCGCCCGGACTGCAGATACCGGCGATGCTGTCCAACGAACCGTTAGGATTCGCCGCTGGCGTGATCTCACCCGAAGGCGAGCAATAACGGAATACGATGCGATTCTCGCGCTGTAACTCATCGAGCGTCGCCGGATCGCAAAAGTAATTCCCTTCCATGTGCCCGATCGGAATCGTCAGGACTTCGCCTTTGGAGCAGGTATTGGTGAATGGTGTCTCGGCATTCTCGACCCGGACTTGCACCGGCTTGCAAACGTACTTGAGACCAACGTTGCGCATTAGAGCGCCCGGAAGCAAACCCGATTCGCAAAGAATCTGGAATCCATTGCAGATGCCGAGCACCAATCCGCCGCTCGAGGCAAATTTGCGCACCGATTCCATTACCGGCGAGAACTTCGCAATCGCACCGGTGCGGAGATAATCACCGTAAGCAAATCCGCCCGGAACGATGATGGCGTCGCAATTTTCCAGGTCGTGCGACTCATGCCAGAGGAAGGTGACCGGTTGCTGCGCTACATGCTGAATCGTCCAGAACGCATCGTGATCGCAGTTGGAACCGGGAAAGATAATCACGCCGAATTTCATGGGTGCCTCAGCTTTGCAGGGATTAACTTTAGTCTAGCACGCTGGTTCGATCGGAATGCCCGCTCGAGTGCCTCATGAATCAGGCTCGTACAGGCGTTTCAACGAGAGATCCCTTGCTCGCGAGCGTGGTAAGAAGCTCACGATTTGCGAAATGCTTCTATTGCGGGCTTTGCGCCAGCGAAGCTGCCGTGGGGTTTTCCTGAACAACTGGGGCCGGCGGAAGCACGGGAATGTTGGGCGCATTCGTCTTCGCGGCGGTCTGCTGCGTGCCACTGCTGTAGCTTTCCGGCGGATACCCTTTTGCCTGCACAATGGCCCAATGCCATTCATCCCCGACAGCGAGATCGACATCTAGAGGCGCATTGAACACCGATCGTTCCCAGGGCGGCGCGGCTGCGCGCATGCGGTAGATCGCTGTGACGTCGGGCTTCTTCTCCGGGCGGACTTGCTGCAGGGGATCGCTTGCCGCTCCAGAGTCTTCGGCGTTCCCTGCCAGCGGTTCTTCCAGCGCGAACGGACCCCTGGTTCCGTGTTTATGGACGACGGTCAGGGCGACATCGAGTTCGCTCACATGCCAGTCGGTCCCGTTGAATATGGGAAGCGTCAACGCGTCGCCTTCGATGGTGGCTTGCCCCTGCAGTTTGGTTACCTGCTGCTGTGGCAAATCCATTTCCGAATACTGGCTGGAGAGCAATGACTTCACATTCGGCGTGAAAGACAGGCTGCAGGTCGCATCGGGCATCGAAAGCCGGAATCCCTTGCCTTCTCCCGCCATTAAAAACCGCAGCGCCGACGCGGCCCCGCGGCGGCTGTCGGCCTGCTGCACCTGTTCCATGACCTGGGGGAGATTGTCGTCATCAATCACCTGCTGAGTGGACGGAGTCTTCTTGCGCAGAGTGCGGGCAACGTCTCCCAATGGCGCGTCGTTGGGATCATCCTGCGCCGCCGCGCGCGCTGGCGCCAGCAATGCCAGCATCACGGGCAGCGCAAGCAAGATTCGGATTTCCGAAAGCCGTAACATGAACGCTCGGATTCACCGCGGACCGCTCCCCGGCACATTGGGTCACCAGGAGAAGTCTCTGAGCTCATTGTATGGAGAGCGAGGCAGACCGAGGATGGTCAGGGCAAACGTTGGTAATGGTACTTCTGGGGTGGAGAACAAGGGCGCGCGTTGACGAAATGGAGGCGCAACGGGCGCGCGCCCGAGCTTGTGAAGTGTCTCTTACAACAGCCCCTGCGATCGGAAACGTGTGACTGGGTCGACTACCGGCAATGCCTGCCGTCGGAATATCCAGCGGGCCACCGCGAAGCCTATCGCCGCATAGCACAGATGCATGATCTTCATAAAGCATCCTCCCAATCCGGCCCAACGTTCACCTTCAGGGGAGGAACTACGTCATTTCTATCGGAAGAATAGCAACGCGCTTGAGCCGGGGATAGGGCACAACAGTGCCATGGAAATGGCACGGAAGTAATAGGAGTAACCCGCACTGGCAGTGCTTGGCCACAATTTGAACGCTGTCGCCGATGGGCATCGCACTTCCTCAGTCGGTATCCCGTGTTTTAACGTCCAGAAGACAAAGTGGGGCACTTCGAGTGGCATACCAGAGTGACCGAACGGAACCGTGGCCAGCGTCTGGTGTCGGCCCCACCGGGGGGAAAGTGGCAATGAGTGAGATCCCGACATATCAACAGCTATCGGTCGAGAGGTGCACCGCAACCGCTACAAGCCGCTCCCTTCTTACCTTGCCACACCCGCTTTGTGCCGCAGCTGTCACAGGTAAGCAACTTGTTTAACGTCGCTCCGCAGTGCTGACATGAGTATTTGCGCCTGCCGCCTCTCGCCGTCTTCTCAATGCGCTTACCGCAGAGCGGACATACCTTTTGGTCGTGTCTCATGGGAGTTCATGGACTCTGCTTTCTGAGCGAAAACGCGATTCATCACCGCTTACTCTCCGCTATCTACCCTTGACCCTTCTTAAAGTCACGGAGAGCTTGCCATGAGCTATAGAAAAATCCGGTGCATAAGACGAACACGACCAGCAAGGCCATCGCGACAAAGACGAGATACTTACCAAACGGCTCCCAGTATGCGTGAAGCGAGTGACCCGCCAGGAAGGGGTATATCGATGCACAGGTCAAAACGAGTGCTACAGTGGAGTAAAGGGAGCGTCTCCGCCAGCCGGCAATGCGCTCAGATGCATACTGCCTAACCTCCAAGATTTCCTGTTCGCTGAGGGGGCTTTCGGAGTCAAATATCGTAAACATGCCCTGCGAATCTACCTCCAACACAGAAATCAACGGTTAGCCTACGGCGTCAAGCCTAAGACTAACCGCCAAAACATACAATTGCTGGTTTATCTCAATGAGCCGCGACCGGTTCGTCCGGCACCCTGCCTGGTGGAGGCACCACGACGGTCGAAAGACTGCCCTCTATAGCCAGTTTTTGGAAGGCTGCCAGATCCCGCCGCTGAAGATCCTCCCAGCGGGCAATGAACTCGCCGCTTTGCCGTTTCAGCTTCTCGAATTCCCGGTACTCGGCCTCGGTCGGGGCCGAATCGGCTGTGCCCGCGTCCATGGCCAGATATGCGAGCTTGGCATCGAGTTGGGGAGGATAGGCCAGCGAGTCTTCGTTCGCGGTAATGTCCAGGTTGATCAGGTCCTCGCGGATCGCTACCAGCTTCTTTTCCAGATCATCCGCTGCCGTGACGATGTTTTTTGCGCTTGCATTTTCCGGCAGACGCCGCTTCAGGCCTGCCAACTGAGCCCGCACATCCTGAATCTGATTGACGGTGTCGTACACGCGGCTTAATTCGTCTCGTGTGCCGAGCAACAGCCTCAGTTGCGCCTCCAGATCTTCCTGGCTGACTTTGACTCTCGGATCGAGCTTCAGCTCGAATGGCGCGCTCTGGGTTTGACCGCCCATTGTCAGACGCACCTGATACTTCCCCGGCACTGCTACCGGCCCGCGCGCGCCGCCTCCGTATTCGTACAAGTAATAACCGGGCACGTGCCGCGCCTCTTCGTAGCGCAAATCCCACACGAAGCGATTCAGTCCTGCCTCGGGCTTGAGCTCCTTTTCCGGTTTCTTGTCATCTGGATCCGGCGGCTCTTCCAACGTGTTGGTCTCCGTGCTCGAATACTTGCGGATCACCTTGCCAGACGCGTCGAGAATCTCGAGCTTGGCCTCGGTATCCGCCTTGGGAGCCTCTTTCAGGTAGTAGTAGATGATCGCTCCCGCCGGAGGATTCTGGCCGACACGCTTCGATGGATGCCGCGGCCCGCTGGCCCCGGCCTGAATCCGGTACGCCGTTCCCGGCGTGTACAGGAACAGATCTTTCTGGGCGATCTCGTCGCTGTACTGCCGCAGCGGCGCGAGGTCATCGAGAATCCAGAACGCCCGGCCGTGGGTGGCCACGACCAGATCGTTGTTCTTGACGGCGAGATCGTGCACCGGGGTGGTGGGTAGGTTCAGTTTCAGCGGACGCCAGTTCGCCCCATCGTTGAAAGAAACGTAGATTCCAGTTTCGGTCCCAGCATAGAGCAGTCCGCGTTTCTTGGGGTCCTCGCGCACCACGCGCACAAATGCTGTGTCCGGAATTCCCTGCCCCAGCTTCGTCCAAGTCTTGCCGTAGTCCCCCGTCTTGTAAATGTAAGGATGCATGTCATCGAACTGGTGCCGGTCCACCGCCACATAAGCTGTCCCCGCGTCGAACGGCGAAGGATCGATCTGGCTGATCCGGCTCCACTCCGGCATATCTTTCGGAGTGACGTTGGCCCACGTCTTGCCTTCATCTTTGGTGAGCTGGATCAATCCATCGTCCGTGCCCACCCAGAGCAATCCCTTGGTGATCGGGGATTCGGCCAGCGCAAAGATCGTGTCGTAATACTCGGTGCCGGAATCATCAAGCGTGATGGAGCCGCCCGACACTTTCTGCTTGCTCTTATCGTTGCGCGTGAGGTCGGGGCTGATTGCCTGCCAGTGCACGCCGCCGTCGGTCGTCTTAAACAACATTTCTCCGCCGTGATACAGCGTGTTGGGATCGTGGGGAGAAATCATGACCGGAGCCGTCCACTGGAAGCGGTGCTCCAGATTCGCAGCGCCGTGTGCATCGGAAAGTTCTGGTTGCTCAGTGATGGCTTTCACCTGCCCGGTGTGCCGGTCATAGCGCGTGATGTTTCCCTGATAGTCCGCCGCGTAAACGATGTCCGGGTCCTGCGGATACGGCGCGATGTAGCCCGCCTCCCCGCCGCCCACGTCATACCAGTCGCTGGAGCCGATGGAACCGTCGTCGCTGCGGCTGGCAATGGCCACGGTCCCGCTATCCTGCTGCGGACCATACACGCGATACTGCGTCGCGCTGTCGGTGATCACGTGATAAAACTGCGCCGTTGGCTGGTTATCCTGGGGCGTCCAGTTCTTGCCACCGTCCAAGGTCACCGTCACGCCGCCGTCGTTCGATGCGATCATGCGCCGCGTGTTCTGTGGATCGATCCACAATCCGTGATTGTCGCCGTGCGGCACATGTACCTTATTGAACAAATGTCCGCCGTCGGTCGATCTGTAGGCATCTACGTCCATGATGTAGAGCGTGTTCTCATCGCGCGGGTCGGCGATCACGTGCATGTAGTACCACGGCCGCTGCCACAAGCTGTGGCTGGGATTGACCAGTTGCCAGCTTTCGCCGCCATCGTCGGAACGGTAGAGTCCACCGTCCGGATTGTGGGCCTCGATCAGCGCATATACGCGATCAGAATTCGCGGCCACGGCTACGCCAATCTTCCCGTACGGACCTTTCGGGAGCCCGTGCTCTTCGAGCCGCTTCCAAGTCGTGCCTCCATCGGCCGAGCGGTACAAGCCGCTGCCCGGCCCGCCGCTCTCCATGCTCCATGAAGTGCGTCGCGCCTGCCACAACGCCGCAAACAAAATATTCGGATTGTGCGGATCGAAGGCAACGTCGATGCCGCCCGTGTTTTCATCTTTGTAGAGAACTTTGTCCCAGGTCTTGCCACCATCGGTGGTGCGGAAGATTCCGCGTTCCGGGTTCGGACCGTAGGGGTGCCCCAGCGCCGCCACAAAAACGATGTCGGGATTCGTGGGATTAATAATCACCTTGCCGATCGCCCGCGAATCGTGCAGTCCAACGTTCTTCCACGTCTTGCCGCCATCGAGCGTCTTGTACACGCCGTCGCCATGCGAGATGTTTCCGCGAATGCACGCTTCCCCCGTTCCCACATACAGCACGTTATGGTTGGAGCCGGCGACTGCAATGCTGCCGATGGCCGATGTCCCTTCCTTGTCAAACACCGATGACCACGTCATCGCGCCGTCGGTGGACTTCCACACGCCGCCGCCGGTCGCGCCGAAATAATAAGTCGTGGGATCTCCCGGGATGCCGGCCGCGGTCAAAGACCTTCCGCCGCGGAACGGCCCGACCAGGCGGTATTTCATTCCTTTGAAAACCTTCTCT
>Ga0209579_10004145_pt1 | contig 10203 bp, 5 predicted proteins | sample Coa_R1_2_FD_187152 | JGI IMG/M metagenome (GOLD analysis project Ga0209579, IMG submission 187152) | Surface soil microbial communities from Centralia Pennsylvania, which are recovering from an underground coalmine fire - Coalmine... | ecosystem: Environmental > Terrestrial > Soil > Unclassified... | reverse complement strand
GCACCGGACCCAGACGACTGAAGACGCTCGGTAGCGTGAACGGCGTCACTCGATTGATCTCGAACATCTCAATCGGTGCCGCATTGTTGCTAAACAACATGGGCCCGCTTTTGTCGGGGCCCCACCATTGCTCCTGTTTGCCAAAAGTGATGGCCCAGTCGTCGAACTGCATTCCCACGTAGCCGTCGAGCAAATCTGCTTGGCCTATGGATGGAATCGGATTGCCAGGAGGCAGAGTCGGCGCCGCGACTGAAAGAAGTTGAACCTGCTGTATCACCTGTCGCGCCGAAAGCGGTAGCGCCGACGCTGAAGGCGCATACTGGTATTCAGCGCGGACGTAACCAACTAGCGGCCCAGCCGTAGCCCATCCCGACGCTCCCCCGACCACATTCGCCCCTTGTTCGTACGGTCGGCCGTAGTCGTTCACGATCGTTTGGCCGTAATCGTACGTCGCTCCGTCACTCAACGGTTGGCCGCTGATCCCAGTCACACGTGCGTAAACCGATTCGAGTTGTGCGGCACGATTCGTCCCGCCGCCGAGCAAATTCAGCTCGCGTGCAAATTCGTCATTTAAGTCTTCAAGAATGCGACTGGCTTCCGCAGGACTCGCGGAGTCCCCGTCTATCTTGTCGCTGGCATCGCTGATCAGTCGCGCGCATTCCATGCGAGTCCACGGTCTCTGGCCCAAGAAACCTTCCGGCAGATAACCGAGCGCTTCTAGACGATCGAGCGCCGGATAAATCCAACTATCCAACGGCACATACGGCGATCCCATGTCCTTTCGATGATAGGGATGATCGCCGAGTAACATTTCTGAAGCGCTGTTCCATTCCCCTCCACCCAACGCTGGATCGTGACGTTTGCTATAGACAAGCTCCCCGGTCAGCCACCCAATCGCGCTGCCCACGAGAACATCCGACGTGAAGTGCTGCTTGCTCTCGACGCGCGCTGCGCTGATGGCGGCGGCCGCTCCGTAGGCAAGAAGTTTTGGCAACGGCCCCGGATATTCATGGCTCAAAACGCTGGCAACTGACCAAGCAGCAGCGGCATGTTCGGACGGAAAAGAATCGCCCCCACTCCAAAATTCTCCATTATGGTTGCCTTGAAACGGCCGGTTGCGCTCTGTGGCGTATTTCACCGCCTCAGCAATCACGAGACTGTCCACTGCCGCTTCTCCAGCGAGCAACCCTGCCTCGCGTGCGTGATCGTTATCCGTAAAGTGGCCCCACAGGTAGAGCGCTCCGGTACCTCCCGCAAGCGCAGCGATTCCGTAATTCGAAAAACTCACGTATCGGTTCTGAGTATGTAGGCTATTCGATATGCGCAGGCTCGTGTCCCGATCTGTCGCAATTAGCCCGGCGGTTATTCCACCTAGCGGGACAAGCCAAACGCTGTCCTGCACCGTTATTCTAGCTGGTGCCGTCCAGAGCTCTTCCTGGTCTTGCGCAAGGTGTTTCAGCAGCGAAACTCCCAATGAATTGTTGTAATCGTCCGAGCCATCCACTGAGCCCGACGAGGCAGTTCCAGGCTGCACCCAACTGTTGGGTCTGTCACCAGCGTTGGCCGCTGCCGCCTCGTTCGATGCACCTGAAGCCTCCAGCGCGGTTTGGCAATAACTCGTTCTGCTTGTAACAGTAAAGCCAATTAGAAAACAAGCCAATATAAGTTTCGACCGAAGTTCTACCCTGGCGCCAGCCATCAGTAGTGCGTGGCGATAAATATGGCACTCACGATGGAGGAAGCCACCGATGCAGCAGTAAACAGATTGGCCCATTGCACGCCGCCACCGATCGCTTTTTCGGGCACGACCACTGTGTCCCCAGCTTGTAGTACCGATCCAAGAGAGCTCCCGGTCCACAAGCCTTCTCTTCGCCCGATTATCGAGCCATCAGCGCGAATCACAAAAATGGCCTTCCGATTCGCTGTGGTTGTTACTCCGCCAGCCTGTTCCAGATACCATTTCACACTCTTGCCGGGCCGGTAGGCAACCGCGGTGGGATTGAAGACTTGCCCCGTCACCATCACATAGTCGGGTCGCTTGGGAACGATGAGTGTGTCCCCCGCCCTCGCTTGGATATCGGCCGATTTGTTTTTCCAACGATCGATGCGGGATGAGATGCGAATTGGGATCCGTCCCACGGGCGCATTGGTCGTCAGTTGCATCAACGTGGTCTCATATTGGCCGATGGCCATTTCTTTTGCTTGTTTCTGCGCCGGCGTAGTGTCCGGCATAGCCTGCAGGCTTCCCTCGGCATCCTTCACGCGTAAAACAAGCTTGCTCTGTTCTTTCGTCTCCAGATCCCGCACCTGCACGCGTTCAAGGATAGCGCCATACGGGTAAGCGTCTGGCAAAAATCCTCCTGCCCTCTCGATAATCGAGCTCAACCGCTCACCGGGCCGAATCCCGTAAGTGCCGGGATGCTTCACCTCGCCCCTTATAGTGATCGTGGCGCCCAAATCATCCCAACCGGGAAGCTGGCGAATACTAACCACGTCGCCGTTGTGAAGTTGCGCGTTGTTTTTTGGATCGCCTGAGAGCGCTGCGGAAATGGCAATCGGCTCATGCTGTCCGGTCAACTGGCCCTGCCCTCCGTATTCATACCGCGTCAAATCTCCATTTTCGGTATCGGCATCTGGCTTCAGCCCGCCTCCGACGCGGACCAGGTCGGCCACAGTCATATTTGTGGTCAAGGGATAGCGGCCCGGATTTCCAACTTCGCCTTCAACGTACACCACGGCGGGCTGTACAGCGTTCGTGCTCTTATGTATGAGCAGGCGGTCACGCGGCTCCAAAATGATATTCTGAGTTGAATCGCCGGCGAGGGCCTGACTCAGCTCCACGCTGAAAATCTCCGCTTTACCATCAGGCATGTAGCGGAACACTTGGGCATCGTCGGTCTGCGCATCCGGCTCCACCCCTCCAGCCAGATGAACTGCGTCGGCCAAATGAATTTGTCCGGAAGTCCGATAGCTGCCCGGCGCTCTCACATCACCCAGAACCGATACGGTCGGCGGATTTTCAAAATCAAAGCGGCTGAAAACTCGAACCGTATCCATTGCGTGAAGCACCGGCGCTTGCGCTGGATTTGCAAGCGCATCGGCCAAGTTGAAACTCTGCACGCTGGGACGGAAATCGGGCGCGTTGAGACGAATGATTTCGGCATACTGCATCGAAGGTTCCGGCAACAAGTCCTTGAACGATGGAATCAAATCGGTCACCCGCATGTCGTCATGGTATGAATACCGGCCGGGACGAATCACATGGCCCTCTAGATACACCGCATCTTCATTACCCTGACTTATCGGAAATACTCGGATGTGATCGCCGTCCTGTATCTGGAAGGAGTCCAGCTTTTTCGTCGCTTCGGCATCATCGTCCGAGGCGGGAATATCGAGGCTAAGCATGGTGTGCTTTTCGTGGGCGATGGTTCGCTGCACCTCAATATGCTGCAATGTCGCCGTTGGAAGCAGGCCTCCCGCGAGTGCTAGCACACTGGATAAATTCTTCTCGTCTTTCAGTTCGTAAATCGCGGAACGCCGCACCATACCTTCAATAGTCACCTGTGGGCCGATCGGTGGAACCAGGACACTATCGCCGTTTTCCAAACGCTCTAGATCTGACTTCACGCCATGCAAAAGTAGATCGTATAAGTCCACATTCTGAACCAGCTGGCTGCCGCGGAAATGCCGAACAATTCGCAGCGATCCTCCCGACGTGGGTCCTCCTGCAATAAATAACGCATTCAGGGGAGTGGAAAGAGAACTGACATCATAGGCCCCTGGATTCGCGACATCGCCCACTACGTAGATCCGAACGGTTCTAAGACGCGAAAGCGAAACATCCGCCGAAATATTGCGAAACTGAGTGCGCAGAACTTGCTGTAAATTCTGCTGAACCTCGGCAAGACTCTTCCCGCTTACCAGCAGCGGACCTACCTCGGGCAAGCTGATTCGGCCTTCGCGGTCGACACTTCTATATATCCGGCGCGAAACGCCTCCCCAAAGATCGATTGCCAAACCATCCCCGGGTCCCACTACATAATCCGGACCAGCCGGCAGGTCCATCGGAATTGCATAAGGGTTTTGCGAGTTGTTTTCGAAAACATCCATCCCAAACCGCCGGGCATTCGCGGGCCGCGGCGTCGCCTGCATGTACATGTCATAAAGCGAAGGAATATCGTTGTATGGGTTTGGCTTGCGGACCATCGCCGCCGGTTGCATGAGGGATTGGTTTGGATTCCTCAAAGGGCCGGGGAAATAATAATTCGGGTAGTAGTAATTTCGGTATCCCGGCGCAGCCATCCCCTCGGCGACCATTTGACCTGACTGCGTCATGTCGAAAGGATTTATGTCCGTGCGATCGAATGAGCCCCCGAGATCTTCACCTCCCATGTACTGACTCAGCGGGTTGTTCGTCAATCCGGGACCGCCCGGAGAAACGCCAACGCCAGGCGACTCTCCGCCATTCTCAGACTGAAGCTGCTGCAGGAGGGACGACGTCCCGGCTCCTCCGCCGAGCGCCTGTGAGTCCAGCGGGCCGGGTTGATTCCCGGATAGGGGCGGCGACAGTTGGTCGTCGGAGAATTGGCCGGCTTGCATGAGCTGGGCCTGTTGGAGCGTATTGTTCCTGCCGGCTGGTGGTTGTACGTATGGACTCGGCTGATTCGGTCCGAACCACGGGGGTCCACTCGGACTCGTCTGCTGCTCTTCGGGGCCTAGCCCCTGCGGCTGTTGCCCTTGTTGGTTTTGTTGTCCTTGTTGTGCGGCCCCTTCGCAGCTCTTGGAATCGCCTTGCAAACACTTACGCGTCTTTTCATAACGGTCCTGTGCCAACTGCAACGCTTGCGCTCTCTGCTGCTCTTCTTGTTGAGCGATGAATTTCACACGCTCTTGAACCAGCAAGTCCTGCTCTTTTCCAGCTTCTGAATCCGGATTCACCGCAGGTGTCAAATAGCCATAGCGCTGAAGTAACTGGGTGACCACGGAACGAAACCGGGCATCATCCTGCAGCCGTTCGAAAATCGCGTCATCAGCCAAATCGCGTTCCGTGATGATCTGGCCTTGGTCCGTCGCATCCTGAGCCACCCACCGCTTTACTTCAACCATGAGGCCCGGACTCTTCACCAGAACTACCTTGATGTCCTCTGCCGACGCTCCTACCTGGGCCAGATTGTGTCGGGCAAGCTCAGGTCCGGTGGCAGGATACTGCCGCTCCGCCTGAGCACCCGTAATCGTCGACAGCAACAGAAGTGCCCACAGAGAACAGGCAAACCGCATCGCGTGCCCGCGAGCGTTCCGTCTTTGAATCCCGCAGGGCCGCGAGTTAGTGGTTACCATCACAGGGATGGTCTCCATGGTCCCTCCTCCATGACTGATCCGAACGACTCATTATGAAGCGGAAGCAGTCGGCTAGGCAAAGATTCATATAAGTGTTCCATGTAAAATACGGTAGAGCGCTGACCCCCAAATTCCAATGCTTGCAACACGATGCCCTCCGACTTTCAGATGCGTCCACACTTTGAAGGTTTGCCGAGGCAATCTCATGGTCTCCTATCTGGGATATGGTAGAGTTTCGAGCCGATGCGCATCTTCGTTCTGGGAGCGGGCGGGACGGGCTCCCTTCTAGCCGGGCTGCTCGCGCGCCAAGGACACACCGTCTGGTGCGGGGATCGCGATGTCGATCGGGCCACTCGGTTTCTCGGCAAGAAATCCAACATCAAGGTGGTTGAAGCAAACGCGCGGAACCTGTGGTCCATTGTGCGCGCGGGACGCGGCGCGAATCTGGTCGTCAACGCTTCACCAGCCGTTTACAACAAAATTATTTTGCGTGCGGCGCTCCGATTACGCGCTCACTACCTCGATCTGAATTCCCATCTTGTCCATCATCCGTTCCGGCCTGAGCAGTTCCGCTTTCACAAGCGTTTCCTGGCCAAGAACCGCGCGGCCCTGATTTGCGCGGGCGCGGCTCCCGGTCTCACCAACCTGCTCGCACAGCGCGGATCGGAACTCCTCGACTCAGTCGAAGCGATGCAGATTCGCCTCTTTGAAAGTACCGAGAGCAAGGATCCGGTTTCCACATGGTCGGCGGACGTCGCCTACGACGCTGCGATTTCGCTGCCGCGCATTTATCACAATGGCCGCTTTGGTCTAGCGAAACGATTCGACGCGCGCGAGAAATTTCGCTTTCCTCCTCCTATTGGCGAGACACCCGTATATCTCGCCGCGCAGGACGAGGTGTGCATGTTGCCTTACGTAATTCCCATGCGCGAACTGGATGCCAAAATTGGTGGAAACGATTTCGAGCGCTTGCGGCGCTGGTATCGCCAGGGGCGCCTGAACCGGTCTGCTGGGATTGTGCGCAAGCGGTTTCCCGATACTCTGACGCCGCGTCGCGTCGCCAAGTTGATCCGTGATGGGGTTTTGGAGAATGCCCGGTTTGCGGCCGCTGTTCTCGTGCGCGGCGCAAAAAGCGATGAGTCCTTGCTCATTCGCTGGGACGCGAGCTTTCCCACTCTTTACCAAATTCGCGGGCGCGGCCTCACTTCAACTCCCATCGCCTACGCCACTGCGCACCTTGCTGCGATTTTCATCAAACATTTCCCGCGTACCCTCGCCGGCGTAATCGACCCGGCAACCCTGCCGTCAGATACTCGCCGTGCGATTCTCGCGGAGGCTCGCTCCCGCGATTTCCGTATCACTCTGAAGATCAGGCGGATGAAGCGTCGCGAAGAGGACGACATCTGATGCTACTGGTGCAGCCGCGCTCGTTTGACCGCGCACCAATCCGGCCGCTATAATTGAGTTTCTAAATAGCTTCCGCAGGAAAAACTCCAGAAGCGAATCCAGGAGCAGGCATGATAAAGGCAACACTGTTGCGCCCCGGAATGATCATCAAGCACGAGGGCGATCTCCATGTAATTTATAGTGTCGATCACCGGACGCCGGGGAATAAGCGAGCCGCGATGGCCACCAAGATGCGCAATCTGCGCAACGGCTCGATGTTGGATCACCGCTTCCGCGCCGAGGAATTTCTCGACAAAGTCACCGTGGATGAAATCGAATTCGACTACCTCTATAGCGATGGCGAAGGCCATCACTTCATGAACACCCAGAATTATGAGCAGCTCGCGCTGCAAAATGACGTGGTTGGCGACAGCAAGGACTACCTCATTCCCAACATGCCCGTGAAGATCGAGTATTATGACGAGAAACCCATCGGCGTTCTGATCCCGGATACTGTTGATCTGATGGTAGTGGAAACGGAGCCAAGCATTCAGAAAGCCACCGCCAGTTCGGTGATGAAGCCGGCGAAGCTCGAGACCGGCCTGGTGATCAACGTCCCCCCGTTCGTAGGCACCGGCGACAAAGTAAGAGTCGATACCACCGAAGGCCGCTACATCCAGCGCGTTCAGTAACCGAACTTCCCTATCTTTGTTGGACCTCTAGAAAATCATTCGGTGAAGGCTAGCGCGCGGCGGAGGATTTGGCGCCGAAGACGCGCGTGAAAATAGCGTCCACGGCCCGCAACTGCCGTTGCAAATCGAAAGTGTGCGCCAGAGCTTTTTCATCCAGATGTTTTCGGATGTTCTGGTCGGCGACGATGCGATCGCGGAAACTGGTTTCCGATTCCCACGCAGCCATGGCGTGCGACTGCACCCATTTGTAGGCGTCCTCGCGGGGCGCTCCGTGCTCCACCAAATCCTGCAGCAGCTGTCCCGAGAAAATCAGGCCCTTGGTCGCATCGAGATTGCGGCGCATTCTCTCGGGAAACACTTTCATGTTGGCCACGATTTCGCTGGTGCGATGCAACATGTAATCCACCAGGATTGTGGAGTCCGGGAAGATCACCCGCTCGACGGAACTATGCGAAATGTCCCTCTCGTGCCAGAGAGCGATGTCTTCCATCGCCGCGAGCGAATTCGAGCGCACCACTCGCGCTAGCCCGGTAATCTGTTCGCTGGATACGGGATTGCGCTTGTGAGGCATCGCGGAGCTGCCGCGCTGCTCGCCGCCAAACGGCTCTTCCACCTCGCGAACCTCGGTGCGCTGGAGATGGCGGATTTCAAGCGCCACGCGCTCAAGCGACGCCGCAACGATCGCGAGCGCAGAAAGATACTGCGCGTGACGGTCGCGCTCAATCACCTGCGAGCTAATGGGCGCCGTGCTCAGTCCGAGCCGCTGGCATATTTTCCGCTCGATGTCCGGCCCGAGGTGTGTACAGGTGCCGACGGCGCCCGAGATTTTTCCCACCGCCATCTCGTGCGCCGCTGCCTCAAAGCGAGCGGCATCGCGCCGATTTTCTGCGTACCAGTTCGCTATTTTCAGCCCGAAAGTAATCGGCTCGGCGTGAATCCCGTGCGTGCGGCCGATTTCGGGCGTGTCCTTGAATTCCCAAGCGCGCTTTTCGAGGATTTCGCCGAATCGCGCGATGCCCTTTTCGATCAGCTTCGATCCATCGCGAACCAGCAGAGCCTGCGCCGTGTCCACAACGTCGTTGGAAGTGAGGCCGTAATGCAGCCACCGCCCGGCTTCCGGATCGCCCACCGTTTCCTGCACAGCGATGGTGAAGGCGATCACGTCGTGCCGGACCTTCGCTTCTATTTCATTGATCCGCGCTACGTCGATGCGCGCGCGGGCGCGTAGCTTCGCGGCGGCTTCGCGCGGCACGATTCCCGCGTCGGCGAGCGTTTCCGAAGCGGCCAGTTCCACATCAAGCCAGCGCTGGAACTTATTTTCTTCGCTCCAGACGCGGCCCATCTCCGCGCGCGTGTAACGTGCAATCAAGCCCGGCTCCTTGAATTCAAGTTGCTGGCAGGTAGGCTTCCCGCCCTATGATACCTGAAACAAAGACCGCTGAATCGGGCCATTCCAGAGCTGAGTCACAACCTCATCCACGGGCGCGATGAAACGCAGAAGGCCAAAAGCCCGTCTCTGTTATTCAGGTCACTAGGTGTAGAATTCAGCAGCATGTGGGAATGCCCGGCAATAAAGCACTGGGCGCCGGACAATAAACGGGGGGAATGTTCATGAAAAAGTTGGAGGCAAGGAATTCTGTGCTGGCGACCAAACTCGGAATCACCGTCGCGGCTGGAATTTTCGCAGTCACGGTGGTAACAGTGGGCCTCGCCCGATCGTCGGCTCGCGCGGCTAACGCCGCAGCGGACACTGGATCGCCACTTGTCTTGGGCATGGCCTTCGACGGGCATCAGGTTTCCAATTTGGAGAAGTCGATCAAATTTTATGAAACGCTGGATTTTCATCTCCAGGGCAAGCCTACCGATTGGAAGGTAGATAAAGTCGTCAACGAACTGGGTGGCACGAAGGGCGCGCAGTCTCGCACCGCGATTATGGTCACGAAGAGTTCCGTTTCCGATAAGCCCTTCGATCTGATCCTGCGTGAATACAAGGGCATCGACCGCAAGGACTGGAGCAATCTCGATTCCGCAGCTCTCGGCGCGGGCCACATGGATCTGACGGTGCAAGACGACTGCAACATCGACATGGACAAGCTCAAGGCCATTGGCATGCTGCGCGTGCCCCAGATGAACCTTCCGGGCGGTGGCGGTGGCGCCAAGGGTCCCCGAAGGTTCGCGTTCGTTCAGGACCCCGATGGCTGGTTCATCGAATTGTTTGCGATAATCCCGCCTCCTCCGGGTGCGCCTCCCGCCGGACCAAAGGTTTCGAACTCTACCGCAACCATGGCCAATATTGAAAGGCTCGGAAAGCAGATCGGGTTCAACCACATCGGCTTGAATGTTATTGATCCGGCGAAGGCGCTTTCCTTCTATCAGGGTGTTTTGGGCGGAGACTATCCGCCATTACCGGAAACTCCCGCTGGTGGCGCGGCGCCTCGAATGACAATGCTGAACGGATGGTTTCCCCAGGCAACCACGAACGAAAACGTGCGGCTCGAATTGCTCGGCTCGCCTCAAAACAGGGACAAGCAGCCTCCCGACCAACACTTTGCCGATATCAACGTTAACTACGTCGGCTTCCAGGTCACCGACATTGGCGCGGTGTACGCGAAAGCCAAGGCCGACGGTGCCACAACAGTATCCGATGGCGGCATCGTGAAGGTGAAAGACGGCCGCGCCGTCATAATGCGCGATCCGGACGTAGGCGGCTTCGTCGAATTGTGGCAGGCGTCGAAGTAGCGCGAACGGCCTGAATCATATTTCGTCGCTAAGAATCTAGTTGTGGCCG
>Ga0209579_10004144_pt1 | contig 10204 bp, 12 predicted proteins | sample Coa_R1_2_FD_187152 | JGI IMG/M metagenome (GOLD analysis project Ga0209579, IMG submission 187152) | Surface soil microbial communities from Centralia Pennsylvania, which are recovering from an underground coalmine fire - Coalmine... | ecosystem: Environmental > Terrestrial > Soil >... | reverse complement strand
GCCGTTTGGTGCCGAGTTCGCCGCGGTCGAGTTCTGCGGCGACCACTTGCACGCGACCGGCATCGCGATTGGCTCTTCGCCGCAGACCTACCGGCTCGACTACGAGCTGACGACGGGCGCCGGCTACGTGACCGAGCGCGTGACTGTCAGCGTCGAGGGCAACGGGTGGAAGCGTCGGCTCGATCTTGGGCGCTCGAGCGCCGGGATCTGGACGGCAGAGACGAGCGATTCCGGCGATATTGACCTCCCAGCGCCGGGAGGTGACCTCAGCCTCTTCGACGGGGCATTCGATCCCGATCTCGGTCTCTCGCCGCTCTTCAACACGATGCCTGTCCTCCGTCACCGCCTACACGACGGCCAGAAAGCCGATGACTTCCTGATGGTCTGGATCTCGGTCCCCGACCTCGCCCTGCACCCGTCGCCGCAGCGTTACACCCATCTCGAGAAACGCGGCGAGGACGAGCGAGTGATCCGTTTCGAAGCGGTCGGCGACGGTTTCGTCGCCGATCTCGTTTTCGACAAGGACGGGCTCGTTGTCGATTACCCCGGCATCGCGACGCGTGTGCGTCCGAGCGTGGCGGGGTCGTGAGGAAGCGCTGCCTGACTCTTGGGTCGTAATCCAGTTGAGCGATCCTCACGTTGTCGGCGTCTGGGCTGGACACCACTCGGTCGGCGCGCTGGCCTCGACCGCTCCGGCTGCTGCTGCTCGACAGCACCCGGTCGGGGGAGGCACGCGGAGAGTTTCCGCCCGAGCGGCTCGCCTGGCTTGAGCGCACGTTGGTTGATGCTCATGACCCAAATCGAGTCCCGGATCGAAGTCATCGCTCTGTCGCGGGGACTTGGCCCACGCGCCTACGGGTAAGCTGTCAACGTGGGGCGCGGCGAGCGTGGGCTCCGGGCCCTTAGTCGGCCTTCACATCGGGTTTAGCGGCGGTTTGCTCTCATTAGAGCCGTGTTCGGGCGCGCCCTTGGCTTTGCTACGACGTTGGCGGGCGTCGGCATGGTCGCAGGCTGCGGTGGCAGCTCGTCGCCATCGGTGGCGCGGCTCGCGACGACCACATCGAGTGCCACCAAGACTGCGGCGACCAGACCGAGCACGGCTGCGCTCGCTGCCTGTTTCAGATCCCATGGTTTTGCCGCCAGCTTGGGCAGTGGTGGCGGCGCAAACATTCGGTTCGGCGGCGTCACGATCAGTGGTAACGTCGATCCGAACTCGCCGCAGTTCCAGGCGGCGGTGCAGTCATGTCGCAAGTACTTGCCCGGCGGCGGGCCGCCCTCGCTCACCCCCGCTCAGCGAGCGATGGCGGTGAAGGCGATGGCCAGCTTTGCCGCGTGCATGCGCAGGAAAGGCGCACCGAACTTCCCCGACCCGAACAGCGACGGCACATTCTCAGCCTCCGATATCAAGCAACTCGGCATCGGCACGCCCGGCTTCCAGACCGCCTTCAAGACCTGCGAACCGCTCGAACCGAAGGTTGGACCACGAATCGTGTTCGGCGCGGGCAACGTCGATCAGCGCCCGTGACGCTCAGCGTGCAACTGCATCCCGTGCGCCAGCGTCTTTACGTCTGACTGCAGACTCCTTCTCGAACTGAGAGGTGGTCTGCGCGAGATTCCTCGTTCCCGTTGTTCGATCGAGGAGGCTTGTGATGATCCAGCAGGGCCAGGTGTTCAAGCTAAAGACGAAGGGGCCGAACGGTCAGCCGCTGTGGGCGTACCGGTACCGGCTCGAAGGGCGCGGCTCCGAGAGACCGCAGGTTGGCGGACGTGGGCTTGCGAGGTCGCGCCCGATCCTGAAGGTCAACGTTCGGATCTTGCAGGCAAGCGACCGGGTCTACGCCGCCAGCAACGGCGGCACGCCGCCGGTGAAGGCGTTCTTCTCGGCCAAAGAGGTGAACGTCGGCCCGGTCATCTTCGTGATCCATAACTTCGCCCAGGACTACCAGCAGTTCAGCGTCGCCGGTGCCTATACGAGGTTGATCGGCCCCGGCGGGGCGGCGGTCTTGAAGGTGACCTTCAAGCGGCCCGGGAAATACGTCGTCGGCGTTCTGTCGGAGAACCGGATCCAGGGCACGAGCGGCCTCCTGACGGTCATCAAGTAGGCGTGCACGCCGGCCGGCCTTCTTGTCGGCGTGTTCTTGTCGCGACGGTGGCTGCGGTCGCGCTCACGGGTCTCGACGCGGCTGCGGGAGCACGGGCGGACCTGGTGTCGATGCGGCCGGCGGAGCCGATCCTGAAGGTGAAAGCGGGGATTCGCGCCGCGGTCGGCGGCGGCGTTCTCACCCGCGTCGCCATCTTCTTCACGCCGAGCGTGATCAACGCCGGCACGGTGATGATCGTCGCGAGGAACTACGACGACGAAGCGCCACATCAACTCTCGGTCAACGGCGTCAACTCGCGCTGGATGGGACCCGGAAACGGCACCGCCGTGATGAGGGTGACCTTCAACCGGCCCGTGAAATACATCGCGACAGTCAACGTTCAAGACGGCGAGATCGCCGGCAGCGGCATCATCCAAGTCTTGAAGTAGCCCGTTCCGGGGCTTCTGTGCTCCCGCAACGGGCAAGCTCAAAATAGAGACCCGCTGTGGCGAGTCTCTGATGGTCTTTGTCGAGCCGGTTTCGCGTTCGTTGACTCCACCGGCAAGGCGTTCGGATCTTCCTGCCGCATGACGATCCGCTTGCTGCTCACGACGAACCTCCCGTCAGGAGGTTGCCGCGGGTGTTCACGTATACCAACCGTCTCGACGAACTCGATCCCGGCTTCGATCGAGCGGCGCAGCGGGCACGATGCCGCGACCTTCTCCAGCCGGCACAGCTGTTCCGCCGTGAGGTCGCCACTGAGGTCGATGGCGATCTCGAACCGCCGTGGTCGATGGCGACTGTCATCTCTCCGAGGGCCCAGCCCTTCGTCCGCGCGTACATCGCGAGCGTCGTCGACATCCATGCGGCGAGCGCGGCGGGGAAGACCTCGTGCGGTGCGGGTCCGCTTCCCTCGCTGCCGAGACGTTCCGGCTCGTCGGTAAGCAGGCGGTGCTTGCCGTCGATCAAAACCTCTTGCCGAAGTGTTCCCGGGATCGAGCGGGCTGTGGCAGTCAAGCTCATCGGTCTGGTCACGGCCTCTCCAGGCAGCCGCCTGCGGGAATCGGGGCCAGCGCGCAGCCGCCTGCGGACAACTACGAGAAGAAGTGGTCCGCAGTTCGATAGCGCTTCGGCTGAAGGCGCTCACTGGGTGCGATTAGTCCGATCCGCATTCCCGGTGCAGATGGGCGGCGCGAGGCGATGTCGTCTTCAAGACTGTGGTAGCGTCTCGCCCGTCGAGCCCCAGCTTGGCTGTTGATGATCAGCCAGGGGCACGCGCGGGAAGCGCTTGAGCTGACGGCGCTGATCGCGCAACACGACCCGACGCGTGGCGAGCGCTACGCGGTTCGGTGGCTCCAACGGTCGCTCGAAAAGGCCCCGGCGCCGACGGTCGCAGACGTCACGCTCCTTGCCGCGACGCTGGGCGCGCTCGGAGGCGCGCGCACGACCAAGCCCTCGCCTTGCTTCGCAAGTTCGCCCAGGCCTAAGATTGCCCGGCGACCTGTCAGCGCGCTCATGCGTCTCCGGCGAGGTTCAGCTCGCGCATCAGTTCGATTCGCAACCGCACGATCGCCTCGCTATCGAACGTCGGCGACACTTCGCGGAGAACTTCGTACAGGAGGCGTAGCTGGCTCGGTCGCAGAGCGACGTAGGAGCTCGCCTCGCCCTGGCCGGGATCGCGGGTGGCCTCGCTGCGGATCTGGCTAGCTGCTTCGAGCGCGACCGACGTGCGCGTCGTCTCGAGGAGCGCCGCGAGCTCGAGCGCCTCGGCGGCGCTGAGGCCTGGGCGGTCGCCGAAGGCGAACACGACGCCGGGCATACGCGGCGACCGTAACTGATCCAGTCGGCGCGCCCGCGTGTTGACGCAGGAACCGCAGCGGACATGTTCCGTGCCGGAGGAAGTGCCGCTCGGAGGAGGGGGGCGCGTCAGTTCCTTTCGGTTGCCCTCTTCCGGGCTTGTGTATCCGGCTAGTGCGGGTGCAACCGCGCGAGTCGGCGGCGGATGGTTCGGAGCTTGCTCCGCATGGCCCGAACCCGCCTAGCTGCCCTAACCGGTTGCCCCTCGCCCCAATGAATCACCGCAAGACCGACCCTTTCTCGACAGCCCGCCGCCTCACGAGTTTCGGCCTGGGTGGGGCGGACGCCGATCCCCCCAGGACAGTGAAAGCGTGATCCCCGCGGTGCGTGCCCACCCGCCTAAGGGGAAGGCAAGCGCCGCTCGATCATCGTCGTCGCCGTCGCCCGCGACCTCGCCGGGCATTGCTGAGCGCTCGCGTAACGACTGGGGCGATCCTGTGTGCCCGCGCACGCGTCGCGCTGCGCGGAATCGCTCGCTAGTCAGCGCCTTGGACAGACCAGGGCGTTCCCGGCCCTGTGAAGGATGAGGTCGAGCTCAGCGAGGGCGAGCAGCACGAGGACGAGGAGATCGAAGAACAAGCGCGCCGACCGAGCAAGGAGTCGTCGGCCAAGGACCGCCGACTCGTTCTCGATGCGCCGGAATCGATCACGAGAACGCTCGCTAGCCGCGCACCAGCGTCCGAGTAGGTCGGGCCGTTGACGAAGCCGGGCTAGGCGCCCGCCGCGTCGCATCGATTAACTCCGCCGGGGGGTCCTGGTCAGAACGAGAGAACTGTAGCGTGCGGCGATCATCCGATTGCTGCCGGAGCGTTGGCGTTGGGATCCCGCCTGTCAGCTGCGCGGGCGGCGGTGGCGGCTGCGGTTGCGACGTCTCGCGGGTAGGTTCCGAGCCCTTTGAAGAGGAAGTAGGCGCTCCCGACGAGCGGCAGCAGCATCAGGGCGAAGGTCCAACGGAGTCCGTTCGGGCCGCCGCCGAAGACGTAGTCTGAGACGGCGCCAAAGAGGAGGGGCGCGAGCGCTTGTGCGCCGGTTCGTAAGAATGTCCGCACGCCTTCTGCGCGCCCCCAGAGGAGCGGCGGCATGATGTCGAGGCGCGCTGCGTCGAGCGGCGGGTTCTGGGCGGAGATCGCGCACGCGGCTATGATCAGATAGAGCACGGCCGATCCCGCTCGGTGCGCGAAGATCGCTGGGATGAAGAACGTGACCGCCGCTGTCGCCGCGAGGGCGCTGACGAGGATGCGGCCGTTCAGGTAGCGGCGGCGGAGCAGGAGGTCGCCGATCGTACCTCCGGCAAGGACGCCGATGATCGCTCCGAGGCCGACGACGAGCAGCAGGAGAGTTGCAGTAGCCTGGCTGATGCCGTACTGATGCGTCGCGAACTCGATGCCGAAGGTCTGCACGCCGGCGAAGAAGAAGTAGCCAAAGGCGCTGGCTACGATCAAGACGACGTTCGTCCTGATCCGAAGGATGTAGCGGGTGGCTGCGATCAGGTTGAGGCGACGTGGGTCTCGCGAGAGCACGAGCTCGTCGTGCGGCTCGATGCCGTTCTCTCTTGCGAGCAGCTGTGCTGGGGTGCCGTCTGACGTCTCGCTCGACGGTTGCGGCTGCGGCACGGCGCCATCGGGGATCAGCGGCTCACGGCCGCCGCGCTTCGGTTCCGGGAGTCGAGCCACGAACCAGGCCAGGAAGAACGCTGGCACCGCGAGGGCAAGAAATGCCGCCCGCCACGAGAGCGCGGCGATGTTTCCTGTGATTGCGAAGCCGACGCCAGCGCCGACGAGCTCCCCGGCGAGGATGAAACCGTAGATCCGTCCCCGTTCCGAGGCGCCGAAGTAGTCGCCGACAAGCGAAGCGACGAATGGGCCGGCGATTGCAGTAACGCCACCGAGGGCGAGCCGAGCGATCAGCAGCTCGCCGAAGCTCGGCACCGTCGCGCTCCAGATCATTGCCCCGCCCCAGGCGACAATCGCGGCGCCGAGCGTCCAGGTTCGGCGTAACCGGTCGGCGAGCACGCCGAACGGCAGGCTGGCAAAGGCGGCGACGATCGACGAGACGGCGACGAGGAGGCCAATGTCGGTGTTGGTGATGTGAAGCGCGCGCCGCAGCTGCGTCGCTGACGCGCCGACGGTGGACGCGTCTGCGCTGCTGAGAGCGAGGACCGATGCGAGCACGAGGACGACGCGCGTGCGCTGCGCACCTCCAAGTCTGTGTTCGAGGCCGCGCTCTCCCGCTGCGACCGCTTTGCCGGTAAGAGTCTTCGCCGCTGCGGCCGTCCGACGTATCGGTTTGCCACTTGTCATCGGCGTGGTCGCAGGCTCCGCAGGAGGAAGACGGAGAGCAGCACGGGCAGCCCGATCGTGGGCCACATCGCCGCGTAGCCGTGCGTCGTGCCGAGCGTGGGTCGGAAGGCCTGGATGACAGCGTCGACGACGACGGGGCCGAGGACGACCCCGAGGCCGCGTGAGAAGTCGAGCAGGCCGGCGGCAGCGCCGGCGCTTCCCGTCGGCGCAACGGTGAAGAGAAGCGCCCGCGGCAGTGTGAGGACGATCGCACCCGCCAGCGCGACGGTCGGCAGCGCAACGAGCAGCGGCGCGAGTGTGGTCGCGAAGACGCCGGCAACGAGACCAAAGCCGTACACGAGGCACGCCGCTTCTTGCACGGAGACGATGCCGAACCGATCGGCAAGCCGACCGGGGACCGGTGCGCCGACGACGTAGGCGACGGCGACGACGGCGATCACGGCCGATGCGACCGAGGTCGAGTGGCCGAGACCGCGGACGATGTATAAGACGATGAAGGTCTTTAGCCCGCTGAAGCTGAACTCCAAGCACGCGTTCGCGGCGGCGACTGCGCGTACCTCCGTTCTCCTGAACAATTGTCGGAGTGACAGCGACTGGTACGGAAGCAGTGGATTCGCGCAATCGCTGTCGAGTTGCACGACCGGTGCGAGTGCGAACGTCGTCACGACCGCCGCCGCCGCCGCGATCGCGAACGGAAGCGGCCGCCAGACCGACAGCAGCAGCCCGCCCGTGAGCAGCGCCGCTCCGAGGCCCGCTCCGCGCAAGACAGCCTGATCGCCCTGCGCCCGCGCGTACAGGCGCTGCGGTAGCAGGTCTGCGTACAGGGCGCGGTACGGCGGGTAGTACGCGTAGTAGCCGACGAAGAACGCGACGATCGAAAGGGCTGCGACCGCAACCGAGTCGCTGAACGGCAACACGATCAACGCAACGGCGACCAACGGCGCGCCGACCAGGATGAACGGCAGCCGCCGCTTGCTCGGCGACCCGGCAGTCGGTCGGACAGTGAGCCCGCGAGCAGCGGCACGACCAGCGCGAACGCACCTTCGGCCCCGATCAGGGCACCGACTTGCGAGGGCGAGCTCGTCAGCCGGATGAGCACCAGCGGCCCGTAGGTCGTGAGCGTGCTGATCCCGAACGCAAGCCCGAACGTCGGCAGCCCCAGCGCCGCCAGCAGCGACCGCGCCGCCCGCGGCGGCTCCCCTTCGCGCGGGACGTGCAACCGCCAACGCTGGCCATGCTGCTCATGACCGTGCACGAGCCGGTCGCGAATCCCGGGGAACGTCTGAGTCACGGAGCTAGACGTAGTAGAGCTGGCGCCTGCTTGTCCACGGTGCGCTTTCGCCGAGGCCGCCGAACGAGCCGGGGTCCGTCGGCGTCACTCGGTTCGCGCCATCCAGGGCTGGCAGGCCCGAGCCGGAGCAGGCGACCACATGCCGAAAGACTGGTGCCCACCTGTCGAGGACGCGCAACAGAGTTCCGGCGCCTTACGCGCCTTCGTGAATAGCACCCGTCGCCGCCGTACTCGAGAATTACGGCGCTTCGGCCAGGCCGCGAACGTGACCAATGTGCTTGTAGCGCCGCTCTACGTTGGGCTCGTCTTGGGCGATCGTCATGCGCCTCCTCCTCACGCGGGCGTGCTGCCCTCGATCCAGCGCCTGAGCACAGCGATTTGCCCGCTCGGCCACCGCATGTCACACGGCATCGACACTCCGTCGACTGCGGCGAGTATGCGGTCGGCGTTCGCCTTCACGTCGTCAAACGACCAGAGATCGCACGGCTGGAGCATTGCTGCTCGATCGCGTTCTCTGAACAGCGGCTTGATGTCCGTCTCGAAGCTCGGTCCTACATCCAGCGTAGACATGTCTCTTCTCCTCGGTGTCAGTGGACGCGCGCGCCCATCGCGCGGTCAGGCTCGGTCGGGCCCAATGCTTGAAACTGCTTGATCGGGTGTCGGTTGCGCCGTCGGTTGCGAGCTCACCGGAGCCGTCGCCTGGCTGACAAGCGGCCCGGAGTGCAGCAATAGGGCCGAGACGACCGCGCCACCCGCCGCGATCCCACAACTCCACCAAAACGCGGTTCTGTAGCCGTGAGCAGAGGCGAGATTGATCAGCGCAGTACGGCTACCCGACGCCGCCGATGAGTGCGTCGAGATATATGACGTCATTGCCGTCGCGAAGATCGTGTTGAGCAGCGAAGTGCCGATCGAGGCTCCGAGTTGTTGGCCGACCGTGACCGTTGCGGAGGCGACACCGGCATCCTGAGGGGCGACGCCGAACGTGCCGGTGTTGATTGCCGGTGCGACAACCATCCCTAGTCCGAGTCCCGCGACGACGAGCGGGCCGAGCACGCCGCGGGCGTAGCTTGTGTGCGCCCCGAGCTGGGCGAACCATGCCATCGCTCCGGCAGCGACCAGCAACCCGGTGGTTATCACGGGTCGCGGCCCGATTCTCGGCATCAGGACGATGGTCGAGAAGTTCGCCGCAGCCGCGAGGGCAGCTGAGACCGGCAAGAACGCGAGTCCGGTCTTGATCGGCGAGAAGCCAAGCGTCCGCTGCAGGTAGTAGGTCAGGAAAAGGAAGGTCGCGAACAAGGCCAGCGAGGCGATGAGTACCGCCACGTAGGCGCCGCTCCTGTTGCGGTTCAGCAAGATGCGTGGCGGTAGAAGCGGATGGGCGGCGCGCCCGATCCAGAAGCCGAACGCAACGAGCAGGGCCACTCCGGCGGCGATGAAGCCCCAGGTGGTCGTGGCGCGCCAGCCGTGCGTGGCTGCATTCGCGAAGCCATAAACCAGTCCGAACATCCCGAGTGACTCGAGCACCACGCCGGGAACGTCCAGTTGAAACTTCGCGCGTGTCGTCTGCCGATCGAGCAAGACGATGCCGCCGGCAAACGCGACGCCGGCGAATGCGAGATTGGCGTAGAGCGTCCATCGCCAAGACAGATACTCCGTTAGTGCGCCGCCGAGAAGGAGGCCGACGGCGCCGCCGGCGGTCGCGATCGCCCCCGAACACGCCGAACGCCTTGGCCCGGTCCTTCGGTTCCGTGAATGTCGTGATCAGCAATGCAAGTGCCGAAGGCACCATCATCGCCGCGAACACACCTTGACAGGCCCTCGCTGCCACGAGCATCGCGAAACTCGTCGAGGCTCCACCGACGGCCGAGACGCCCGCGAATCCGACCAGGCCGACGAGAAACGTCGTCCTGCGACCCAGCAAATCGGCGAGCTTCCCTCCCGCGAGCAGAAGGCTGCCGAACGCGAGGCTGTAAGCGGTAACCACCCACTGCCGATCGGCGGTGGTGAAGTTCAGTGCGCGCTGCGCTGACGGCAACGCAACGTTCATCACGGTGAGGTCGAGCACAACCATGAGTTGTGCGGTTCCGATCACCCCAAGGGCCATCCACCGCCTGCGTCCGGTGTCACGGGTGGCGCTGACAACGCCTTCAAACGTGGTCATGATTGCTTCCCCTCTCGGGCGATCACGGCGGCTGCTTGTTTGACGGCGGTTTCGGCCTGCCCGGAGTCACGGGTGTTCCTTGGATCGCCGCATCCGGGTTGTCGGGCCACAGCGCGACCACGGTCTCGTTCTGAGGCGAGTGCGATCACAACGACGCTGCATGGGTTCAGCCGCCCTCGTTCGTCGGCGGGAGAGAGCGCCGAAACGCGGGCCTGCTCGAATCCAGCCGCGGTATTGACGTTCGATGTCATGGTTCGCCTCCGGTGAAAAGTCGCGATTGTTGCTCGTCGCGAAATGTCGCCGCAGATCAGGTGAGACGTCGTCGCCGGATCCAGGTGATCCGAACTCGAGCCAGCCGCGACCGCCGCGGCGCTGAGCCAACCCAGCCCTGGGAACTGTAGCTCGGCGGCGATCATCCGCGTTGTGCCCGAGCGCCTTCTGCCCGAGCGCCTTCTGCCCGAGCGCCTTCTGCCCGAGCGCCTTCTGCCCGAGCGCCTTCTGCCCTCTAGGG